>Ga0307512_10005857_pt1 | contig 12648 bp, 9 predicted proteins | sample 14_EM_MG_FD_200267 | JGI IMG/M metagenome (GOLD analysis project Ga0307512, IMG submission 200267) | Populus trichocarpa ectomycorrhiza microbial communities from riparian zone in the Pacific Northwest, United States - 14_EM | ecosystem: Host-associated > Plants > Roots > Unclassified | place... | reverse complement strand
CAGACCAATATAATTATAATGAGTTGGTATGAGAAATTTAAAATTTAATTTGAATTAAAATAAAATATTGATTTTTTTTAATAATTTAGTTTATCTAATCAAGTTTAACCATCGATTTTTTTTTTTAAAGAATAAAACATCTTTATTTTCCCAGACTTCATTGCCTAACATCTAAACACAACGCGCCGTTATTAACGCGTGTAACAACCTCATAAAAACTATTTTACCAGAATTCATTGCCATATATGTTTTTCGTTTTTTTTCGTTTAACATATCTCATTTGTCTCTCTGAAACTTGCAAGGAGAATCCAATTCCTCTAGGAATTCAAGATTCTCAATCTAACTTACACTTTGATGCTTCCAACGAATCAAAATCTTTCTCTCTCTTTTGAGCTCACTTTCATGGCTGATTAAATCAATTCTCTTTTGAGGTAAATAGTAGAATCCATTTCCTCTTACTGGGAAAAGCTTGTTGAGTGCAGTTCAGTAGCATGTGATTGGATCCACTGGATTGTTTCTCTTGATAGTGGACCAATCAGTGGAGCTTCTTAGCAGGTAATGGTGATTTGGACTATTGATTTTTTTATTTGTTTCTTTCAATTATTTTATTTTTCTTCTCTCTGTTCAGTAGAAAATGATAAAAAGACTGGAACTTTGACCAATTCTGCCTAATTCTAAAGTGGTTTTGCTTATGTTTCATTTGAGTGACGAGAAAATGGGGGTAAAAATTTAGAAGTACTAAAGTCTCTTACTTTGTATCCAGTGTTGGTTTGTTTCAGTAAAAGTTTCGGTTTTAATCGAAGCTGATTTGTTTCAGAAGCTTAAATTATGTTAATCAGTTCCATTTTTCATAGATTTTGAAGTAGCAAAAATAATATTTGATTGGTTTCCTGCTCTTTTTCCTTTTTTTTTTTTTTGTGGTTTAGGTTCATGCTGCCTTGCAATTTAGTTTATAGAATTTTAGTTCATATGTGATGCAATCAGTTGATGAGAACGAGAGCCAGAACAAGAAATTAAGGATATTGAGATCATTAAATAACGATATGCCTCTGACTGATAACACCATCCCACAAAATGTTGAGGACAGTATTCTTTTTCCTATTGAAGAGATAGTGCAATCCCCGTTGCCTGGATATGAGGCGCCAACTTCGATAGGTTTCAGTGCTGATGATAGTTTACTTACTTACTTATTTAGTCCTGATCACACCTTGAGTAGGAAGGTTTTTGCTTTTGATCTCAAGAGTGGCAAGCAAGAATTGTTTTTTGGCCCCCCTGATGGTGGACTTGATGAGAGTAATATATCACCGGAAGAGAAGTTGCGAAGGGAGAGGTTAAGGCAACGTGGGCTGGGAGTGACATGTTATGAATGGGTGAAGACAGGTTCGAAGAAGAAAGCAATTATGGTGCCACTGCCTGCAGGGGTTTGTTCCCTCACCTCTTTTACTTATCACTTTGTATGATTTTCCAGTAATGATTTTTTAACAGTTAATGCCCTCTTTCTAATCATTTGCATTTTGGTTGTTGGAACCTTTTATTTTATTACATTTTCTGTAAAGTACAATGAACATAGACTTTACAGTCCTTAAGGTTTGGACTTCGAAGGAATGAAGAAGTGTTCTGATTGGACTAAACTGTGCTAGCGGAACTGTATTTGGTCATTGCTCTGTGATCTTGAACTCAAATTTTCAAAGCGGAACTGTATTTGGACTTAACTGTGCTAGCGGAACTATATTTGTACATTTTGCTAGGTCTTCTCTGATCTTTTAGATTGCCTATTGCCAGAATTATCTCTTCTATTCCCTTGTGAGTCAGGGTAGTATAACAGTTCTAAATACAATCAAATGCAGTCCAGCCAGTTCAATCAACTTGGTGATTTTAGAACTAGGTATGATAGTATAGACTGCATATGGATTAAAAGTGACTATCAAATTTAACTAAAGTTTCAACTGTTGCAAGCAATGCTGCAAGTTAAAATTATTCAGCTGTGCTGATGATAGGACCTTTTCTATATGCACAGCTTTATTTACAGGAACTGCACTCTTCAAAACCAGAGCTCAAGCTTCCCAGCTCTGCATTGTCCCCTGTTATAGATCCACATGTCTCTCCTGATGGTACCATGCTTGCTTATATAAGGGACAGTGAGCTGCATGTTCTAAATTTATTGTACAACGAGTCCAAACAATTAACACATGGTGCTCAGGGAAATACAGTGGTAAGTTTCCAATTATTTGTATTCATTGGAGGTCAGATAATTTTTTATTTTATCTGTGACTTGTGCTAGCCATTAGAGCTATAGATTCTGTCCAAGAGTAATATATGATTTTACGAGTTACCAATATCATTATGATCACATGTATCCATCAGTCTTTATTTACTGCGTCATTGATCTGTCTAAAATTAATCGATCAACTTCTCTTCAACTGCCTTAGTGATTAAAATTTGATATCCACAGAGATTACAGAATAATTATCACTCAATGTATGCTTTGAATTTGAACTTCCAACCATGTGGGATCTGCTCATGCGTTTTCCCCTACATCTCTATCTACTGTAACCACCACTATCATTGTTAATTAATTATTTTCTTTGCAATTTGGCCCATCAGATCTTTGGACAGAATAGAAATTGTTAGTTTTTCCAGCTTTGGTTTTCTTCTCTTCCTCTCTACAATAGAATTATTTTGACGGCTTTACATCATGCTCAAACTCAAAATAAGGCCACCACTATAAGCTAGAAACATTGAAAAATGTCAAAACAAAATATTAATATTTGGTTTTGGTAATTGAATTTTTTTTCATTTCATTTTTATTTGTTCTGCACCAGTCTTCTGATTTGAATATGACAGTGCTTTTGTGTTTTCTTGCTTTACAGACTCATGGCCTTGCTGAATATATAGCTCAGGTGAGAACTTCATCCTTACTCCTGTTTTTCCATCTCCACATATATGTTAACTTGAAACTGATGGTTTGCAAATACTTTTACTTTTCAGCAAAATTTAATTTACTTTTATTCAGTTGCTAGGTTGATTTCATAATGGTACTAGATTCTGTGGTTTTTTTATTTTTTTAGTAAAATTAACTTTTTACCGGAGGTTTTTTAATTTGTTGATTGCAGGAGGAGATGGACCGGAAGAATGGTTACTGGTGGTCACTTGACAGCAAATTCATTGCATTTACACAAGTTGATTCATCTGAGATACCTCTTTTTAGAATTATGCACCAAGGCAAAAGCTCTGTAGGTTCAGAAGCACAGGAAGATCATCCTTATCCCTTTGCTGGAGCTTCAAATGTCAAAGTTCGCCTTGGGGTAGTTTCTGTTCATGGTGATTCTATAACTTGGATGGATCTTCTATGTGGAGGAACAAAAGAACCAGATAATGAGGATGAATATTTGGCCCGAGTCAATTGGATGCATGGAAATGTTCTCATAGCTCAAGTTTTGAACAGGTCTCATTCAAAATTAAAACTTCTTAAGTTTGATATTAAGACGGGGAAAAAAGAGGTGTTATATGCAGAAGAACAACTCCCATGGATTAATTTACATGACTGCTTCACTCCTTTGGACAAAGGAATCACTAAATATTCTGGAGGATTCATTTGGGCGAGTGAAAAGTCAGGATTTAGGCATTTGTGTGTGCATGATGCCAATGGGGCATGCTTAGGACCAATTACTGAAGGTGAATGGATGGTTGAGCAAATTGCCGGTGTAAATGAGGCTGCAGGGATCATATATTTTACTGCAACTCTAGATGGGCCTTTGGAATCACATCTTTACCGTGCTAAACTGTATCCAATTGAAAACAATCCCTTGCAGGCTCCAGTGAGATTAACAAATGGTAAAGGGAAACACTCGGTTGTCCTTGATCACCACTTGCAGAATTTTGTTGATATCCATGATTCCCTTGATTCTCCCCCAAGAGTTTCTCTCTGCTCCCTGTTTGATGGAAGAGAAATTATGTCTCTGTTTGAGCAGTCTTTTACCATTCCAAGATATAAAAGGCTGGAACTTGAGCCTCCAAAGATAGTTCAGATACAAGCAAATGACGGGACCATATTGTATGGGGCTTTATATGACCCTGACCCTACAAGATTTGGACCACCACCATACAAAACCGTGATCAGTGTGTATGGAGGCCCCGGTGTACAGTATGTATGTGATTCTTGGATAGGTACAGCTGACATGAGAGCTCAATATCTTCGGAGCCAAGGCATCTTAGTGTGGAAGGTTAGTATTTTCAACTTAGACATCTTGACTGTTTACGTAATTTGATTTTTATTTTACTGTTTTTAATTCCTAGTCTAGTCATACTAATGAGTATATTTGTTACCTTCTTCCCTAAAATTACATAAATGGTTGAATTCTGCCATTTATGCCCACAGATGATTGCCTGTTCGGATCCCTGATCAAGTTTTTTCCCTATTTATAACAATGCTGCTCATTCTGCTGAATGGAAGCTCACATTTTTGTGATTCATTTGTTTAACATAGGTGCATACTTAGATGTTGAAATCATTCAGTCCCCAAAATTTTGGAGATGGAATGCTGTCAAATCTGAAATTGGTGGTTGTTTCAATGATCATGCACAGAAATCTAACGTGTGTCGAGCTTCAAAAAGACCGGGAATTGTCCTTTTACTAGTGTATATGCATGTTAATTTGGAGAGATCTCATAGTAATGACATTTTATAACTAGCTTATAGATTAGTTGCGCGATGGATAATGATGAAAATAGAAACCAGCCCATGCCTCGCATTAACATCTCACCTTTTTCTAAAGTGAAAGCTCGTTACCCTGAGCCCCTCTTTGTTTCTCCTTTGACAGTTGGATAATAGAGGAAGTGCTCGCCGTGGGCTAAAGTTTGAAGGTGCTCTGAAAGGAAATCCTGGCCGCTTTGATGCAGAGGATCAGCTTACAGGAGCAGAATGGCTCATTAAACAAGGATTGGCAAAAGCTGGCCACATTGGGTTGTGTGGATGGAGTTATGGTGGATATATGTCAGCTGTGATCTTGGCAAGGTTCCCTGATGTATTCTGTTGTGCTGTCTCTGGTGCACCTGTAACCTCCTGGGATGGATATGACACATTTTACACTGAGAAGTACATGGGATTGCCTTCTGATAATCCAAAGGGCTACGAGTACGGCTCTGTGATGCATCATGTGCACAAGTTAAAAGGGAGGTTGTTGCTGGTGCATGGCATGATTGATGAAAATGTGCATTTTAGACACACTGCAAGGCTTGTCAATGCACTCGTGGCAGCTGGAAAACCCTATGAACTATTAATTTTCCCTGATGAACGACACATGCCCCGTCGGCATAATGACCGAATTTACATGGAAGAGAGAATTTGGGAGTTCTTCCAGAGAAGTTTATGAAGTAATTTTTATTTATAGATTCATGTCGCTGTAGAAACAATTCTGCATCTTTTTGCTTCGATATATTTTTTTTTTCTTCAAATCATAAAATCTGGGATTCAGTCCCTTTGTAACAGCAACTTTCAATGCATAATGTCTGTACTGTGCGTTTCTTATTTGTGCTGTAAGCTGTGTCAAATTGATTAGCATTTTCATATTCAGCTGGGATCAAAGTCGTAGAATGCGATTTTCACTCTCGAGCTGTTTATGCTAAAATTTTGGCACATTTTTCTTTTTCTGAAGAGACATATTGCTTTTAAGTTCATAGTCGTAGAGCTATGATAAGGTTGCATTTAGGTTGGATATCACACCCGGGTACCTTGAAGTCATTCAGGTCTTGGCTAATCCTTTCAAAACTGAATATGAGGTACTGGACTTCTGTCTGTCAGACTGCAAATACAAATCCAAAGCTTTGTTAACCTGAATGATTATATCGAAAAATGCTAAAATGGACAGTTACTAATGTATGTTGTTGGGCAATTAAGTAAGGTCTGTTGTTAATGCTAATTATGCAATTTCAGATGTCTTGAGGTTCAAATAAACAAGTTTCAGATTACCACAGCAATGCAACAAAGGTACACTACACGCCATTTTACACATAGTTCCACGACTGCAAACACAAACCAGTGCCATGCATTATCATTTTTATGGTAGATCATGAGAACGTTAGCATGATAACAGTGATGAATAATGTTCACAGAAGCATATTACATTCATAGTTTGTTGCAGTTGGTCCCATTATAGACTTAACAATAGGTGCCATATTTTGTCATCAATTGAAGTCAACCGTCATCACCCCCACCTTCATATGCAAGATTTGTATGCTTCTTCATCCTCTGCACAGCTCCTGTTCCTTTCAGCGCAATTAATCTTTGCCATTTTCTTGTCTTGTTAGCTATTTCTTGCTAATCAATTGTCAAGGCATTTATAGCAAAAAATTCCCTGCCGCTAAAAAAAAACAAAAAACAATTATAGTTTGGATTTCCATCTCCCAAAATTTAATCAACCAGCAAATGAAATGATAGAAGCTGTTTTGTTCAGTATTACTATTAGAATCTTGGGAAAACTATAGAACCTCGAAAGAGATAGGACTGAAATGGGGTGTTAAGGATGAGCTTGAAAAACTAAGGAACACAGCTTCTGTTATCAAATCTATATATCTTGATGCAGCAAACAAAAAGACAAGAGGTTAGCAGTTTATGATGCAGATGACTTGCCGGATGATTTAGTTATTGCAGCTGGTTAGACTATGGTTTGTGGAATCCTGCTACCAGACAGTTCAAGAAAGTGAAAGAGCCCAGTCAGTGTTTTGAGGTTGTCCTAATCCTGCACCCTATTAGCTGGTAATTTCTGTAGAGAACTTCTCTGGGAATTGAATTTAGAATTGCATACAATACTATGAATGGACTTTGGAAAGCCATTAGAGGAACGTAGATCCAGACCAAAGCTGTGGTTGTCATATTAATTAAGAAAATTTTACTTTTATCTTACCCGTTTGATTAAAGAATTAAATTGATAAAATAATTTTTTAAATAGTATAAATATAACTTTTTATTTATATATGTATTCCAATAATATAAAGCTATTTAAAAGAACCAATTATATTTTAATATATTTTATGTTAAACTAATTTTAATATAATTATATAACTAATTTAGTTATTTTTTATATAATATAATTATGATGTTATTAATACAAAACAAAGGAAAAAGGCTAGCTAACAGATATATGTCATTTCAATTACTTTTAGCTTCTCTACATAGAAATATAAAAATAACTTTTCAAAATAAAAATAAACATTTTAGCTATTCATATAGTTTAGTCATTACAATGATTAAAACTAAAAATAAAAGGTAAAAATACAGTTTTTTCATTTTAGCTTTCTTTTTAGCTGTTACACTAGAGATGCTCTAAAAATTTATTTTTCTTGTAATGTTAAATATCTAAATTTATATATATTTATTAATTTTTTATTTTTATCTTTATTTATTATTAATATATATTTTTTAATTTTTTAACATGTATATATAAACTTTTTAATTTAAAGTTATAATGTTTTATGTATAAATATACGTTGAGAATGCCCTGCATATATATTTTTTTATTAAAAAAATTTATAACCAACACAAGTCAAATAGCTGGTCTTTAACCTAGAGCGAGTAAAGCAGCACCTTGGGTTCAAATTGCCATGCTTAAACCTTTTCTACTGAATTATATTATGTTTAAAAACTTTATCATTAAATACATCTGTTCCAAAACACTCTTTCAATAATTAACAATTAAAGTAACATACTCAAATGTAACATGCAATAGACTTGAAGGACTAATTTGCACTTTTTACAAAAGAAATACCCAATTCTGCGAAAGTACATCCAGGGTCAGCAAAGCAAGGCTGCTTAGTTTCTTGCAACCATTTCCCACGCATCAAGTCTTTTAATAAGTACATTTAATTTTTGATAAATCAAGTCTTCAAAAAGAAATTCATTGATTAATCTTCAGGTCCACCTAGTAATTTATAAAGCTTCTATTCTGAATTTTTTTTTCTGCTTTTAGAATATTTGTTATTTTTTACTAAATCCCAGAAAGAAAAGAAGTCATCGTCCACCATGAGAAAAATAAAGGTTGTTTCATCATCCATGACTGGACGGTATTCTTTGTATAGAAAATCTCTCAATGGTCATCTGTTGAATGATCAGAAACGCGGTTTCAAACTTCAAACAGGAAGCCAAGACTCATTATAAGTAAGAGGCACTAAAAGTTCATCCCTACACGACCACCAAACAATCTTGAGAGTGTAACGAAATGCTCAGGCTTCCTCGGATTGCTGCTTCAAGGGCTTTGCTTGTGGCTTACGTATTACTGTTATCAACAATAATATGTTCTTACTTTCTGTTTACAGAAGCAAGAATTTCTGGTTTCTCAGTTATTCAAGGTACGAAAGTAATTAAAGTAATAATATATATGTTACTTCTCTCCTCTGATCTACTAGTATCCCTAGTTTCTTTTGATAATGAGGTAATAACCTAGATTTTTCTTTTTCAGCTTAGGCTTACCGCTAGTATAAATAAGATTGTTTAGTTTGTATTTCAGAAAACTATTTAAAAAGAAAAATCTAGTAATAAAACTTCGAATTAGAATTTCTATATGATGACTCTAATCGGCAGAATTCTGTGCTGCCTGTGCTTGTTTTCTTCATGTTCTATTTTTATCTGTGTCAAATATCCCAAAGAGTTTTTCAGTTCTATGCACTGTGTTTTGGCTTCTCATTTTATTTCTAACATTTCCTCTTTACCAATGGCATTGAATGACAGAAAATCTTCCAGTGCATCGGAGCGCAAGGCAAATACCTCCTAGAATCTTTTCTCCCGCAATAAGTCCACCACATGGACATGGATGAAGTACTAGGAGAAGAGAAGACGCAGCGGGACAGGTCTTGGATGGGGGTAACGCAGAAAAAAAAAACACACGGCCTGTATTCAATTAATTGTAACTCATGATGAATACATAGAATGTTTGTTGTAAGCAATAATATTGTATGAATTTCTGTCAGAAGGCCCGGGAAAATGAAGTCAAATCAGTTGCAAAGCTTTCCAACAATATTCATATTCTTAAACCTGTCCTGTCCTGTCCTGTCCTGTCCAGAAGCAGACAAGTATTTATGTGTTTGGTGTTTGAGTGTTTTCTTTAATGGTGATATATACTCAATCCAAAACCGCCATCCAAATTTCAGCAGCAAAACCCAACAACAGCAATTATATATAGAATGATCCAGCATGTTGAAGGACTTGTATCAGTGTAGATTTTTGTATTTGAACTAGCTGGTTAGGTTTCTTCTCTAGTTATGGAATCAGAGCCTCTAGTGGCAAACACTACAGTTTCCTCTTCCAAATCTTCCCTTTCTCCTGCAATTCTCTCATTACCTCAGCTTAATAATGCAGAGACAATCTACTGGATCCAAACCCACTGTATGAAGAGTAGTTTCAGAAGGATCAGGCGCTCATCAGCTGGATTTTATCTTTCTCAAGTGAGGAAGTATTCCCATGCGTCGTTGGGTTTAAACACTTGGTATGTATGAAGTATGGCATGCTTTAGCGGGGGCTTTCGGTTCAGTCTGAAGCTCTAAGTAGGTTCAGTTGCATCTGGCACTCAAGGAGCTAACACTTCATATAAAACAATGAATTTCTTCAGGAGGCCAAGATGATAGTGGATTAGGTGGCCGCTCAGATGTTCCTCTTTCTCAAAGCTGAATTTAATGCTAGCATATCCATGCTTCTACCTGCAAAATACCATCCCTTTATAGCATAAATCCATATCAGCAAGGACAGTCTCCTTTCATGAATTTCAGGTTAGCTCGTTGCTCATGAGATTTTGATGAACAATTCTGTTCATTTCATACTTACAGTTGCTAATATGCAAGACAAGAAGGGCAAAATTCAAACAGCAACAAATATAGAACCCAATTTATCAAACTGATGGGTCAAAGAACAAGCAGATTTACATAACGGAGAGACTCTCCGGTGAGACAGCAATGACAAACTCTGAGGGCGGAGATGGGACCCACATGGATTAACAATATAGTTACTGTTGAGTATGTAAGAGAAATCTTATCTTGTAGCCTCTCAAGGATTATCAATAGCAAAAACATAAGAATCAACAACCTACAATATTAGAAATACAAAGTGATAACCATTTAAATGGTGACTCAATGGTAAAAGTTTGGGATCAAAAGGTTTGTTTTCTCTGTGGTCTCAGGTTCGAACCCTGTGGTTGCTCATATGATGGCCACTGGAGGTTTACATGGTCGTTAACTTCAGGGCCCGTGGGATTAGTCAAGGTACGCGTAAGCTGGCCCGGACACCTACGTTAAACTAAAAAAAAAAAAATACAAAGAGATAAATTTATAAATTTAATTAAATAAAATCTATCTTCTAGAATAGAATATACAAAGAGAAATTAATTTTTAATGAAAAAATTAAATGTCGATATTGCACCATATAGCAATGGTAAATAATTAATCTTTTATTATTGGATCCAATTGTCATTAGCTTATTTATGAGGAGGCATATTAACTTATATCGGTTCATTTATATTTTTTGAATGGTGAACTATATATATTTACCTAATTAATTAAAACAAACATAATTTAATTAGCTTATAAAAAGTATGAAGAAATTAAATATAATTTTGTATTTTTGACTTTTAAGTTTGAATTATATTTTCAACAGTATTATATTAAGTTTAGAGTTCTTTTTATTATTTAACAATTGGGGTGGGATTGATAAACAGGAGAGTGAAATAACATTATCCAAAAATAAATAAAAAATAGGTCGGCAGTATATTTAATATATATAAATCCTCTGTTGAAACCCTAAACTTATATATTGGCATCAATATCTTTCTCCTTTCAACCCAACCTAGTTTGCTCCTCCTCTCCATTAGTTGAAACCCTAAGCCGACTACTCTTCCTGTAAATTCATCAAGAAATCGATCCATCCCCATGAGCGGAGGAAATAAGGTTGATGGCTCTGTTTCCATCCTCCCCGAAGAGATTATCACCGAAATTCTTACGAGACTACCTGTCAAATCCCTACTCCGTTTCAAATTAGTGTCAAAAGACTGGTATTCTCTCATCACAAGTCCTGAGTTTATCCCCGCCCACCTCCACAAATATTCCACCCAAAAATCCTCTATCTTATTACGAGGATTCCGTTGGCCGGAACATTCCAGTACCCTATCATTTCTCCACCGCAAAGATACCACAACTTTCCATTCTCTACACATACCACAATCCCTGATGTATAATCATACCTTCATGAGAAATTATTTCTTAAACCCACAAATATCTCCTAACCTTTCTTTTATTCTGATAGGTTCTAGTGGTGGTTTGCTCTGCATCAAGCTTTGTGACTACCATGGAATAGACTATGTTTTGTGGAACCCTGCTACCAGAAAGTTCAAATACGTGAAACATCCTCAGCAGGATTTCCAACTTTTAATGGATGGGTTCGGGCATAATGGTAAGATGAACGATTACATGTTGGTGAAAATTGGACGGCTCTTTCACTCACCGAATTTCGATGCTGTTGATGATGATCAACTGTATGAGAAGGAAGAACGCGATTTTGTTCTTCGAGCTTTGGTGTACTCTTGGAGAACAGATTCTTGGAGACTAGTATATGATTGTAGGATCCTAGCTGATGATTTTTGTTCACGTGGTCAAGCAGTGTCTCTGAAGGGTGAGTTCTATTGGCACCTGGATGGTTTACGGGACATTATCCTTGCATTTGATACGGCTAAGCATGTGTTTAGATGGATTAATTTTCCCCCTTGGAACCAGTCGACTCTGGTAGAGGTGAGGCTGGTTTCAGGTGGGATTAAGGACTCGCTTGCTTGCTGTGTGTTTCCCTACGATGGCTCCACGTCCATAACAATGGATATTTGGGTAGTAGATGAGAGTGGATCAGGCGTTGGCAATGAAGAGAGCTGGACAAAATTCTTAAGCATACCATTTTTAGGAACTCTACATCAAGTATTTACGTGGGGAGATAAGGTGATCGTCAACGGAAAAAGGGATGGCCACATCTTGATTTATGATCCGATTAGTCATGAGATAATTTATGATTTTCTTAATCCCTATTTCAGTTCCTATCATCTGGATGGTTATGTGGAAAGTCTAGTCTCAGTTGATGGACCAAACAATCTTGAAGCAGAGCATGCTCCTGTTTGAAGCAAGACAAGACATATCTAGAATGAAAAAGCTCAGCTCTCATTCGTTGGAATGTTTACAAGAGCTCCGGAGAAAATTATATATAAGAATTCTTCTATATTCTGTTTCTCTCTTAGTAATATCATAAATAAAAAAGTTTCATTTGATTTTTCTCCAAAGAATTAATATCCTTGTATTTAATGATATAACTATGCTCTTGTTTCGTGAGTGTTGCAAAATGATTAATTTGCATGATGTTAATTTTTTAAACTCGTGACCCGAGTCATTAGATTGTAAACACCATATTTTAAAAACTCAACCAATCAAATATTGAAGTATGAAATTGAAAAAAAAAAACTATACAAAATGATTAAAAAAATAGCAATTAAAAAAATAAGAATAAAAAATAAATTAGAGAAGACCTACAATAGTTGCTTATTTTTTAATTGATAAGGATGAAATTAAAAAGAAAAATTTATTTAACAAAAGGAAAAGAAAATAACAAAAAAAAAAAGTAAGGATCAAATTGGAAA
>Ga0307512_10005856_pt1 | contig 12649 bp, 14 predicted proteins | sample 14_EM_MG_FD_200267 | JGI IMG/M metagenome (GOLD analysis project Ga0307512, IMG submission 200267) | Populus trichocarpa ectomycorrhiza microbial communities from riparian zone in the Pacific Northwest, United States - 14_EM | ecosystem: Host-associated > Plants > Roots > Unclassified | place... | reverse complement strand
GCCGCGACACCCAGCCGCTCGGCCAGCATGTGCGGCATGACCTGCACCCGGCCGTCGGTGGACTCGGCGCCGCAGATGATGATGTCGGCACTCAGCGTGCCGAGGGCGGCGGCCAGCACCTTGGACGTGGCCACCGCACAGGAGCCGTGCAACGCCTCGTCCTGCACGTGGACGGCCTTATCCGGACCCATCGACAGCGCCTTGCGGATCGACTCGGCCGCACGCTCGGGACCCATCGTCAGCACGGTCACTTCGCCGCCGTGCGCCTCCTTGATCTTGAGCGCCTCCTCGATGGCGTACTCATCCATCTCGTTGATGACGTTGTTCGCCGAGCCACGCTCGACGGTGTTGTCACCCGCGCTCAGAGTGCGCTCGGCACCGGAGTCGGGAACCTGCTTGACCAGTACGACGATGTTCATCGCTTGTACACGACCTCCTGTTGACGAACGCCCGCGGCCACTGACTGTCCGAATGTTACCCGCCGGTAGCTTGCGTGTTACCGCACCCCAGAGTGACTCACCTCACCCGCAGCGAGCACTTGATCGCTACAGTCGAGGGCGAGGGGGTGTCCCGACATGTCCGGCCAATTCGCCCCTTTGTCGAGCGGGCCACGCCCGCCCCCGCCTCATCTAATCGCACCACCCTCGCCTGCCACCCCGGCCTCCAGCAATCTAAGGCACGGCCGGGCCGGACCGGACAGTCCGTGGTGCATCTGTGGATGGCCACGGGAAGCCTGCGTCAGCGATGTCGTACGCCACCTCTGGCAGGTCCGCGAGGGCATTCTCGACCTCCACGGTCGATAATCGGCCCGTGATGGGTGGCCTGCGGCAATGGTTCGCTCCGGAGAAGACGCCCCGGGCCGGCGAGCCGCCCGACTACCGGTTCTCGCTGGCCAACGAGCGCACGTTCCTGGCCTGGATCCGCACCGGCCTGGCCCTGATCGCCGGCGGGCTGGCCTGCGCCCAGTTCCTGCCGCCGCTGCCCATCGTGCACCTGCGCGAGGTCATCGCCGTCGCGCTGCTGGTCCTCGGCGGCCTGGTCGCGCTGCGCGCGGTCGATCACTGGGCCCGCACGGAACGGGCGATGCGGATGGGCGCGGACCTGCCGGCGTCCCGCTTCCCGGCGATCCTGGCCATCGTGGTCGCGTTGGGCGCACTACTCCTCGTCGTCGCGGTCGTGCTGCGAGCAGTGGTGTGACTAACCAGTGGACGCCCGACCACGGGGCTTCCGCGGAGCGGACCCGGCTGGCCTGGCGGCGCACCGGGCTGTCCGCCACTGTGGTCGGGCTGCTCGCCGCGCGGCCCGCGTTCGCGCCGCACGCCGCGGCCGGGTTCGCGCTGGTCGCGGCCGCGGCGATGGCCGGCTGGGCGGGGCTGATCGCATTGGCGTACCGGCGCTCGCGCGGGCTCCGGGCCCGGCCGCCGCGGCCCGGCGAGCGCACGGTTGCGGCGTACGCCTTGATCACTGTGGGGTTCGCGATTCTCGGCGGTTTAGTTGTCCTGCTCTGATCGTCGCCGTTACGCACCGCGCGCGTCATCATTGAGAGATGGTCCGGTTGTTCGTCTTCCTGGCTGCGGTGCAGCTCGTCCTTCTGGTGCTCGCGCTTATCGGAGCGCTCTCCGCCGACCGGGTACGCGCCATGCCCCGCGCGCTGTGGGTGCTTGTGATCCTGGTCATCCCGCTGTTCGGCCCCATCGCCTACTTCGTCTGGGGCCGGCCCGTGCCGCCGCCGCACGAGAGCAGACCGGTCCATCGGGCCGGGTCGCGCCCGTCCGCACCGGACGACGACCCGGACTTTCTGCGCAACGTGGACACCGAGCAGTCCCGCCGCGACCGCGAGCTGCTCGCCCAGTGGGAACGCGAGCTGCAGAAGGGCGACGAGGACTAGGCGCTAGGCCAGGTTCGACGACCGGGGGTAGGCGTCCGTCGGGTCGGTCAGCACGTTGACCAGATACGGCACGCCGGAGTCGAAGGCCCGGCCCAGCGCCGGGCCGAGGTCGGCCGACTTCTCGACCGTCTCGCCGGCCCCGCCGAGCGCCCGCACCACGTCGTCGTAGCGCAGCCCCGGCTGCAGGTCGGCGGCCACGTCGTAGCCGTACATGGCCTGCATGGGGTGCTTCTCCAGGCCCCAGATGCCGTTGTTGCCCACCACGATCACCACCGGCAGCTTCTGCCGGACCAGGGACTCCACGTCCATCAGGGAGAAGCCGGCCGCGCCGTCGCCCATCAGCACGCAGACCTGCCGGTCGGGATAGGTGACCCGGGCGCCCATCGCGTAGCCCATGCCGGTGCCGAGGCAGCCGTACGGGCCCGGGTCCAGCCAGGTGCCGGGCTGGGCGGGCTCCAGATAGCGACCGGCGTACGAGACGAAGTCGCCACCGTCGCCGATCGTCACCGCGTCGGCGGCGAGCACCTTGCGCAGCTCGCCGTAGATCCGGGCCGGCCGGATCGGGTCGGACTCGGCGGCCATCGCCTCGGCGTCGCGGGCCTTGCCGGCGTCCTCGGCGGTGCGCAGGCCGGCGATCCACTCGCTGTGGTCGGCGCGCTTGCCGGTGTAATCGGCCAGCGCCGACAGGATCAGCCGCAGGTCACCGGCGGGCGAGGCGGCGGTCTCGACGTGCCCGGCACGCTGGCTCGGAGCGTCCACGATGTGCACGACCTGGGCCGCGCCGAACTCGCCGAAGCCGAGCCGGAAGTCGAGCGGGGTGCCGATCACGGCGACGACGTCGGCCTCGTTCAGGGCGGGCCGGCGGGCCTTCGCGAACGCCAGCGGGTGCCCGGGCGGCAGGGCGCCCCGGCCCATCCCGTTCGTGAAGACCGGGATCTGCAGTGTCTCGGCCGCCGCGCGCAGGGCTGCGATCGCGTTGCCGGACCAGACGTCCGAGCCGGCGATGATGACCGGCCGGTCGGCGCCGGCCAGCAGCGCGGCGGCCCGGGCGACCTCGTCGGAGTCGGGCTCGAGCACCGGCACGTCGGGCGCGCCGGGCGCCGCGACGTCTTCGCTGGAGAAGAGCACCTCCAGCGGCAGATCCAGGAACGCCGGGCCGCGGTGGGCGGTGAGGGCGGCCGTCAGCGCGGCGCCGACCTCGCCCGGGATGGCCGAGGTGTCGGTCACGGTCGCGGCGTACTTCGTCACGGGCGAGACCAGCGGGATGTGGTCGATCTCCTGCAGGCTGCCCGAGCCCCAGCGGAACGCCGGCGCCCGGCCGCCGAGCACCAGCACCGGCGAGGCGTTGAAGAACGCGCTGGTCATGCCGGAGATGCCGTTGGTGACGCCGGGACCGGCCGTGAGCACGGCGAGGCCGGGACGGCGCTGCAGCTTGGCGACCGCCTCGGCGGCGAAGACGGCCGACTGCTCGTGCCGCACGTCGTAGATGGGGAAATCGGACTTGTGCGCGGCGTCGTAGAGCGGGAAGACGTGCCCGCCCGAGAGGGTGAACATCTCGGTCACCCCGTACGCCCGCAGGGTCGCCAGCGCCAAGTCGCCACCGTGCCCCTCGATCATGTCCGCCATGCCCAACTCCCCTGCCGCTCGACGTCCCGGGAGCACGCTACCGGGTCATCCTGGAAAATATGAAACCAACTCACGTAACGGTCTGCGCTAGGTGAGCAGGGCGGCCAGATCCTTCAGGAGCTGGATGGCCGCTTCTTGCGGCGCCTCGCCCGTGCGCGAGGCATAGGCCAGGATCATCGCCGCGATCGGGACCGTGATCAGCACCACGATGCTGAGCAGAATCTGCAGGAAGCGCAGGAACTTTCCGGGTCGGCGGGGCCGGCGCGCGGCGGGTCCGGCCCACTCGGTCGATCGGGGCTGGGCCGGCGAGACCGGTCGCGCCGAGCCGGACGGGCGACCGCCGGCAAGCCGTTGACCGGAGGGCGGCCCGGCGGACCCGGAGCGGGCCGGCGAGGACGGCGACGACGAGGGCCGGGCGGGGGACGCCGACCGGGCTCGGGCGGCCGGCTCGGTCCGCGCGGAGCGCTCGCCGCGCGAAGAGACATCCGCCCGCGAAGCGCCCGAAAGTCGTGAAGCCTCCGAAGCGCGCAAATCCCCTTGATACGAGGACCGAGCGGGTGACGAAGGCCATGCCGAGGAGGCCGGGCGTTCGGGTGACCCGGGCCAACCGGACGAAGCCGGACTGACCGGGGGCGACGAACCGGCCGGCGGACTGGTCGGGGCCGGCGCGGTCCATTGGTCTCGGGGCGGCTCCCAGGAGGGCTCGCCGGCGACCGTCGCATCGGGATCGGGCAGCCAGGGCTCCGCGGCGGCGTGCGGCCACGGGTCGACGGCGGGCGGCGGCAGCTCGGACCCGTCGGGCGCCGTCCGCACGGTCTCCTGATCGTCCACCGGAACCGGACCGTGTCCCGCCCCAGAAAAAGAGGGAGCAACGGAACCGGCCGGCTCGGTCTGCGGCAGCAACGAGCGGGCCACCCGTACGGTCTCGGCCTCCAGCCGCCGAGCCGACACCAAGCGCAACTCTGCCGTCGGGCCCGGCGCCGCCGGCCCGCTCGCCAGCAGGGCGGCATCCGCGAGGATGCTGCCCTCGGCGACCACCAGCTCGGGCTGCTCGATGACCACCGGCGCCTCGCCCAGCGCGCGATGCAGCAGCGTCGCGACCAGCGGGATCCGGCTCGCGCCGCCCACCAGGAACACCCCGGCCAGCCGGCCCTCGGGCAGCTCGGCCCAGCGCAGCAGGCTGCGGGTGACCTGCACGGTCTGATCCAGCACCGGCCGCGCGACCGTCTCCAGCTCGTCGCGGGTCAGGTGCACCTCTTGGTTGAGCAATGGCACGACGAAATCGGCGGACTGGTGGCGGGACAGCCGCTCCTTGGCGATCCGCACCTCGTCCCAGAGCTGCCGCTGCGCCCGGCGCTCCTCGAGCGTGCCGGGCTCCATCAGCCGTTCCCAGCCGTCCGCGACCAGGTGCGCGACCAGCGCCGCGTCCACGTCCAGCCCGCCGATGTCGTCCCGGCCGTCCACGGCCAGGACCTCGAAGCCCTCGGCGGTGCGCGCGACCACGCTGGCGTCGAACGTGCCCGCGCCGAAGTCGTGCACCACCACGACCGAGCCGATCGGGACGTCCCGGCCCAGCACCTGGGCGAAGTAGGTGGCCGCCGCGACCGGCTCGGCGACCAACCGGGCGCCCTCGAGCCCGGCCCGGCCGGCCGCCTCGGCGAGCAGCCCGCGGCGGGTCGCACCCCAGGTCGCGGGGCAGGTCAGGGTCACATCGGGCCGGAGCGGGCCGACCGCGCGATGCCATTCCTCGGCCACCCGCACCAGCACCGCGGCGATCAGGTCGACCACCGGCAGCTCCCGGTCGCCGAGCAGGACCAGGCCGTCGTCGACGCGGCGTTTCGGATTCGGCTCGAAGCGGGACGGGTCTAGGCGGGCGCTGTGCACCGCGTCGCGGCCGACGACCAACTGGCCGTCGGGCTCGGCGTAGACGGCGGACGGCAACAGCGGGGAGCCGTCGACGAGAATCGGCCGGGCTCGGCCGTCGGGCCAGCGGGCCACCGCGACGGTGTTCGAGGTGCCGAAGTCGATGCCGAGGCCATGCCTTGCGGGCCGACCCTGGTCGATGGACATGCGCGTCAGTCTAGGCGGTGCCTGCTGCTAGATGATCTGCCAGACCAGGTCGCCGGAGTCGTCGCGCAGGCAGCGTACGGCGACGTCGTCGGCGGTGACCCCGTCGGCGCCCTCGGGATCGCACGGCTTGCCCACCTCTACGTCGCTCTGCGGCGCCGAGGCCGACGGCTGGCTGACCAGGTCGCTGCCGGCGGAGATGGTGGCGGCGGGCGGCGAGGGCGCGACCATGATCTCGCCGGGGGTTCGGCGTGGCGGCGCCGACGGGCTGAGCCTGACCCGCGCCGCCGTCGGCTTCGGGGTGCTGCTGCGCTCTTTGACCGGTTTCGCGGATTGATGCGTCGGCCCCGGTGTGACCACGGGCGGGACGCTGGCCGGTGGCACCACGATCGCCGGCCCCAGCAGCGCCCCGTCGGCCCGCGGCTGGGAATGCGCGGGCTCCTTGCCGCCGAACGTGACCCAGCCGATCACGGCGCACAACACCGCCTGGCTCAGGACGAGCACGGTCGCAACCGTCACCGTCCGCCGGACGGACGTCGCTCGGGTCACGGGCTCCGTCACAGTCGCGAACTTTATGGCAAGCGATCCATCGATGCGAGGCCTACTGGCCGGTGAACTTCGGCTTTCGCTTCTGGACGAACGCCGTGGTGCCCTCAATCCGGTCGTCCGTGGCGAACAATCCGGCGAAAAGCTGACTTTCCCAGGCCAAGCCCGAGGCAAGATCCATCCCGAGGCCGCCGTCGATCGCCAGCTTCGCGGCGCGCAAGGCCAGAGCGGGACCATTCGTGTACGGACGGACCAGCTCGATCGCCGTGGCGTACACGTCGGCGGCCGGCACGACCCGGTCGGCGAGCCCGATCCGCAGGGCTTCCTCGGCGTCCACCATCCGGCCCGAGAACACCAGGTCCTTCGCCTTCGCCGGGCCGATCAGCCGGGCCAGCCGCTGGGTGCCGCCGGCGCCCGGGATGAGGCCGAGCTTGATCTCGGGCTGGCCGAGCTTCGCGTCCTGGGCGACGACCCGCCAGTCGCAGGCGAGGGCCAGCTCGCAGCCGCCGCCGAGGGCATAGCCGGTGATCGCGGCGACCACCGGCTTTTCGATCCGGGCGACCGCGTCGAACGCCCCCGACAGCTCGGCCGCCCGCAGGCTCATCCGCTGATAGGTCTGCGCGGTGAACTCGGTGATGTCGGCGCCCGCGGCGAACACCTTCTCGCCGCCGTAGACGACCACGGCCCGGATCTCGGGGTCGGCGGCCGCGGCGTGCGCCGCCTCCCGCAACTCCTCCTGGACCTGGGTGCTCAGCGGGTTCATCGGCGGCCGGTCGAGCCGGATCGTGCCGATGCCGTCGGTGGTCTCCAGCCGTACGAACTCGCCCACGCCGCCGCCTCCTGAGTCTCGGTTCAGGTCAGCCTACGTCGGGCACCCGATATGGTGACTGTCGGTCGAGGGAGGCGAGCGTGATCACGTACTACCGGGACCCGGAGGTGCTGGTCACGTCGACCGGCGTCCGGATGTCGGGGCGCGACTACCGGCTGGCGGATCTGGCCCAGGTCTGGCACAAGCGCGGCCGGCGGGACTGGAGCACGGTCGCCGGCCGGGGCGCGCTCGCGCTCGCCATGACCATCCCGATCCTGGTCGGCGCGCTGGGCGTCCTCATCGCGCTGCTCATCGACGCCTCCCTCGCGACCACCATCGCCCTGGTCGGCGGCGGCGTCCTGATCGGCCTGGCCGCGGCGCCGCTGGCCGACGTGCTGCTCGAGCGGGTGGACCGCTCCTACGACCGGGGTAGCCGGAGCCTCGAGATCTGGGGCCGGGTGCGCGGCGTCGACGTGCTGCTGCTGCGCACCGACAACCGGCAGCGCTTCGGCCAGATCTATCGGGCCCTGCAGCGCGCCCTCGAGCGCGGATCGGTCGCGCACTGACCGTCCGCGGCTGCTACCCGGCTGCGAAGAGGGCGTCGATCTCGGCGCGGGTCGGCAGGGACGCCGAGGCGCCGACCTTGCGTACGCACACCGCGCCGGCCGCGTTCGCCCAGCGAACCGCCTCGACCAGGTCACGCCCCTCGCCCCAGGCCACCGCAAGCGCGCCCGTGAACGCGTCCCCGGCGGCCGTCGTGTCGGCGACCTCGACGTGGAAGGCCGGGATCCGCTCGGAGCGGCCGTCGCGATCCGCGTACCAGGAGCCCGCGCTGCTCAGCGTCAACACCACGCGCGGCACCAGCGCGAGCAGACCGGCCATGTCCGGGCCGCCCGGGCCGGTGATCGCCTCGGCCTCCAACTCGTTCACGACCAGCAGGTCGACGGCGGCGAGCAACTCCGGCGGCAGCTCGCGGGCCGGCGCCGCGTTCAGGATCACCCGGGTCCCGCCCGCGTGCGCGGCCCGCGCCGCCGCCGTGATCGTCGCGAGCGGGATCTCCTGCTGGCAGAGCAGCACGTCACCGGCCGCGATGACGGCCCGCTCCGCGTCGGTCAGGTCGACGAACGTGCTGTTCGCACCGGGGCTGACCAGGATCGAATTCTCCCCCGCGCGGTCGACCATGATGACCGCGACGCCCGAGGCGCCGTAGCTGATCCGGACGTGGTCGGTGTTGACCCCCGCGCCGGTCAGCCGGGCCTTCAGGGTCACCCCGAACGAGTCGGAGCCGAGCGCACCCAGGAAGGTCGTCTCGCCGCCCGCCCGGGTCGCGGCGATCGCCTGATTGGCGCCCTTGCCGCCCGGACCCATCACGAAGTCGTCGCCGAGCACCGTCTCGCCGGGCAACGGCAGCCGGGCGGCCAGCCCGACCAGGTCCATGTTCGCGCTGCCGGCGACGACGATCTGTGGCATCGCCGATCAGGCCGCTCTGGCCGTGTACCGGTCGCCCATCCGCTGGACCATCAGCGGCAGGCCGAACGTCTTGGTCAGGTTGTCGGCGGTCAGCGTCTCGCCGAGCAGGCCCGCGGCGACCACCGTGCCCTCGCGCAGCAGCATGCAGTGGGTGAAGCCGGGCGGGATCTCCTCGACGTGGTGGGTCACCAGCACCAGGGCCGGGGCGTCCGGATCCTCGGCCAGCTCGGTCAGCCGGCCGAGCAGGTCCTCCCGGCCGCCGAGGTCGAGGCCGGCGGTGGGCTCGTCGAGCAGCATCAGCTCGGGGTCGGTCATCAGCGCGCGGGCGATCTGGGTGCGCTTGCGCTCGCCCTCGGACAGCGTGCCGAACTCCCGGTGCACCAGCGCGCCCATGCCCAGCTGCTGGAGCAGCCCCCGGGCGCGGGCCTCGTCCTGCGGGTCGTAGCTCTCCCGCCAGCGGCCGACCACGGACCAGGCGGCGGTGACGACCACGTCGAGCACCCGCTCGTTCGGCGGGACCTGGTCGGCGAGCCGGCCGGTGGTCAGGCCGATCCGGGTGCGCAGCTCGGTCACGTCGGTGCGGCCGAGCCGCTCGCCGAGAATCCAGGCGGCGCCCCGGGTGGGATGCAGCCGGCCCGCGGCGATGTCTAGCAGGGTGGTTTTGCCGGCGCCGTTCGGGCCGAGGACGACCCAGCGCTCGTCGAGCTCGACCTGCCAGGTCACCCCGCGCACCAGAAAGTTGCCGCCACGGATGACGCTGACCCGGTCAAACGAGATGACAGTGTCGTCGCCGGGCGGGACAGGTACGGGAGCCTCGAGCACGGGTCCATCCAACCATGCAAGCCCTGGCCGCCCCGCAGTGCCTCAGCCCCGACCCGGGGGCTTGTTCAGCCCGTCGTGGAGCCGAATACCTCGTCTCGGGCCGCGTCCAGCGCCGTACGCAGCGCCCCGGTCAGGACCGGCTCGACGGGCACCTCGCTGACCACCACGCGTGGCGAGACGAGAGTGATCGCGGCGACCTCCAGCTCGACCCGTTCGGCGAGCGCCGCGCCGCCGGCCTGGCCCACCTCGCCGGCCAGCACCACGAGCGGCGGGTCGAGCACCACGCAGACCGCGGCGACGCCGAGCGCGAGCCGGCGGGCCAACTCGTCGAGCACCGGCTCGCCGGCCGCCCCGGCGGTCACGGCCGCGTGCACGACGTCGGCCGCGTCCGTACCGCGGAAGCCGTGCTCGCGGCCGATCGCCTTGACCGCATCGGCGGCGGCCAGCGACTGGAACGCGCCCTTGACCACGCCGCGCTTGGACGCGTTGCGCGGCACATCGGCGCCCGGCACCGGGAGGTAACCGATTTCCCCGGCCGCGCCGGTGCTGCCCTGGTGCAGCTGCCCGCCGATGACGCTGGCAAGGCCGACGCCGCGGCCGATCCAGATCAGCACGAAGTCGTCCACGCCGACGGCCGCGCCGATGTGCGCCTCGGCGACGGCCGCCAGGTTCACGTCGTTGCCGAACACCACCGGGGTGCTCAGGTCCTTGCGCAACTCGTCGAGCAACCCGCGGTGCCAGCGGGGCAGGTCCACCGCGAACGAGATCTCCCCGGTCTTGGGGTCCACCAGGCCGGGCGTGCCGAGCACGATCCGGCGTACGGAATCCAGGTCGGTCCCGGCCTGCGCGGCGGCCTGGACCACGGCGCTGTGCACGACCCCGACCGGATCGTTGGTGTCCTGGGTGGACTGCTCCACCCGGCCGATGATCGCGCCGGTGATGTCGGCGCATGCGGCCACGACCCGGTCGGGACCGACGTCGACGCCGATGACGTGCGCGCTACCCGGAGTGACCGCATAGAGCTGGGCGTTGGGCCCGCGGCCGCCGGCCTGCTCGCCGACCCGGCGCACCAGGCCACGCTCCTCGAGCCGCTCCACCAGCTGGGAGGCGGTGACCTTGCTCAGGCCGGTCATCTCGCCTAACTGCGCCCGGGTCAGCGGACCCTTGGTGAGCAGCAGTTCCAGCGCGGCGCGGTCGTTGAGCGCGCGCAACAGCCGGGGGGTTCCCGGCAGCCGGGTGGCGGCCATAGCTATGTCCCCTAGTATTTAGGATTGTTTCGATTACGTCGCCCGCGCTCAGCAGGTAGGCGCAGCGTAACGGTCAGCCCACCCGCCGATCGCAGCGCGTGGCTTATCGACATTCAGCGATCATGCAGCGCGCGCGACCGGAATACCAGTGCCACACCCCGGAAGGGCTCATTCGGCGTACGCGGAACCGAACCACCCTCGCAATGATCAAGCAAATCGCGACAAGTCATACTGTTGCGAAGAGGCAGCGGCGGACCGCCATCCGCCGCTGCCTCTTCTGTCACATTTGTTGAACGCGTTCAAGAAACGTTCTACCTTGATCTCGACGCTAGTTGAACATGTTCGAGAAAGGGGAGAACCGTGGATCACAAGGTCTGGATGTACCTCGCCTACCTGGTCGTCAGCGTCGGCCTGACGGTGTGGGTGGCGAACACGCTGTCCCGTAACGGGCTGGTCTTCCTGCAGGACGTCTTCGCCGACCAGAAGCTGGCCAAGGCGATCAACCAACTGCTCGTGATGGGCTTCTACCTGCTGAACCTGGGCTACGTGGCGGTGGCGATGCGGTCGAGTGCGGCCGTCCCCGACGCCAGCAAGGCGCTGGAGACGCTGTCCACCAAGGTCGGGCTGGTCCTGCTGGTGCTGGGCGTGCTGCACTTCTTCAACGTCTTCTTCCTGGGCCGCTACCGGCGTGGCCGGCTGCGCCAGCAGCAGACCCAGCCGCCCCTGCCGCCGGCCGCCCGGCTCCCGCAGCACCCGCCGCGGAGCTTCCCGCCGGGCGCGCTGCCCGGTCAGCCCGGCCTGTCTCCCGGCCCCGCCCAGGCATGATCAGCGGCTTCACGGTGCTCTACGACGCGGGCTGCCCGATCTGCCGGGCCGCCCGCGGCTGGCTGGGAAACCGTGCTCAGCTCGTACCGCTGCAGTTTGTGCCGGCCGGATCCGCCGAGGCCCGGCTGCGCTTCCCGAGCCTGGACCATGCAGCAACGCTGCGGGATCTGACCGTGATCGCCGACAGCGGCGAGGTCTATCAGGCCGACGGGGCCTGGCTGGCCTGCTTGTGGGCGCTCGCGGACTATCGCGGGATGGCGGAACGGCTCGGGTCGCCGCGGCTGCTGCCGACAGCGCGACGCTTCATCGCCGCGGCGGCGGCCGTGCGCCAGCAGACCACTACGGCGGACTACGGTGACAAATGTGACGACCGCTGCCGCTGACTCCGCTGGGTCCACCGACGGCGGTGCCGCTTCGGTTGAGGGGAAGCCGCGGCGGGCGCGCGGGGAGCAGACCCGGCAGCTCATTCTGGACACGGCGCTGCGGCTGTTTCGGGAACGCGGCTACGCGGAGACGACGATGCGGGCGATCGCCAAGGAGGCGGGTGTCGCCGTCGGCAACGCGTACTACTACTTCGACTCCAAGGAACACCTGATCCAGGGGTTCTACCACCAGAATCAGGCGGCACACCGGGTCGCGGCGGAGCCGGTGCTCGCGAACGAGCGGGAGTTCGCCGCCCGGCTGCGCGGGGCGTTGCACGCGGGCATCGACGTGAACGCGCCGTACCACTCGTTCGCGGCCACGTTCTTCAAGACCGCGGCCGAGCCGTCGTCGCCGCTGAGCCCGTTCTCGCGCGATTCGTCGCCGGCCCGGGAAGCGGCGATCGCGATCTTCCGCGAGGTGGTGGACGGCTCGTCGGCGAAGCTGGACCCCGAACTGCGCAAGGAACTGCCGGAACTGCTCTGGCTGGGCTGGATGGGCATCGTGCTGTTCTGGGTGTACGACCACTCCCCCGACCAGCGCCGCACCCGCCGGCTGATCGACGGCGTGGTCCCTCTGATCGACCGCCTCGTCGGGCTGTCCCGGCTGCGCGTCCTGCGCCCGGCGCTGCGGCAGATCCTGGCCTTGATCGAGACGATCCGCCGCGACGATTAGTCAACCGCAAAGGATAACGCTGAGTCACGACTTCCGGGCCTTTTAGACCCGCTTGGGGCCCGTTGTACCGAGCGGTAACCGAAGCCGACCAGCCGAACGGCCAAAACGCGTACGGAGCGCTTCCGTGTAGGGGCATCCATCACGTAGCGTCACAGCTGGCAGGTGGATCTGGGGAAGTCACGAGGGATTCGAGCTACGGGACCAGTTCGAATTTCTCGTGACACAGACAGTGGGCCGGGCGCCCGGCGGTTTCGG
>Ga0307512_10005855_pt1 | contig 12649 bp, 15 predicted proteins | sample 14_EM_MG_FD_200267 | JGI IMG/M metagenome (GOLD analysis project Ga0307512, IMG submission 200267) | Populus trichocarpa ectomycorrhiza microbial communities from riparian zone in the Pacific Northwest, United States - 14_EM | ecosystem: Host-associated > Plants > Roots > Unclassified | place... | reverse complement strand
AACTTCTACCCTCTATCTCATTTCTTCGTCGACTACTCTTCTTACCACCATTTAGAACTTTAACCTATACACACCGTTTCGATGGCCCAACGCGTTACTCTCCGCAAGCGTCAACCCTACAATACGTCGTCTTCAAGGCGGCGTCTCGTGAAGACTCCTGGTGGCGTCCTCCGCTACCACCATATCAAAAAGCTCCCTACGGCACCCAAATGCGGTGACTGTGGCTCGAAACTCAGTGGTGTGCGTAATCTCCTACTGGCTTTTTACGCGCAGCACCGCTTATCTGAGGAAATAGGTTGTTGCCCTTCGCCCGCGCGAATACGCGACCGTCTCCAAGACGCAAAAGCACGTCAGCAGGGCATATGGGGGTTCACGATGTGGTGGTTGCGTTCGTTCACGGTACGTTCTAACCCCTGTCATCGTCTTTTCGAGCAGGCTTCCCGCTTATAACTCTGATAACAGCATTGTTCGTGCATTTCTGATCGAAGAGGCAAAAGTAGTGAAGCGCGTCATCAAATCACAGCAGAAGGCGGCAGGCGGTCGCTCGTAATGTATTTCGTCACTTTTATGTGATTTAGCCCTGGCCGTTTCACATGATTTGCTATGAGAATTTTCTACGTGCATTCCAGAACAGTTGCTCCGCCCGTAGCGATTCCCGAACTTTCTCTTGTCCAGACATTACGATAGGGCTCGGTCGAACCGCCGTTTCACATGAGAGAAGGCCTGTGTTACCTATCGAGCGAGAGTCGGGCTTCTCATTACAGAACGGCCCTCTGCCAGCAGTGAAATCTGACGGCTCATCCCAGAATTACGGAGTGTAGTTACGGTGGCTGCGATCTCGACCCAAGGGGAAGGTAGACGGAGAAGTGGGAAAGAGGGGAAAGGGAGAGAGCGAGAGAAGGGGACGAAGGGGCACGGACGATAGTTCCGCTACACGAGGCTAAGACGGATGAGAAACGACGGAGAGAGAACAAGATATATTTGCGAGCGATAGTCTTGCCATGTTAAAGGAAAAGGAGTGATCACACAGGAAAGAGAACAGAAAACTAAGAGTAGGATTGTAGATGTACGACGCGACGATCATTGCTGATCCATGCCGATGCACTCCACAAGAGCAGGAGGCGTTGTTTAAGTACATGAGCTACCTGCTGAGATTCGTAGCAAGGTAAGGATATTAGAAGAACGAGGCCACGAGGGCGAAGGCAGGAAAGCGATGCAGAAAGAAAGAGGCAGTGGTGCCGATGGACGTTGGGATTGAATAAGAGCGATGTCGACGGGGTCGAAGTGAGACCGGAAGAATGTACGGACAAATAACAAGGCGATGCAAGCTAAGGAAGGAAGGGGCTAAGGACAGGAGCGTACGAGTGCGACTATTTAAGCGACGTCGTGCGAACCGGCAAGAATGGGAGAGTGTGTGGAAAGCAAGAGAGTGAATGGAAAGGGAGTCCGGGAAAAAATAAGGAATGTACAGGTTGGTTTCATGTCGTGGTGACGGCGAGGTTGTCGACGTTAGCGAAGGCGATGGTTGTGGATTTGGCGAGTAAAGGGAAAAGGCGAAAGGAACTTGGGAATCGGAGTCACAAATCTGTCGGACGGAAGGGTCGGAAGTGCGGGTCGTTCCGCACATGTGAGGTCACCTCTAATTCTAGTTAAATGCACCATCTTACTGGTACTGGTACCGATAGCCCTATTCAACTTATTGTAATAGCTGGGCTGGTTAGCCAACATGACTTCGGTCTATCACCGCGGCATTGCGTTCGACTGAAAAGGCAGCAGAACATCGTTCGTTATTACGCCCAGCTGTCCGTTACCTGCTGCAGGGCTCCCATTAAATACCCAGTGTCTTTTTTTGGTGCCCTCTTTACAGTGAGCTCTTTTTCGCCGTCCTTGCAGCCATGTTGAGAGCAGGCATTCGTTGGCGTGCCCTCTTTCTTCCTCTTGTCCTCTCCGCAGTCGTGAAAACCTTGGCCAATTTTGTCACTGACTCCAAAGCTCGAGGCAATGTTGTGGCGCGACAATCATTGGAAGAGAGCCCCAAAGCCACATGTATGAGAATAGAGAAGGCTCTCTCGTCGGCATCCCAAGTGTTTTATCCAGGTACACCCGTCTCAAGCGCATAGTAATCACACTAACGCCCCGAAAATAAGGTTCACCAGAGTTCAGTGCCAACATTGCTCACTGGGCCAACTCGAGCTCTCAAGTATCTGCTTGCTCGGTGGAGCCCGGAACGGCCCATGATGTTGGCATTGTTGTAAGTACTCGTATGCCATCTCATTGACACCGTCTATATCTAGAACTATAGCTGCGGGAGGTGGCCTTAACACGCACACCATTTGCGATCAAAGACGGTGGTCACACCCTCAATCACGGATTCTCGTCCACCTCTGGTGTGCACATCTCGATGACCAGATTTAAGGACATTGTAATCCACCAAGACGCCGGGACTGTGGAGATTGGCGCAGGCCTTACCTGGCAGGAGGTCTACGCGTACCTGGTCCCCAGGGGTGTTAATGCTGTTGGCGGTCGCAGTAGTACTGTCGGTCCCTCCGGTTATATGCTTGGTGGAGGTAATCATATCTTATTGTTTCGACATGGCATGGGCTGAAAGAACTGGCAGGGTATTCTTGGAAGACCAACCAGTTTGGACTTGGCGTAGATACAATGGTCGAATACGAGTTGGTACTGCCGAATGGGCAAGTCACCGTGGTGACGGAGAAGGAAGAAGATTTGTGGTTTGCACTCAAGGTACGTCCGAGCAGTGGTAAACAAGTGCAGGCTTGAGAACTGCATTACGCAGGGAGGATTCAACAATTATGTAAGTTAATCGAGCAGTGCTTTGCTGCTCATGCATGGGGAGATATAACCGTACCAAACCAGGGGATCGTGACCAAGTTCACCTTGAAGACCCATGAACAAACTGATGTTTGGGTAAGCCCGCCTACTCTCTCTCTCCTCGGAAAAATGGGGTTTTCATGGGAGATGTTACAGGGCGCCACGCTCACATTTACGGGGAATCAGATCAAGGAGGCTATGACAGCGTTCGCCGAGTTCGTCAGTCGGGAACACGACCACAAGGCAGCGCAACTGGGGCAGTTTGTTTATACCAACGGCTCGGTGAGTTCTTCGTTTCGGAGTGATCGCATCCCGAATTTACTGTTGGCCTAATAGCTAGCGTTCGTCATGTCACTCTTCTACGACGGGCCAGTTCTTCCTGGGGGTATATACGATGAGCTGCTGAATATCCCAAACGGCACTGTGTCCCTCTTCAACGGATCCTTCGCGGACTTCATCGGGAACTCCTTCCTTCCCACGTTCGAAAGGTGATGCTCTCTGAAATTCAATTTTTTTCGCATCATCGTTCAACCTTTTTACTCTCCTCCCTGTCTTATAGAGGTTATTTCGACGGCGTCCCAATGTTGCGCTATACACAGCCAGTTCTGGAGGCGTTCGCCAACGAAACCAAGGTGAGCGGCCAACCTGTAGGCATTGGTGAAACATCGATGGTGAAACCATTTCTCTGTTTCCCGCGTAGTTCTGGGGCGAAAGACTGAGCAAGCAAGACGAGAGTATATTGGCCGTATATACGTGTGAGCCATTCGAGCCCGACATCTTCACGCACGGAGGTCCGTCTGCATACCCACCAGACCGCTCTCGCACAATCCTTCCGGGGAACATCTATTATGGGTACTCCAACAAATCGGTGGACGAGTATATGGCACACTCCTTGCGGACTTCGACGGCGTCGTTGATCGCGGCCGGGATAAAAGATAGCCAGGACTTGGAGAATGCAGCGCCTTACCCCAATTATGCGCTCTTTGGGACACCACTGGAGAAGATGTACGGTGGACACTTGGCAAGGCTGCGCAAGATCAGAGAGGAGTATGATCCGGAGAATATTATGCGACTCGCTGGAGGTTGGAAGTTCTAAGGCGGTCGCTTGCAACGACCAGAGGATGTGAATTGGAACGGACATTACCATCCGTCGTATGGCACAGTACTTCGTTTGACATAATAGTGAGGGTTCCCTGAGCGATTGCATCTTGTCTTGGTGATCGTCACTGCGGTGTGAGACAGGGCGCTTGTCTGTCGAAGAGGCACGAATAGATCTGCCCGGCGGGTCTCGCATCGAAATGAAACGTGCATCAAGTCGCAGCGCCCCTCCCAAATGAGGAACAGGTCATGAAAGGTCTACATAAGGAGAAGAAAGAGGGGGAACAACTCTGAAAGCAACCAAGGTGAAGATGGTTCGGTCGCACACTTACAGTATAGCGAAATGCCCGCCCTCCCAGGGTAGTTGTTTTCTGTCAGCTAGTGCGCTGTCTGCGGCGCTTGGGGGGCTCGGGCTCAATACCGGCAATAGGGCCTTAGGTCTCCTGGCGGTGCGTATCGTCCACTGAATGGTCAGAAGCGGGTCTCCAGGAACACGACGCCGTACTGTGAGGTACGTGTCGCGGCGGTGTGAGTGGGGTCTCTGGCGGCCTGTAACTTACATTGTCCTATTGGTGTATCATGATACACATCGCATTCTCAGTAGGACAGACTCGGCATGATTCATTGGCGAACTTGAACGTGACTGGCGCATGCTTCATACTCCCCTTGCTTCTATCTTCGATTCCTCCATGGCATATTCACAGGCAACTTCAAAGCCTTCGTTCCACACTGTGTCAATTCCCCGTCACTGGTATTCCTTCTGTTTAGAATTGCTGATGAGAGTTGAGGCTGCGGGGCGAAATGTATATAAACATTTACCCTCGCTCGCGTGCATACCCAATTTATTACCGTTGCAACCATGCTACGAGCTGCTTTTCTATGCGGTGCTCTCGCTCTCGTAGTGGCCCTCCACAGCCAATCTGGATTCGGCCTGGGTAATCTCGTCGAACATAAGGTGGCACGAGCATCCTCCGACAACTACAAGGTCACGTGCAAGACAATTGCCAAGTCCATCTCATCCGCGTCCCAAGTGTTTTACCCACGTTGAGTATCGATGCAACTCGACTGTTGTGCATCACAGTTGACCCTGGATTCTTAGCATCACAAAATTTCGACTCAGACATTTCACACTGGGCCAATTCGAGCTCTCAAGTGCCTATTTGTACCGTGGAGCCAGGTACTCCGACTGATGTTGGCATAATCGTAAATCAATCCTTCCATCACTGCGGGGCATTCTTACTGTCTTTCTGACATTTTCCATGCCGACCATTTTAGCTTGAGCAGATCAGCCAAACTCGCGTGCCATTTGCGGTTAAGGGCGCTGGACATGCGACCAACCCCGGCTTTTCGTCGACCGAAGGCGTACACATATCCATGGCCCGATTCCGGGAAATTGTCATTCATGAAGACGCGGGGACAGTTGACATTGGAGCAGGGCTTACCTGGACCGAGGTTTATGAGTACCTTGTCCCCAAGGGCCTCAATGTCGTCGGAGGTCGCCTGAATGGCGTTGGTGTTGCTGGCTTGACCCTTGGTGGAGGTGAGCGCTATTCCCACCACCAGCTATTCCATCGTACGTACTAAAAGGGCATATCCTCGTGGCAGGATATTCTTGGAAGACAAACCAGTATGGGCTCACTGCGGACACTGTTACGGCTTTCGAGCTGGTATTACCCTGTGGTGACGTAAAAACGGTGACCGAACAGGATGAGGATCTCTGGTTCGCCCTCAAGGTGTGTCCAGTTTGTGGTGACCAGAGCTAAACAATGAGCTCATGTATGTCTCATGCTATAGGGAGGATTTAACAACTACGTGAGTTCACAGACCTCATTACAATGTGACTCAACTAACTGCCATCATACATTAAAGGGGAATCGTAACAAAATTCACCCTGAAATTGCATCCACAAACCGATGTTTGGGTTTGTCCTATGTTCCCATTTGGAGGTCTTATCCTGATTGAATGCGGCAGGGTGCCATACTTAACTTTGCGGGAGATCTCGCAGAACCAGCCCAAGCTGCCTTTGCCAGTTTCCTTGCGCAGCAACATGATCACAAGGCAGCCCAATTGGGGGGCTTTGTGTATAGTAATGACTCGGTAAGGCCCCACAATCTCTTAGTTGGGCTTCAATCTCAGAGGTCAAACAGGTGGTATTCGGAATATCGCTTTTCTACGATGGTCCAGAGCCCCCAGCGGGGCTTTATGATGACCTGTTAAATTTGAACAGCACCACGAGGTCCACCCTCAATGGTTCCTTCACAGACTTCGTTTCGAGCCAGTTCATCCCCACGTACAAACGGTGAATCTCCAAACTTATCAATGTCCCATCCTTAAATCTCACGTATCTCTAGAGTCTATTTCAATGGTGTCCCTATGTTGCGGTACACAGAGCCAATCATGAAGGCATTCTCAAACGAGACCAAAGTGAGCGGTTGACGAGTAGTACATCAGTTATTTCTGATCTCGCAAAGTTCTGGGGTGACAAACTCACCAAGTACGACAACAGCACACTGGTCGTCTACAGCCTGGACCCATTTGAGCCTGACATCCTCACCCATGGAGGGCCATCCGCGTACCCACCTAATCGTCCACTCGCCGTCCTTCCGTCCAGCATCTTTTTCGGGTGGACCGACGAATCGGTCGACCACTTCATGGCGGATGCCATGCGTACTTCAGCTGCGACATTGGCCGAGGCTGGAATCCAGGACGGGCAGAACCTGACGGACGCGGCGCCTTACGTCAACTACGCGTTTTTAGGGACGCCAGTGGAGAGCATGTACGGTGACAACTCGGAGCGGCTTCGTGCGATCAGAAGGAGGTATGATCCCGGGAACGTCATGGGACTTGCGGGCGGATGGAAATTCGATTAAGTTGTATCTATCGTGTTGTTCGGCTGATATTGTCCTGTGCGTCATTGTGTAGTTGTCTTGATGAGCGTCACGGCGGTGACGGATAACGGCGTGTGCCCAGTGCGTTTGGTGATGTGATGATAGGACTGGGTCGTCGTGCTGGCAGTGTACAATCGCGAGTGATATAAGACCTGTTTCTGGGCAGATAACATTCTGTTTGTGGTGTGCCATGTTGAAATGCACTTGTCTTGTATCTACTGATCTGATAACTCTGAGGTATCTTATCTACTACTCGCTCTCCGTCCGACGATCCCCATCACCTCTTTCCGTCGTGACACAAAAAAGGGTGAGGATCTCAACTTGAAGTTGATGGTTTCATCCGTCCTATTGAGATATCATATATCATTTCGTGATGACGATCGTACCTCACGCCCGCAATTCTTCATCCGCGCTATATAGTATCGTGGCACGGACATACTTCCCAAAATTGAATCCTCGCTCAGTCCACCTGGCAAGATGATACCAGCCACGACTGCACGTTCGGTACAGTGCTGGTCGGGGCGCATTGTGTATAATGAGATGCCGAGACGTGGCAGAAGCCCAAGATCTTCGTCAGCCATCCGAACTTCACAAGTGTCCATGCAGAGCCGTCCATCCCCCGCTCTTCGGCACCCTAAATGTATATAGATATGTAGTGCATCCTCGCTTGCGGGCAACCCATCCATCACCGCTACAATCATGTTGGGAACCGCTTTTTTGTGCGGTGCTCTCGCTCTTATTGTGGCCCTGCAAAGCCAATCTGGAACCCGCCTGGGTGATCTCGTCGCACTCGTACAATCATCATCGTCGTCATCCTCGTTGGACAACTACAAGGTCACGTGCCAACGTATCGCAAATTCCATCTCATACGCGTCCCAAGTGTTTTACCCACGTGAGTGTCGGTGCAACCCGGCTGTTGTCCATCACAGTTGACCCTGGATTTTTAGCGTCACAAAATTTTGACTGGGACATTTCACACTGGGCCAATTCGAGCTCTCAAGTGCCTGTTTGTACCGTGGAGCCAGGTACCCCGACTGATGTTGGCATAATCGTAAATCGATCCTTCCATCACCGCGGGGGGCACTCTCGCTGTTTTTTTGACACTTCCCATTTTAGCTTGAGCAGATCAGCCAAACTCGCCTGCCCTTTGCGGTTAAGAGCAGTGGACATGCAACCAACCCCGGCTTTTCGTCGACCAAAGGCATACACATATCCATGGCTCGATTCCGCGAAATTGTCATTCATGAAGACGTGGGGACAGTCGACATTGGAGCAGGGCTTACCTGGACCGAGGTTTATGAGTACCTTGTCCCCAAGGGCCTCAATGTCGTCGGAGGTCGCCTGAATGGCGTTGGTGTTGCTGGCTTGACCCTTGGTGGAGGTTAGTGCTATTCCCACCTACAGCTCGTCCATCGTACGGATTGAAATGGCATATACTCGTGACAGGATATTCTTGGAAAACGAACCAGTATGGGCTCGTCGCAGACACTGCCACAGCATTCGAGCTGGTATTACCATGTGGTGACGTAAAGACGGTGACCGAGCAGGACCAAGATCTCTGGTTCGCGCTCAAGGTGCGTGTTTAAACGGTGGCGACGAGGGAGAGTTAATGACCTCATGCATGTCTCGTGCTGCAGGGGGGATTGAATAACTACGTGAGTTCATAGACCTTAATATAAACGGTGACACAACTAACCACCACCATTATTGAAAAGGGAATCGTGACGAAGTTCACCCTGAAATTGCATCCACAAACTGAAGTTTGGGTTTGTCTTATGTTCTTATTAGGAGGTTTTATCTCAACATGAATGCGGTAGGGTGCCTCGCTCACCTTTGCGGGAGATCTAGCAGAACCTGCCCAAGCAGCCTTTGCCGGTTTCCTTGCGCAACAACATGATCACAAGGCAGCGCAAATAGGAAACTTTTTATATAGTGGTGGTTCGGTAAGGCTCCTCAGCGTCTTAGACCAGTTTCAATCTCAGTGATCAAGTAGGTAATATTTGTAATATCCCTTTTCTACGATGGTCCAGAGCCCCCCGCGGGACTCTATGATGAACTGTTGAATCTGACGAGCACGGCCAAGTCCATCTTCCACGGTTCCTTCACGGACTTCATTTCGAGCCAGTTCGTTCCCACATACAAACGGTGAATCTCCAATGTAGTCAAATTACCTATTTTCTTTCTCATATATCTCTTCCTTCACAGAGTTTATTTTGGTGCAGTTCCTACGTTGCGCTACACAGAGTCAATAATGAAGGCATTCTCAAACGAGACCCAAGTGAGTGGTTAAAAATTAGCATATATGAGTTATTTGTTCTGATACTGCCAAGTTCTGGGGAGAAGGACTCACCAAGGACGATAACAGCACACTGGTCGTCTATAGCATGGACCCATTTGAGCCCGACTTTCTTACCCATGGAGGGCCATCCGCGTACCCACCGGATCGCTCTCTCCCCGTCCTTCCATCCGGCATCTATCTCGGGTGGAACGACGAATCGGTGGACCACGTCATGGCGAACGCCATACGTACATCGACTGCGACTTTGGTTGAGGCCGGGATTCAGGGCGGACAGAACCTGAAGAATGCTGCACCTTACATCAACTACGCATTTTTAGGAACACCGGTGGAGAGCATGTATGGCGACAACCTAGAGCGGCTTCGTGCGATCAGAAGGAGATATGATCCCGAGGATGTGATGGGACTTGCTGGTGGATGGAAAATCTAGGATCATCTACTGTGAAGGTTCAGTTGCATTTCTATCGTACTTTTTTTGGCTAATGTTTGTCCTACATATCATTGCAGTTGTCCTGATGAGCATCGGGTGGTGATGATTACTTGGAAAACAGCACGACTATGACGCGTCTTGACGATGTATGGTAAGGCTGAGCTGTGAGTTTGGGTCCTGGGAAGTGCGCGGAGACTGGGTCGTGTTCTTAGTGTACAAGAGCGAGGGAGGATATGACCCGTTCACGGGCACGCGTGTTGGCAGGACTCGGAGGACCGGGACAGATATATATATTTCGTTGTGTATCAGTTAAATTTTATGTACTGATCTAGCTGTGGGGCATCTTATCTCCTACTCCTTGTCCGTGCGACGATCCTTTCCGCTCCTGACGCATGACACATCAAAAGAATTCACGAAGGTGACGACTCAACAGGACTAATGTATGATGCCGTAGTGGCACTGGTTGTTTCTGGAAACCTGTTTCCCTTTATCTCCGCCATCTCTATATGAACCGAGTACAGTATCTGCTGTATTCAAACTAGTATCATCCGCCATTTGAAAGTGTGGGTAGTAAGAAAACGAAGTGCTTCGAACTGCGAGTGCGCAAAACGAATGCTAGCTTCGGCACTGTTACTGATCCTCGTGGATGGGTCTACCTGATGCCAACTTGGAGGGCACTGAACCGTCTCCTTGTCCACATCTTCGCCAAATTAGTGTATGAATCAGACAAACGTTTTGGATGCCCCCAAACAGAGCAACACTGTATTAGAATATCGTTGTCCAATGGTTTCATTCCCCCAGAATAAAAGCGGGCAGGTTTCGGAAGGTCAGGAATGTGCGCACACTAGACAAGGGTCCCTTCGGCCGGGTAGTACCTCCCAGATCGAACAGCTTCCACGAGCAAGATTGTTAAGAAAGCAACCATAGCTTGAAAGATGAGCTGAGGTTCCGGATCCCAAGCCATCGAGATAAAAATGACTTATCTTCCTGAATGAGTAGCAGGATTTCTCAGCTATCTGTGTCCAGGAACCGTCCAGGATGCAGGCGTCCAGTCATACGCAGAAGACGAAAGAGACGTCCTTCTGCGTCCACCCATTGCACGTATACACAAGGGCGCAGAACAGGTTGAAAAAGGGCGGATTCTTCGTTGGGCGGCCGCGTTGTGGCAAGACGTAATATACGGAAGCCGTAGACCCCGTAACCAAGGGCATATCCTGACTTTGTGCCGAGAGGTCCTTGTCGACGGACGGGGCGTCGTACAGTAAGATGAGGAGAATTGAAGAGGACTGAGGTGGCGGTGCCCTCGAACTCGATGCCAGTGTCGTAAACTCTGACTTGAAGGACATCCAAGTTTTGCGTCGCTGCCTGACTTCGGCAGAATGCCGTTCTAGGGTTCGCAGGAGCTCTGGTAGAGCTAGCATATACAGCTTTTGCCAACTGGCTTGGACGGGAGCGCAACAGTGGGGGAGTACCGTTGGGCGGGATGACACATGGCAATGTTGCGATGTGACATAACGGCGCTCGTGCACAACAGCATGTCAGGGCCATGGCCGCCACCAGAGCAGATCGGACTCGTGCTCTTCTACGATGGGCCCAATCCACCTGACGGCCTCTACGAGTTTGCACGCAAGAGGTTAGTACTTACCCACTTTCTAATGCATCCACATCGACGACGGCCCAATGTTGCAATATGCTGCCCCACACATGGATCCGTTGGTGAGCTATTGAACTTGACGCGACACGGTCCTGGGATGACAGGATGGACAAGTACCATAAGGACTTGCTGATTGTGTTTAGCCTCGGTGCGTTTGTGGCCAATGTCTTCACCCACGGAGGACCATCTGCGTACCCACCTAACCGTTCCTGCGCCATCTTCCCGTCGAGCATCTACCGTGACTTTGTACGGGTGGTGAAGTCGCTCGACAGGTATATGTACGGGGCTGAGCCAGTACGACAACATGCGCTCGCTGAGCGTGGCGGTGACCGGTTATAGAATCAAGGACGGTCAGGACTTAAAGAACGCAGCGCATTGAACGACTAACTTAAAAGTTCTGTACGGGACTCATAGGAGCAGATATATGAGGGAACGTGGGGTGGCTACAGAGGGTCAGGGTCCCCAGCGCATCATGTGCCTCATAGGCGGGTTTAAGTTCTGGGGACTGAGGTGTCCACTGTCGATGCGAATCCTTTTCTTTTGATATCCTTGACGGGATGCGAGCGTAATTGTCGTGTTTCATCTCATTTCTGCCTACTTTAGGATGCGATTTTTTTGTGGGTGCCATGTTTTGTTGGAACTTACATACAGTTCTCTCAGGCTTCGTTTTGTACTGACACGAAAGGATGATCAATTAATGTGGTTGATAGCTTTGCCGATCCGGATATTTGCGCGTGCATGCATGTGGAAGATAGAGTGCCACTGGAGCAGAATTACACCACACATCAACCAGGTGAGTGCATCATTGGCGCACTTTTCCCCTCATATGGAAGATCATCGATCATCGATCATCTCTTTGGGGAATTTCGATAGAATACGGTGTAGGGGCATGACATGTAGAATTGTTCGAAAACAGAAACAGGAACTTGCCAAAACGACCACATTTGATCGTCGCCGTACTCATATAGAGGAGTAGCGACGTGGGAAAGATTGACTCGGCACGCCCAGAGTGCGCGCGTATCTCAGTAGTCACGTGCTCCAAGTCGGTGACAGCGCCTTCATGCAAAGGACTGCGCCGTATCGTAAAAGGTCGGCTCTGAACACCTTATCACTTATCAATAATTAGAAATGCAAACACGATCAGGACACATGACATGACATGTAGAACGAAGAGGAGACACTTGAGGCACTTGATATGGAGGGAACCGAGAACGGTGCCTGGAGGCTTGAATTTAGTCTCAGAAGTTAATTTATTTGGACATTGATGCATATTAATGATGCATAGTGATGGATCGAAAAAAAAGGGTTATGATCCTTATGAATGAATGCAAAGCTGGTTGAGAAGGGTTCGTCCTAAATGCATCCGGTCAAGAAGCGAAGCGGTGGGTGAGCTCCGAGAAAGGTGTGCTCCCAGCCAAGAACAGAAGTGAGTTCCTTCCGGGGTGTCTCTG
>Ga0307512_10005854_pt1 | contig 12650 bp, 11 predicted proteins | sample 14_EM_MG_FD_200267 | JGI IMG/M metagenome (GOLD analysis project Ga0307512, IMG submission 200267) | Populus trichocarpa ectomycorrhiza microbial communities from riparian zone in the Pacific Northwest, United States - 14_EM | ecosystem: Host-associated > Plants > Roots > Unclassified | place... | reverse complement strand
TAGGCAAAAGACTCCGACGCCGACGCCCACTGCCCCTCCATCTCGTCCCAGTGGGACATATTTGGGCTTCTTTTCATCGGCTGCAGTTCTCGAACAGGTGTTCCCTGGTCCGCCGAGTACCGTCATCAATGAGACGCCTTGCAGTGGCACTAACGGTGTTGGGGCAAGACTGCGGCGACAGAGTGAGCGACCATGACGACATAGTACAAGCGAAGAACGCAACGAGTGATCTACATATGTAGTGATCCACCAAGGGGGAAACCCCCCCAACCCCCCCGCACAATAATGAGAGAGCCCGCTCAACGCCTATGACTATGACTACGTGGGTGCTCTTGTATGTACGTATGTATGTATGATGCTTGCGCTCGCGAGTTAGTAACTATGCAGTAAACCCAATACATAATTGCATACCATTCAGTCCCCTCCCTTCTGAAAAATAATAATAACAATAGTATATATGTAGCAATTGCTCTCAGTTCACGGTGTGAACAGTACTTACTCATCGCAAGTGAGTGTCCATAAGAAGGGGGAAAAAAACCTCCCACCATTCATCCCGATATACAATACACCGAGCAAAGAAATAAATAAAAAACTACAACGCCGTACGCCATGCATCGCTCCTCCCCGCCCACCAGAGTGCTTGTGTCTAATTCGCTGCGCCGCCATTGCCATCACTGCCACTCCCTCCACCAACACGCTCCCGTGCTTTCCGTTTACCCTTGGCCGCCTTCGCCGATCTCGGCGTTGGAGGCGGTACGGTCGGCGGCGGAGTTTCCGGCGAGGAGTTGCGGGAACTTACGTCACTGCTGAGCTCTGGTACGCCCTCGTCGTCACCGTGTTCGCCGTCATCGTCGTCGTCGTCCGACTCGGACTCCTCGCTGCTGGGTGACAGTGGTGGCGACTGGGGTGTCGGGGTTGGAGCTGCCGCCGAATCCTCTTCTCCGTCGGATTGGGGAGGCGTGGGTAGCCGCTGCGGCGTGCGGTAGACAGCGGGCTGGGGCTCTTTTTCCGCTTCGTCGTCGCTGGCCGGGAGGGAGGTGATCAGGGCCTCTATCGGTGGCTCCGCGGCCTCTCGTTCACGCCGCCGGGCAAGTACCTCTGCGGAGACGCGCTCGTAGAACAGCATGAATGCGTTCGAAGCACGGAGGGCATCTTCCTCCTGGCAAGCACTGATTCGGTCAGTCGGCTGGGGCAGTCAAGGGAAGAAGAGCAACTAACATGACCTCGTGATCGCTGATCCTCCACCACCGGCCGACCCAACTCCTGTACGCAACGTAGTGGCCGTTGTGGTGCCCGCCGTAGTGGGCGACCACGGCTTGAAGTTCGTACACCCCTTCGCCGCCGGCAGCCATCACGTCGCCCTCCTCCTTCTCATCCGCTCTTCCCTTGGCATCACTGATCGCTCTCCCGGGATTTGTGGAAAGTTGCTCGTGTCTCGTGACGACGCCGAGTTCGCCCAGGTCAAGGATAGATGGGAATCTGACGGCAGCGTAGTTCTTCCCCACGGTTCCGGTGAGTGGGTCGAATTTGCTGCGGTTCGTGTGCAGCACCAGCAACCGCGGTGCACGGGCAATCATTACCTGCTTCGTCTTTGTGGACGAGACCTTCAGCGAGCCGTCCAGCTTGACGCCAGGAATGCGCGGGGAGAAATTGTCGTCGTCGAGAGCTTCCTCGATAGCTTCAAGACGAGCAGCGATGGTTTGCGCCATCCGCTGCGACGCCGAAGACGATGGGGCGTCTTTGTTGTCGTTTGTCACAGTGAGCGATGGTGGCGAGGCCGGCGCTGGCGACAGAGATGCACGGAGCTCGGTGAGGCGGTCGCGGATCGAAAGGAGTGTGCATTTGTCGCAGTCCACTTCCGGGATCTGTTCGATTTCGGTGAAGCCGTGGAGGCAGTCCTCCAGGGTTGTTACCCAGGCATTTGGTATCGGCAGCGACAGCGTTGTGAACGGCTGCAGCGACAGCGACTCGACGTATCCGCACTCCAAGCAGCCAACACGCTGCGCCAGTAGCCCTTCGAACGGACTCCTCAACGATGTGTCCCGTGCCACAGCCTGCTCGCGGCCCAGAACTCCCTCCAACCCCACGACCCTTTCGTGTTTCCTGCGCTCTTCAACCGCACCGACCTCCTTTTCCAGCACGCCCATCAACCCCTGGAGAAATTCCTGGGCGTCCTGCTGTTCGTTGAACATCCAGCCCCTGGTGCCGCCGCCGGCCTGGGTGATTAACGAGCTAGCGGTCTCGACCTTTGGGCGTTCCGAGACGGTGTTGAGGTCCTCGACGAGGTTTGCCAGGGTCTCAGCCGTGATTCCGCCTTCGATCGCATTCAACCACGCCCTGAGTCCCTCGAGACTAGCCAGAGCCTGCAGCACCGCATTCTGGTAGCAAGTGTTGCCGACGTTCCAGAGGCCGCCGACCGCGCCGCCGCCGTCGCCACGGGGCGGTGCGCAGCCGACGATCGACGCGGCGCGGTTGCGGACTTGGCTCACCACCTGTCGCGGCGTCGTCGCGAAGGCGTTCTGCAGGCGCTCGCGCGCCGCGGGTCCGAAGAGGCGGCCCGCCATCAGCGCGACGGCGTCGAGCGGCGACGGAAGCGCGAGAAGGTCGGCGAGCAGAAAGTACAGCAGCAGAACCCCCCCGACGACCACCGTGAGCACCGTTGTCAGCGGGATGTTGGGCTCGTACTGTGTGTATGCGTGCTCTGGGGGCGGTGAACGGTAGTTGTTGCGGAACGACGGGGACGGCATTTCGGGGAGCGGCGCCGTCACACGCCGGGAAGATACGAGGTCGTGGTTGCGCGAAGGCTGTTTTTGTATTGCGTTTGCCCTTCGGGGGGGCGGGTGGCTCTGGGATGCGGGCTCTGAGGTGTGTTATTGTGCGTTGGGACGAAATTCTGCAGGTTTCTTTGGGCGGGCGGCACGGGGAGGGAATATATCGCTGTCAACAAAGGTGGAGGGGGTTTGTGATTGGGCGTAAGCGGACAAGAGACATAGGAACCGGTCTTGTTTTCGCGTCTGGTGGTAGGTCCTGTGTGGGTGATCACGGGGATGCAGCATGGGTGGAGTGTGGAATACACCAGAGTGGTGGCGCCGGGTAACTAAACCTGGCTTGGCGATGCGTGCGGCGCTTTTGCGGGTGTGGGCAACCATGCCCGCACTACTACCACCGCCTACCTGCCAGAACCCACTCCCGCCAGCTTACTCGCCCGCCCGATCGCCCGCCATGGTCCGGCCGGCCAAGCACGCGGCCAACCACGGTCGCGCAATCTTCATCTACAACAACATCCAAACCAACCAAGTCGTCTACTCCCTCACGCGCAGCTTGAACGTCCGTTCCGCCCCCCCCACTCCCGGGCTCCGCGCCACGGAAGCCGCTGACGCCGCGAGACCCACTGCTCTAGAACAATGACGCGCTCAAGCAGCTGCCATTCATCGCGAAGAAGACGGTCCCCGCAGCGCTGCGCAAGGACCACTGGTCGCCGCTGGCGACCGTTTCGTTCCCGGCGCCGATGCTCGGGCTCAAGACGTTCCACAAGCTGCGCGAGTTCCGGAAGCTGCACGAGACGCAATGGGACCCCAAGCTCTTCAAGGAGCCGAGGAAGAAGCGCAAGTACGCCATTATGGACCAGAAGGCGAACTCGATCGCGGACCTGGCCGAGAGCCTGCGCATCGAGATCGAGCGCTCCGCGGCCGCCGGCGTGCCCGTCAACAACGGCGACATCGTCGTGCGCTGGCGCGATACCCTGGACGCGCAGTACGCGCCCGACTGGCCGAAACCGGTGGAACACACGGATCAGGGCAGGTCCGACCGGCCGTACATGGCGCCGAAGGTGGAGCTGCGAAAGGCGGCAGCTGTCCCGCAATTGGACGCAGCGAAGAAGGAGGCGGCGACGACGACGGCGTAGAGGGGGTGGGATGTGTATATATCAAGCTCGTAACAGTAGGTGGGGCGCCCGAAATAGGTAGCTCCACAATTGGCCGTCGATCCGCTTCCGTATTGCCAAAGATGTGTATTTAAGTACATTGCACTGCCACACAACACTACCGCCCCTTGGATTTGTAGGTCGTGTATCTATGGTAGATGTGAATCTGCGGGTGACCCCCCCGAGCGTTTCGCATCCCGTCCGACTCGGGCAGGGCAGAAGGGCACACTCCAGGCACGCATGATCGAGACGCCAACCCCAGCGCTGCCTCTTGTGGTGGGTGGGTAGAGTGCTACCCACATAGGGATAAGCTCCAAGGTTTACTAGGGTTGAACGCGGGGTCTTCGCACATTCCCCAAAATTATTCCGTTCCGGTTGCACATCTCACGTCCGACTACCTCGCAAACCCCACCACCACACCTACCTGACATCTCGCCCACGCACGAAAGAGCATCCGGATGAGTTCCCAAGCGCCCCCGCCCCCGCCGGCGACGCTCAGCGCCGCACAGATCCCAAAGTGGGAGCTGGGAGTGGCGCTACTGCTCAACTTCTGGCCGCCGCTGACGGACGCGGTGGGGTGCCAGTGGGGCGGCGCGGACAGCAGCGACAAGCGCGACTGGCTGTGCGGCGCGATCGCGGACCTGTGGGAGACGGTGCCGGATGCGGACGAGTTCGAGGTCGAGAGCACGCTCGTGCAGGTCATGGAGGACGAGTTCGATGTCGCGCTCGAGGACGACAGCGCTTACGAGGTGCGTCGCTCGCGGGAGGGAAGCGCGTTGCTGACGGGCGAGCAGGTCGCGAAGAAGGTCGTCGAGCTGCGCAGACGGGTCGCCGAAGACGACTTCACCGCCGTCGACACGCTCCACCAGCGGTTCCTGGCGATGCCGCAAGGCCAGAGGATCCGGCCGCCCACGGTCGAGGCTGTCGACCAGGACGCTGGCTCCAGCGAGGACGAAGACGAGGACGAGGACGAGGAGATGGGAGATGCGCCGGCCGCTGCTGCGCCGAGGCAGAAGGAGAAGGACGAGCCCGAGATCGACGAGGACGGGTTCGAGACCGTCAGGAGGCGCAAGAGGTAGTGCTCACGTTCTCGCGATACAATGGGTGGCCATAGGCGTTTGTGTGCGGGGGTGGGGGGGCTAGATAAAAGTCGGGAATAGAAAGCGGGGGTCTTTTCTTTCGTACTTCATCGTGTATTTATTTATGTATTATTCCTACATCTTGGAGCCCGTAGGCTATGGCCGGTATAGAAGGGGTGGAAAAAACAACGAGAGCAGCAAAACAGGTGTGGATAACTACGGGAGGAAACAGACGCGCAAGCCCGGCAAAGGAAATCCCCCACCGGGCCGCCGCTTGCCGCGCTCCATCCGCGCGCTCAGTCGTACTAAAAGAGGTCGTAGGTTGCGGTGATCGTCATTGGTGCATGATACATACATATGTAGATAGCATTCTCCGTGTCATCCAGCATGTAACTAGTTAGTTAGTTGGCGATTGCTTATCCCGTGTGAGTGTCCGGCCGTACCACAGTCCGTCACTCGATTCAGTAGTGTAGGGGTATCATGGGCGCTTGCCAATCCGGCCTACTGCGCCCGACCCGGGTTCAAATCCCGGCTGAATCAGCCGCTTCTTTTGTTCTTTTTTTCCCTCTCCATTGCGGTAGATAAGCCCGAAGCCCGAGGAGTAAGTTACATACTTTTACCCATGTCGTCCCCTTTTAGCTAGCGGGTTGGGCGTGGCTCTCGTCAGCCGGGCATCGCACGATGCTGGGTGGTCCGCACTATGTATGTCCAGGCAAAGCCCCGAGAGTACACTATCTACACGGTTTAAAGTTTCACACGTCTACAACCGCTCTTCCCACGCCCTATTGTCTCATTGTGCGCTCCGTTTCGGCCGGTCTCGGGCATGCAGGGCGGAGAGACCAGCAGTGTGGCTGGATACATATCATACCTATCACCCGCGTCGGCGAACGGGCGTGCGTGGAATCCGACTCGCCGGTCCGCGGTGCGGTGCGGTGCGATGCGATGCGATGCGATGCGATGCACGGCGACATTCCTCCGCGCCCTCTGGCTGCGTTGCTGCACACACGCACATGCCATGTGGACAGCGGCCCCCGTGTTTCAGCGCCCGGGCGAGTGAGTCCCCATGGCGCGCAGTCCCTCGTACATATCATGTAGTTATACGGGAAACTCCGCCGCCCCCTGCGGGCTGGATACCGCCGCTACTGCTATCGCTCGAAACGTCTGCACATCACGATGAGTCGTTCCAGTGTGGCCGTGCTCGGTACGTGCTCTAGACTACACGCAGAGCATAGAGCAGTCTGACGGTGTATGTATGGCATGAGAGTACGGTAGCCAACCAACTACCTTGCAATGCGACCCTTGCAGCTGTCTGCGTCGCGACTCACGGGTGCAGAGTAGATACACTAGGTAGATATCTGCAGTTAGGGCTGAACCGCCGGGCCACCAGGTATGAACGTAGAGTGCACATGTGCTATACACAGTCTTCGATGTCCCGTATGCGCAGCTCGATTCCATTCCGCACCGTGTCAGGTGACGGCTGTGTGGGGCGCGATTCCGGAGCAAAGGGGGGCGGGGACGGCGGGGACGAAGTCCGGCCGTGCCAGGCCGCGGCATGCGGCAGCTTGGCAGTGCTCGCCGCGGCGGGGCCAATCAGTCGCGTTGCGCACATCGGTGGGCGGAGATAGGTGCGCGGGCTCAAGCCAATGGCTGGGCAGTGCACGCGAGAGCGAAGTGGTGAGTGTGTGGTGAGTGTGCGGTGAGTGTGCGACCGAGGCCAGTGCGACGTTGCACCGGACAACGGCGCATCCTGGGCGGCGTGCAGGCTGGGCGCAGTGGAGTGGGGGCCGACCTGACCTGTCGCGAGCACGCTTGCCGGTGTGGGCGCTGAGGATCTCGGCATGCGTGCAGTGTGTGGGTTGTTCCTGAGGATCGCCGGGCTGGGGCGGCGGCGGGTCGCACTGACTGTGCTGTGCGTGCTGTCCGCTGACATGCCGCTGCCAGCCCGGCCGTCTGGCTGCAAGCGCACAGCTGCCAGCCAGGAAGCCCGTGCAATGTGCGCTCCGCACCTCCGCTCCCACCCTCCGTCCTCCGTCCTTCTCTTGCAGATGCAGCCTTGCTGCGCAAAACTGGCTGTCTCCAATGGGAACAACTGGGGATCTCCCCCCGTCCGCCAGGCTGGGCGGCGGAGGATCGATTCGTATATAAACCCCCACCCCGTCCCGCCATCGCGAGCTTCTCTTTCGTTTCCCCGTATTCCATGCTCGAGACATCTCCCGACAGCCCGCACTCTCCCACATATACACGCATCATGTCGCAGCCAAACACCTCCAGCGCAACGCAGCACTACACCACGGCCGCCAGCGCGCCGCGGCCGTCAGCGCCCCGTCCGCCGCGTCTGCCGACACCGGAACTGAAGCCGATGCCGATGGGCATGTGGCCCAGCAGCGGCTACTACGTGCGCTCCTCCCTCTCCTTCCTTCTCTCCGTCCTCCGTCTGTCGTTCCGTGCTAACACTCCCTACCGCAGAGCTACGGCAAGTAACACGCCGGCAAAAAAACAACACATCTTCCGATACCAAAATGAGATTCTTTCCCCGCAATTCCGCCCCTTCCCCCGAGCATCGACAACTGCTCGGGCTCGAAGTTGGGGCTGTGCGAGCTGCTGCGATTTTTGTCCCCCCCCCGGCGTGCGTCCAGACACGGTCGGTCGAGTGGTGCGTTCGTCGTCATGGATATCGGCACGGAGCGGCGGGAGCTGGATGCAGTGCTGCTGCCGGCGCTGCACTGCAGCGTGGACACCGGCCAGCAACCGGCGAGGAGCGGGGAGGCCCAGCTGGGGCGGACGGAGGGAGCCAGACGGGGAGGGGCGGGGGGGCCGAGATTTGTGTACTGCGTTTGCTGCGAACTTGCTGTCTGTTCTGCTGTCGATTATTGCTGCGGATTACTACTGTCCTGTTTATTTCGTGTGTGTCCACCGGGCACATGACATAGCCCGGACTGCGCGCACTCACAATGGTAGATTGTGATCGAGCGAACACGGTAGCAGGCTGTGGGCTGTGGGCTGTGGTGTGGTGGTGATGCCGTAAGAAAAGTCAGCGGAAAAGAAGAAAAAAAAACACCCCCCCGTTGGACGGGATGAAGGGATGGGATGCGCTGCATATGCACGATATCGAGTACATATAGATACACACGTGTGCGCCTCACCTCTCGCCCCATCGAGGACGGGCGGGCAGGGGAAAGTAACTAGAGTGGGAAAGGCACGGTTCGGCGCGTGGCTGTGCGTCCAGCGTCGCTGTTGCCTATCATTCTCTGGAGAGTGAGATGTGGGGGGTAAGGTTGACTCTGCTTCATGGCACGTCGCTCGGTGGCTTCTGCCGTCGGAGCTAGCCGACGCGGTGAGACAGGCGCCGATGTCGCTCCGACGCAGCGAAGCCCACCACCAATATGCATCGGACCAAGCAAAATGGCAAAACATAGCAGAGCCAAGAAGTGGGATAGATTGCGACGTTGAACTCGGATCTAGTCTGGAGAGGTAATTTGCTTGGGCAACTGTGGAAATTGTTACCTCCACCAACAGCAATCCAGCGCCGCGCAGCATGGGAAGACTTGGGGGAAAAAAAAGAGCATTGATCTCACCGATGGGCAGTACGTACGGTCCCATTCTCATCCCGGCCGCAGTTGTGTTGACGGAATGCTGCAGAACTCAGCCGCGAACAATATCACCGCCTCACTAGCCACACCAGATGCAGTATGATAGATAGATATCTAACTACTAGCCACAGCTGACTCAGCAGGGCCGAACCCTAACGGGCGGATCGTCGGTTGGCCAGAACGGAACTCCGCAACCACGACCGACTCGAACGGCGGACAGAGCACGCTGCTTAGCCGGCTACTCGATCGCGCAGACGCACCCGCAGCGGCCGGCTGTCTCGTCCACGTCGAGCATGATGCTCGGCAGCTTCACTGCAGCGGTCGGCGCAGGCCGGGCGGTCTTGGCCGTCGTCGTCGTTGTCGCCGGCGCGTCGGCGCCCTTGGCGCCGGGCGCGACGCAGTCGCCGTCGGACGGCGTCGTGAAGGGAATGCCGTCGACCTGGTCGCGGGTGGCGTTCTCGCCGGGGTGCGGGTATGCGACGGCGGCACCGGCGACGCTGGCGCACTGGCCGGCGGCGATGTGGCCGGCGATGTGCATGTCGCCGAGGAACATGTGCGGACGCGCGCGGAGGTCGTCGTCGGCGCCGCCGACGATCTCGACGCGGGCGCAGTTCATGTAGAACTCGCCGCGGTTGCCGGAGACGGCGATCCACGTCCACGCGAACAGCGCCGCGCCGGAGCGCGTGCGCGCCGGCACGACGAACTCGAACCGCTGGTCGGTCCCGGCGGCGACGAGGTTCGATCCCGCGGCCGCCCCGCGCGGACACCCGCCCTCGAACGAGTGCAGCACCCTCCACGTGACGCCGCCGTCCAGCGACAGGCTCGCCTGGCAGCTGCCGCCCGAGTGCGCGGCAAGCGTCCCCTCGCCGCCCGTCGCGCCGTGTCCCAGGATCCTGCGCGCCAAAGAACAAAAGTCAGTCTGGTCCCGAGATGGGGCGAGGGGCGGAAAGCACGCACTCGAAGTAGGCGCGCTCGCCCGCGCGCCACCGCGTCGTCGCCGACGTCGACAGTGCGCTCTTGTGCAGCCCCTTGCACGGAAACTGGCTGCCGTCCGCCGCCAGCGGCGCGTTGTAAGCGTTGCCCGCCAGCGTCTCCGGCGGCGCCGCCAGCGGGACCGGATACTTTATGCGTGCGTGCGCGGCGACGAGTGGCAGCAGCAGCAGCGGCAGCAGTGTAAATCGCATGGTTGGGTGTCGAAGTAGCGGCCGGAGAGCGGCTGTGTGTTTGTGTTTGTGTGTGTGTTTGTGTGTGTGTGTGGGACGGACGGACGGGCCCCAAAGCCTCTTTTATACCAGCGGCCGGACCATCGATGGCGTTCTGCGTGGATGCCGCGGGATCGAGTCGACTAGCGGAGGACGTTCGAGTTGCCCCCAGCGGGCAGCGGCAGTCGTGCGATGGGCTCTGCCGCGGAGGGCCCCATCGAGTGCACGCACGAAAACAGCACGAATCGCACGCAGTGCCCGAGGGACTCCAGAGAACAGTAGGCACATACACCTGTAGTCGCAGTCGATGCCGAGTGACACGGTGTGCTCTGCCGCTGCCCACGGGCCGCATCGGCCGGAAGCCCCCAGGGGTGGGATGGGATATCCGCAGCGCCGCGTGAGAGGCAGAGAGTCAGCGTGTATCTGCAGCAGCGCAGAGCACGGCAAACGTCAAAACTTCATACCTTATTATTATTTTATCGGAAAAGGTCTCGAATGGGTACCACTTTCTTTTGGTGGAAAAGATCCCAATATGCCCCAGTCGGCCGTGTGATATTCTATGAGTTCGCACGCTTGTTCGCTAGCTCGTTGTCTACGTGTTTTCCCCTCATGCGCTCGCGGTTCATGGGAGCTCGCAGCCTACTCGTCGTCGCTCGCCTGGTCCATCTGCTATCTACAGTCTTGCAGACCTCGTCCCGTCACCCTGAGTACAACAAGCACGATCAGCAAACCAGAGCTCGTCTGCAGATTGAAGTCCCTTGCTACGGTCCGAAATCAAGATGGTTTTGTGAATGCGCGGTCTAGTTCCAGCAAGTCCCTTACGTGACGAGCGGCAAGATGATTGGAAATTGGACAGATAATCCTTTAAAAGCGGTGTGTCTCTGGATCAGTAACCAGAGTGTGTGTATGTCGTACCGGGATTGCTTCGCCGTAAACGTTCTGGATAACCAGCAAGCCGCTGATACTGTCCGAAGAAGTGTCTGGCTCTGCGTGCTGTCTGGTAGCTAACATCGACCTGGTATCTTAGCTGCATGGCTTAGATGACTCTTTACGGCTTATGTTCTCCGATGGGAATGACTGTGGGTACACCACGTTCGAGCCACTTGCTACTGCCGCTGGCACCGCGGCGGGTGATGGCGGCACTGCGACAGCTCCCGTACACCTATGTATCGATTGCACTGTTCCGACGACAACACACTGGGCCAAGGGCCAGAACGCTCGTACATATGTAGATAGCACATTGGTGGGTACATAGATGCAAGTAAAGGCTTACAGTGTCCTTGATACCATGTTAACTCCAGCGACTGCATCTCTAATTTTACAGGTCCATCATATCTGTGACCTGTCTTCAGCACCCGTGGTGTGAACTCCTTAGTTTCTGCCCAAGGTTTGGAATGTGGTCTTTGAATCCGTCAAAATGGAGTTGAAGGGCCCTCCCCCTTCTCAAGCTCCAGCGAGGGTGGCTAGGAGGTGGTGGTAACTGCCACTCGAGGTAGTCGAAGTGACTGCAGATGGGTGCTCGGTGGTGTTCATAGCAGGGAGGTACTAACACAGTGATTGCGGTCTTTTCCTTTCACTCACGCAGAAGCGAAGGGAGTGATAAAATATCTCTTGCTGACTGGAGCATTTGGGTGCTTTTCCACCAAAAAAAAAAAGGTTGGGTATTTGAGACTTTTCCATTTTTTTTTTTAATTCGACAAAAGTCTAAAAATGCACTACTTTTTGGCCACTTAACTAAGTAGTCTAATCCACCCTACTTTTGCCACAGGTAACTTTTGGTGTGGCGCAGCAGTGTAGTCATGCGCACCACAACTATCTACCTACATAAGTACCTACCGGTATGTATTTAACCGTCGATCAACAACTTTACTGCATACATTCTATGTATAAGGTATGTATGCGATGTTGAAACCCATAGGAGCAGTGAAAATCGAATTAAATTCTTCCCAATCTCATCACAGGTACTGCGACTCTACCCCCACATCACCACATTGTTTGGCAGCTGTGTAGAGCATTACCTGCCGTATCTCCAAGCCCACCCAGCCGCTGCATTCCTCTTGTCGAATTGTCCCTGTCTGTGTTGCGCATACACCTTTTCGCCCCCTCCCCTTCTCCGGCCTTCTTCAGGTGCTACAGAATGGGTGGATAGCTGCGGGTATCGCCGACTATTTGAAAAAGAAGCCGAGCGTTCACCCGTCTGCACCGACGGTATCCGGGTCGAAGCTATGGGTTTTGGGTGTCGATCAAGGGTTTGTAAAGTTGAAGGATTTGTGCTATGTACGCCGTACGCAGTGCGTTGCGTTGCGTTGCTGCGCCACACCAAAAGTTTACCTGTGGCAAAAGTAGGGTAGACCAAAAAGTAGGGCATTTTTTTTAGACTTTTGCCATTTTTTATTTGACACATGGTCCAATATGGCATAGTTTTCGGGGGGGGGGGAGCGGGTTGAGTCAAAGTGCCGTGGTTTTGTTCGGCTGTTTGTCTCCGTACTTTATTCAGCGGCTTTATTCCGGTATTCGGTAGTTGCTTTATTTTTTTATTTTTTTTATTTTAGATTTATTCATTAATCGCGTGCGACCTTATAAAGATCACGGCGATAACAAACTATCCGGTTTACTGGCCATCGTCCGGACCTCGGCCTCGACCAGGTGAGGAAGAGCGGCCGCTCCTCCGCCAGACTCGGTAGATCCCAGCGCACTCCAGCAATAAGTCGGGTGATACCTCATGAAGCGCACGGTCCCACAAAGTACATAAAGTACTAGGCCAAAAGTTTCCGTACACCCAGGTACAACTGCCCATGATGCCCTCACTCAACCTTCTCGATCCCCACAACCACAATTTAGAAAGTCTCAGTAGTTG
>Ga0307512_10005851_pt1 | contig 12652 bp, 13 predicted proteins | sample 14_EM_MG_FD_200267 | JGI IMG/M metagenome (GOLD analysis project Ga0307512, IMG submission 200267) | Populus trichocarpa ectomycorrhiza microbial communities from riparian zone in the Pacific Northwest, United States - 14_EM | ecosystem: Host-associated > Plants > Roots > Unclassified | place... | reverse complement strand
GATGCATAATCTCTCTAAGATGATGGTCATTCCGGGCTCAGCTGGAGATGCCAGACTCAGCTGGAGATGCCAGCTGAGTGCGCATGCATGCGTACAAGACATGCTCCGAATACCATATATATAAGAATACGAATGTACCTCTACTTAGAATATAAGCTTCTAGCAATAAGTATATTTCAACAGATGAAATTGATCAATGGTCACCGTGTTCTTGCGACGAGGAGTATTGATTAGCGCACTGGGGCGTCAAGCACATCTTGAGCAGTGCTGCAATCAGTGAGCTTTTTAGGAACCCTACAATGTCAACCATCAGCAACCTCACTTCGTCCCACTCTTTATTCAAAAGGGTTGACGAAATGTCCAAGGCATTGGGCATCGACTCTTGGATATCCGGCAAAGTGTGTCACAATGGTTTGGCCGATTCAAACAACATTCGCGACACTGATTACACACGTTTCTCTTCCCGCAATCCTGTTGAATGCATTGTGTTCCTCATCTAACGGCCTGCGTTTAGGGAACATATGTCGTATGCACCAGCAAAGGAATCCAATGATGCTGATGAACGTATCTACTCAGAGGTGAAATCAAGCGACTGGTGGTGGAATGAACAGCTACCGTAGTTGAATTTCGTCATAGCGACAATGATTTTGACTGCTTCATTAGCAACGGCGGCCCCTTGGAGTTACGAATGTCCCTTCATTCGGCAGTTCAGACCAGACACATCTTACACACTATTCGGGCGAGAAGCAGGAATGGCCAGTATATTTGAGTCTCGGAAACATCCACTTGACGATTAGATCAAAGCCTTCAAATCCTGCCAACATCAATGTTGCCCTTCTGCCCGTTCCTCCGAAATATCACATTAAAAGACATGGAAAAATAACCTGCCGTGAAGGAACAACAAATCCACAATCGCGAGGTTTTAAGGAAGGTCTTCGAGCGTATTTTAGGTCCTCTCGACGCGCTTTTCAACATTGGAAAGCTTATGCTTTGAGCGGACGGTCGGAAGCGGCAATGTTATCCTGGCATCTGTGCATGGATGGCTGACTACTTCGAAAACATTCACTTGCATTCAATCAAGCAGCCCCATTGCGCTATGTGCGAACCACTGAACTCGTCATTTGAAGAACGGAATTCATTGTCGTGGCATTTGAGAGACTATCGGCTATACTTCCAAAAAATGATACTTGCAACTCCGGGAGATGGGACGAAAAGACGGGAAGCAAGACGATATCTGGAAGATTGAGCGGTTGGAACCTCAGAAGGTATCTTGTGGAATATGAAATGCATCTCTCCGATGACTTTTATGGTACTCAATATTCTTCATACCGTCTATCTCGGTATGATTGGGCATTTGATGGACTGGGTAACATGCTCCCTCGAACAACATTCCAGGATCGACAAATTCAACGAGCTCTTGGCGATGATGCCTCCATATCCTGGCTTCGCTCGATTCAACAAGCCTTATAGCCAGGTGACGTAATGGAGTGGTAAGGAGTTGAAAGCACTTTGGCGTGTGATTGTTCAAGTTTTCGCGGCGACTCTCTTAAACTCTTTGGCGAGCCAAAGGATTTCCCTCACAGAAGCCCTTTTGTGCGTCAAGAACTTAGTGTATTTTCAACTTATGGCACAGTACCAGTACCATACTGAGGCCACGATCGAGTACATGGAGAATCATTGGGAGGAGTTTCATCGTCACCAGGATGTTTTCAGTCGCTTCCGCACAAGTAATCCTACAAAGAAGGTCTCGGAAGCTTTGACAAAGCAGCTTACCTTGGATAAACAGCAGGAACGGGAGAGTGAACCCGCTTGGAACATTCTTTCTGCGGCTGCAAAGCGTCATCACATTGATGAAGATAAGACGCAGATTGAGTCAGAGATTGCACAACATCTTGTCGACAAATCGGATTTCAACTTTGTGAAGATGCATCTCCTGAACCACTTCACCGACCATATCCGCCAGCTTGGCAACCTCTTAAATGTAAGCTCTGAAATCTCAGAAAAAGCAATGATGGATCTTAAACAAGGGTACCGACAATCGAATCATCATGAGGTCACCTTCCAGATCTTGCGAAAGAAAGCCCAAATGGAGGTGTTTCAGTATCGAGAGCTGAATGCAAACGCTGAAAAACAACGTACCAACAATCATATGCCTCTAACCAAAGTGCCTATCCAGCGAATTATGAACAACCCGCAACCAGAAATCAAGACCCTTGATGGCTTGGCCGAGTGCTGTGCAATGCCAAAAGGGGAGCCACACAATCACATTGCACGGTGTTTGAAGAGATTTGGAGACTTCCCAGACTACGTCAATCACAATCAGTATTTCAGTTGTCTCACCGATGCAAAATCTATTCGGTACAAAACAGTAGCAATTCCGGTGACCTCTTTTCAACGCCAAATGGAAGCAGTTCATATTGTTCGTTGCACTGCGTCCACAATGTGGAGAATGCATAAGCCACCACGAAATGTACAGTGCTTCTCAGGATGGGGACGAGTCCGGATAACCACTTGAAGTCGACTGCGGGACGCATTCCGGCAGAGTTGAAGTGTCTTTTCGTCGTGGAGGATGCTGAATCGAGTGTTAAAGGGCTTTATGCAAAGGATCAGATGTTTGCAACAGGGCCGATACGTCAGTATGCTGGTATGGTGTTTGTCGAGGAGAGGCATCGACCTCCAATGAAACCCTTGCACGATAGAAGCTGCCGTCGTAAGCCACTTTTTGGCGCAGGAACCACTTATATCGTCCCTAAAAGCGCGATCCAAGGTGCTCTAAACCTTGTTCCGCTGACGCCGCATCCACATAGCTTGCGGTGGTACTTGAGCAACATGATTGACTTGAATGGTTTCAATTTGTTTTACATGTAGATTATTCGACTCGATGCTTGAAGTAATCGTTGCAGCGATATATAGAAATCAGATGTATTTCCTCTCGGTGTCCCAATTTTTGCAATGGGAGTTGTGCCAGCTTCTGTATAATCGATGACTCAAGGGATTAAATGGTTAAGAATATTCTTGAAATCAATGGAACAGTTCAAATAACCATCGAAACGATTGAAATCTAGATGACCAATATGAAAGAAAAAAATGCAATATATTAGCTTCAATGACTGAACATGTTTTGAGATGTCGCGATAATGCGATCACATCATTGAACGCTTTGAAGCATGGTGAAAGATTGCAAATAAGTCACTCGGATTATTTGTGGACAATGTGGAGAAAGATCGGTGGGTGGGGTGCATTTTCAGAAACCAATTACACTTTTTGCTGATGTGCATCTCCAAAATCGCTCGATCCTGGCCTCCAAGTACAAATTCCAGGAGCGACGGCGGGTGTACAGTGATACAGGGGTAATGGCGGTGGACAGGGTGACTGGGAGTATATATTTGGCAGACCCTGGAGTAGATAGACATCATCTCATTTTCATCTCATATTATCATACAATGAAAATCCAAACTCTATCTTTCCCAACTTTGGTCTAACTCGCTCTGTCGAAGATTTCGTGAATCCACGCAATTACATGGATTCTAAAAGCCGGGAAGTATCATATCTTCTCACCCAATTCCTAAGCTCCTCCAACCAGAACTGCTCCTTCCCATGATTTCTGTTTGGATGTCGCGAGAGTGCGGCAGAGTGATGATGGTGGGCTCTCTGCCTTCTAGCTCCTTTGTTTCACCACAACTGCCTCCAAGTGGTGCATCTCTAGGTCCTGTGAATGGGCATGTCCAGGTGCTCCTCCAATCATGCTCAACTACCATTGGCGGCCAGATTGACCGTATGTATATATAGAGAAACTTTTACATAATGCATGCCATATTATGATGTAGCGAATCTTGTGACTGTAACAAAGACGAAATGCATTGTTGTAATGTCACAACTACTGCTGTGAGAATCCGGTGCCAAGTGCCCTGCTGTGCTGAACAGTGGTCTCAGCTTCTCTCAAAGTCTCCAACAGATCTGCGCAGAGGTCTCAGGAGCTCCAAAATTTGAATATTCTATCAGTCAAATCTCATAGCATCCTGAGAATGCTCTTGCAGAGTCTGACAGCGCTTTGCTTAGCTCCAGGAAGGTCTGGGCACATCTAGAAATACTTAGAAGCACCGGTGAGGTCGCCTGGAGTGTCCGGGAGGAATCAGTGTTGCGTCCTGATCAATTCACATTTTGCTGATGCAGCATGGATCTCCTGGTGTTACAAAGTAACTGATCAATATTATCACCTCAATTCACTTCAATTGTCATGGCATTTGCCTTAGCAGTAGTAATGATATATGATGCACTGGATGTGATACCTGTAGTTACATCCAACATGACTGATAGTTGCAAACACATTGGCACTTCGTGATATTACAGTTCTCAGTCAAGCGATCACCAGTAAGATCATACTTTAGTTGCGTGTCTAATCACTTGGAGAATCTTTACTGTCCCTGGCTGAACAGCTTATGATGATGCATATATATTGTCTAGCTGGTGTATTATTGATGAATAGTAGTGGTTCACATAAATATCAACCACACCTACACTATTCTATTGAGCGGGATATTACACAGATAAGTTGCAACTACCCAAAATGTATTTGTACACCAGCCATCTACATGATGCAAGCAAGAGGAAACTTTGAGCCAATTTCAGGTGCAGTGGGAACTTATTGAGAAACTTCCCACTCATCAAATACCTCAGACTTAAGCATGGTGTGTCTGAGGGAATTATGACATGGGTTGATGATAAGAAGTCCAAAGTAACCCCACTCAATGGTTTGGGTTACCATGCATTGCAACAGGAAAAGATGGTATCATAATCTGGGTTAGTATCCATTGCAACAAGACAAGATGGAATCATAATCTGGGTTGGCAGATTCATAGTTGGTTGCTGATAAAATATCTGATGCAATTGCCAAATTGCAATATTGCGGTGAGACATGAATATTGGTTTGAAAAGTGGTGTTGAGACTCCGGGTGATAAGCAGTTCCAACTGTTGAACAAATGAATGTATGATGTCTGAGTTGAAGTTATAAGCTGTCACATATCTGGGTTTGATATCATGACTGAGGATGGCCCTAGTTAGAAGCATAACAGTGTAAAACCACATTTGAATAAACACCATAATGACAGGGAACTTGTGGCTAACCCAATGAGTCATTTTGTAAGAGTCTTGAGGACAAGATAGCAAGCAATCATCATATCATAGCAAACTTTCTGACCGGGACTATCTGTAGGGATTGACTATAAAGAGCTTACATTAGTTCGCCTTTGGGATGAACCAAGCGGTACCAGTAATCCTGATTGACACATTAGCAGGGAAGAATACATGAAAATAATAATAAGAATTCTATTCACAATTGCTTCTTATCCTCTCATCACTGTGAGAAGAATTCTGATAAACAAACCTCCCAAATAAAACTCTTTGACTCAATTCACCTTCAACAATGTTGCATCTCTTCTGAGCAACCTCAAGTTGAAAAGACAACATTAAGTTACAAAGTCACCATTTTTGGAGATAGAAACATTTAAAGCTTGCACAGGTCTGCAGAAGCCTCATGACAGCTCTAGATTTTACCTACAATATTAAATGAGCGTGCAGAATCCTGCAGTGGCTGGTATAAATCAATTGTTATCTGAATCGGCAGCAGTAGCCTGCAATACTCTGCTGAAGCCTGCGACAGCTTGTAGAAGCCTAATGAATGGACATATATGCACCCATGTATGCACAGCCTTCACGCTTCAGGCGGGTTTTATTTTGTACATTAGAATAGTTCATTCTCCATTTTGTACTGCCTGTCAGTCACTTTGTGGTGTATTCTGTTTAGTCTGTCCATGTCCTGAGTCAATCAACAAGCAACAATCGAATCACATCCTTCAGTGGAGGCCTTACTCCTAACAATCCGACTACACAGGAAGATATAACTTCTGTCTTTCACTTCGGGATTGATGACAACTATAGCCATTTCAGTTTGCATTAATGCAGTCTCTGTACTCGAATTATAGGTGGTAACCCAGGAGATCATTGTAGCGATTAACCCAAATCTGCGATTGTGAATCAGTCAGTTACTAATGAATGAGTGCATCAATCAGATTTCGACATGTCGACCAAGGGAACTCCTGCCAACTTTCTTTCATCCAAACAATGATGCACTGGCTGTGGATGGTTCCGTCGCAATGGAATGTAATTTGACGTGTCGAAACGTATCTCGCATTGTAGTTGTGCTGGATGCAAATGGAATATGGCACACGCATACACTGGTGGCTCTACTCGCAACCTGAATAGGGATCATGATTTCTCACCTGGCATGAACAAACGTAATTCCATTGGGGCAGTTACCATGCCAACAGATGGTACACTGCATAAGGTTTTTGTAATGGCAATTCACAAACTTGAGTTCAGTAAAGATCTCTCCGAAGAACACGTGATCCAATTGATTGTACTAAACAACACTAGATTGCATGTAGTTGAGTAGCATACCATCCGCATACTTTTGAGTTCCTTGATGGCCTGTGAGTGTGATATCCAATTGTGCAATTTGGTTATTGTTGTATGGGCAAAACATTATTCTGAAGACTTCTTCGTGTATCGCCATTCCCAAACAACTTCATTCCAGTGGCAACACCATACCAAATTGGATAATTGAATGATATCAACAAGGACTCTTGGAGATTGTGGCCCATTTGGAGGAGAAATATTTTTCGAGTGTGCATCAGGTTTGATATCTGGACATCACCAAATCACCGTGCATTTTAGGGTGTCATGGGGCATTGGATTGATGTTACAGGTGATTGGGGACTTGTGATTGTGTGAATGGATCATTGACATGGACCTCATACTCATGCAAATCAAACCAACATTATCTGGAAACTTCCTGCACATTATGGATTGAGATGCCAAGTAGGACACTTTACCACCAATAATGCAACCAACAATTACACATCAATGCGTGAACATGTGCGGCTGTTCAGTGATGTCATCGTAGCATTCAATCAGGTTTGAACTTTAATGCAGTGTTTTAGACATATCATCAATCTTGTGGAAAAGACATTTCTCTATGGTCAAAATGCTGATGCAGTTGCACAACAGCTTGGGGCTTTAGATAATGATGTTGATGCAACCCAAAAGCTTCAACTCTGGCCAAGATGAGAACCATTTTGAGGTCTCTACAATATGGGCACATGGATGTTACACTTCCCTTAGCAATGTGATTATTTCACTGAAAAGGCTAAATAGATGGTTTCTGATATTACTGCATATATTCCACTCATTGAAAGCATACCATATTGGCATGGTGATGTGGATGCCATTGCACATGCATTCATTTTAGAGGCACCTTTGGATGAATTGTTATGTACTGCCATTCCGGAGAATCAATGAAAAAAGGAACACAAATTGCAACGCACTTCCGTAGATGATATGTTGAATCCTCAGTTCAGTGTCACAGACCAATTACCTGAGGATGACTGGGAGTATAACTGATAGGGTTGGGCATAGGTGATATTGGTACAAAGAATGTGATATCATAAACTTAGACCTGTACGCTTGAAGTTCATATTAAGGGATTTGGACAAAACAAAGATCAAAGTTGTTTCACAGTTGTAGCTTGCTTTCCTATACAGAGAATCATTAAAGGGAGTGGAATGGATATCCTTCAACATCAGCAACGTTCTGTGTATATGAAACTTCATCCACCCTCCCCGAACCACTTTTCATGCTGCTATTTACCATATGAACATTCACGCCTGATCCTACACCCCACTAAGAATACTCTTATCATCACTCTCATTCCACATCGACTGAAGTTGCAACACCTCAGACCACATCTCTATTTTAACAAATTATCTCACCATCATGCCAGTATTACATCGGCAAAAGTATATGACGACTATTGACTGCGCTACGCACTACTCATAGCAAGTTCCCCGTTGACCCCTGCGCGACGAGCACAGTATAGTCATCTATAGTCGATTCATAGACATGTCCGCGTGGGCCTATGGAACTATATACCGCTGGCGGCCGGAGATGGGCCAATCTATACCAGTCTTCACTGCCTGCAGTCTTTGCTGGTATACCGGCACTGTACATCATTGCTGTGAGACCGCTTGAGAGCCTACTTGAGAGCCTGCTTGATAGCCTGCTTGAAAGCCTCTTATGAAGCCTGCTTGAGAGCCTTCTTGGGAGATTTCTTGGGAGCATTCTTGAGAGAGCCTCGCATCGGGAGGAGTAGAGGTTTCCACGGGAAGCTTTTGGCTGATTGAAAACTCTGAGTTTGTGGAAGCTTTGCCCAATAGAAGGCTCTAAGTCTGAGGAAGCTTTGGCTACTAGAGGGGTCTAAGTCTGTGGAAGCTGTGGTTACTAGAAGTAGTGTTAGCAATGGTTCGAAATCAGCAGTTAGGTTCCGGGTCTGGGTTGGAACCAATCTGGAACAGTTGCAACGGGTTATACTCTATGAAAAGATTGAACCGGACCGAATCCGCAGTACTTTGGCCGTTTCCACAATTTCACCAGCTCAGAACTTTGGCTTCAGTGAGGTATTTGGGTTCTGATCATATCACAATACGATATATACGTAAAAGATGCAATTGTGCATGCTCTTTCATCTCCTGGTCTCCACTTTGCGATCCAATCAATATTCATTGCGTCAGTGTAAAAAACACCCACTTTTTGCAGTTATTTCACAGCGACTCAATAAATATTGATTGGATCGCAAAGTGGAGAATAGGAGGTAAAAGAGCATGCAAAACTGCATGTAGTACGTATATATCATATTGTGATATGATAAGAACTCAAATGCTTAATTGAATCCAAAGTTATGAGTTCACGAAAATGAGGCTCTGCTGTATTTAGAACCTGGCCAAAAAACAGCGGGTTTTTGTCCAGTTGGGGTACCAACCCCGCCAAAAAAAAGTGAGTTGGGTTGTTGGCCTGTTCTAGAACCAAACCAAACCAAACCGCCGGTCAAAACCCAGACCGCTGGCAGGTTACTTCGACCCATTGCTAACACTCACTAGACAGCTCTTAGTCTTAGGAACCTTTGGCTACTAGAAGGCTCTAAGTCTGTGGCAGCTTTGATGCTGATGTTGACGTAGCCGACTTACTTGTCTAGGTACTTCTGCTACTGTGATCACCATCACCAACACCATCATCATCGCCATCATCACCATCGCCATCATCACTATCAGCCCTGAATGCACACACATACCCCCTCAATCGGTGGGAAGCGAGTAGTAGATCCCACTGGACAATCTGAGTCGGATATCTGCTCTCCCCACCATCCAATTGTCGACCTGTCCTGCAGAAACTCAGGCTTCAATTGTAAACACAATGACAGTGAGGCATCGTGAAATTTTGTCGCGGGGGCTGTGCTGACAATGATGTTCAGACCATGATATCAACCAACGTCATGATTTCGGGCACAGCCACCCGTCCTGTGCCTCCCGCCTCCCGCCATCTGCCTCCCCCCAGCCACCTCCCAGTTCCCGGCGCCTCCAACTCAGGAAGTCTCGGGATCGAGCACCGGAGAGCATAAATGGGAGCATATAGCCAAATGAAATTGGGTGGTACTTGCCTCAGGAGAGTGTACTTGGGAGCAGGGTCGGGTTTGTAATCGAGAGTGTCCTCAGAGCTTACTTGGGAGCGTATAGTCAAGTAGGCTGGGAGTGTCATCGAGTGCAATTGAGAGTGCTTTGGAGAGCATCCTCGGGAGTGTGCTTGAGAGCGTCTTGAGAGCTTACGTGAGAGTGTACAGTCATGCAGGCTGGGAGTATGCCATCGAGTACAATTGGGAGTGTACTGGAGAGCGACTCGGAGGTGTTCGTGGGTGCGGACTCGGTCGTGTTCTCGGGAGCATCTTGAGAGCTTAATTCAGAGCGTAAAGTCCAGCAGGCTGTGGGTGTGTTCGAGTGCAATTGGAAGTGTACTTGAGAGCTTCCTCGGGAGTATGGTTGAGAACATCTTGGGAGCTTCCTAGGGAGCGTACAGCCAAGCAGGCCGGGAGTGTGTCATCCAGTACAATGAGGAGCGTCGTTGAGAGCATGCTCAAGAGAGTGCTTGATAACGTACTCAGAGGTGTACTTGGGAGCGTACTCCGACTGTACTTGGAAGTAGTGTTAGCAACGGGTCCAAATTCCCGGGCCGGTTCCGGGTACGGTTCAAACCGAAACCGGACCGTTGCAACGGGTCTTACCACACGAAAAACCCGGCCCATTGGAAATGGGCCGGTTTTCCACCAATAACCCGGCTTTTCAAGTTCACAATTTTGGCTCCAATTAAGTATTTGAGTTCTGATCGTATCATGACATGATCAGTACGTAGATTGTGCAGTTTTAGCTCCTCTTTCACCTCCCGCTGTCCGATTTGCGATCAGACCAATATTCGTTGAGTCGCTATCGAAAACCCGGCAATTTTGGGCAAAATATCGCTTAATTTCACAGCGAATCAACGAATATTGGTCCTATCGCAAATCTGACCGCGGGAGGTGATAGAGCAGCTAAAACTGCACAATCTACATACTGATCATGTCATGATACAATCATAATTCAAATACTTAATTGGAGCAAGATTTGGAGGAATATGGAGGAACCTTGAAATGGACCCGCAGTCCGGGTACAACCCGGCCGAAAAACCGAGGCTATATGTCCCTACCGGGTAACAAACCCGCCAAGACCACACTGTTCGGGTTTTTGGCCGGGTAACAAACCGAACCGAACCGAACCGCCAGTCAAAACCCGGACCGGTGGCGGGTTACCCGGACCCGTTGCTAACACTACTTGGAAGCGGCTCTCGAGCTTACTTGGGAGTCTCTAGTCAAGCAGGCTGGGAGTGTCATCGATGGCACCTGGGAGTGTACTTGAGAGTGTGGTCGGTAGTGTGTTTGAGAGCATCTTGAGAGCATACTAGGGAGTGAACTGCCAAGCAGGCTGGGAGTGTGTCATCGAGTGCAATTCCGAGCGTCCTTGAGAGCATGATTGGGAGTGAACTTGGAAGGGTCTTGAGAGCTTGCTTGGGAGCGTCCAATCAAGTTCATTTGGCAGTTTTCTTCAATGCAGCATGATGTATAGTATCGAGCGCACATAATCGCCTGTGTAGTATAGTAATCTAGTTAATCCGCAGGTCCATAGGACCTCATAGAGTGACGTGTCAAATATGCTATGTATTACCGTCCCAGAAACAGCTTGTCTATGAGTTACGCGTCGTGGAAGAACATTTTCCCTGGTGTATGTTGTACCATCGACTGTGTCCTCCAAGTTCTTTACATTTCCGTGAAAGCTATTCCTGGGACATCCCTTTTACGTTTCTGCTCCTGACCTGATATGCTTACTCATAATCGCTGGGCTCAAGTGTTAGCAATGGTTGCAACCCGCTAGTACGATTCCGGGTGACAGTTGGAACTGGCGGCAAACCGTTGGCATGGATCTCAACACACGAAAACCATTACCGTTGCAATGGGGCCAGTTTAACCACCAGACACCCGGCATTTGAACTTCACAACTTGGCCTCCAATTAAGTATTGAAGTTGTGATCGTATCGTGACATGATCAATACCCAAATTGTGTAGAATCAGCCGCTCATTCGTCTCCCACATGCAGATATACAATTCAAGCAATATTTGATTGGTCGTTCTCAAAAACCCGCCAATTTCGGCTAAAATTGGGCATTTTTTCATTCCCACTCGAGGACTATTGGTCAGACCACCAATCTCAGCGTGGGAGGTGAAAGAGTGGTTAATTCGGTACAATCAACATATTGATCATGTCATGGTACGATCTCAACTCATACACTCAATTGCAGCTGAAGATGCAGGAACTGTAATATGGAACAACGGTCTGGGTCAGGTTGCTTGGCAGTTCCGGGCCCGGACCTTGGCCTTCGGGTCGCTTCCAACCCTGACCAAAGCCGGGTAACCCGCCACCGTTGCTAACACTATCGCAGGCCATGACAGGGAGGACTTGAAAGCTATATACAATATACAATGCCCGTTCAAAGTAACATCACTCCAGCTTCCAGGGCTCAGTTCGCACTAGAGTCGTCACAAGAGATTTGTCGCCAATGTTCTTCCAGCCATGGATGAACTCCGATCCCATCCAGAAGAAGCAAAGAACAACTACTCAGACAAATCAGTTACACCGGCAATATGTAACGGCACGGCTGCATGTTACGTGTCCAGGGCCGGGTAACACCAGCTTTATACATAGTCGGCTCGCCACGAGCCTTAGATATCTAGCGATAATCTTACTTTACTTACCTTTATACTACTCTACAATATTGACATCCACGTGTTCAACCGTATCTACTGATATTCCTTCCTAAGAGGCCATACATGGGCGTATGCCTTTACACTATTATCGCTCTTACAATTTCAGATACGTTTCGCATACTGGATTTCATGAGTTACACCTTTCCGACGCATCACGACACGTAGTCTACGCGCGAGATATGATACAGATTTGGGAGCACTGATTGCAGAAGCGAAGTGTGTTGATAAGTCAATCCAATTGAGGTTAACGGTAGCAGAGACGAGTTCATGCGGATTCCAGAGGCCAGAGACGCGTCGCAACACCTAAAGAGAAATCGTCCGGAATTGACAGCGACAGTTTGCAGAAGCAACTAGACTTGGAGAGTCCACCTAATTGAGGTTGACAGTAGCAGAGACAATTCCGAGTTGATACCAGA
>Ga0307512_10005850_pt1 | contig 12656 bp, 16 predicted proteins | sample 14_EM_MG_FD_200267 | JGI IMG/M metagenome (GOLD analysis project Ga0307512, IMG submission 200267) | Populus trichocarpa ectomycorrhiza microbial communities from riparian zone in the Pacific Northwest, United States - 14_EM | ecosystem: Host-associated > Plants > Roots > Unclassified | place... | reverse complement strand
CCTGGGCGGGTATTTTTCCGCCATTTCATGATAGATCTTATTGCCAGCTACAGGAACCCCCGGCTGCGAAATAGTGCGCAGCAGGATCAAGTCCTCTTCGGTGGTAAACGGGTTCCTCTTCCGTATGGAGTGGGGTCTCGTGGCTTTGGGTCTGGCCGCAGAAGACGCCGGCTTCGACTTATGTTTCTGGGGTAGGATTGAGCTGGGGTCGATTAGATGCTTCTCGGGATCCTCGAGTCGACCGCGTTTGATCGAATCCAAAACGAAGGTGCTGGAGTGCATCGGTCGGTCTGTCATCAAGATGGCAGAGCGCTCCTGACTGTAGATGCAGTAGTCGGCATCCCGCTCGACTTTTGCGATTAACCCTCCATTGACCTGCGGCTTCATGTCAGCGTGGTGTCGGTGGAAGCACTATAGGGTACGTAGGTACCTTGATGTCGCTAATAAGGGCTGCGCGCCGTGGCACGGTGAGCGACAACCAAAACTTGAGGTTCTGGAAGAGTGCGTTTGAGAGGGGCGCGGAGAGTTGACCCTCCTGGGTTATCGTGACCATCCCGAGAGATTTTATGCAGAATGGAGGCGGTGGGTGCAGTTGATGGCCGTGGGTGGTTGGGATGCAATGGTTGGGATATGTCTGCGGTTTTGGTTGGTTCACATTGACACGCCTACATAGACGACGCGACCACTTGCTCCGACGACGCGCTAGGATTTTCAACGTCATGCTGGCAGCAACGCACCTCAGCACGGAGCATGGCCTACATGCAAGCCCCCCGGCCTGCGTGCCGAAGGGTGTTTTCTTTACGTATGCCTCCGGCGTGCACCAAGTAGGTAGATCGCACTTTTTATTATTCTTCTCATCGTTATCCATCTTTCCGGTGGCGATCGATCTCAGACTCACAGGTTCTCGCAATTCTGTTGTGCCGTCTCGCCAAAACCAGGCTGCAGCCTTGAGTCTGAGCTCGAGTCCGTGCCTAGAGTCAAATGACCCGAAGGCGAAACTCATCTCCGCAAAGCTCCAAACAAACGCCAAAAGATGGGTCCGATTCGGCAACTGGGGCTGGTGGTTCTTGCCATCTCCTTCCTCATCTTCATTGCGCTGTTTGGCCAGCTGCGACATTTACGGTTGTGTCCTTCTCGCTCTGGCCAAGGTGCTCGTCTTCCAGCTAACACCTCCGTCCAGGAAAACACCCATAGGCTACCTCCACCGCTTTCTCCGTCACCGACTCCCCGCACTCCTTCTATTCCTCGACAACAAGCTTACGTCTAGCGCCCTTACCCCATTCCTCCAGCGATGCGGCCACTACCTCATGAACGAGAAGCACCCACTGGTCATGATCTTCTACCTCGTCGTCGTCACGGGCGGCGCATACATGTTTCTTTCCGCTGGCTGGCGCTTTCTGCCCACATCCCAGCGCATACTGGCGCTGCTGGTGCTTCCGCTCCCCTATTTGAGCCTTCACCTCTGCGCCAGGAGCGACCCAGGCATCATCACCGCCGCCAACCACGCCTCCGCCATGGGCATGTACCCATTCGACAACATGATCTTCTTCCCGTCTCCGCCGACGCCCCCCTGCCGCACCTGCCGCCTCGGAAAGCCTGCCCGCAGCAAGCATTGTTCCATTTGCCGCGCCTGTGTGGCGAAGCACGACCACCACTGCGTCTGGATCAACAACTGTGTGGGGCTGAACAACACACGGCACTTCCTGTTCTTCCTGGTGAGCACGAACCTGCTGCTGGCCGTGGGTGCCGGCCTGAGCTATGGGATACTCGAGGAGGTTCTGAGACGGAGTGGGGTCGACCCGCGGGGGCTGCCGACGTGGGGGGAGTGGAGCCGGTATATGTCCGCCGCCGTGATACACGAAGTCTACGTCGGTGCGGTGTTCCTGCTGTGTGTGCTCTGCAGCCTGCTGGGCTCCACTTTCACGGTGTACCACCTCTACCTGATCTGGGCGGGGACCACCACCAACGAGACGGGCAAATGGGCGGACTGGCGCGAGGACATACGCGACGGAATGATCTTTCGCGCGGACAAGGATCCAGATGTCAATGACGATGGGCAGACGAATCTGTATAGGGTTGAGGGGGGCAGGACCGAAGATCTCCCCCGAGGGATGCTGTGGACAAGAGTCGAGGGACTGCACGAGATCACTAATGCATATGATCAGGGAGGCTGGGCGAATTTTTGGGATGTGATTCTTCCGCGAAAGTTGCAATGAATGGAGGTTTGATTATTGCTGTAGAATGGATGCTGCGGAAAGGGAAACATCCTTTGCTCAAGTGGCATCTGGTGGGGGTGTGTATGATACACGGGAGGGAACTGCAGGTACCCGACTGCTCGAGGGCCGGGACGTGAAACGAAAGGTGATTCCTCGGGTTGGAACGTGTGACGGAACATGTGAAGCGGCCCGCGCCATCGCTCCTTCCACACCACGAAAAGCACGGGCGTGCTCGATGGAATTCGTATTCCACCCAGACCGGATCGGACATCGAGCTCGTCGCCTCCTGTAAACGCTACAGATTCCCACCAAGTGTTCTCGCATGCTATTGATGCCTGTTCACATATGGTACGTCCACGATCACCGCCGGCGGAGGTGGCGGCAGCGGCGTGGGTGCCGTTGATACACCATTGCCCATTGCCAACCACATTGCAGCTGTGCCACTTCCGAGCACGCGTCTTTGCTCCTTCTATGTCACGGCCTGCTCGCTCTCCTTTCCAGTGCCTGCATATGCGGCCCGGACACATGTAGAGTGATTGGCGATGCGGTGATGCGGCGATGGATGCGGCGATGGATGCGGCGATGAATGCGGCGGAGATCGGAAGTAGTTGCGATGTATACTTATGTATGTACGTACACACCAACAGGTGTAGGTATGTATCTATATGGAGAGGGTGCTTCGGGACGATTCACATATTTCGGTATGCAGCTGGCGTGGGAGATTATTGACAGAAGAGGCGCCGAGAGGCTGGGGGGCCCGGCGTGGGGGATCGCCAACCAGTGGCGTGATGGCGCATCTCGCCGCCATACACGCAAGCAAGTATATATGGTTGATGATGATGATTCGGGCTGGATGTGAGTATGAATAAACCAAAAAAAAAGGAGTGATGGCGCGTGACTCTTTCCATGCCAACCGCCGTATTCACGCCATGCGCCCCCCTCCCCCTAATATGTCGAACCGTTGTGGGGGAAGTACTGTAGTAAGGCAGCACAGCACCTTCTCCACCCTGCTTCCGCCCGGCTGTAGGATTGCATTCCTGATGCCCAACCGACATCTTCATCTCCCCGGATTCCCGCCTCGGCAGCGCTGTCTCCTGTTCTCTCGCACAACGCCAGCACCGATTAGCGAGTATCTACTTCATATAAAATGCCGGTCAGGGGACGCACGCAGATTATGTATGTAGATATGTGTCTATTATCTATGTATGTATGCCGCGCATAACCAGCTCCGACGCGGGGGTCGATCTTTCGGACATGATGAACATCAGAGATGCATAAAAAGGGGGGGCTTTTTTGGTGCTTTCGGAGAGGTCCGGAGTTCGGAGGCTGGAGCAGGGGATATTGCTCGAAACTCTGATAAGAACAAAAGCTTTTGTTTTTGTTTTTGTTTTTGCTTTTGTTTTTGCTTCCTTTTTTTGGAAACATGTATGTAAGTAGATAGATAAACCCGAGAACGATGGTCGGATGATGATGGCACTCGCGATGGCACTTGGCCGTTGCGCAATGCGAATCTGGAAGGGGCGGCGGGGGTTCGGGAGACGAACGAACGAACCACCCCAAAACGTAAAACCGCAACGGCACAGATAAAAACCGTTGTGGACATCGGGGAGACGTCTGATACATGGATATCCCCCACCGGCCCCCCGTAGGCAAGTAGCTAATACATAGAGTGCGTCCGCGGCAGACGCGGAGGGCGGAGGGAGACATCACGCACGTGTGCTGTTCTCGTGCAGAACACATAGATACATATAACTAACTAAAAGTATCCAGATGGAGTGGCTGCGACACTTGGATCGCCGCCGCTAGCACGCACACGGCACTAGTCAGGGGTAGCCTGTACCGTATGCAGGTCGGAACGTTTCCTTCTCGAGAGCAAGCGGGGAATTCGCTAAGTCGTAAGGTGCATGAGAGTACATATGTAAACAGCTGCTTGCACAACTGCAGGCCCCGATCTCGGTCGTTCCGTCGGTCCCTACGCTGCACTCCCTTTTATTTGGTCTGGTTGAATATGTGCGTCTGACCAAGTGCTTCCTTCTCCCCACCGCCCGCCTGTCCAGTCCATACCCACTTATACCCACTTGCTTGTGTTTTTGCTTCTTGCTTCTCCTTCTTGTCTGCCCCATATTCCCACTCTCTTGCTCGACTCGTTGGTCGGTTCTGTTCCTCTGATTGTTTGTCTGCTTTGTCACGTGCATCGGCTGAATTGGCCCCCGCCGATACTTGCGGTCCGTACCTGCGTGCTATCCGTCCTGTTGAGCTGCGAGTGCCCGTCGGATATTATGATTGATCGAGCTTCCGATCGATCCATTCTTTTCTTCGCGGGCGAGACCGGACAGCTCATATTGCAAACACGTTTGCCACCCTTTCACGACCGGCGTGGGGACGACGAGCGGTCGAGCCCTTCGATCTCAACATCTTCCTTTTTCGTTGATTGTTTCTGAAATCCCGCGAGAATGCAGTTCGGCACGACCCGATGCTTCCTGCGTCTTTTGATTCGTGCGTTGGCACTGGCTGTTTGGTTGGGCATGGCGGGTGCAGCGGGTGCGAGCGGACAGAATCCAATCACTTCGCCGTTGGGCGGTATCTTCGATGCGGATATCGCCATTCCGGTTACATGGAAGGTTTGTCGGCGCTTGGATCTGCTGCCCGAGTCGGACTTTGGCTGACGAGTGATGGCAGCCAACCACCCCCGGAACGGTCTCGCTGATCCTGATGAAAGGGCCTCGGGGTAATCTTGTGGAAGTCGGTCCATTGGCTGGTAATGATTGTCCGTGGAAGTACCGTGGTTTCGAATGTAGTCTGATACACGTGCGTTGTAGCTGCTGTGGCGAATACTGGAGTGTACACCTGGAAAGTCGATCAAGCCCTTGAGGGACTGGAGACGATGCCCGCGAACGAAGTGTATGGCTTGATGATCAAGGACGACCTTACCGGACTCTTCGAATACAGTCCTCCTTTCCAGCTGCGGATCCCAAATTCGGCATTCGGCAAATCGACTTCAGCATCTGCGTCTTCCGCCACATCCGGAGCAAGTTCCATTCCTTCGCCCTCGGCAGCCACCAGCAGCGGAGAATATGACGACGCGCCTTTGCTCGCAACCCGCACACCGGAAGCTTCCACCTCCATCGAGCACGAAATCAAAATGAACGGGTTCAATCTCGAGGCGATCTTTGGTGCTGCCGGTGCGGGTGTCGGTGCGATAATCATCATGATCGTTGTGTTTTCCGTTTGGCAGCGCATCCAGAGCGAAAAGAAGATGACGGTTGCTCGGAAACACATCCGCAATCACCGCCACAGTCTTGACGACAACGATTCCCCTTACCCCGTCACGCCGCAGTATGCAGCCCACAGACGGATCATGTCCTCCTCCTCGTTCGGCGATGGGGCTCGTGCTAGCGACTTGTTCGAACGGTCGGCCCTCGAACCCCCGAAACCACTCTCCCCGATCGCGGACTCGCCGCCGCCTACTCCATTCGCCGCCCCACCGATTGTATTCCCGGCCACTGCAGCATTTCGGCGCACGTCCAAGGGGCCTGCCGACCTCCACCGGAGATCCTCTCAACAACCACAGGAACTACCGGCCGCTCTTACACATCAGATCACCGGCTCCACCCTGACATCCCCACCCAAAGGCTTCACGCTTGGCCCCGCACCCAACTCGCACAACTTCTCCCAGCGAGTCCCTACATACTCAGCCTTCAATCCCAATACCCCACCCACGCGGCCCGCCTCTGCTGCCGAAACGGAAACCGACACCACTGTCTGGGGAAACCACCCCACATGACAATCAGGGGTGGCCGCTGCCACCCCGAAGCCCTACGCGCCGTACGCGCCGAAAGCCTACGCCGCATTCACTCCCAAGCCTTACCTCGAGGCTAGGAGTAGCAATTGGGACTCGATGCCGTTGTTACCCCCACCACCCGCTTACTCCGTCGTGGAGCACGAGCGCAAGAACGAACGCCGCAAGGAGAAGGAGGCGAGAAGGAGCCCGAGGCCGGACAGCAATGCTAGCTCCGTCTACGGTAGTCAGGACGAGTACGGTGGTCAAGAGGATAGGATGTCTATCCTCTCGTTCATCAGCTACTACGAATACTATCGGCCGCCGGAAGAAAAGAGGCCCAGGGATATGTACTATGCCTGATGTTACTTATATCCTGTGCTGTTTTGTTTGTGTCGTTGTTTGAGCGTTGCTTTTGCTTTTTTTTTTTGAGCGTGTCTCCTCTCAAACTCAGCATCTGTTTGGCGTTTTTCTTTGTCACATTTGTGTTTTTCGGTTTTGCACCTTTTTGCTTGCGTTCTTTTTTCTGGCGGGGAGAGGATATGTATGTACCCCACTGGAAGCCTGGACACTGGACATGGGGGGGAGGGGGGGGTAAACTCCCAATCGATAAAAAAAAGCTCTAATATGCGTGATGACCAGTGGGCGTCTGCCATCGAGGCTATATATGTACATGTATCAGGGGGCATCAACCCCATCCGGCGTCCACGCTACGCATAAGCCTGTTAAGACTACATAATACATATGGCGAACGCCAACAACACCAACCCATATCCGTCCGCAAGGCTGGCCATGCGGCTCTCCCTTTGGCCGACTGGTCCAGCCAACAACAAATACTCCTACAGCAAATCACCATCATCTTCCTCTCCCTCCGTCAGCTCTGCCTCCACCTCCACCTCCACCGATTCATCATCCTCCTCCACAAAGCCACCACACACTCTCTCCCATTCCTCTTCTCTGGCCTCCCGCCCCAAATCGGTAGCGTTCGTCTGCGAACAGGTCGGCAGTTCAGGAGCGGTCCTTTGCTGCTTTCGCCATGCAGTGCATACCTTGAACAGATGTTCATGTGTTTGAGTAACCCCGGGTCTGCACCGGCACGTATCATCTTCTCGGCTTCCGATCCATTTCAAGTACAGGCCTGTAAGGGCATGTCCAGTCTTCTGTTGGTATCTAATAACGAGATGCTGTACCCTTCTTTGCCTTTGCCGGTGGTGTGCCAAGGAGACGGGGGGCATATGTACGTCTCGGCTGGTTGTCGATGATGAGCCATTCCGCACATGCTCGTTGTGGTTGATCTGTATCTAGCAACTTTTGCCTATTCATCCGCTTTCTCATTTTGCCAGCGATTCTCTTGAATCCCCACTGGACAGTCAATCTCCGTCCTGCAGACACGACGTATTCCTGCAAAGACCTGTCCGGGGCCAACCTCCAAGGTCTGCATCCGTTTAATCGCAGCCTGTGCGTCCGTGAAAATCGTGATTTTTGAAACCCGTTGTTGTTTCCCCAACATGTGGTGCTCTGGCGATTGCAGCACAGGCTGCATCCAAAGTCCTTTCCATGCTCCTCCATTCTTTCTCCACACGACAGCACAGCCGCACGCACCACGGTCCACCTTCAGTATGTGATCCATCCGTCCATAGGGTCAACCCATCTCTGACTGCCTCTGCTTCTTCCTTCTCCATCTTCCGTTCATTCGCCGCAATCTCAGCCTGTAACGCTTCCTCCTCACATACCACAGTACGCTCTCGGTCACCATCTCCATCCGGTCCCAGCCAGGTCGTCAGTCGCTTGCCAAGCTCACTTCTTCCGCCAATTTTCTCTCCAGCTCCATCGCCCTGGAGTAGTTGGAGATGCAAGCCGTAGAGCAAACCGTCGAGCTCTGGTTTTGAGTAGTGGTGTTGCGCATCTCAGCCCGGATTCCAACACCAGTTCTCCCTGGTTCGTGGGCCTGTTTCTCCTTACCACCAGAGTTCTGATCCGTAGAGTGCCACCGCTTGCACATGGTATGTAGTTACGTCTAAAACGTCTGGTACCAGTCCCATTCTAACGGCCAGCGTGCGAAGCCTCGCTTGCAAATTCCGTGCACTTTTTTCATCATTGCGTCGTGGTGCTGACGGCTACATGTATCAGGTAAGTACATGCTCTGATCGAACAATCTGTACCACCCGAGGAGAAGCGTGGCGTCAGCCAATCACACATCCGATCGATGCTTGCCAGATAGCCCACAACGGACCTGGATATATAGAATTGCTCCTCAACTCCGGCGCCTCGTATCTACCGCATATGTACATATTACATACATACATCCACCACACGCTCCGCCGAACTCTGGAGTCCGGGGTCGCCCGCCTAACCAAGGAAGGTGGACATGATGCGGGCTTGATATTGTTCCCACAATGGTGGCTGGACTGCCTGTTTTACAAAATTGGGTAAGGTACTGTCTTCACGTCAGCTATACATAAAGCCGCCCCCTAATCCAAAGGATAGCCAGCACGCCCAGCATGTCGACGAAATCGGAGACCACCACCACCACAGTCGCGGGCGAGACCTCGCCTCTCCTGTCCGGTCCCTCCGCAGCCGGCCCGGAGCCATTCACGTACACAATCCGACCGGCGCGGCTGTCCGACATACCCTGCATGTCCTCTCTCGCCGCCTGCGCGTACCTCAACTCGAGCTTCATCGCGTTCCTGTATCCGTCGCGGCACGCATACATAAGCTCGCACGCGTACAGCTTCTCCCAGCGGATCCGGTACCGCATGCTGTCGCCGCGGTGCGTATCGCTGATCGCCGTGTCCTCGACCGGGCTGGCGGTAGGGTACGCGCAGTTCGAGCGGCGCGGCGACGATGCCGCCGCGCTGGAGCGCGAGCGCAACGGCAACACCTGGATCTTCCTTCTCACCAAGATCTGGCTCTACGCACGCTTCGCGTGGGATTACGCCACCTTTCGCGACAAGAGCGTCGACCAGCGCCGGATGAAGGTGGTCGTCGACGTCGGGGATCTGTGGCACGGCGAGGTGAAGAACAGATGGCACGCCCAGAGCGTCGTCGTTAGTCCCGGCCACCAGAGACGGGGCATCGGGAAGGCGCTCATGATGCAGGTCATGCAGATGGCCCGGGACGAAAAGGTCCCGCTTGGGCTCGAGGCCAGCATCGAGGGGGAACGGTTGTATACCAAGCTGGGATTCGAGCTCCTCAGGAGATTCGGAATGAACATCGAGGGCTTGGAGGAAGAGGAGAAGTACGGCGGGTTGATGGTCTACTACCCGCCTGGGTGCGAGAGGGAATAGGAATGTGCCTTGGAGTCTCAAAATTACCATCATGTATCGCTGGGGCGGTTTTGTGTATGTATGTATGTATTTGTCCGTTGCGTGGGACGGCTGCTGGGAGATATAGCCATGCAGAACAGAAACGAGTCCCTACATATATAGTTACCTAATCGCAGAAGAGTGAAAGTGAGCTTTGGTGCGTGAGAAGAGGGATGGAGCCGCAACAAGCTGTTGCAGTATTTTCGTGGTTGGAGGCTTGACATTGTTGTCCGAGGTGCAAGTGCTTTTCGACGTTTTCCTCCGTTCGAGCCGGAGTTCGCTGTCAGCGCTGCACATCTCGGATGGAGTCGTATCGCGGGGACTGAGGGGACAATGGGCTGGTCGGCGATGGACGTGAGGAAGACTGAAGCGAGCAACCAGAATTGAAATGGAGCATATGGGCCGATGCGTATGTTAGCACGGTCCCACCCAGAATTTCCCTGTGGGTGAGCGGGTGAATTCTGGAGGCAACGCCTAGCCAGGTGACCTATCTGATAGATACCTACGTCAGCAAGCTGTCTATTGGTAGCTATATGTATTTGCAGATTTTGTTGATAGTGAGGCGGAAATGCAGTGATAACTACGTAAAATGTACGCCGCCATAGTATAGATAGGCTGTATGTGAGTATGATTAAACAAAAGCAATGCAGTGATACGTACGTACCTAGATACATATATACTCCACACCGAGATCGCGGTGGTGGGGTGCACACGTTCCTGGAGAGGAATGTCTAGATATCCCAATCCTAGATGCGGGGGCGGGTGCTGCTGTGGGGCAGCAGGGATCGTCGATCGAGCTGTATGCAAGCGTCTCATCTCAGCCGTCCTCACTTGTGCTCGTCATCCGGCCTAGCCTGTACACCTAGTACTTCTGTATCCCAACCCAGAAACCATCGCGAGCAGCTATGAAGCCGACTGACCGGTGGCTACGGACGAGCATCCTTTTCTTCGCTGTCACCACGTCCGGCATCAGCTATCCCGACAACACTCCTCCAAAAGGCGTCGATGTCTGGTGCGGAAAGGCGTATAGGGCTACCGATAGTACTTGCACCTTGGGGATGATAATGGTGACGATGGGGGGCAGGTGAGCTAATGTTTTGAGCCGCAGAGGCATTCCCCGACCTCGTCGAAGCCGGCTGGCAACACCCTCCACCGCCGTCGCAAGAACCGTTGCTGGAGTTCACTTGTCGTCCGCGGTTGAAGCCGTACGTGCAGGGCCTCTCACCGCGTCCGCAGCTGTTGTTCGATGCGAAAGTATTCCACTCGTCCGGTCGTTCGGGAGACAGGCTAACGAACGGATGGTAGCCGTCCCACGACGTCGGCAGTCCCTTTCCCAACGCGACCACTCCGCAACGGGTCTGGGTGACCGCGTCGATCGGGTCCGTATCGCTCGGCTGGGGATACGTCGAGCTCGGCAACCAGCTGGAGATACACGTCGCGGGTCTCGAGAAGCTCGCCACTCGGACGGAGGCGTATACCGTCAACTGTGCGGCGGCCGTGGCGCCGGCAGAAGCGCCGTTTGCGAGCGCGACTGCCGAACTGTTCTGGCTACCAGGGAATCCGTATGGTGGCTCCACCGTGCAGTTGGATACCAAGACCGACGAGTTGGTGTCACCGTCTTTTCACGGACAGAAGGTCTTTCCGATTGGTTACTACACTACTTGGGGGGGCTACCTCGCTGGGAACTGGAGTGTCCTGGAGGATATCAGGAAGGCGGGCTTCACTATGGTGCATCCGATTCCTGGTGGCGGGCCGGCAAGCGTGGCTTGGGGAGACGAGCCAGATAGCTTGGAGAGGTTTTACGAGTTTATGGATAGGGCGCATGAGGCCGGTCTGTGGGTCATGTATGATATGCGGCATACTTTTGCGACCCCCGAGGATTTGGAGGTGCAGGTGAAGATGTTTCGGGGGCATCCAGCACTGCTGCTGTGGTATACTGCGGATGTGAGTGCACAGCCATACTGTTGGCTGTAGATATGGCGCTGGCTGACGCAAATAGGAACCGGACGGCCACAACGATCCGACCAATTCGACGCTCCTCGCATACAACACCATAAGCGTCCTCGACGGCTACCACCCGGTATCCTTCACCCCCAACTGCCAAAACTACTTCTTCACGCAGTACGCTTCCGGTGCCGACATAGTAATACCGGATATCTACCCGGTGGGACTGAACACAACCTTCTCCAACGTCTACAACACCCCTTGCAACCGCACCTACGGCTGCTGCGGCTGCGACAACTGCCCAGGTTCCCTCCAAGACCTCGGTACTCGCATCCTGGAGATGAAGGAGTACACACGGTGGGAAGGCACGCACAAGGCCTTCTGGGGCGTGTCTCAGGCCTTCGGAAATTCCGAGTTCTGGACGCGTACGCCTACGAGGGCCGAGATGGTGGAGATGAGTCGTGACACCGTCGTCCGCGCCAAAGCGAAGGGATTGCTCTATTGGAGTGCGCCGACTACCCGTGAGATCTGGGAAGGCACGGCAGACGTGGCCAAGTGGGTCAATGGCCACGCATCGGAACCGATGGTTCTCGGGAAGGAAGAGGTTGGAGGGAAGGAGACGATTAGAAGTGAGCTGTAGGATAGCCATACCGATTATTGGACTGCCGCCATTCTTCCATCTCTCTTGGTGGAGGTCGGCAGATGGATAGCAACACGTATGTCTTTCGCCCTGCGCGTCAGAGCTGTCGAGCTGGAGTAAAGATGGGTGTGTTGGTGCCATGTACTGTAACCAGCCGGCCATAGATAGAAAATGCCATCGGATGGTTGTCGTGCATTTGCTGATCTCTCCCAGGGCCAGACATCCCGGGCATTCCGGGTCCGTTCCTCCAGACTCTGTATCCTGGGGGCGCTTGGGGTAACCGGCAAGACCGCTGCTTTCTCCGGCAGCCTGACGATCCGGGGAAGCTCGGACTCGGGGACGTGTTCAATTGACGTCAGCTCGTCCATCCGACTGAGTGGAGCTTTAGTGATATCTCCCCACAGGCCTGCACGCGTCCACGACGGAACCCGAGCTCGAGCCGCGACTACCCAGGAATGGCCTGCCTACTACCTACCACTGCTACAAACCCACATACTCGCCATCCACACCTCCCCCCCCCCTTTCTCCCTCTTCTCTTTGCCCGCCCGCGGTAGTGCGGATTCCGACCTCGGATCTGCCAAACCAACAGCAAGATGTCGACGATCAAGTTACATCCGATGCCGGTGAAGCTTGTGATGGAGGTGTCGATAATGCTGTGCGCACTGTCGAGTACGGCGGTGACACTCCGATTCATCGCCAGACACTACGTGCGGCTTCAGGTCACGCCTTCGGATTGGTTGATACTAGCTCCCTAAAAATTACCTGGGGCTTAG
>Ga0307512_10005849_pt1 | contig 12656 bp, 15 predicted proteins | sample 14_EM_MG_FD_200267 | JGI IMG/M metagenome (GOLD analysis project Ga0307512, IMG submission 200267) | Populus trichocarpa ectomycorrhiza microbial communities from riparian zone in the Pacific Northwest, United States - 14_EM | ecosystem: Host-associated > Plants > Roots > Unclassified | place... | reverse complement strand
TCAAAGCATCCTGGTCACTCTTTCAACATGATGGTGCGGCTGCATTTAAATTGTCAGAAAGATCACCTTTGCCACCAGCTTTGTCTGCAAAGGACCTCCATGGGGGACGAACTTAGATCTTAAATGTACGCCGAATCCGGAGAATCAACCGTCATCCAGTCGAAAGCGATCACAATAGCCCACCGAAAGCATTTCGGACACCGATGATTGGCTGAACTAGAATAGTGACTTGGATAATCCAAATGACAGCGAAGATGATTGCGCAGCAGACGATGAATCCGATATAGGCCCCAACAATGGAATTGAGGATCCGGAATGCCACGAGAAGCAGGATGTGAGCGCCGCGCCAAATGTGCCCGGATTGGTTCGGCCGACACGGAAGTCAAAGAGACAGGCTGAAAAGGTGTTGGTGACGGTCAATGCAGTTGAAACGTGGAGAAACACAGGAGGGAACAAAAAGTAGGACAGAATGCGTCAATGGTTCACCAGCTTTATGTAGCTTGACCGAGAGTTTCAGTTAGAGATATATTATGGGTGAATGGTAAGAAGTAGATCGTGAATATCAGTTCATAAATAGATGTATAGCAGGCGCAATGAATCTTTGGCCATGATACATCATTTTTAGTCGTGTGGGAGTGAACAGTGCAAGATTATTACGCCGCTCGGCTTTGCCACAGGGCTGAGTCTCAATCAGGCAGAATAACAGCCAATCAAGTCAAATCAGGATGAAATCAATTGTCGACAGCAGCAGATGTTGAATGGACAATACATTAAAATGAGCGTCAACAGAGCGTCAACGACTTTTGGCCTTGCATCTTGGAAATTGCATGGGCTGTGCGGCGACGTTACGCCAAAATCGTGCTATCGGCCGCCTTTCTAGGCAAAACCTCTTGCAACAACATCGCTACTATGTCCTAAAAATGAGCGTCAACGGATCGTTAATGACTTTGGGTCTTGAATCATGGACAATCCTAGTGTTGTGCGGTGACAAGAGGCCATAATCAGATTATCGGCTGCCTGTCTAGGCAAAAACAGTAGCGACGACATCGCTACTATGTCCCAAAAATGAGCGTCAACAGAGCATCAACAATTTTTAGCTTTGCATCTTCGGTAAGTTATGTTCCGATTAGTTGTAGACATCCATTTATCGGATATTGGCAGCCTTTACAGGCAAAAACAACAGCGAGATGCTCCCTGCGGCATCCTGAAAATGAGCGTCAACCGAGTGTCAACAGTTTTAGGACTTGCATATTTCGTAATCAAGGCATCGCGCAAATCTTCGCGTGCGTAACTGTATTATTGACCGCCTTGCTAGGTAAAAATAGCATATATTGAAGGTGAAACACAGATACCAAATTAATCGATATTACACACTCCTCAACAAGCAAAAGCACATTGTTGGTTGCTGAAAACGCGATTTTGATAAGATACTATTAACACACTGCAAATACAACAGCCTCATATGAATCTATAGATGGACCGGCTGGGCGACCCGCTGACAACCCACCCAATATAGACGGGTTGGGAGTTTACGATGGAACCGTACCCGAGTGGGCAGTTGAGGTTTATTGACCACCCGGACCGCCAATTTGGCAACGGTTCGGTTTGGACCAGGACCCGGACCCGAAGTGACGGTCCGGAACCATTGCTAACACTTCACTCACCTGCTTCTACCTAGCTTCGCTCAATCACTACAATCTGTACCTGCCAGCTTCTATCTGTATTTCCTCAATCACTACCATATTTGTGAACCAGCTGCTGGCTAGCTGGACTCAATCACAGCCACCCATCTTTGCTTGATCAACAGCTGCCAGCTTCTACCTAGCTTCTATCCAATACCACCATCTTTGCTCACCAGCTTCAGTCAATCACTACTAGTCAACATCACTCAATTAACAGCACCCAGCTCTTACTATGCTTTGCTCAATTAACACTATCCATACGTGCCAGCTTCTGCCAAGGTTCACTCAATCACCGCTGGCTAACTTTGTTTGATTAACAGCTCGTATCTCCAACTGCCAGATTCTAGCCTGCTTCTGGAGCGGCACTGCTAGCTGTGCCGTGTCTAGAGCCGGGTAATAGCCTCGTTATATATAGTCGGCTTGCCACAAGCTGTAGTTTGGTGGCAACAGTTTTACCTTAACTTACATTTATACTACTCTACAATATTGACATCCATGTTTGCAACCGTATCTACTAATATCTCTCCCTACAAGGCCATCCATGGGTGTATGCCTTTACACTATTATCGCTCTGATCATCTCAGATATGTTTCACATACAGGATTTCATCAATTGCACCTTTCCCACAGGGCAAAACATGCAGTCTACGCGCGAGATCATACAGATTTTGGAGGACTGATTGCATCTGGGAAGTGTCTACATCTATTAATTCAATTGAGGTTAATGATAACAGAGACAATTTCATGTGGATTCCAGAGGCCAATTGTCTGGAGATGCATCATGCTACCTATGATGGAGAAATTGTCCAGAATTGACAGCAACAGATTGCAGAAGCAACCTGAATTGAGAAGTACCCCCAAATGAGGTTAACAGAAGCAGAGACAATTCCGAGTTGATTCCAGAGCCCAACTGGCCTGCAGACGAATCAGCGACCAAGTCAGTTGAAGTCAATTGTAACCAATTGATCCAACAACTCAATGGATACCAATTGCAGCACCAATGAGATTTGATATGTTACCTTCAAATTGAGTCAATTGATGATGAGAGAGATGGTTCCACCACCCATATGTCTCTGAAGGTCACGTCACTGGCAATGCATCGGCTGGCCCGATTCCAGTGATGGTCTTGCATCTTGTCCGACCTGCCCAATTGCCTTCAAAGTATACAGCTAACACATGCCACAATTGCACACCCAAGTACACCTGCAAAGATATTAATTGCAACTACAAATGAGCAGGGGGGGTAAATGCTATATCCCTTAGTCACATCCAGTGATGCTACTGATGGCAGGTCCAATTACAATTCACTTTGACACGATGTAATGAAGTTATATTGTGTTACAGATAGTTAGGTGTTGCAGCAATGACTTTGGGAGGTCAACAACTGCAACTCAGAACAAGTCATCAATGCAACAGAGAAGCAGCGATCACATATTGTGTAGCAGCTCTGAAAGCGAAGTACAATCACCCCACATGCCCTAAAGTGGCCAGCAAGTATGAGCGGGATAACCAGTGTCAATTATCACAATTGGCACATGATTGAACAACCAAGTCAGATTGTTGAGAGGAGAGAGAGCCATCTGCACGAACTCTATTGAATTTCATCAAATGTCAGCAAACAAGCGAATATAGATGTGCCCCAGACAATGACATATGAAGCGGGTTTTTCGGAACACAATGGAGATGATTTTTATTTGAAGCTGGGATTCTAAGGATCCATGGGGCTACTGGAGAAAGAACCGTCAGGGCACTCTCAGGATACCAGTGGAATCAGCATGTATTGAAGCCATGAGGAGATTCAATTGATGTGTCATATCCCCATGTGGGGATGGATGTTATATGGTAGTAAGGCAGTCTGAATCGGGTGTGACAACTATGTGATTTACTCAGTGATCTCATTCATACAACATGGTGGCAGCCGAGGTGCATCTGCAGAAAATGATTACATCCGGGCAGAATGGCTCCATCAGAGTGGAAGCGCTACGCCACAGCCAGCGGAGACACCCTGAAGATGGATTACTCTGCGCCTGGCGTCAATGCCACCTGTAGGGTTGCATATCACCCTCCGATTGCAGTTTCAACGATTCTTCTTGCTCTGTCGGTCTTCTATTTTAAATGAACACTCTGGTTTTGTGGCCAACTGTGACCATACATCAGAATGGGTTCATTGGGTACACACTTGCGTCAGGATTTCAATGTGATGGGTGACGCTGCGAAAATCTCTCCTCACATTCCTTCAACCTGCGCACCCAATCCAATTCTCTCTTTACAAATTATATGTATCACTCAAAGTTGCCAGATCTGTGTGGCTATTGATAATCCATCACTCATTCCGTCTGTCTCCAGTCTTACTACCAGTAGCTATCTCTAGAATGACTAGCTCGCAGCCGACAATGTTTCCCATGCTGATAACATGCAAGCCAACGGCTGCTGGTGCGTTTCTCAATTGTGCACATTTCGAGATGGAATCCAAGTTACCTGAGCTTTCTGGTATTGTGGTGAGCGCCAGGGCTAACAAGTACTCAACGAAAGCTCCATCCTTGTTTAGGAGCCTGATTTTGAATACTCTTTACAGTTGACATGGGAGACACCCATTCTGGGCGCCATAACACCTCCCCGGGTGGTGCTTTACCCACACCCAGTCGTTCCGTCAATCCCCTCCACACAAGCTCTGGCTTCCAGTGCATCGACACATCTGAGATATGCGTTCACTTTCTAAACCCTCAACGTGAGCGATAATACCATGGTAAATACAGATCTCCATTGCGTGCAGTTGTTCTTCCGATATATAGGTCATGTTATGACTCTTATGCTTGATAAACTACTGTGTGCCGCTGGATATTTCCACGTGGTGCGTTGGGTCTTGTGTAATGTCTAGTCATGCTCTGAAGTCTTTGATCACAGCTTCAGGATGCTTTTCATCACAGCGGTTTTGGGGTCCCATGAATTCGGGCTTTGTATTCGACTGGCAGCTCTGGGGCGCAGCCAGATCAGCACTGGATGGGAGGGCTTTGCAGGCGGCAGTGGTGTCTTCCCGATGCTGACCGAGGGCATGGAGATTGAGCTCTCTGATTTCTAAGCACAGATTGTGATGTTGAAAGGTGATTACTTGTGGCTGGTAGTTGAGATTGTGATTGGAGGCGCTCCAACCATCCTTGAGGTTTGTTTTATGTGCTTATTTATGTCTCTCGGCAGCATACTATTGCAAGGCTCCATATCAATGAATCTGTTCGGCCCTATGAGACATCAAGTGGATCATCGGAAAGTTCAAGTAGTAGGCATCTAACTCCTTGGAAACATTTATCTCGTTGCTGATTGAATCCTGCCAGGCGGTCATTTCGAGCCCCTTCTTGGTTGGCGTCAAAGTTTCAGCATTTGTTTCCTTGTCTACCATTCGCATCTTCACGAGTTCCAGTCTCAGGGCTTTGGCCTTTGCTTGCACCTGTTTGCCGGCTTACCCGAGTAGGAAAACATCTTTGAAAGTGTGAATACGATGCTTGGCGTGCTCCATGTGGCTCAATGTCGCAACTCCTTGAGATTTATATCGAGCATACTTATAAAATTAAAACAATGCCCATGTGCACTAAATTGCATGATTGAATATGGGACGTTGAGCGGGGCTTCTGCCTCGCAGAGAATGCATTACAACTCCAAGCAGGGACCTGCTCATTTCCTTTATCTCCTTCCCAGTCTTTTGAGAAACATCCTCGTATGACTGATTTTTTGGTGTGAGGTCGTGATAATCAGGAATGGATAACCGGATTGCATGGTTGTTGTCGAACCATTGGTGCATCTTCCTGAAGTGGAAAATCCACTTCTGGAGGTGGTCAAGCATGGCAGTCTGCATTTTATGGAGGAGGTTGGGCTTCTGGAGGTCACTCACGATTGAGGGAATAAGTTGGAAAACGTTGGATCGTCAGTGATCATGGCACGACGAGAGTTTGGCATTGGCTGCCTTGGTGTTGGCATCGCTGAGCATTCTATAGTGGTTGTGATCCCACCGGGGGTGTTGCTTGTCAGGAGGGACAGAATCTCCAGATTCTTTGTTTGGACGCTCGCACAGAAAACAGACATGCTGCTCAACATGATGTAGCTCGCAATACTCTGGGCAATCGGCAAGCCATGCTGCTAAAACTGGTTACCAAGACCTGATGTTGCCATCTGCACAGAGAATGAGGTAATACCCGCACTCGGCGCTGGGATTTTCATTCAATGTGAGATGCTGGAGTACTCACAGGAGTACATCATTAAGCACCTCTCCAGTTGTTTGTCACTGCTCATCCAGCCGCTTCTGAGGATTATTGCAGTTCTTGATTGGAATCGGCAGGAGAGTGACCATTACGACATTGTGCATTGAGGCCATCTGGCTGATCTGCGAAGATAGAGTGCCAAATGTCATCAATATAGGCCACACGTTTATGTTGCCAGCAAAATTTGAGCGATTTGTTCCATTGGACATGAAGACCAAGGGAGCCAGTGTATCCCCCACTCTGAGCGTTGACTTAACGTCGATTAGCACATTATTACCCTCGAGTATCTCTCTCTATCTGTGTCTCCCACCACCAGTCTGCAGTGTGCATTTCGGTATAGCTGCATTTTGGTGGAGTATTGTTGTTCAAGCAATGCAGAGGGGCCTAAATGAGATGCTCAGCGTAGGCTGGCTGCAGCGTCAACGATCTCCAGCTTGTGATGATCTCTCAACTCTAGTATCTAATAGGGCATTGGTGATTGTCATTCCATCTCATATCCTCAAGAGTGTGTAGTTCCCACTCCCCGGGAGCCTGATCACCTGGCATGCTAGCCTAAATGTTCTGGACGCCATCCCTGTTTTTGAAGTTTCCAAAACGCAGAGCGGTGTTTCTTCCCTCAGCGTGTTGTCATAGTACATCTTCATGCCCTTCTTCTCAATCCCACACTGGACATGATTGTACTCTTTACATGTCACGAATGGATAGTAGGGACTGTTTTGTAGGTTCGTCTCAAGGCAACCCTGAGTGTCGCATGCCCGTGGATCAGCAATGTAATTGGTCAGTGAAGCACCGGCGGCGGGGTGTGTTCTTGTTCGCAGGAGACGAGGTGGTGGCTGTTGATACTCCAAGTCTGCAATGTTTTCAACCTGTTTGAGGTAGGGAAATGAGTACAAGTATTCGACCTAATCGTTGTTCATGTTGAATTCACGATGCTGCGCGGGTTTGACGTGTTGGGGTACATTGCAAATACTTGGATCCTTCTGGCGTGCTACTTCATGGCATTCAGGATGGTGTAATTTGACATGTCGAAGTTGCTACCTCACTAAGGTGCACATCCTTCGGCATGGAAATTCTGGGTAAAGGAATGGGGTCTTCTCTGGCATTGTTGATGGCACGCGAGGAGTGGAGTATACACTGTAGAAAGGGCAGAAAGTTGGTGCTGGACCTGAGCAGCCGGGCGTGGGTGTAAGCTCATGATACTTTCCGCTAACTTGGGAGATGAATTGAGCCTCAACACTGTCACGAGGAGGTTCCTTACATGCCAGGAGTTGCAAAAACGCTGCATGCGTGATGTCCCAAAATACTATGAATATAATAAAACCAATACAAAACACATTTATAAAATGAACCCTGAGTGATTCAAAAACCTCACGACGCGTGTAGTAATCAATGCCTGAGATAAATCGAACAGAACAAAGGATACGAACAAGACAAGAACCTGACCCTATCCCGAATGCAACAGCCATTGCCTTCTATGAAATGAGAGGACTGGTGCACTGCTCGCCAAATGAGCCATTCGGGCGCGCCTCAGGGACAGGGACCTCAGGGAGAGGAACATCGGGGTGAGGGACCTCAAGGAGAGGGACATCTGGGAGACCGTGGCCACCTGCCAATGCGCCATGCAGCTGCTGATCCACATGCTAATCCGAGATGTCTATGGCTGTCTCAACTTCTCGCACAGTTGGCACTGCTGGGCGAGACTTTTCCGGCGTCACAAGCACCAAACATGCCAGCCCACTGAGGCGATGAGTCTCTGGAGTTCTTGGTCATGAGCGAGGCTGTGGGGTGTGGGGCTGGGGGGCAGTCTCCGGAGGTTGTGGCCGTGGGGTATGCTCGCGTATCTGCTGACCTTACTCAGGTAGCTCCATTGGCTGATCATCTACCATTGTATCTACACCATCAGCCGATGTATTTACCATCTCTCCCTGGCCAATCGTCTGAGGTTCTTTGCCATCATCCTCATATTCATCCTCCTTCTCATCCTCATCCTCCTCCTCCTCATCTTCCTCCTCTTCATCTTCCTCCTCTTCATCTTGTTCCTCTTCATCGTCACCGTCCCTTTCCATATCCACATCGCCATGCAAATCAATGCCGCACAGTGCGTCCACATCATCCTGCATGTTCACATCCAAATGAAATTGATGTTGTGAGACATATTTGCCATCATACTCCATAGTACAGTCAGTATCATCATCAGAGCGAATTAACACAGCGGGCAATGTTTCCGGCTCAAAATATACCTGATTACGTTTGCCCTCCATGTCTGAGTCTGCCTCATTCGTTTTCTTCTGCCACTTCAAAGCTATGGCACAATAGATATCACCTCCCCCTGGGGTGTGTTTAACAATACCTTTGCCTTTACAGTTTTCCTTCCCCTTCCCCTTCCCAGCCTCCATTGCCTTCCTCTTCCCCTTCCCTTTCCCCTTCCAGTCCTCAGTTGCCTTCCCTTTCCCTATCCCATCTGTTGTTCCTTTGCCTTTCCGATTCTATTTCTCACCGCCCTGCGTGTCCTCCTCACCCTCGCCGTCGTCATTGTCATTGCCATCGCCACGATGGCTCCTCCCTCCGCTCAGCGCTCCGGGGTCTGCCAAGGTCTCATCATCATCATCCTTGTCGATTATCTCATCGCAATTCAGCGGTCTAATAATGAGGAAGTTGTCTAGCCTGCAATCCCCGCAGCTTGGCGGTTCAATATTTGCCCTGCGATCATCCCTACCATACCAAGAGAAATGCTCCCTGGTGCGTTGATCCTTCCGTGATCTGGTTGACAACGGATTGTAGCAATCGACTTGATCCCCAAAGGCAAAGGCATCGCCCCACCACCAATTAGTCATTTGGTCGTGGGTTTCATCGAACATTTGCCCCATATACGAGCGGAAGGCTGCCCACCACTCCCGAACTGATGAACTCCTGCACCTGCGATGCGGCCACATCAGCTGGAATTGTGATAACCGGTGAGTCATGACTGGATCAAGACAGCTTATATCATATAACAGATCCCATGCCCTCACATCCTGGATGCCGCAAACCTTGTATACCTGTATGAGTCCACGGATAGATTCTGAGATGAATCCCATCATTCGGTCCGGATTCAATGACAGGCCTTGATTTATAACCGATGTCCACATTTATGCCATAGCAGTTGCCTTCCCTTTTCCTCTGCGGGTGCCCTTTGGTGCCATCACTGTGAGTTGAGAATGAATCTACATCCGAAGGATTAGCATTATGATACAGTTGAATGCAGCCGAGGGAAGCCCTGAGGAAACATATAAAGTCGTGTAGGTTATGGGGTGCATTTCGGCCTGAGAGAGGTTGTTTGGTGCAAGTCGCGTGATGTCAAGATAGTTCAGGAAGCTGGTGGTGTGTTCAATATGGGAAGAAAAGACAATGGACATGTAGGTGGGCAGAAGGGATATATATACTCGAGTTCCTGCAATTTCTGGGTTCAACTTGTGAGTTATGATAATATTGATTCATATCCTGCGTTTTGTTGGTTAACGAACACCAAACGGCCCAGCTTGCATCTTGCACAACCACCAGGCAGCTCATGAATGAGAAGCCTCGAGACAACATTTTGTACTCGTGGTGAGGAAAGTTAGTGACACCGGGTGTTACTTGTGAATCACACACCACATTCACCACTCAGACCTCGTGCATCTCGGAGCAAACTTAGTAGTTCTCAGGTTGTCCCAATTGTGCAACTGTCCAACACTGCTACCAACATGCCTAGCGGTGGAAAACGCACACGCAATTGATGTTATAGGATAGAGAATACATCATTGTTCGCTTCGCAATGCTTTTAGCTCTGCCAACGTGGGATTTCCACCAGGAAGCTGAAGATATGCACACTTGATGGTTCGAAGTATTGTGCCAAGACTGGGTGCAATACAATTATAGCCATGCAAAGAGGACATAAACACCCTTCAAGTGGTGGAACTAGACCTTCAAACGTTGCTGTAACAGTGAATATCAATGCTGAGTTTGATCTGAGTTCAATCTGATGGCAGTTAACCACATAATTGAATGCTTTTCAAGGGATCTTGTCCCCGAGTAGTGTCACAGTTTGGAGTCTAGCATGGTCTACACTGCGCCTCCCTTTCTTGTTGAATCCCTCCCTGGTGGCTCAAATAGGAGTCTACCCTGCCTGCCATTGCATATGGATGCAGAGGAAATTATTCCTACATTCTAAACTTCAAACCTCAATATCGGACTATGACTTCCCAAAGCCCTCACCCTGACACAGCCCCGGTCGTACAAAATGTGCGAAGTCTTGCTAATGGTCACAATCGACAAAAGTGTGGCCCATCAGGGAATTCTCAGCTTCCCCCTGCTGAGAGATGCATTTCCGTACCCACTGCCCAGACAAATTCCTCTCAAGGAGTGCGTTCCGTAGCCTCTACAATCCAAGGTCAGAACTCCACCCCCTCACCGTCGCCAAACAATTCTCGCATTGCATATATCATTCAACGCGTGACTTTCACCAGATCCGCTACACAGCAACTGTCGATAAATACTCCAACCCCCATGCCAGGTACAAGCAGTCGTTTCACACCAGCACCTGTAGGAACCTCACAAACAGACTCAACGCATCGCGTTGTATCCGGCCCCACATCCGGCATTGCTAGCACTCCCACTTTTCTCAGTGCTCTTGACAACCTGCCTACCCCCATCATCAATCCAGACGCCCGCACGATGATTAAAAATCCACTGTGAACCCAAGCTGCAGAACGGAATCAGAGACAGAGACAGTGGCAATTGCAACTGCAGGCGGTGTCTACACCTCGCTCAGCAGTCTCCGGCAGTTGCAGCATCCATCAATTTGGTCACTGAGACATGACGCGTCTTGTATATGCATTGGGTAGTCTCCTGGAGCACTACATGTCAAACTGATGGCGGTTGATGAGTGCAAGCGACATGGAGATGGTAAGTCATGCAATATGATGCGTTGTGAAAGCATTAGCTGAAACCCCTCGCCAGCAGATAATAGAGAAGTTCTGGATCACTGCTATGCAGCAAAACAACATTTGGTCCATAGCATTTGGGGCACACACAAAGGAGATCTTGAAAGAGGTATGCTGAAGCAACAGCAAACATTGGATATTACACTCTCAAACCGGTACCAAGTTCGAGCACAACCCGATAAGGCTAAATTCAATTTTATTCAATCAGCAAGGGACAGCGTTGCCGAGCGATATGATCTCCGCTGCATTGAATCTGACGCAGAGCGTTTGGAATTCATTGATTCCCTTCTAGCAGACAATAGTTATCTTGTTTCTGCAGCAGAGCATGTGGAAGGTGGTGTACATGGTTCAAATCCAATGTGGAGAGAGTCAAAAGTTGCTAATGAATGACCAGCGTCCACTGTACTTCCTGGTGGACTCTATCCCACGGATTATCTACATCAAATTTTAACATCGGGCGAATAAGCGCGGTAAGTATGCTGATGGATTTCATAATTCCATGCTGGATGACAACAATGGTCATATACTGTTGCCAATGATCATGTCTACCTGCACCACGTTGCGCCATGCTCTCCTGCAGTGGCAAAAGAACAAAGGGGTTCATCCAAAAGCTTCAAAGTCGAAGCTGACAGCGGACAGACCTGATTGCTTGAACTACTTCAACTACAAGGATGACAGATGTAAGAACACATCCTGCTGCGCTACAACCGGTCACAAGTCGTTTCCATTGGCTGGCGTTGCAGACACACATACATGCTTGATGAATACCTGGAACACACTACCAGAGAGCAACCAACAGTGGGTGTATAAAAACACTCGTGCTACAGTCAGATGTCAGATGCAACAGGAAGAGAACCCAATGCCTGCAGTTGTCATCAGCTTGGAAGCAGCGCCTGTTGCCAATGCTGTTCTTCTTGACTATTTGATGTCCGAAGTGGCGCTTCAGGAGCCTAAAATCGGAAGCACTGACCCAAACATCCTGATGGACAACAATTGCACTGATGACAAACTGCATTTCCGGATGCCTGGGGGCAGTTGGGATTACACAAATGAAGATGACGAAATCCACATGCACAATGCGATCCGAACCGCCAGCTGGTTATGACCGGCTGCTACTGAACTTGGGACGTTCGACCTGGGATCCAGCGATGTGGACGGGTATGAGGGCGACAATGTTGATGGCGTGGATGCGGATGAGGAGGAAGAAGCATTGCAAGCTGATGATGGAACAATGGAGAATTTCGAGGACTGAGGGCATAGTACTAGTGAGTGTGATGATAGGACAGTATATTTCAGATGGGTGAAATATGATAATGGTGAAGCAAATGCAATGGCAAGCAATGTATCCGAAGCGCAGACTGTAATGTAATATGTGACAACATCTCAATGCTACACATCAGCAACTACACTAGTTTCCATCAGAAACACCTGGGTGTTCTGGACGGCTCTGACGGCTCTGACGGAACCTTGTACCCTCTGACGGAGAATTACAAGCTACCCGTCGCCCAGGCGACGGGTCGCGTTGCATACATACTCCTTTACTTTGTGGTGACGTTTACGCACCATCAGAAGGACACGTGTGTTACACTCTTCGCAAGGGCTGCAGTTATGCCCAAGCCATTTACACAACGCCTGGCAATGTAAAATCATAGCTACCACTTATCATTCAACGATTTTCAAAACTTATGCATTCAGTTTGTATTCTCATCTATGTATCTATGTATCTATATAGCTACCTATCTACACACGGTATATCTGGACTGG
>Ga0307512_10005848_pt1 | contig 12657 bp, 8 predicted proteins | sample 14_EM_MG_FD_200267 | JGI IMG/M metagenome (GOLD analysis project Ga0307512, IMG submission 200267) | Populus trichocarpa ectomycorrhiza microbial communities from riparian zone in the Pacific Northwest, United States - 14_EM | ecosystem: Host-associated > Plants > Roots > Unclassified | place... | reverse complement strand
CGATCGCGGCCACGGTGCTTCTACCCGAGGCCACGACGATGGCCACCCCTCCAGTCGTCTGCTTCGCCAAACCGGGCGGGGGATACACGAAGGAGTACTACACCCTCGACCTTCCCGGCCCCTCCCACGGAGCTCAGGCCGAGTGGCACGCGACGCGAGGCTGGATCTTCGTGTCGATCGACCACCTCGGGGTCGGCGCGAGCAGCACGAGCCATGATGGCGCGCGCCTGGGCTACACCACACTGGCCGCGGCCAACCAGTCGGCCGAGCGGCAGATCCTGGACCAGTTGGCCGCCGGAGCGCTGGCCGAGGGCTTCCCGGCCATCGACGATCCGCTGACGCTCGGCATCGGCCAGTCGATGGGCGGGTGCCTCACGATCATCCAGCAGGGCCGCTATCACTGCTATGACGGCATCGGCGTGCTCGGCTACAGCGCGGTCCATACCCATCCGCCGGTGGCGCCCGGCGACACACCGTTGATGGGGGCGTGGCGCCCGCGCGACACGCTGTTGAGCGAACCGATGGTGGTGGTGAACGCACCGCAGATCGCCGCTTCTGAAGACCACACCCTTGAGTCGGGGCAGTCGCGGACGAGGTGGCAGCGGCTGGCCTGGGGTTTCCACTACAGCGATGTCGACGCCGAGACCATCGCCGCCGACTCGGAACGAGGCGCCACCCTGCCGCCGTGGGCCACCGCGAGCGTGCCCCGGGCAGCCGCGGCGACCCTCACAACTCCCGGAACCGTTGCCCCGGAGGCTGCGGCTGTGCTCTCACCGGTGCTCGTGGCGATGGGTGAGCGGGACTTCATCGCGGATCCCAAGGGCGAGCCGCGCGCCTACCTCTCGGCGCGGTCGGTGGATCTGTTCATCTGCCCCCGGATGGGGCACATGCACAACTTCGCGAGCACGCGCGAGCTGTTCTGGAAGCGGATCGAGCAGTTCGCCGAGTGGACCCACACCGTCAAAAGCGTCTACAAGGACACCAAACTGATCTCGCTGTAGCCGTGGTGCGGCGGGGTAACCGCATCGATTCAGCTTCGTCGTCCAGCGTAGCGGCAGCATCGGATCACTCCTCGCATCCGGCTCCGCCCAGCGCCAACAGCGGATGCATGCCCCGGGTGGATACCCGCGCGTTCGGCGTCGGCACGGGCGGCGAGTTCGGTGGACACGACGCGCGCTTCCGGCATACCGAGGTCGCCACCCTTTTCGGTAAGGAACGGGTCGAGTGGCAGGGGCGCTCTGAGGCACCTGACGGCGAAAATCTATCTGCCATAAAAATTAACGGCTAGCATGCGCATCATGGACACGAAGGACCCGCACATGCCCGCCAACGTCAACCCGATCATCCCCGGCTTCCACCCGGATCCCTCCCTATGCCGGGCCGGCGAGGACTACTACCTGGTGACCTCAAGCTTCGAGTACTTCCCCGGGGTCCCCGTCTTCCACAGCCGTGACCTCGTCGAGTGGGAGCAGGTCGGCAACGTCCTCGACCGGCCGAGCCAGTTGCGGGTACGCCGGGGCCGGGAGGGAGCCAACGCAGGCATCTACGCCCCCACCATCCGGTACCACGACGGCGAGTTCTGGCTGGTGACCACGAACCGGGACGATGTCATGAAGGGCCATCTCATCGTCCGCGCGAGCGACCCCGCGGGCGAATGGAGCGATCCCGTCCACACGTCCGGGGCGATCGGCATCGACCCGGACCTGGCCTGGGACGAGGACGGCACCTGCTACCTGACGTGGTCGCTCCCGGGCGGCATCGCCCAGGCCACCGTGGACCCGTCGACGGGCAAGGTGCTCTCCGAGCCGCGCATCATCTGGACCGGCACCGGCCTGGCCCACACGGAGGGCCCGCACCTGATCCGGCGCGGCGCCCTGTGGTACCTCCTGGTGGCCGAGGGCGGCACGGGTCCGGGGCACGGCGTCTGCGTGGCGCGCTCGGACTCCCCCTCCGGCCCGTGGGAGCCGCACCCGGGGAACCCGATCCTCTCCCACCGCAGCACCCAGCACCCGGTCCAGAACACCGGTCACGGCGACCTGGTCGAGCTGCCCGACGGTTCCTGGGCGATGGTGCACCTGGGCGTGCGCCCGCGTGGGTCGTTCCCCGAGTCCCACGTCAACGGGCGCGAGACCTTCCTCACCGGCGTGGACTGGGTGGACGACTGGCCCGTGATCGTCGAGGACCGGTACACCGTCCCGGAGGCACCCACCGCCTTCACCGACGATTTCGACGCCCCGGAGCTGCACCCGCGCTGGATCGCGCCGGGCACCGACCCGCGTTCCTTCGCACTCGCCCGCCTGGGCGAAGGCCTGCGTCTGCTGTCGGGCCGGGCGCCCGCCGCACGTGACGCCGAACGGCTCCTGGCCGTCCGGCCCCGCGACGCCTCCTGGACCGCGACCGCGACCCTGCCGGAGGGCGACGCGGCCCTGGTCGTACGGATCGACGACGCCCACTGGGCCGCGGTGGAACGCCGGCGCGACACCCTCTCGGCCCGCGCGGTCATCGGCCCGCTCGACCAGGTACTGGCCACCGCCGACGGGATCGCGGCGGAGTACCCGCTGGCCCTCCGCGCGGTCGCCCACACCGAGCAGTACAGCTTCGCCAAGGGACCGGACGAGATCCACCTGGGCTACCTGGCCGACGACGAGTTCCGTACGCTCGCCACCATCGACGGCTGCTACATCTCGACCGAGGTCGCCGGAGGCTTCACCGGCCGGGTGATCGGCGTCGAAGCCCTCGGCGTGGACGCGCTCCTCACCCGCTTCACCTACGCTCCCGAGCCCGTCCCGCCCACCGCTTCCTGACACCTCCTCTCCCCCGGCGCCCGGCCTGGGCTCGTCACCACCCGGGCGCGAGGAGTCGTCCGGCCGACCCGTGGTCAACGTCGGTGCGGGCCGGATGAACTCATCCGGCCCGCGCCTTCAGTTGAGGGTGGCTAAGTGTCGTAAGCCGTCCCCGTCCTCACGCCCCCTCCTCCAGGGCGCCGCCCTTGCGGGCGACATCGCCGAGCCAGGCGAGGCTCGGCTTGGGCGTGCGCGCGAACGTCTCGCGGTCGACGGCGATGAGCCCGAACGTCGGCGCCCAGTGGCCCCATTCGAAGTTGTCCAGAGCCGACCAGTGGAGGTATCCGCGGACGTCGATGCCGTCGGCGACCGCGTCGTACAGGTGCCCCAGCGCCTCGGTGGTGTAGGCGATCCGGCGCGTGTCGTCGGTGGTGGCGATGCCGTTCTCAGTGACGAGCAGCGGGAGGGTCCCCTCCGTGGCCTCCCAGGCGTGCCGCAGCGCGATGCCGAGGGCGTCGGGCCGGTATGCCCAGCCGGTCAGGGTGTTGTCGGGGCTCTCGGGCGCGGGAACGATGCCGTCCTTGTCGACCAGCTGGCTCGTGTACGACTGCACGCCCAGGAAGTCGTCCCCGCGGGCGCCGTGGTGGTAGAGGTCCTCCCACGCCCATCGCAGTTCGGCCTGCAGCTTCTCGCTGCCGGGCGTGGGGACGAGTGCCTGTTGGGCCACGGTCCAGCCGACCTTCGCCGAGGTGTGCTCGCGTACGACGGCCACGGCGGCGCGGTGGGCCCGCACCAGAGCCTCGCCGATCTCCACGCTGGGGGACGGCATCCGCATGCCCACGCCGAGGTTGATGTCGACGCCCTCGGCCACGGCCGCCGACATGCCGCTCATCAGGGCCAGGATGTTCGGCTCGTTGATGGTCACGACCCAGTTGACGTCGTGGAGGATCGTGCAGGCCTGCTCCACGTACCGGGAGAACCGGTCGACGGCCGTCGGGCTCGTCCAGCCGCCCTCGTCGGTGAACCAGCGGGGGTTGCTGAAGTGGTGCAGGGTGACGACCGGTTCGAGGCCGAGGCCGCGCGCGGTGTCGATCATGCGGCGGTAGTGGGCGAGCTCGGCCTTGGAGAACTCTCCGGGCTCGGGCTCGATGCGGGCCCACTCGATGCCGAACCGGTAGGCGTTCAGGCCGGCTTCGGACAGCAGCCGCATGTCCTCGCCGTAGCGGTGGTAGCTGTCGAGGGCGTCGCCGCTGAGTTCCAGGCGGCCCTCGCTCTGGCGCTCCATCCGCCACCAGTCGCTGTTGAGGTTGTTGCCCTCGATCTGGTGCGGCGAGGTGGACGCACCCCACAGGAAGTCGGGGCGAAGGTCGGGGGTGCGGCTCATCGGGTTGCCTCCAGGATCTCGGTCAGGTCGTCGGTGGACACGGGGACGCCGGGGAAGTGCAGGTACTGGCGGGCCGGGATGGAGGCCACCATGTCCATGAGGTCGCTGTTGGCTTCCGCCTCAAGGCGCTGTTCCTCGGTCGCCCCGGCCATCAGCGCTTCTTGAAGCAGCGGGCCGGCCACCGGGTGGGCGAACCAGTCGCCGATGGCGGAGTCGAGGGACAAGGGTGTGGCATCGGCGTCGCCGGTGAGAGTGATTGTCTGTTCGGCGACGATGCGGGCGGCGCTCTCGCCGATCTGCACCGTGTACGCGCCCGGGGCGACCGTCCAGCCGCCGCCCTCGATGTCGTAGTAGGCGAACGCACGGCGCCCCAGCGGGAGTTCGACGGTGCGGGACTCCCCCGGCCGCAGGGCGACTTTGGTGAAGGCGCGCAGTTCGCGTGCGGGACGGCGGACCCGGCCGGCGGTGGTGGCCACGTAGACCTGGACGACGTGCTTGCCGACCCGCTCGCCGGTGTTGGTCACCCGCAGCCGGACGGTGGCGGTGTCGTCCCCGGTGACGTCGACCGACAGCTCCCCCGTCTCGAAGGTGGTGTAGCTCAGCCCGTGTCCGAAGGGGTAGCGGACGGCGCGTCCGACGGTCTCGTAGTGGCGGTAGCCGACCATCACGCCCTCGCCGTAGCGGACACGGCCCGCTTCACCGGGGAAGGTGAGGTAGCTGGGGTTGTCCTCCAGCCGCAGCGGGATGCTCTCGGCCAGGTGGCCGGACGGGTTGACGGCGCCGGACAGCACGTCCGCGAGGGCACCGCCCGAGGCCTGCCCGAGCAGCCAGCCCGCCACGATCGCGTCGACGTCGTCGTGCCACCCCTCCAGGGACACCACACCACCGGACGAGAGCACGACCACCGTGCGCGGGGCGACGGCCGCCACCGCATGCACCAGTTCCACCTGGTCCGCGGGCAGGTCGAGGTGCTCGCGGTCGGAGCCCTCGGTCTCGCCGCGCAGACCGACGAAGACCACGGCGACCTCGACCCCGCAGGCGGCCCGCACCGCCTCCTCGCGCAACGCCTCCGCGTCCCCTCCCCCGCCGCCGGTCGCGAACCCGGCCGCGTACGTGACGGGATGGCCGAGGGCCTGGATCTCCTCCAGCGGGGTGTCGACACGGGTGGCGTTGATGAGCGAGCTGCCACCGCCCTGGAACTGCGGATCGGCGGCGAACTCGCCGATGACAGCGAGGCGTACGCCCTCCGCGAGCGGCAGGATGTACTTGTCGTTCTTCAGCAGGACTATGCAGTCCGCGGCCAACTCGCGTGCCAGGTCGTGGTGTTCGGCGGGTACGGCCGCACCGGTTACCGAGGTGACAGCCAGTTCGGCGAGCCCGGCCACATGCCGTACGCTCGCATCGACCAACGCCTCGTCCAGGGCACCCTCACGCACGGCCCGCACGATCGCCGCGTCGTGGACGACGTCCGGACCTGGCATCTGCAGATCAAGGCCCGCGGCCAGCGCCGCCACCCGGTCACCGACGCCGCCCCAGTCCGAGACGACCGCGCCCTCGAAACCCCACTCCGTGCGCAGGACATCGGTGAGCAGCCATCTGCTCTCCGAGGCCGGGACGCCGTCGATCCGGTTGTAGGCGGCCATGACGGCAGCCGGGCGCGCTTCGGTGACGATGCGTTCGAAGGCCGCCAGGTAGATCTCGCGCAGGGTGCGCTCGTCGACCTCGGCGCTGACGCGCATGCGGTCGGACTCCTGGTTGTTGGCCGCGAAGTGCTTGACCGTCGCACCCACGCCCTGGGCCTGGAGGCCCCGCACGAACGCGGCGCCCAGCACACCGGACAGGAGCGGGTCCTCGGAGTAGTACTCGAAGTTGCGCCCGCACAACGGGGACCGCTTGATGTTCACGCCAGGACCCAGGACGACTCCGACGCCCAGCGCACGGGCCTCCCTGCCCACCGCCTCCCCCACACGCGCGGCGAGCTCGCCGTCCCAGCTGGATCCGACAGCGACGGCAGGGGGGAAGCAGGTCGCCGGCTCGCTCGCGTGGAAGCCCAGGTGGTCGGCGCCCGCCTTCTGACGGCGGATCCCGTGCGGACCGTCGGTCAGCACCACCGCGGGCACACCTGCCTCGTCGAGCGGCTGAGTGGACCAGAAGTCCCCTCCTGAGAGCAGGGACGCCTTCCTCTCCAGGGGGAGAGTGGCCGGATCGGGCTGCTGCATGTACGGGATCCCTTCCGAGGGTGCGACGACGACATCGCAGGTCTGGGGGCCGAGAGGGTTCGGGTTCAGCCACCCGAAGGTCACAGAAATGTTTCCGTGTCGAAAATCTATCACTCAAAAAAATTAAGAGCTAGCCTGCGCGCTGGGAGCACAAGGGCTCCATCCGCACGAAAGGCCGGGGTGCCGCATGACACTCAACGTCGAGTCACCGCACCAAGAAGACGATGCCGGGAAGGCCGGTTTCGGCGCGCGGTTCGCACTGATCCTGATCGCTCTGCTGTGGGCGTCCCAGCTGAACGGCCTCATCGGCCTGATGAGCTCGAACGCCCAGTCCGAGATCGCGATCCACTACCACACCACCCAGATCGCCTGGTTCGGCCAGGTCGGCCTGCTGGTCGGCGTCTTCTCCACGCCGTTCATCGTCAAGGCCGCCGGAATGTACGGCAAGAAGCGCGTGCTGATCGTCATCACCACGCTCGGTCTGGCCGGCGACCTGATCGCAGCCCTCTCCACGAACTACGAGACCTTGCTCATCGGGCGCGCCGTCTCGGGCTTCTACGGTCCCTCCATCGCGCTCGTCTACGCACTGGCCCGGGACGTGTTCCCGCCCAAGCTGGTCGGTCCGGCCAGCGGCTTCCTCGGCGGCGGTATGGGGGTGCTGGCCCTGGGCGGGCCGTTCCTGTCCGGCTGGGTCCTCGACGACTTCGGCTACCGCGGCGTCCTGTGGTTCATGGTGATAGCCACTGCGATCAGCCTCGTGGCTCTGCTGCTCATCGTGCCCGAGAGCCCGGTGCGGGAGGCCCGCACTCCCATCGACTGGGTCGGCGGGATCCTGCTGGGCGGCGGTCTGACGTCCGTCATCTACGGCGTCGGCAAGGGCGAGGAGTGGGGCTGGACGAGCGGCGAGACACTGGGCTTCATCGGAGCCGGCCTCGTGGCCGTTCTCGCGTTCGTGCAGGTCGAGCGCAAGATCGCCCATGCGATGTTCCCCATATCCCTGCTCGGGCGTCGCCGGGTGTGGTCGACGTTCCTGGTCACGGGCCTCGCCATGGGAGCGGTCTTCGCCCAGGGCACTGTGCTGAACCTGCTCCTGCTCATGCCGAACATCCCGGGTCTGTCCGACGGCCTGGGCTGGTCCGCCACGAAGGTGGCCTGGGTCAGTGCGCCCAACAGCATCATCCTCATCGCGGTCTCGGTGGCGACCGGCGTTCTCGTCCGGCGCTTCGACTCGCGCGTGCTGCTCGCCATCGGCGGCACCCTGGTGGCCGCCGGTGTCACCCTCACTTCCCAGTTCCACCACAGCGTCGGCCAGATCATGGCGACCGGCGTGGTCGGCGCGATCGGCATGGGCATCGTCGTGGCCCTGGTCCCCATCATGATCATCGAATCAGTGAAGCCGGAGGAACAAGCACTGGGCAACGGCGCGCAGAACATGATGCAGGGTGTCATGCAGGGCGTGCTCACCCAAGTGGCGTTCGTGGTCGTCGCGCAGAACAGCAACGTGATGAAGGGCACCGCCTTCTACGTCGATGAGAGCTTCACCAACGGGTTCCTGCTGTTCGCCGGAGTGATCGCCGTCGCCACCCTGCTCATCGCGCTGATCCCCAAGGCCAAGAGCCTCGACGAGGCAAAGGTCGGCCAGGCCGTCTGACCTCCTCCCCGACCGCGGTCCCCTTTCCCCCGGTCTCGGCCGGCTCCGTCTCCCCGTCGGAGCTGGCCGAGACCGCGGGGATCCGCGCTTCCTCCAGTGGGACGGACCCGGCGAGTGAGCCCGCTTCATGCCGTACTCACCCTGCCGAGCCCCGACCAGACCTGCCACGTTCATCTCGACGGGAGACCCGTGTCCCGCAATCCCGAATCCGCGCCCCGGCCAGCGACAGGGACGGCCGCGGCCGTGCCTGGCCCGTCGCCCGGCGCTTCCCCGCCGTCCCCCAGTACAGAGGACAGGGCCAGCCGCCTCTCGCAGGTGCCGGAGAGGGTGACGACACACGAGTTCGACGCCACGGCCCGGTGGATCGGCCGGGACAACCCCGTCCCTCGCCCGTCTCCCGGCGGGCACCCTCCGGCGCCGTTGCTGCGGCGGGACTTCCGGCTCGCGGACCGGCCGGAGCGGGCCGAACTGCACATCGCCGCTCTGGGCTACTACGTGGCCGAGATCAACGGCCGCGCGGTCAGTGACGCGTTGCTCGATCCGCCGCCCTCCCAGTACGACAGGACGGCGTACTCACGCACGATCGACGTCACCGAGCTGCTGCGCGAGGGCGAGAACACCCTCGGCGTCGTGCTCGGCCGTTCCTACGTCTCCGGCGTCGGAGGCCCCGACGCGGTATGGGCCTGCGAACCGCGCCTCCTGGCCCGGCTCGACATCGTTCTGCGAAATGGCGGGACGCGACGGATCGTCAGCGACCGCACCTGGCAGATGGCCGACGGGCCCATCCGGGACTGGATGTTCCTCGGCGAGCACTACGACGCCCGGGCCGAGGAGCCGGGCTGGACGACGCCCTCGTACGACGCCTCGTCCTGGCAGGCGGCACCGGAACAGCCCGCGCCCACGCGGAGCGTGGTCCCGGCGCTGATGCCGCCGGTGCGGATCGCGGACACGTTCGGTCCCGTGGCGGAAACCCGGTCACAGGCCGGCACGAGGACTTCGGCAGGATCACGGCCGGCTGGGCCCGGACAGCCGTCGAGGGCAGGCGTGGCACGACGGTGACACTGACATACGGCCAGACCCTCAACGACGACGGCACGGTCTACACATGGCTGCCGGACATGCACATCGACACCTACACCCTGAGCGGCGAAGGCCGTGAGGTGTGGGAGCCCCGCTTCACGCGGCACGGCTTCCAGTACGTCGAGGTGTCCTTCCCTGACGACGCCGTCGACACATTCCGGATCGAGGCCCGGGAGAACCACACGGCGCTCGAGACGACGGGCCGGTTCGACTGCGGCAGCTCCCTGCTCAACCGGATCCACGAGAACCAGCGCCGCAGCCTGCTGCTCAACCACTGGGGATTCCCCACCGACACCTCCTGGCGTGACCGGCAGGGCTGGACCGCCGACACGGCGCTGTTCATGGACGGGGCGATCCTCAACTTCGCGGGAGTCGCAGAGGTCTACGACCGGTTCCTGCGGTCACTGCGCGACGCTCGACTACCGGACGGTGCGACGCCGATCTACGCACCCTTCGGGCGCGAGACCTCGCTCCACAACGACCCGTCCTGGTCGGGCATGCTGGTGCTGATGCCCTGGACGCTGTACCAGCACTACGGGGATCCGAAGTACCTGAGGGACAACTACGAGGCTATGGTCACCTGGATGGACCTCATGGACGCCCTCATCCTCAAGTCCGGTGACCTGTACGACGGTTACTCCTTCGGGGACCACTCCTCCCCGGGGACCGAGGACGCCGGCACCGTGGCCCTCAGTTCCCCCGAGGGCGGTGCCATCACAGCGAACGGGCACCTCTACCTGGAGGCGCGGACACTCGCCCGTATCGCGCGACTGCTGGATCGTCCCGCGGACGCCCCGAGGTACGACGCGATGGCCGACCGTATCGCCACCTCGTTCAACGCGGCCTACTTCGACACCGCGGCGAACGTCTACGCGACCCCGGCCCAACAGGGCTACCGGCAGACCTCCAACCTGGTGCCGCTGGCCTTCGGCCTCGTCCCCGCCGACCACGAGGAAGCGGTGCTGGCCAACCTGGTCGCCGACCTGGTGGCAAGGGGCCATCGCCTCAACACCGGAGCGATCGGCACCAAGCTCCTCCTTCCGGTGCTCACCCAGCACGGGCTGGGCGATCTCGCCTACGAGGTGGCCACCCAGACCGAGTATCCGAGCTGGGGATACTGGGTGGGCGAGGGAGCGACCGCGTCGTGGGAGACCTGGAGCCACAAAGGCCCGGAACAGACCCTCGACCACCCGTTCCTGGGCACCGTCGAGGACTGGCTCTTCATGCATCTCGCCGGCATCCAGGCAGCCGCGCCCGGCTACAGCGAGGTCCGCGTCGCACCCGTGATCCCTGCCGATCTGGACCGCGTATCCGCGAGCGTCACCACCCCGCACGGCCGGGTGCCCTCGAACTGGCTGCGGGACAACGGCCGCCTGACCCTGACCGTGGACATCCCACCCGGCCTTCCGACCGAGATCCGGTTGCCCTTCCCCGAAGATGACGTGGAAGTCGTCGACGGGCAAGCCGCTGTGGCGGACGCGCAGGACGGACGCACCACGTACCGGACCACCTCAGCGCGGACGGTCCTGCGGACTCGCTGACGGTGGCACACCCCCATCACGAGGCGTCGACGCCGTGGACATCAACTGCCCGGCCCCGCCCACCGGCGGCGGCTGCCGAAGTGCTCAGCCGCCCGCCCGGGACAGCAGGCGGTCCACTGCGGACTCTCTTGCGTCGAGGCCCAGCGCTACCTGACACCAACCGAGGACAGCACATGCCCACTCAGCTCCGGACAGCAGATACAGCACACACGGAGGAGGTGACCTGGATCGTCACCACGTCGCACGCGCCATGGCGCAGGCAGCGCGGGCCGGTGGCAGGCGCTGTCACGGCGCCCCCCGACGTCATCGTGCGGACCAGTGAGACGCGGCAGACGATCGAGGGTTTCGGGGCCTGCTTCAACGAGCTCGGCTGGGCCGCACTGTCAGCTCTGGGGGAGCCGGCCAGGAGCGAGGTCCTTCGCGAGCTCTTCGCGCCCGGCGTCGGAGCGAGCCTCACCCTCTGCCGCATGCCGATCGGTGCCAACGACTTCGCACGCGACTGGTACTCGTACGACGAGGTCGACGGCGACCTCGCACTGGAACACTTCAGCATCGAGCACGACCACGAGACGCTCATCCCGTTCATCCGCGGCGCCCTGGAGCACCAGCCCGGTCTACGGCTGTGGGCATCGCCGTGGAGCCCGCCGGCCTGGATGAAGACCAACAAGCACTACGCGGGTGCGGTCGTGCCACCGTGGCTGCCGGGCGTCGAGAACGGTCTGCGGCCTGAGCAGGAGTGCACCGAGGGCACCGACATGTTCGTGCTGGAGCAGCGGTACCTGCAGACGTACGCCGCCTACTTCGGCCGCTTCGTCGACGAGTACCGCGAGCAGGGCATCGCCGTCGAGATGGTCATGCCTCAGAACGAGTTCAACTCCCCGCAGGTCTTTCCGAGCTGCACCTGGACGCCGAACGGTCTCATCCAGTTCCTCCGGCACCTCGGGCCCGAGATGAGGAAGCGAGACGTCGCGGTCTTTCTCGGCACCCTCGAACGAGGCGACGCCGGCCTGGTCGAGGAGGTGCTGCGGGACCCGCAGGTGAGCGAACTCGTCCGGGGCGTCGGCTTCCAGTGGGGCGGCAAGCGCGCCGTCGCGGCGGTCCACAGCAGTCACCCGGAGCTGCGGATCTACCAGACCGAACAGGAATGCGGCGACGGCCGCAACGACTGGCGTTACTGCCGCTACGCCTGGACGCAGCTCAAGCACTACCTGGACAACGGTACGAGCGCCTACACGTACTGGAACATCGCGCTGTCGGAGGGCGGCCGGAGCACCTGGGGCTGGACGCAGAACTCGCTCGTCACCGTGGACCCGACGACGAGGTCGTTCACCTACAACCACGAGTACTACCTGCTCAAGCACGTCGGTGGCTTCGTGGCACCGGGCGCGCGCGTCCTGGAGACGTTGAGCCTGAACGGCTACGAGAACCAGGTGGCCTTCGTCAATCCGGACGGGAGCGTGGTGCTCGTCGTTCACAACGACATGGCCGAGGAGATGCCCGTGCGTCTCATGGTCGACGACCGGATGCTCGAAGTGACGCTCCCGGCCGACTCGTTCAGCACCTTCCTCGTGCCACCGGGCAACTGAGGAGGACCCGCTCCGCGGATCCCTCCGACCTCCGCGCCCCCGCCCGGTGGGGTGCGGCCGGTATCCTCGCGTCGGCGTCGATGACCTACTGGGCCGACTACGTGCCCCTGGTCGACTCACCGCCATGCGTCTCGCGCGACTCGTCGCCCGCGCCCCGCCCGTCGCCGACACGCTGTGTCGGCCGACACGACACTGAAGCATGCGGATGACGAGACCAGAGCCCCAGGTTCTGGCCGAGGCCGATCCAGCCGACCGCGGCGGCCAGGACGGAGTTGACGCTCATGAACAGCCCGAAGGCCTGGGCCGGTACGCGGCCCAGGGTGAACGGGGCGACGTGGTGCAGCGTCTGGAACACCGGTATGTCACTCCGGGAATCCGCTCCTGCGCGGGTGTTGGACGGCATCGGCGGCATC
>Ga0307512_10005847_pt1 | contig 12657 bp, 11 predicted proteins | sample 14_EM_MG_FD_200267 | JGI IMG/M metagenome (GOLD analysis project Ga0307512, IMG submission 200267) | Populus trichocarpa ectomycorrhiza microbial communities from riparian zone in the Pacific Northwest, United States - 14_EM | ecosystem: Host-associated > Plants > Roots > Unclassified | place... | reverse complement strand
TGCGTGAGGGCCGCGCCCAGTCGGCGTCCTTCGCCGAGGTCGCGCAGGCAGAGCAGGCGCAGGTCCGCCTCGAGCTGAACTGACCACGGCATGCGGGAGGCGCGAGCGAACCGGTTGGCCCGGCGGGCGTGCTGGCGGCGCCATGACGGCACGCTGACGAGGCGGGCACGCCGGGCCTGGGAGCTGCTGACGGCCGCGACCGAGACAGGTGACGACACGGCGCGGCGAGTCCTGCTGGAGGCCTGGCTGCGCAACCCGCGCGAGGACGCCTGGGAGTACGTGCGCCACTGGTGCACACCGGCGCACGTGCTCGCCACGGCCGTCGACCCGGCCCGCGACGCCGGGTCCAGGGCCAGGCTCGGCGCGTACTGCGTCCGCAACGAGCTGGTCCCCGACAACCCCGTCGAGTGCGCCGTGTTCTTCGTGCTCACCGGCCAGCACGAGCGGTACCAGGCGCTCGACCCGGACGCGACGCTGCTGGCCGGCGCCTACCGGGGCGCCACCGAGGCGACCAGGGAAGCCCTGCGGCACAACATGATCGACGCGGGTGCGCTGAACCTCGTGCGGGTCATCGCCGACCGGCCCGACCGGGTGCTCACGGGGGAGGAGGCCGACTACCTGACCCGACAGCTCGCCGGCGGCGGCGAGTGGGACCGGCTGTGGCGGCTGATCCCGACCATGCCACTCGCGAGCGCCGTGCCGGCCGCCCGGCGGTTCTCGGACTGGTGGCCGGCCGACGACCTGGACCGCGCCTTCCTCGCGCGGCTGGCCGGCGCCGACCCGGACCTGCTCACCACGCCGGCCGCCGACGCGGTGACCCCGATCAGGATCCCGTACGTCAACACGTTCTCGTTCGCCCCGGACGGCGCCGAGATCGCCGTCAGGCACCCCAAGGGCACGAACATCTACGCGCTGCCGGGCGGGCGCCAGATCGTGAGTCACCCGGGGAGTCTCCAGCTCGACGTGCTGGCGCTCGGTGACGCGACGATCGTGTACACCGGCAAGGAGGGCGGCAGCTACCCGATCGTCCGGGGCGCCCCCGGCCGCTCGCCCGAGATCCTGTTGCGCGACAAGGCAGGAGCGCACATCGGCAGGACGCCGGGCGGGTTCGTCGTCGTCGAGCGCGCCTGTCTGTACTTCGACCGGACCAGCGACCCGTTGCCGAGGTTCTCCGGCACGCCGTCGATCGGCAGCGCGACGTCGGCGCACACCATGGTCGCCGCCGACCCGATCACCGGGAACCTCGCGTTCCGCGTCTACGACCACGACTCGCGCGATCTCGTGCTCGTCGACGCCGACCTCCGGGAGCTCGCCCGCAGCCGGTCCGACGGTCCCATCCAGGGCGCGTTCTGCGGGCCGGAGCGGCTCCTGCTCTGGCAGTGGGGCGACGGCCGCTCCCTCGAGCTGTGGCGGCGGGACGGCGCCGACCTCGTCCAGGCGGCCAGGATCGACCTCGACGCCTACCTGACGCCGACGCCGGAGCCGACGCGCGACCGGGTGGTCGTCCGCGACTCCGAAGGGCTGGTCTGGCTCGACGCCGGCACGCTCACCCCGGTCGATCCGCCCGCGGGGTTTCCCGCGCTGGACAGCCGGGTGGTCCAGTTCTCGCTGGACGGCACGCTCGCCGCGGTGACGTCGGCGAACGGCGTCGAGGTGCACGACTTCTGGTTGCACCAGCTCACCGAGCTGGCCGGCCGGTCGCTGTCCGAGACACGGCTCGCGGACCTGGAAACCCTTGCCGTGCCGCCGAAACGTCAGCTCGCCCCACGGGTTGGCGAGGCCGTGGAGCTGCTGCGTGCCTGCCTGGAGCACCGGTTCGGCGCGGACGTCGCACTCGGCTCGTCGGCTGACCGGGTCGCGGCGGGCGCGGACGACATCGCTCTGGGAGGTGGTGCGTGATGGTGTCCTCGGCGAAGTCCTACCGGCTGGCGCGGCAGGCGGCCGGCAATGGTCCGCTGGCCTGGTGGGCGGTGTGGCGGCTGGTCCGTGCCGGCGACCGCGGCGAGACCAGGGTCATCGACGACGTGTGGGACCTGTGGCTCCGCCAACCACGCGCCGAGCTGTGGGCGGCGCTGACCCGGTGGCACCGGCCGCGGAGTCTGGGCGGCCTCAGCCTGGTCGCTCTCGGCGAGCCGGCCCCACCGGCCGACGTGGTCGAGGCGGCGAGCAGGACCGGGCACCCCATCGCGGTCACCGCGCGGGCCAGAATCCTTGCCGGGCAACAGGAGCTCGTGGACGCGGCGTGCGAGGCGGCAATGGTGGGCGGCGCGCTCGCCGCCTTCTGCGTCGAGCACCAGCTGGCGCCGTCGGATCCGCACCGGGCCGCCATGTTCTTCCTGCTGACCGGGCAGGTCGAGCAGTACCGGCTCGCCGACCCGGACCACTCGCTGCTCGCGCTGGCCTACCAGGGCGCGAGCGAGGACGAGCGGTCCCGCGTCCGGGCCAGGGTCGCCGGCGAGCCGGACCTCGTGCGCGTGCTGGCCGACACCGTCCGCCGGGGACGGCTGGCCCGGTTGGGTGAGCGGGAGGCCGAGTACCTGGTCGACGCCTTCGCCGGGCGGCGGGACTGGCCGGGTTTGTGGGAGCTGGCCAGGAACCTGCCGGTCCTCGACGCGGCCGGGGCGGTACAACGGTTCGACGGTTGGCGACCGGTTGGCCATGACGCCGCACTGTTCGACGCCCTCGCCGGCGCGGATCTGGCCGAGCTGGCGACGTCGCACGACGCCGCGGCCACACCGCGGCGGGTGCTCGTCCCGGCCAAGGCAACCAGCGTCGGCTCGATCGCGCCGGATGGGCGGCGGATCGCCGTCGGCACCAGTCACTCGGTGGACACGTTCACGTTCTCCGACAACGCCCCGCCTCAGCACCAGGAGCGATGCCAGACTCGCCACAACAGCAAGGTGCTGGCACTCGACGGCGACGTGCTGATCATCAACAACTGGGACCGCCAGGCGCCCGCGGGCAGCTTCTCAGAGCAGGGACACGTGGAGCACGACAGTGGGCCCGCCACGTCCGGGACCTACCGGTTCCACCGGGCGGGGACACTCGCCAGGACCGAAGACGGGTTCGCCGCGCTGACCTACGACCAGGAGAAGAACGCCCGTTGGCTGCATCTCCTGTCCGGCGACGGTTGGGACATCCGCGACTACGAGCGCCGCGTTCTCGACCTGTGGGCCGAGCTCCCCACGACGTTCGCCCGCGGTTTGGACACCATGGCCATCGACCCGGGGAGCGGCCGGATCGCCCTCGCCGGGAACGGTCTGTGCCTGGCGGAGATCACTGGCGACGGGTTGCGCCAGCTGGCCACCGCGCCGTTCAGCCCGGGGCTGGTCGTCAGCGTCTCGTTCTCCGGTCCGGACCGGCTGATCGGTGTGGACGGCGAGAAGGTGCTGCGGGTGTGGCGGGTGGACGGCGACGAGCTGCGCGTGGTCGCCGAGCGGAAGATCTCCGGCTCCAGTGCCGTGGACCTGCCCGCCGCCGGCGTGATCGCCGTGATCGTCTGGCCGGACAACACGCGGCGCTGGGTGCGCTACCTCGACGGCGAGACCCTCGCCGACGCCTCCACCCCGAGCCGGTTCGATCGGACGAGCGATCCCTTCCACCTGTTCGCGTCGCCGGACGGAGCCTGGCTCGGAGTCGGCTACTTCGACTTCGTGGAGTTGACCGAAGTGGGTTTCGCCGAGCTCGTCGACCGGCCGCTCGCCATCACGACTCCCGCCGACCTGCCCGTGGTGCGTGACCGGCTGGCGTCGGCCGATCCGGGTGCCAGGCCGTTCCTCGAGCTGCTGCACACGTGCCTGGTGCACCGGTTCGGGGTGGACATCGCGATCGGCGAGGATGCGACGATCACCGGACGAGCCGACGACATCGCTCTGGGAGGGTCCGCGTGACGGCCAGGATCGGGATCGACTTCGGCACCGCGAACACGGTGGTGGCGCGGTGGGACGAGACGCGAGGCCGGGGCGAGCCGGTTCCGCTCGACGGGGTCGACCTGAGCCGCCCGGCCGGCAGCGGGGTCCGCCAGCGGGTGGTGCCGTCGCTGGTCGCCTACAGCCACACCGGGCAGCAGCGCTGGCTCGGCGCGCAGGTGACCGAGCGGCCCGAGCTGCTGACCGACCCGGACGTCACCGTGTTCCAGTCCACCAAGACCAACGTGACCGGCCGGGCCGTCGACATCGCCAGGACGGTGGGCGACCGCAAGATCACCGCGAGGGACGCGGCCACCCAGTTCCTCGGCGACGTCACCGCGCTCGCCGTGCTCTCGGTCGGCGCGGAGGACCTGGAGATCGTGGCCACCGCCCCGGTCGAGACGTTCGACACCTACCGCGACTGGCTGGTCCGCGAGGTCGGCGCCGGGATCGGCGCTGCGCGGCTGCGGGTCGTCGACGAGGCCACCGCGGCCGCGGTCGGCTACAGCGCCAGGATGAGCCCTGGCGACGTGTTCTGCGTGGTCGACTTCGGCGCCGGCACGCTGGACGTCTCGGTGGTGCGGGTCGAGGAGCCGGCCGGAGCCGGCGCCGGGGTGCGGGCGATCGCCAAGGTCGGGCTGGACCTCGGCGGCAACCACCTCGACGCGCTGCTCGCCGAGCAGGCAGCGGCGGAGATCCGGCTGCCGCACGGTGATCCGGTCACCTACAACCGGGTGTTCCGCCAGCTGCTGCTGTCCGCCGAGGCCGCCAAGGTCGAGCTGACCCACGCCGAGGAGACGGCGATCGCGGCCACCGACCCGAAGACCGGTAGGCGGTACCGCACGGAGATCACCCGGCCGAGGTTCGAACAGCTGTTGCGCGACAAGGACGTGCTGGGCCGGGTCAACCGCGCGCTGCGCAAGACGCTGGAGGCAGCCGCCGCGAAGGGCTGCCCGGCCGACGAGTTCGCCGGCGTCTTCCTGGTCGGCGGCACCAGTCTCATCCCGGCCGTGCGGGACCTCGTGCACCTGCAGTTCGAGCCGGAGCGTGTGCACCAGGACCGGCCCCTCGAAGCGGTGGCGGCCGGCGCGGCCGGCGTCGCGGGCGGACGCGAGCTGCACGACCACATCCAGCACGACTACGCCATCCGGCACGTCGAGCAACGCAGCGGCACCTACGAGTTCGAGCTGCTCGTCGCGGCCGGCACCGCGTACCCCACGCCGGAGCCGGTCAGGACGATCACGATCAAGCCCATCCACCACGGACAGCGGCGGATGGGCATCGCGATCTACGAGATGACCCACGCCACCGGCGGCGGCGCCGACCTGGAGATCGTGTTCGACGCGAGCGGCGGCGCCCGCACCGTCGCGGTGACCGCGCAGCAACGCCAGGAGCGGACCACGTTGTGGCTCAACGAGGACAGCCCCACGTTCCTGACGGCCGACCCGCCGGCGCCGGCCGGCGTGGACCGCTTCCGGCTGGACTTCCGCATCGACGCACAGAAACGACTGACCGTGTCCGCGTTCGACATCGAGCGGCGCACCTGGGTGCTCGACGGTCACCCGGTCGTCCAGCTCGCCTGAAGGGAGATCCCCGGTTTGTCCCACTTCACCCGGATCCGCACCCAGCTGCGCGACGCGTCGATGCTCGTGTCGGCGCTGCGCGCGGTAGGCCATGCGCAGGTCGAGGTCCACGACCAGCCACAGACCCTGTACGGCTACCAGGGCGACGCCCGCCCCGAGAGGGCCGAGGTGGTGATCCGCCGCGAACACATCGGCGCGGCGAGCAACGACATCGGCTTCGCCCGCGGCCCCGACGGCTCCTTCGAGGCCATCATCAGCGAGTTCGACCGGTCCCGGTACGACGCCGCCTGGCTGGCCAAGCTGACGCACTCCTACAGCCACGCCGCGACCCTCCGCTACGCCGAGGCCCACGGCTACGAGGTCGCGACGGACGAGCTCGCCCAGGACGGCACCCGCCGCCTCACCCTGCGCCGGACCACCTGACACTCGCGCACTACCTCACACCGGTGTCCCAGACCCCGCGACAGCCGCCGACCAGGTCGACCTGGGAGGCGTGCGGCTGGCGGTGGAGAACCTGGCGAACACCGACGGTGTGGTGGGGGCCATCGGCGAGCTGTACGTCGACGGCAGGCGGGTGGGCCGGGGGACGGCGGGTTCGCGCCTGCTCGACGGTGAGGGCGGCCGCGTCCCCTCGGGGTCCCGTTACCGCATCGCCTCCGGAGGCCACGGTCGTGCTGCAACTGGTCGGGGAAAGCAAGCTCGGCCTGGATGACAGGCTCAGCGATGTCCTCCCCGAGATGGCCGAGCACGACTGGGTGGAGCGAGCCGACGAGATCACCGTGCGGGACCTGATCCGCCACACGTCCGGCATCCCCGACTTCACCACCGCCTACCGCCCGCTCGACCTGGTGAAGGCCGCACGTGCCGTTCCTCGCCATGGCGAGCCGGGAGAGTTCCTCTACTCCACCACCAACTACGTTCTCCTCGGCATGATCATCGAGAGGGTGACCGGCCACGACCGGGCCACCGAGTTCGCGCGGCGCCTGTTCGACCCGCTCGGCATGGACCACACCTATCTGGCCACCAAGGTTTCCGACGTGGTCAGGGGTCCGCACGGACACGGCTACCACCCCGACGCCACGGGCACGCCGCGCGACGTCGACCGGCTCAACGCCACCAGCTGGGGCGTCGAAGGAGCGATCTCCACCGCGCACGACGTCACCGCCTTCTACCGCGCGTTGGCCGAAGGTCGACTGCTCCCGCCGGAGCTGCAGCGAGAGATGCCACGGCCGTTCCCCGGTCTGTGTGGCGGAACGGTCGCGGCGGTCGCGGGCAGCATGCCCGGGATCACCTCCGTCACCTTCACCTCGGTCGACGGTCGCCGCCAGTTCGCGGTGGCCACCACGCTGAAGGTCGGGAACGAGGAGGCCATGGCCGTCGGTGGCGCCATGAACGAGGCCGCCGAAGCCGTGCTCTGCCCCGGTCAGTGAGAGTTCCTCGTCTTGGCCAGCAGCTCGATGACCTCCTCGGTGGTGCCGGTCTCGCCGAGGAGCGGGAAGACGCGCCCGATGCTGTGGTTGTGCGAGTCGGGGTTGAGGTCGGTCATCGCGTCGGTGGCCAGGGTGACGTGGTAGCCGTGCTCGTGGGCGGCGCGGGCCGTTGACTCGACCCCGAGGCTCGTGGCGACGCCGGTCAGCACGATCTGGGTGACGCCGCGCCGGCGCAGGTGCAGGTCCAGGTCGGTGCCGTGGAAGGAACCCCAGTTGCGTTTGGTGACCACGATGTCCTCGGGGTGCCCGGCCAGCTCGTCCACGATCACGTCCCAGCCCTCCGGCCAGGAACGGGACCGGCCGGACATGTCGGTGCGGCCGGGCGGGGCGTCGGCGCCGTCGGCGGCCGCGGTGAAGCGGACCAGCACGACCGGCAGGCCGTTGGCACGAAACGCATCGGCCAGCTCGACGACGCGGCCGATGACCTCCTGGACGGGGTAGGGCGCGTTGGGGTTCGCGAGAATCCCGTTCTGCAGGTCGACGACGACGAGAGCGGTGCGTTCGTCGAGTGTGGTGAGCGGCATGGCCGGTCCTTTCAGGTCAGTCGTTCCAACAGGGCGAAGGCGTCGAGCAGGGTCTGCCGCTCGGCCTCGGTGTAGTGCTCGGTCATGGCCCGGGTCAGCCACTCGTCGCCGGCGCGGCGGGCGTCGTCGAACAGTGCCCGGCCGGCCTGGCTCAGGGAGATCAGCTGCCGGCGACCGTCGTCCGGATCGGGGCGGCGGTCGATCAGCCCACGTTCGGCCAGCGCCGCGAGCGTGGGCACGACCGCCTGCGGCCGCACCCGTTCCGCCGCGGCCAGGTCGCTGGCGGAGGCGTCCCCCGCCTTGCCCAGCCTGCTGAGCACCGAAGCCTGGGACGGGGTGAGGTCGTTGTTGCCGGCCGCCTCCTTGAACAGGCGAAGCAGCCGGCCGACCGCCACCCGCAGCTCACGCGCCGCACGGGCGGCCGACTCCGAGACCATGCCGACACCCTAAGTCTTCAAGCTGACTTGTTCAAGTTGGCTTGAAGACTTTTCGGCGGGAAGAAGAAACCGCCAGCGGCGAAGTGGTGGTGAAAGCTGTCGTCGACTGGAAGGGACCCACATGACCGAGGGACACATATGACGGCGGGGACGCAGGCGCCCGACGCCGGCCTGACCACCCGGTTCCTGCGGGATCCGGAGCTGTTCACCGAGGTGCACGACCGCTACTTCGCGACCATCTACCGCTACGTGGCCAGCAGGCTCGGCGCGCAGATCGCGGAGGACATCGCCGCGGAGACCTTTCTCGTCGCGTTCGACCGGCGGGCCACGTTCGACGCCGAGCGTGGTGACCTGCGGGTCTGGCTGTTCGGCATCGCCACGAACCTCGTGGCCCGGCATCGCCGCAAGGAGGCCCGCCACTACCGGGCACTCGCGCGCCTGGATGTGACGTCCGCCATCGAGGGGCACGAGAGCAGGGTCGTCGCGTCCGTGGCCGCCAAACGGCAGCTCCCGCAGCTCGCGGCGGCGCTGTCCCGGCTGTCCACCGGGGAACGGGACGTGCTGCTGCTCGTCGCACTCGCCCAGCTCGGTTACGAGGAGGTGGCCACCGCCCTCGGCATCTCATCCGGCACGGTCGGCTCCCGGCTGTCCCGTGCCCGCAAGAAGCTCAACTCCAGCCTCACCCAGGAGACTTTCGATGAATGACCTGAGGACCCTCCACGCGGCACTCGACCAGGACGACCCGCCCCAGGACGTGGTCGACCGCAGCCGGCGCCGGCTCCAGAACCGGATCACCGGCGGCGCCGCCTCCGGGAAGCGGACCAGGTGGCTGGTCGTGGGCACCGGGCTCACGGTGGCGGCGGCCGCTGCCGCCGTGGCGATCTCGGTCGTGCCGGGCGCGCCGGCAGACAGCCCGCAGAAGCAGGCGAGCACCGGCGCCTCGACGAAGACGGTCACCGGGCAGGAGATCCTCCTCGCCGCCGCCACCGCCGCCGAGCAGACCCCGGAGGGATCGGGCGCCTACTGGCACGTCAAGGTGACCGAGGAGGGCGAAGGCCGTTCCGCGTACGGGTGGGAGTCCTGGACCAAGCCGACCGGCGAGACGTGGATCAGGAGCGCGAAGTCGAGCGGCCAGGTCACGCAGGTGGCCACCGAACCGAACCCGTTCTCCCTGTATGGCGCCACCCTGACCCTCGACGGGCTGCGTGACCTGCCGACGGACCCGGCCGCGTTGGCGGCCTGGCTCACCGAAGCCATCAAGAACGGCGACGGCAGGACCAGCGGGGGGCCGTTCCGGGACAACCCGGAAATGCTGGAGCAGGCCACGTTCGACTCGTTGGTCTCACTGGTGTCCACGGTGCCGGCGCCGCCGGCGGTCCGCGCCGCGGCCTTCCGCGCGATCGCCGCGTACCCCGGTGTGAAGCCCCTCGGCGCGGTGCCGGGCGGTCAGGGCCTGCTGCTGCCTGGTGACCAGCGGCTCGTCGTCGACCCGGCGACCGGGCTGGTGAACAAGACGTCCACCTACGTCATCGACGGAGGCGTGTACTCGATCCCCGAGCCTGGCAGCGCCTCGATCACCGCGGAGTGGACCGACACCCTGCCGTCGTAACGGATTCGGTAGCCGGGAGGCGTGATCCTCCCGGCTACCGTGGCCGCCGCCTGCCGATCGGACGGTACGGGTACCACTGCGGCCCGATCCACCACCTTCGTGATGTCCTCAGTGGACAGTTTGGGCGCCTGGCCGACTACCTGCCCCGTCGGCGGGGGAGCGCCTCCGCCGACGCACGGCCGACGCCCCGTGCCTACCGGTGATCGCCGCGACGGTTCCGGATCCGGCCATGCGACGTCCTCTATCACCTGATTTAAACAGGTGATTGACAGTGGCGGAATGGCGTTCCATCATCGGGTGCGTCAGCGCCGATGAGAGGACACGTGACGCTCAGCGCGCCGTACACGCACCAGGACCACGAGAAAGGCGTGCCCGTGCCCGATTCGCTACGAACGAGCTGCCACCTGGGACATCTGCTGGTGGCCGCGCTGAAGCGTCACCGGGATGCGCCGGTGCTGTTCCTGGGCGACACCACCATGACCGGCGGCGAGATGGCGGTGGAGGTGAGCAGGTACATCCAGGCGTTCGAGGCGTTGGGCGCGGGTTCGGGATCGGCGGTGGCGCTGCTGGCACTCAACCGCCCGGAGGTGCTGTTCGTCATCGCAGCCGGCCAGTGCCAGGGCTATCGACGCACGTCACTGCACCCGTTGGGATCCCTGGAAGACCACGCCTTCGCCATCGAGGACGCGGGCATCTCGACACTGGTCATCGACCCGAACCCAGCGTTCGCGGAACGCGCACGAGCCCTGGTGGAGAAGGTCGGCTGCCTACAACAGGTCCTCACGATCGGCCCGGTGCCACCAGAACTGGCGGAGTTCGGCCACGATCTCACCGCGGAAGCGGCAAGGCACGAGCCCCAACCACTGACCCCAGCGGACCTGGCACCCGACCACATCGTCTCGATCACCTACACCGGCGGCACAACGGGCCGCCCCAAGGGCGTCATCGGCACCGCCTCAGCGATGACCACCATGACCCAGATCCAACTGGCGGAATGGGAATGGCCGCAAGCGCCACGCTTCCTGCTGTGCACCCCGCTCTCGCACGCGGGCGCCGCGTTCTTCGCCCCAACCCTGATCAAGGGCGGCGCACTGTACGTACTGCCACGATTCGACCCGGCAGGCGTGCTCAAAGCGATTGAAGAACATCGCATCACCGCCACCATGCTGGTCCCCTCGATGCTCTACGCCCTGATGGACCACCCGGACTCACACACCCGAGACCTGTCCTCACTGGAAACGGTCTACTACGGCGCGTCCGCGATCAACCCCACCCGCCTGAAGGAAGCGATCGACCGCTGGGGCCCCATCTTCGCGCAGTACTACGGACAGACAGAGGCTCCGATGGCCATCACCTACCTGGCCAAGAACGAACACGACGACAAACGCCTGTCCTCCTGCGGCCGCCCGTCAGCCTTCCTCCGCACAGCGCTGTTGGACGAGAACGGCCACCCTGTGCCGACCGGCGAACCGGGCGAGATCTGTGTAGCAGGCCCACTACTGGCGGCAGGCTACTGGGACCAGCCAGAGATCACGGCCGAGACCTTCCGCGACGGCTGGCTACACACGGGCGATGTGGCCCGCGAAGATGAGGACGGCTTCTGGTTCATCGTGGACCGAACCAAGGACATGATCGTCACAGGTGGTTTCAACGTCTTCCCACGCGAGGTGGAGGACGTCATAGCGGAACACCCCGCGGTAGCGCAGGTAGGCGTCATAGGCGTCCCGGACGACAAGTGGGGCGAGGCGGTAACCGCGATAGTGGTACTCCGCGACAACGCGAAGAACAGCGACACGCTGACCGCCGAGATCCAACAGGCGGTACGAGAACGCAAAGGCTCGGTACAAGCACCAAAACGAGTAGTGGTGACCGATGCGCTACCACTGACAGCACTGGGAAAACCCGACAAGAAAGCGCTACGAGCCCGCTACGGCGGAGCATAACGTGCTGGACGATCTCACAGTACCGACCGAACGACGACTGCTTCTCGCAGCGGAACGCCTGTTCGCGGAACGCGGCATAGACGCCGTGTCCCTCCGCGCGATCATGTCCGCCGCAGGAGCGAACGTCGCGTCGGTGCATTACCACTACGGCTCGAAAGACGCGCTGGTAAAGGCTCTGATCAAAGAACGCAGCGGCCAGGTGTCGACCAGGAGGAACGAACTACTGGACGACCTGGAAGCCAAGGACGAACTGAACGTCCAGATGCTGGCCGAAGCCTTCGTCCGCCCCGTGATAGAGATGGTGAACGAGGGCAGCATCGCCTGGGTCACCTTCATCGCCGGAATCCTGAGCAGCGGCCACTCAGCGCTGTCGGTGGTAGCCGACGGCTTCGTCCACCAGGGCCGCCGCTTCACGGCGTTACTGGAACGCATCTACCCTGATATTTCCGCAAGGACCGCCCGGTTTCGGCTGACCCAGGCAATGACACTGACCTTCCAGGTCCTCGGAGATCTGGACGGCGTCAGAGGCATCCTGGCCTTCAGCGGCGCAGAACTCACCCCAACAGAAGTATTCGACGAACTGATAGACGTGGTAACCGCCATCCTCGCAGGTCCACCCGACACATAGCCCTAGCGCTGTGACCGCGAAGGTTCACCGGGTTCGCCGACAGCTCCCGTGCCTTGAAGGGCACCCTTAAGACGTTCAGTCTCGATCCACCGATGGTCTTTGTCGTGGTGTCTCGTCTCGCGGCGGTTGGGGCCTGGTCAGGCCCGCCGCGCGGGCGCGGGCGCGCGGCGCCCGCGCCCACCCGCAGGGTGGCACGCCGCGAGGGGCGCTTGAGGGACAGCGACGATGTCCTGAGGGGCACCCTTAGGACGCTCAACGCCCTGAAGGGCACCCTCAAGACATCAAGCCACGTCCCGAAAACGCCCCTCGTGGGCCACACACAGCGCACCTCGCTCGCGGACGGGCTTCGCCCGCGGACGGGCTTCGCCCGCGGACGGGCTTCGCCCGCGGACGGGCTTCGCCCGCGGATGGGCTTCGCCCGCGGACGGGCTTCGCCCGCGGACGGGCTTCGCCCGCGGACGGGCTTCGCCCGCGGACGGGCTTCGCCCGCGGACGGGCTTCGCCCGCGGACGGGCTTCGCCCGCGGACGGGCTTC
>Ga0307512_10005846_pt1 | contig 12658 bp, 21 predicted proteins | sample 14_EM_MG_FD_200267 | JGI IMG/M metagenome (GOLD analysis project Ga0307512, IMG submission 200267) | Populus trichocarpa ectomycorrhiza microbial communities from riparian zone in the Pacific Northwest, United States - 14_EM | ecosystem: Host-associated > Plants > Roots > Unclassified | place... | reverse complement strand
TTAACACACTGCAAATACAAGAGCCTTATATGAATCTATAGATGGACCCGCTGTGCGACCCGCTGACAACCCGCCCAATTCAGACGGGTTGGGAGTTTAACATGGAACCGTACCCGAGTGGGCAGTTCGGGTTTATTGACGACCCGGAGCGCCAATTTGGCAACGGTTCGGTTTGGACCCGGACCCGGACCCGAGGTGACGGTCCGGAACTGTTGCTAACAGTACAAGCGAGCACACCTGCACCAGGGTCAGGTGCAGAGCGATGCAAGGATGACTCTGCGGCCACATGATGGAGAAGTGCCCAAACTGCAAAGGAAATCATATTGCGTTCAGTAACAGATGTGTGAAGAAGACTGAAGCCGCCAGGGCAGCGCAGCAGAGCAGGAAAACAGGGTTACCAGGACAAGCATCCATGAGGGAAGTGACTGGGGCCAACAGAGTAGCACTTGGCACCAGACAGGCGAGGGGTATAAGAGATAATGAAGGGGAGCGAATGGCTGATGAAGAGGCAGATGATACAATGGAGCAAGAGGGGGCGAAAGGGAAGGGAGATGTAATAATAGCCGAGACCACGGGGGAGATCGAAATCAAACTGGCAGCCGCCACCTGGAATGATTAGAGCAGTCCAGCACAATTACGCAAGGTCCTACTCTTGGACCATGGCACCACCGGAGATGGGAGTGGAATGAAAAGCAGATATAGTAATGGTGCAGGAGCCACCGGTGGAAAAAGGCGGAATTGGAATCAGCCATTCAGCATATGAGATTAAGAAATGAATGAGAGTTTGGACAGCAGTGCGCGTGGGGAGAGGTTTGGCAACTGAAAAACGAATAGACCATAGCAGGGGCACGAACGACAATGTCATTGTGACTGATGTCAATAGAAGAGGGGAGAAGATGACAAAGGTTATCAATATTTATGATCAGAGAGACATGCGGACCAGGGAGAGACACGCGAGGAAGATACACTGCAGCAGTATCATCCGTCAGAGAATGGCAAAATACTAGCGGGCGACTTCAATGCACACAGCCGCAGGTCGGATCCAAGATGCAAGGAGTAAGGTGACGTGACTGTCTGTGAGGAGATTATAGACTAGCACGGACTGGAGATTGGATATGACGACTAACCCACTCACCACTGAGCAAGGAACAGTGAGGAACGTGAGTCGACAATAGACCTGACCTTTGCTAGCTGACTGATCATGCGATGTACCAGACTGGATAGGAGGCACTCCACAGGCTCTGCCCACGAGGTGATGGAGTGGGAGTTAATGGTCAATCACCAGGAAGAGGTGGACCTCGTGCAGGTCATAGGATGGAACTTGGCTGCCATGTCAACAGAGGATGAGAAAACAGCGGAGAAGCTGTGGAAGGAGCTGGAGGGACAGAGAGCTCGCCTAGAGGAGGAATGTACAGGGGACGAGGTAGAGCGGAAGGCAAAGTCGTGTCAGGAAATGCTGTGCAAGGTCCTGGATGCCAAAGCGAAGAAAATAAGAATCTGCGCCCAGTCGAAGATGTGGTGGACGGGTGAAATACAGGAGTGGAGAAGCGCATTTGGGCGAGAGAAGAGGAGGGGAAGGTAGACAGAAGTGGCGGCGCATGCGAAACCAGAACTGCAGAGGTCGATTCGGCAGTTCAATAGCCACATGTGGAACGTGTATCTCAAGAAGCTGAGGGGGGGCGACGTCTGGCGGGCAGCAAAGTTCGCCAACCCTCGAACTGGAGCCACTGTTGAAGCATTGACCGACAGAGAGGGAAACCAAGCAAACACCCTGGCGGAACAGGAGAAATTACTCAGAGGAGAGTCCTTCCCAATGAATGATGGCGACCTGTACTACGCGATACCACCAGTAGGCCAAGCCCACGAGCGCATAACCAAGCAATTAGTCGATCGAGCTCTATTCACCCGATCCCTTAAGAAAGCCCCAAGCCCAGAGAAGCTGTCCTTCGGAGCCATACGCCTACTCTGGAGGACAAATAAAATGAGAATGATAGGGTTAACAAAAGAGGTGGTCCGAACAGAACGTCACCCAACTGTTTCGAAGCGCTAGAGCAGGGTGGTGATTTGAAAAACAGGAAAGGAGGTCTATACGAAGCTGAAACCATACTGAACGACTTTTTCACTTAGCTGCATGGGAATAGTGGTGGAGAAAGTAGTCGACAAGCTGCTGTCCGACGAGGTCCAGAGAAGAGCAATATTAAGCAATGGGCAGTTTGGCAGCAGAAAGAAAAGATCAGCCATTGACGCAGCAGCCATCATCGTCGACAGAGCACTCACCACATGGAAAGAAGTCAACATCACGGGAGTCCTTCTAATCGAAATCAAGGCAGTGTTTCCAAATGTAGCGAGAGGAAGCCTGACCCAGGGAATGAAAGCCAAGCGGACAGATGAAGACCTCATAGAATGGACGGAAGGATTTCTCTGAGATTGCAGAGTGCAGATGGTAATCGAGGGCAATGCCCTGCAGAGGCAACCTGTGGAAGCGGGCGTTCCACAGGGTTCACCACTGTCACCGATCCTTTTCGCAATACACACCACTGGGCTCATAATGTGGGTCGACGAGAGAGTCCAAGCGGAAGGACTCTTTGTACATCACCTTTGATGACTTGCAACCGGAAAGGATGTGAATCACGTGTTCACACATCTGGAAGCCTGTGCAGCGGAGAGCATCGAGTGGGCAAGCAGTCGAGACCTCCAGTTCGACACTACGAAGACCAACGCAGCTCTCTGAACACACTGAAGAGGCCACAAGAATCACCTCCGGCCAAAAATCCCAGCAAGAATCAAAGTGGGAGACCGCTTCGTCCGGTTCAACACAGAAGCCACATGGTGGCTGGGAGTGTGGATGGTTGCCCACTTAATGTTCAAAGAGCATCACAACCACTGCATCAAGGAGGCTAGGGCAGCAAAAGCCCGACTGCACGTACCGAAGAGGATGCACAGCATTGTCCCAGAGCTGGTACGGGCTGTTCAAATAGCTTGCATCCAAGTGGTTGAACTATATGGCAGCGAATTATGGTGGAACCCGAAAGAAATCGGCAGACGAGAGGTTTTTCAACACCTCCCGAATTGGCAGCCCTGGTCAATCCTGGGTACTCTGCCCACAACGCCACTAGGTCCGCTCATGAGAGATCCAGGACAGACACCAGCGCCAGTAGCCCTGGATTCCAGGCAGCAACAATGCATGGTGAGGCACGCAAGTGCATGCGAATGCTTAAAGCAAAAGGATAGGTATAACCACCCTAGGACTGGTGCCCCGATATGCAGAGTCATCAAGAACGAGCACGATCGCGGCCGGGAGGCAGAGACAATGCACCGGCTCCTGCCGGACAAAGAATTGGCTGTCGAGATGGTTAAACTGAGCGATAACACAGCCACAAGAGAGAAGCGAATCTCTGAGCGAGAGAGAGGTTGGCCAAGGTTGGTGCAGGGGTTTGGATAAGGTGGACGGACGGATTGGAATCCGAGGACGGGAGAGTGGGACTCACGGTAGTGTGTAAGCGCAGAGACGGCTGGAGAGTTTTCCGCAGCCACCTGGGCACAGGATGCATGGACGTCTACGATGCCGAATTGTGCGCCATCGGACTCGCACTCTGGGAGTTAGTACAGACAGGCGAGGCACTGCAGACACACAGAGTAACGAAGGTAGCCCACACGAGCATCTCGTACGCAGCCATTCGATGAACGGAGCACCTGGAACCTGGGCCAGGACAACACCCAGCTAGGTGGAATAGTTAATACGCAAGGAATCTCCGCAAAGCCAACATAGAGACAGAAATCCATTGGGTCCCAGGACACACTGTCAGCCCAAGCAGCAACAAAAGTCTTGGCGAAACAGAAACGGTGCAATAAATCGACAACAACAAGGGCAATTAAAAAACGGACAGTAGCAATCGATTCTACACGACGAATTGCCCCTGGAGTGAGCATCCCAGCACCAGTGAGACCACAGGAGGATGATGTGCACAGGAATCGATGCAAGGGAGTGGGTTCGCGTAGAGGCATGGCAGAAAACGCGACTGATGGGACCCGTCGGCCAATGAGCAAGCAACGATGAGGACTAAGAGGCTTCCCTCACAGAAGTGATGGCCGAAATCAGAGTGAGTGGGAGGAGTGACCAAGCTGCAGGAGAAGCTGGAAATAGGAGGAGCGACACACCTATAGATGTGGCGATGGAAATGGCGACAGCGGCAATATCCATCGCCGTGGAGATTGTGGGAGCAACAATGTTTGAGCTGATGGAGAGAAACAGGAACAGAAAACGGAGAAGGAGGAGTGAGGCCACGGTGGCACCAACCGACTGGAGGAGCCGCATGGAGAGGACGATACGACAGTAGGTACAGTAACTGATGCAGCTGCACCGAACAGTTGGCCATCTCGCAAACCTGGTGGAAGCCCGGGCAACCGGTGCGGTGGCACCGCGGCTGGCAATGATGATGTGGATGCAAGAGAGAGAGCAGAAGTGGGATGCCCACTATGAAGACAACAAGGTGTGGGGGGCGGGCATCACGGACATAATCGTAAAGACCATAACAGGGGTAGCACAAGGCCCGGAGGAGAGAGAGAGAGAATGAGAAGTGACTGCGCAGACGGACGGTGGAGGGCTGGAGGCCTCCCAACACACAGATAAGACGCGAGAATAGGGACTAGAGGAGCGCCAGCAGCCGCAGCAGCTACAGAAGCCCAGGCCGAAACTGCAGCTCAAACTGCAGCCAAAACCGCAGCCCGTGCGTAAGCCAAAGTCAGCACCCACACCCACACCCGCTAGACATTGGCAGACCGTCCCACCCCGAGCGATGAGCCAGAGGGAAACCGTCGGCACAAGCCCAGTCCCAGGCTCAGGCCCCGCCCCGACAGAGGGATTAAGCATGGCAGAGAGAAGCCTGATATTCAGAGGAGACGACAGCGTACCGCTTTCCAATACACTGGACCAGGAAATCATATCAGTGATCAATAGAGCGCTCTTCCACCAGAGGGCACTGGCCAACATTAGGATCACAAAGACCAAAAGGAATGCCAAAGGCGCGATTACTGCTATCACGCACCTGAATGGGACAGCAGAGATGGCTCGGCAGTCCCGGGACATCATTATCGCCGGAGCAAGGACGGTCAACAAAGAAGTCATAGATGTCGAAGAGAATGAGTCCTGGGAAAGGCTAAAGATCCACACAGTCCCTCTCATACGGTACATGGGGAAGGGCACGGAAGGCCTGCCGACGATGAGAGAAGAATAAGATGCGGAGCACGAGGGTATAGTGATCCCCACCCAAGTAAGGTGGCTGGCGAACCCCTGTACTATTAGGGAGAGGAGGCAGAATGGAGAAATTCACTCGTCATCATTAGTTTTCCTCATAATGGGGAGCAAGATGATACAGAGCTTAGTCAAGAAAGGCATCAAGGCAGCGGGGGTGTGGTACCGAGTCCAAACATACACGACAGAAGGACCTGCCGGCAGGTGTGAGCTCTGCGGTGGATGGGGCCACATCGAGAGCAAGTGCGACAGCAAGCTCAACTGTGGCTACTGCTCAGGCCATCACCGGACAAGTGACCACAAGTGCAATGTGGTGGCATATTCTGCAAAGCTGTGATCACTCTGCGGCCACATGCTGGAGAGGATCCCTAATTGCAAAGAAAATGACATTGGATTCAGCAGCAGGTGTGTGAAGAAGAGGGAAGCCACCGAAGCGGCGTGGCAGAGCTGAATAATTGGGCTACCAGGACTAGCGCCTACGAGTGCAGCTCGGGACATGGCAACGGGCTCGAACAGAGTGGTGCTTGGCCCTAGGCCCCCGGGGGTGGCAGAAGGAGGGGGAGATGAAGAAGAGATGGCCGATGTGGACGAAGAGGAAGAGGAGGGGGCGGGGGAGGCAGGAGATGTCATCATAGCCGAGACCGAGACTGAGACTGCAACCTGGACCACGACTGATACCCAAACTCATATTGAAACAGGAGCCCTGGCAACCGATGATTAGAGTGATCCAGCACAACTGCACAAGGTCATACGAGTGGACCATTGCGGTGCTGGAGACAGGAGTCGAACGCAGGGCGGAGGTAATATCTTTGCAAAAGCCAAAGAGGGAAAGAGGAGAGATTGGGATCAGCCATGCGGCATATGAAATAAGAAAAAGAAAAAGAGTTTAGACAGCGATATGGAAGGGGAGTAGTCTGGTGGTTGATAAGCGGACAGATCAGAGCAGAGGGGCCAATGACAATGTAATCGCTACCGATGTCAGGAGGAGAGGTGAAAAGATCATGAGGATTGTCAATATTTACGATTAGAAAGAGGCACGGTGGTGAGAGAAAGAGAGACCGGCACGAAAGTTTGACTGGGAGAGAGTAATTCAGCAGGGCGGCACCATCCTGGGAGGAGACTTCAACGCCCACAGCAAACGATGAGACTCAGGATGCCAAGTTCAGTGGGATGATGCTGTCTGGGAACGCGTGATTGACGAGAACGGACTGCAGATTGGGAATGACAGCTGGCCCACCCACCTTTGGACAAGAGAGGACCAAGAAGGCGAGTCGGTCATTGACCTGATGTTGGCAAAGTGAACAAAAGTAAGGTGGACCATACTGGCCGATGATCACGCCACTGAATCCGACCATGAGGTTATAGAATTAGAGGTGGGTGTAGACAGGCAGGAGGAGGTGGATCATGAGAGGGTAGTTGGGTGAAATTTAGTGGCAATGACGGAGAAGGACGCAGAAGCAGCGGAGATGCTATGGATTGAATTAGCGAAGGACAGAACTCAACTAGATGCAGAGTGCACAGAGGACAAGGTGGAGCACGAGGCCGCATGGTGTCACGAAGCAATGAGCAGCGTTCTCGATGCCACGGCAAAGAAAATCAGGATCTGTGCCAGTTTAAAGAAGTGGTTTTAACGCCTACGTCCAAGAAAGAAGAAGGACAGTCGGGAGAGAGAGAATGAGAAGACGGCACTCGGAGGAGGGGGCCCAGGCGAAGGCAGAGCTACAGAAGTCGATCAGGCACTCCAAGAGAAAAATGTGGGGGGACTACCTGCAGAACATTAGGGGAGCCGAGGTGTGGAGAGCGGCGCGATATGCGAACGATCAAGCCGGCACGACCATGCAGGCCTTAACAGACAGAGATAGCAAGCAAGCAGACACATCATTAGAGAAGAAGGAGATGCTGGGGCACAATTCGTTTCCCCCGAACGATGGCGACCAGTACTACGAACTACCTCCAGCCGGAAGCTCACACACACGAGTCACTGAGTGTAACGGCGGCACGTGACCCAGGTCCGGGTAACGGCCATCTATATAGTCAGCTCGCCACGAGACTTAGATCTCTAGCGATAATCTTACCTATACACCGATATTTACTATCACTCGAGTCCACGTTTGCAACCGTATACCATAATTACCATACGTATGCCTATAAGGCCGAACGCTGCCCTTACACTGAGCAAGCAGTCAACCAAGCGTTATTTTCTCAGTCAGTCAAGAAAGCACCATGACCAGACAAGCTGTCATTTGGCGCTATACAGCTGCTCTGGCAGTAGGACAAAGAGAGGATCATGAGGCTGATGAGGGTGGCAATTCGCACGGGGAGACACCCAGTGGTATCGAAGTGGGCTAGCGGCGTGGGGATTCGCAAGCCTGGCAAAGACGACTTTTCAAAGCTGAAGGCCTACTGCTTTATATCGCTGCTTAGCTGCATGGGAACAGAGGTTGAGAAAGTAGCCGCAGAGCTGTGGTCAGAGAAGGCCAACAGAAGGGGGCTACTGAGTGATGGACATTTCGGGAGCAGGAATGGACGGTCAGCCATCGATGCAGCAGCCATCATGGTCGACAGAGCTCATGCAGCGTGGACAAACGGCCACATAGCAGGTGTGCTTCCCATGTACATTAAGGCAGCCTTCCTGAGCGTGGCAAAAGGAAGACTAGTCAACTTGGTGAAGGTCAGGCAGATGGACGGAGACCTTGTACGATGGGCAGAAAGCTTTCTATCGCAGAGAACGGTGGAGATGATAATTGAGGGCAACGCCATGAAATGACACCCAGTGGAGGCAAGTGTTCCGCAGGGCTCACCTGTGTCACTGATCCTCTTTGCGATTTACACCTCAGGACTCATTGATTGGGTTGAAGAGTATCTATCGGAGGCCGAGGGGCTATCCTGTGTGGACGACCTCGGCTGGGTGGTGACTGGAAGCAATGTCAACCATGTCAACTCAATAGTTGAGAGATGCGCAGCATACAGCATCGAGTGGGTGAGCAGACGAGGGCTAAAGTTCGACACTGCAAAGATGGAGGCAGCGCTGTTCACTCCCTGATGGGGCCACAGGACACACCACCGGCCAAAACTGACAGCAAAGATAAGTGTTGAAAATGGGTCCATACCATTCAACACGCAGGCGACACGTTGGCTGGGCATCTGGGTGGACGCGCATTTGACGTTTAAGGAGCACCATAACCAATGGACGAAGAAAGCCAGGGCAGCAGAAGCCAGACAACGATCACTTACCAAGACATACGGTGTTGTTTCTGAGAGAGTACGGGCTGTCCAAGTGACGTGCGTCCAAGCGGTCGCACTTCATGGGAGCAAGCTCTGGTGGGACCCCAGGGAAGTAGGCAGGCGAGACGACCTCCAACTCCTCCTCAATCAACAAGCGAGGTCCATCCTGGGCGCGCTGCCTACGACCCCGTGAGGTGCACTAATGAGAGAGTCAGAGCTTACACCAGCACCGGTGACCTTAGACTCCAGACATCAGCGATTCGCAGCGAGACTAGAAAACGCATGCAGTTGCAACCTATAGGAGCTACACAGCAACCCCTCCTCCGGGGCACCAATATTCAGAGTAGTCAGCAAAGAGCATGAGCACGGCCGGACAACTGAAGGCACGAACTGGCCCGCCCCAGGCGAAGAACCCGCTGTCAGGACCACCATACTTGATGACACCACTGCAGCGAAATGTGCCGCGCAGCACTAGGCAAGAGAGAAAGAAGCCAAAATCAAACCGGGGGTCTGCATGTGGTTGACAGATGGATCGTACTCAGACTATGGCTGAGTGGGAGCCGCAGCGGTGTGTAAACACCGAAATGAATGCAGGTCTCGCCGCAGCTTTGTGGGCACCAGATGTATGGAAGTCTTCCCCGCCGAACTGTGGGCAATTGGGCTTCCACTTGTCATCGCAATTGGGAAGAGAGAATCATTGCAGCTGCATGCAGTGAAGATGGTGGCAGGCATCAGCAACTCACAGGCCGCAATTCGACATGCGGCACACCTGGAGCCAGGTACTCGGCAGCGACTGGCAAGGGGAATCAAAAGAACGGTGCGGAGTCTCTTCACCCATGGCATCGCAACTGTGATCCACAGGGTCCTGGGACACTCTGGCATCACCAGATACGAAGAAGCAGACCGTCAGGCCAACTTGGCCCAAGACGCAAGCGGAAGCACAGTGATAGAGCAGCCATACACCTCAGCCTTGAACAGGGCTAGACAAATCACGGAGGGAAGGTCGGCAGCGAAGGCGGAGTGGGAGTCCGATAAGTGCAGCATGCACTCCAGCTACACCCTCAAGGGCAAGGCGGGGACCAAAAGACCTATTCCGAGGACGAGCGTAAAATCGCTTGCCGCCAGATTCTACGGACTGATGTCCGGGCATGCGCCCACTGGAGTCTACCTAAAGCAGTTCGGCCACCATGATGACAACACATGCTGGTGGTGTGGAGGGACTGTGCCCCAGACGGGGGAGCACCTCTTCCGCCACTGCAGCAGATGGAAAGACCCACAGAAGACACTCTGGAAGACAGTGGGACAGGCAACAGGCTGGAAAGTGGGAAGATGCCAGCACGTGCAGATCTCTGAGCTTTTTACCATAGAGGACTGCGACCAAGCGGTGATGGACTTTTTGGTAGCCACTGAGGTCGGGAAATTTCCGCCCAAATGAAGGCGTGGTATGGAGCGGGCTAAGGGCTTGGGGGCTCGGGGGTGGTGCTGGCGGCAACAGCATTATACTATTCTTTCTTTCTTCCTTTCTTTCTTGTCCTTTTTGTCTTGCTCTCATCTTTTATTTGTCAGCGGGGACGAAGGGTAGCGGGGGGTGAGCTCCGCCATCTAGCCAGCTTGCATGGAGGTGGAGGGGATATCAGGGTCCTGTCATACTCTAATTAGAGCCAATACAATATGATTAAACAACAACAACAACTGTCATCCCCGGAAATGAGGAGGCAGATCGCGAAGCGAATCTAGTGAGAGAGGGCCGCAGGGCAGGCACAGTATGAGAACGAATATACACCTCGGCAGCGAATAGGACCAGACGAATCTCAGAAGCAAAGACGGCGGCGAAGGCTGAGTGGGAGGCCGATAAATGCAGTAAGCACCACGGCTATAGACTGAAAGGCGAAGCTGGAAGCAAGAGACCCATCCCAATGAACAGTGTGAAGCCTGTGGCAGCCAGGTTCTACCGACTGAAGTCCGGACATGCACCAGTGGTGACATACCTAAAATGGTTTGGACACTGACACGATGACAAGTGCTGGTGGTGCGGCGGCGGAGGCAAGACGGTATCCCAGATGCGGGAGTATCGCTTCCGCCACTGCAGCCGATGGAGAGACCAGCAGAGAATGGTCTGAAAGAACGTTGGGAAGGCAACGGGATGGAGAGCGGGCAGATGCCGACATGTGCAAGTCTCCGAGCTGCTCTCCGTGGAGAAGTGCGATAAAGCGATGATGGACTTCCTGGCAGCTACTGATGTCGGGAAGTTCCCACCCAAGATGGATGGAGGAGGAAGAGCTGGCGGGCAACGGGCGGAGGAATAGGAGCCGGCGGGCAACGGGCGGAGGAATACGAGCTGGCGGGCAACGGGCGGAGGAATAAGAGTCGGCGAGCTCTCCTTGATTTCATCCCTTTTCCTTTGTATTCTATGGTGACCAGCTTGTCAGACGCGTTCTTCTCTCTCTTTCGTTCTTTTCTTTCTTGCATCAAAAGGGGACGACGGGTAGCAGGAGTGGAGCTCCGCCATCTAGCTGGCTAGCCCGGAGGCGGAGGGGATAAAGGGACTGTCATACTCTAAGTAGAGTGAATACAGTATGATTAAAACAAAAAAAAAACAAAAAACCTTCTCGATACAACACCAACCCTACTATACTGTACTGGTTACAGTGGTTTGGACGTCAGTAGTCAGAAGGGGGTGTCCGTCCAGCCAAATATACATACTTGTCTGCGTGAGGAAGCCAATGTCCAATGAGTTAGATTTGTCAGCACTGATATCATGATGGTATTTGTCAGTGTTCCCGACAGGCCCGGCCGGCCCGTAGTTGGGCCTGTGGCCTGCAGGCCAGGCCAGATGAGGCCGTTTGATTTTAGAAACTGTGCAGGCCAGCCGACGATTTCACAGCCTGGGCTACAACTGTGGGTGACTGGGCGCACTGTAGGCTTTTTAACGCTAGTACATGAATGATCTGAATCCCCTGAAAGAACTTCGCCAGGATGCACTGAAGATTCTCAGCGCTCCTAGACATGTCAACTGAACAACAGAGTCTTAAGCAGAGCAAAACTTACAACCTCTGGCCACAAAAGGGGTCTCGATGATTATATAATAGGGCCACTTGAATGCGATAAGTCATACATCGGCAAAAGTGCAAATCGACTATAGACTGCGCTACGCCCACACGCGCACACGCGCAGCTCATAGCAAGCTTCCCGTGGACCCCTGCGCGACGCGCAGCCTATAGTCATCTATCGTCGATTCATAGAGATGTACGCGTGGGCCTATGGACCTATATACGGTTTGCGGCCGGAGATGGACCTATACCTGTCGGTACTGCCTGGAGTCTTCGTTGCGATACCGGTCACACTATCGCTGCGAGTCCACTATACAGCCCGCTTGCACTTGAGAGCCTGCTTGGAAGCCTGCTTGAGAGCCTGGTTGATAGCCTGCTTGGGAGCCTGCTCGAGAGAGCCGCGCTTGACAAAGCCACGCTTCGGGTGTAGAGTTTTCCACGGGAAGCTTTTCACCAAATGAAAACTCTGAGTTTGTGGAAGCTTTGGCCAATAGAAGGTTTTGAGTCCGTTAAAGCGTTGACATTATCGTTGACGTAGCCAATCAACCTGCTTGACTAAGTGCTTTCGGTACCATCACCATCACCATCACCATCACCATCACCATCACCATCATGACCATCAGCCCCGGACCGAATGCGCACACATACGCCCAAAATCGACGGGAAACTGGCTGCAGACCCCGCTGAGAAAACTGAGTCGGAGATCTGCTCTCCCCGAGATCCAATTGTCTACCTTTCCTGCAGAATCTAAGGCTGCAATTGTCAACACCATGACCTTGAGGCATCGAGAGATCTTGTCGCAGTGGCCGCGCTAAATATAACGTTCAGACTATGATATCGACCGACGTCATGATTTCCGCCACCATACGCAGCCCGCCACCTACCACATGCCACATGCCACACGCTGCCCGCCATACGCCACCTGCCTCACACCTCCTAGTATCTAGCGCCTGCAACTCAGCAAGTCTCTAGATCGAGCACGCAGGAACATACAGTGTTCCTAAGCGGCCCGGCCTGGGTCAGAAGCCGCCCGGCCTGCACGTGATTTAAAAAGCCTGCATCGGCCTGCATAAGCCTTGGTCTGGTTGATGGATGGAATACGGCAATGGCAGGGCTACGATGATTGAGTTGG
>Ga0307512_10005844_pt1 | contig 12660 bp, 6 predicted proteins | sample 14_EM_MG_FD_200267 | JGI IMG/M metagenome (GOLD analysis project Ga0307512, IMG submission 200267) | Populus trichocarpa ectomycorrhiza microbial communities from riparian zone in the Pacific Northwest, United States - 14_EM | ecosystem: Host-associated > Plants > Roots > Unclassified | place... | reverse complement strand
CACGAGCCTTAGATCTCTAGCGATAATCTTACCATTATACTACTCTACAATATTGACATCCACGTTTGCAACCGTATCTACTGATATTCCTTCCTACGAGGCCATACACAGGCGTATGCCTTTACACATGCTCTGTTGACTCTCATTTTCAGGATGGGGCAGGGTTCATCTCTCTCTTGTTTTTGAATATGAAGGCGGCCAATACATCAAAAAAGGACAATGGCATATCAAAGCATGATGGGTCCAGCCAAACCCGGCAAATCCCGCGGGTTGACTTGTACAGTTCCGGGTATGGCCTGCCAAGAAACAGCACATCGGGTTTTCGGATGGTTCTGGTACTCAATGGGACCGTATTTGTGGTCCGCACCTGGACCACTGGCATGTTACCTGGAGCCGTTGGGAACACTACTATACAGTACGTTCAATTTCGTAGCATTCAAAATGCGACGCTACAACTCTCGATGAGTGTTAGCACCGGGTCCAGGTAACCAGGCAGCGGTCCGGGATTTGCCCGCCGGTCTGGTTGGCTTTGTTTCCAGACCGGGCCAAAAACGCGACCCGCTTTGTCTTGGCGGGGTTGTTACGCAACTTGGACATTTACCCGCAGTGATTTGGCTGGGTTCAACATATAGCAGAGCTTGCTTTTCGCGAAATTCGAACTGTGGCTCCAATTAAGTAATTGAGTTCTGATCATATCACAATATGATATATACATAAAAGATGCAGTTTTACATTCTCTTTCACCTGCTATTCGCCACTTTGCGATTCAATCAATATTCGTTGAGTTGGTGTAAAATAATGCACAAAAGCGGGCGTTTTTCCCAGTGACTCAACGAATATTGATTGAATCGCAAAGTGGCGAATAGCAGGTGAAAGAGTATGCAAAACTTCATCTTTTATGTATATATCATATTGTGATATGATCAGAATTCAATTACTGAATTGCAGCCAAACTTCTGAGTGGTCGAAATGGTGGAACCGCCCAAAAAACAGCGTGTTCAGTGTGGTTCGATTTTTTGTGTGGGGTAAAACCCATTGCAACGGATCCAGTTCAGTTGCAACCTGGACCCAGAAACAAACAGCAGATTTGGAACCATTGTTAACACTACTCTCAATGTTTTCTGAAATACCTGAGATGCCTTTTGCAATGTCTGAGAGTATTTTGAATAGCTTCAGAGGGGTCTAGGAGCATCTGTAATTGCTTGGATCTGGTTGTGAGGTGGAATGGAGTGAGTGGGTGGTTTTTGCATAGCATCTGGCTCTGTTTAAAATTAGCTAATATTGTTAACTTGTGTCTTGAGTTACTGGATAGACTTAGGCTCTGCAACTGAGCTTCAGATGAATGTTGAGGGGTACCTGGATATTGATATGTAACTCTCAAAGATTGTGCATGAGAACAAATAATAATTCACCTGAATGGACATTCAGGATTTAATTCACCATAAATGTTTCTACATGTCTAATTCCTTATGGCACCCACCTACCGCATCCCAGTTTTATAGGCCTCTGGCTCTGCAGCCATTAGCACTGGTGGTGACAGCAATTCCTTGTATGGAGTTTGAATATGGCACTGGAATAGAGATTATGTTTATGTTTTTGGAAGATGAATATTGAGGTATACATTGTCCTTTCCAGGTGATAGATATTATCACTCCAGATTCCACTGCTCTCATTAGTTACACATCAGTAGGCTGCTTTCTACCCCGACCTGGTGCTTCTGCACATTGATAGAATTGCCTCAACGACTGTTGTTGCGTCATACATTCGATTGTCATTTTTATATTTCATTCTGCATGTTCCAAGCCTGATTTGGAGCTCCCCCTGCTGGATTGGCACTCTATACTCTGTATTTGGGCTCCTTTAGGTCAATAACAAATAGTGTTAGCAACGGGTCCGGGTAACCCGCCAGCGGTCCGGGATTGGACCACCAAAATGGGTCGGTTTGGTTCCAAACCCGGCCAAGAACCCGACCGGCTGACTCTTGGCAGGCCAAACCCGGGCCCGTACCCGTCAACCTGCGAGTTTCGCCGGGTTTGGCTAGAGCCGTCGGGTCCAATCTCCGGTTCTGCGTTTCGGGTTTCACATTTATGGTCGCATTCAGATATGCTACTGCTAATTGTAAAGTATTGACATTGGTATGTCACGGTTCATTTTCGGCGTATTAGCCGCCTTGATGTGCAAAACACGGATACTCACGCGCCCAACCACATCCGGAAAATCAGCGTCAACTGAGCGTCAACAGAGCGTCAACAGAGCGTCAACAGAGCGTCAACAGAGCGTCAACGATATTTGGTCTTGCATCTTCGATAATATGAGTGGTGCTTGATCAAAAGCATCCATAAAGAAGGATATGGCAGCCTTTATAGGCAGATATGTACAGGATATTCTAGCCACATCCTCCGGGAGAGTAACAACATATTTCATTTACAGAGCTACCACTCAGCATTCTTGAGCCTTTTAGCATATGATGACAGTCAGAACGATGTATATAGACAATAACCGCCACATCGTGCTGTGATTGACCATGATGGAAGGCCAACAATCGTTGACACTCTGTTGACGCTCATTTTGAAGATGGGGCAGGAAGCGTTTCACTTGCACTTTTGCCTATAAAGGCAGCCAATAATCAGTTTATGGCAATGTGCAACCTGTCGCCCCCCAGATTACCCATGATACATGACCAACAATGGTTGACGCTCCGTTGACGCTCATTTTCATGATGGGGCATGGAGGGTATTGCAATCCGTTTTGCCTATAAAGGCAGCCAAAAATTCCTTTATCACTGACTGCAGCCTTTCGGAGGTGTAATTTCCCAGGACTCATGACCAAAAATCATTGACGCTCCGTTGACGCTCATTTTCATGATGGGGCAGGGAGGGTATTGCAATCTGTTTTGCCTATAAAGGCCGCCAAAAATATCTTTATGACTGACTACAACCTATCGGAGGTGTGATTTCCCAGGACGCATGACCACAAATCATTGACGCTCCATTGACGTTCATTTTCATGATGGGGCAGGGAGGGTATTGCACTCTGTTTTGCCAATGAAGGCAGCCAAAAATACCTTTATGAGTAACGACAACTTATCTGAGGTGTGATTTGCCAGGACGCATGACCAAAAATCGTTGACGCTCCGTTGACGCTCATTTTGCCATGGCTGTATCCACAATATGCAATCATTGAATTTGGCACAGTTTATCATTCACGTTGTTTTGGCTGACTTTCTTGCCTTTTGATTCACATCCTTCTTGAGAACTATGTTGATCTTTACTAATATATAGATATATATAATAATAATCTCCAAAATCCCGTCTTTCGGTCAATGCTCGTCATCAATTGCAGGATCGCTCAATCCGCTGCTCTTGCCTTCAAAATGATTGTTAGCTGCATTACCACACCACAGAGAGTGTACTAACCTGCATCAGTCAGCATATCTGGATCAAAATCGGTATTGTGCTCGGTATTCTCATCATCTTCGAAATATTCAGCCCAGGGAAGAGCTGTATTCGAATACGTATATCCAGCCGGCAAATTGATGATTTCAGCAGGTTGAGTTCCGGAGGTGTTACCGGTTGGGGCGGGTGGCGTGCCTGGTGGAGGTGGAGTCGGCTCTGGAATCCGCTCTCTGCATTGGGCGGGTGGAGGTGCACCTGTTCCTTTGCGTGTCCAGCGTGTCTGCGGATTCTTTGCAGTGCCATTTTGGCAAGGAAGGCAGCCGGACGTTTGGTTTTGACGAAGCATAGCCGGGTGTCTTTGTATCGCAGCCTTCACCTCTTTGTGCCCAGGAAACTCAACACCCCGCTTCTTGTCTTCTCGGACCTCGGCGCGTGGTTTCTTTATGAAATATTTCGTTTCCTCAATCGCGGTGCGCGAAAAGCCTTCTTTGGCCATTTTGGCCATATTCAATGCCAGGCGCAGGTCGGACTGTTCCAGCTGTACCCAACCTTCTTGCCTTGCCATAGTTGCAGACATGTTGAAAACGTACAAGACATTAGTTGATGCTTTTAACAATGAAATTCGGCTGTTACCTCTACCATATACGCTTCTGTAGCCTCCTCGAAGGTGATTAAAGCCTGTTTCTTCCACTCACAGGGACCCTTATCAGGAAATTCATCTGCGAAAATCCCAGAGCTCACAACATCATGATGTTCGATTTCGCGGACTGTGCGGACCAATGCCTTTGTCAACCATGGAGGTTTCCCGTTACGGGCAGCGATGAATTCGTCAGGTAGCTCTCTACGGACACCCGCTGTACGTTATACGGTTAATTGAACGCCGATTGCATCGATATGGATATACTCACATCCCACCGCATGCTGCTTCTTATTTCTCCTGCTGCCAGTCTTGGGGACGATTTCTAAATGTGCATCCAGGGTCATATGGTTGGTGGCTGCATCGGCAGCGTCGCAGTGAACTAACTTGTGTCAGCACTCTTGATGTGTGCCGAGAATTTCCGTATTTGATGTAGCACCCGCCAATCGGCCGGTATTCGATCCTCTCTCACCTGGTGGTGGTGGTTGGGTATCCATGATGTGCTGGTGTGGAATTGGAGAGGAAGATGATAACGAGAGGAAGTTGGAAGCCCTGAGGACTATATAGTTAGCATCTTGTCAGAATGGAATGAGTAGCAGCCAACATGACGGTTATGCTCACGATGAATCCTGCTGAGTATGGCAGCAACTTGCAGGGGTTTCCCACTGCCCCGCAATTAGCAATAAGTTGGTCTGATGGTGATTGTTTGGTAACATGGATAAATTGCGGTGTACGACCGCCGGAATCGCCTAATCCCGTGAAATGAATAAAATGTAGTTCAAGGGAAAGAACGTCTGCAAATGTTTGTCTCAAATAATCCCCGGGATATTATATGAAAATGACGCTAACAATCAGGTCATGTTGTACGGTTAGCGTCACTATTCCTGATTTTTTAACAGTGAGGAGGAAGATTTTGCTTTGTTCAGGATAAGTAAACGTACCAACTTTGACATAAACGCCGCAGCTTGCCTCCATATTGTCCATAACTTGCAACATCCAACATCTCGCCTAACAACACAGTCCACGCAAACTACAATGGTCAATGCTCTGAAATAGACCTTTTCGCCACTTCCGGCTGGCAGACACGGGAAATCGGCAAAGCGCTCAACCCAACAACGTCATCAAGCGAATGAAGGCAAGAGCGGCTTCGAGGCAGAGGTCGTCCGAGCCCTTGGGGCGTTGCGCAGCTTGAGATCCAAAAAATGGCTTGCGGCAGAGAAACGACGAGAAACGCACTTCTTAAGCAATCAAGAGAAAGAGAAATGGATTTAGGATTTTCTTGAAAGAGAGACCGCTGGGGCAAGAAAGCAAGTTGAAGACGCAGAGGCAGCGGTTCAACATGAGCAGGACGATATGACGCACAACGAACTCGCGGTATTGTCGTCCAGAAACCCCGAAAAGAGATTTGAGGAGATGCTGATTGCTATCGGAGATAGTCTGAGTGATCTTGCAAGTTCAAACGATGGGGAAGATGGGGAAGAGGAGGATGATGAAGAGACTGAGAAGGGCAAGCTGAGCGAAGATGACGAACCCAGCTGGTTGATGGGCACAATCACTAAAACGGGACCGCAGCGCATGGAGAGGTTTCGGCAGAAGCAGATGAAGTTCGACGAATTGACTCACCCGGGATGGGAAGATGTAGCCGACTACTTCCGTGAACAAGATGAGAAGTACGGCACATCCCAATTGAGGGTTCCGGCAGTCGTTCAGCAGCGAACCAATGACGACGCTCCGCCGCATCCACCGACAACATTTGCAGAGCTTATGGAGAGTCTTGACATTGTCCTCGGAATATCGGAAGAGACTTCTCGACCAGGAAGTTGTCATATCAGGCTATGTTTGGTGAAGCAGCAGTCAAAATCGAGCATACCTAGTGGTGAGCTAGCTGCGGAGCCCGATTCGTCACCGTTGCTGAAAGCGAAGCCAGTTGAACCAATACGTTTTTACCCCTACATATGGCCTCCAGCTAATTACCATATAGATATCGGATTCCGACGAAGAGATGGTGACGGCTCCTGCGTCTGCGGAATAATAGATATGCAAAATGTAATTCTTGACGTCTGATCGCGGGGAAAAGCAAGTTGTTTACCAATTTTGCTATGTGTCAGCATTTTCTTCATTTCAGTGACCAAATTGTGAGACTTGATAATTTGTCTGTGTATATGCAAGGGTCGAACGCACCATGTGAACGTTCTGGAATCCGAATCGCGCTGTAAGACGGCCAAAACGTTCAGTTGCATTCTGCAAGTGACTGTTAAGTGACAAAGTAAAAGCAATATTAGTGACGAAATGAGCTAACAAAATTTAAGTGACTGATGTCATATGTGTCATGGAATGAGTGGTCAGTGTGCCTGACAAATCGATCTGAATGACAACCGTCATGCTGCATTCATCCATGTATCCAACTGCATAACTCTCCGCACAGACCTGGTGCACATGATTGAGATAATTGAAATTGCTTGTGGTACATCATGGAAATCGAGGAGAAGGAGCTGGATAAGGAATGGTGAGGAAGTCGAGCAATATTTACTAAAAACTAGTGAAATGATCTACATGCCGTCAATTGCCGGCCGGAAGCACGGGAATGTGATAGGGCCACGTCATTTCACACTCCGATAGCGTAGATAGCAGTTGATCAGAAAGTGAGAGGTAACTAAAATGCTGGATGCAAACGACAATACATACAAACGCAATACTGGATGTCAAAAATGGGTAAATGATTCGTTGCATACAATGATGGAGTGTACAAAGGCTGTTTCGATGTGATTACTGTGTGCGTCAACAGAGTGTCAACAATTTTAAATCTTACACATTCAGCAATCAATGGGATGCATTGTCCCATCCTTCCAAAGTGAATGTATTGGTTAGCGTTACTGTGAAAAAAGCGAATGACTCAGTCGTTGCCAGATCCTAAAAATGAGTGTCAACGGAGCGTCAACGAGTTTTGGCATCGCGTCATGAAATATCCAGTAGGCTGTGCGGTTACAGTACGTCATAATCAGACTATCAGCCGCCTTTCTATTGAACAATGGTGGTGGCAACATTTCTACTATGTCCTAAAAATGGGCGTCAACAGAGCGTCAACAATTTTTGGCCTTGAATCTAGGAAATTGCATTGGTTGTGCGGCGACGTTATTCCATAATCGTGCTATCGGCCGCATTTCTAGGCAAAACCTCTTGCAACAACATCGTTACTATGTCCTAAAAATGAGCGTCAACAGAGCGTCAACGACTTTGGGCCTTGTATCATGGTTAATCCTAGTGTTGTGCGGTGACAATAGGCCATAATCAGATTATCGGCTGCCTTTCTAGGCAAAAAAGTAGCGATGAAATCGCAACTATGTCCTAAAAGTGACCGTCAATGGAGCGTCAACAACTTAGTGCCTTGTATCTTCGAAAATCCTAGGGCTGTGCGGCGACATTAAGCTATAATCAGATTATCGGCCGCCTTTCTAGGCAAAAACGGTTGCGACAATATCGCTACTACGTCCTAAAAATGAGCATCAACGGAGCGTCAACAACTTTGGGCCTTGTATCACGGAAAAACCTAGGGCTGTGCGGCGACATTAGGTCATAATCAGATTATAGGCTGCGTTACTAGGCAAAACCGGTTGCGATGACATCGCTACTATGTACTAAAAATGAGCGTCAATGGAGCGTCAACGACTTTTCGCCATGCATCTTGGAAAATCCGGTGGCAGTGCGGCGACATTAACACATAATCGTACTATCAGCCATCTTTCTAGGCAAAAATGTTTTGTACGACATCGTTACTGTACCCTGAAAATGAGTGTCAACGGGGCGTCAACGATTTGAGGCCTTCCATTTTGGAAAATCAATCGGCCATGCGACCACGATGATCTACAATCGCACTCTTGGCCGCCATTCTAGGCAAATATCCTAACGAGAAGATCGTAGCCATGTCTCAAAATGAGCCTCACCGGAGCGTCATCGATTTGTGCGCTGGCATCTTGGATAATCTAACCGGAATGGAGCGGAGATAAACCACAATGTACCTATCGGCAGCCTTTGTGGGCAAAAATGCTACTGACGATATCGCGTCTGCCTTCTACAATTGAGCGCCCATGGTGCGTCAAGGCTCCGAACGCTACACAGCAATAAAGTGCATTATGCTGTTCCTAAATGGAGTTTTACGCGGTCAGTCATTGCAATCTGTCCTTGTATACAACTTCACAAATATGCATGCAATGTCTTACTGATCTGATTATTTTCCTTGTAGCAGTAGAGTCAATATTTAAGAACCCACATTCTGCGTTACTGTATCGTCATTTTCAGCATTCTCTCAAGTCAAAATACCTAGCTTTCCAATTTCTACCACCATGTCAGATACACAATCTTTGGACACCTCATTGCTCGAGGTGATAATCTCATCCAGAAATGAACGTGTCTTAATTCGTGATTTAAGTGATCTTACATTGCAAATCATCTTCGATGGTTGGTGGGCTTCAATGAATGTAGGCTCAAAGCGGCCTATTGCATGGAAAAATTCTAGATATGTGCCATCATGGCGATTCTGTTTGCACTGCGGAATTGAGGAGACTGGGAGCCCTGCCAACATATGCATCGTGTGTCATCAAGTTCTTCGCCATCCATCGGAATATGGGACCAGCTCAATGTGGGAACACTTGCTGGCAAAAGCTCACATCGCAAAGTTAAACCAATTAACAGAGTCAGAGGTCACTGAATTGACCAGTTCGACGGTGGATGAAACAGCTTTGGCCATCCTGAAGAAACAAGGAAGTCGCGGAATCACAATAGTAAGTGTGCCGAGAAAAATGATACTTGATATCGAAATAAATCCATACCGACCGAAATGACAGACAAAACGTTCCAAACAGGCAGATAAGGACTTTGAAACTTCCGAATTTCACCAAGACACGTGGAATCGCTACCTCATGTCAGAATTTGTTTCGGCACATATTCCATGGAACGCTATATCAAACCTCGAGCTACGACGGTCATATAATCCATTACGTGACGACCTAGTTCTACCGTCCGCTACGACACTTAGGAACATTTGCCGGAGGGAATATGCACTGACTGTGGAATCAATTACGAAGCAATTGCCGATACGAAATAAAGTTAGTTTAGCTTCGGACGGACGGACGGACATTAACAAACAAACTAGCCATAACGTCGGTCATTGCGTGCTATATGGATCGAAATTGGGCATTGCGTGAAGTTCAACTCGCTGTCGATGAGGTGAATCGCCTGTTCGGTTCCCATTTCGAACACTAATTAATGATGATAGGTCAAGGCCCACCATACTGGAGCAAGGCTATCCGTACATTTGAAGGACGTGCTTGATTGTTTTGAGCTTACCGACTGCCGCTTGCTTGGTATTACAACTGATAATGCTTCGTCAAACTACTCGATGACACGCGAGCTGCAATCAACACTTGAGGCCTCTGGAATCGAGTGGCTGGCATTGAGGAACCACATACCATGCATGGCGCACGTCAGAAAGCTGGCTTTAGGTGCATTCATGAGCAGTCTCGGTGTAAAAGGCCGCGCCAAGTCCTGGGAAGCCCATGAGCGCGATCAGCAATTTGGCGAGAATGAAAGCATAGACATTGGGAAGAGTCAAAGACTTCGAAACGAGGGCAATGCTAGAAACAACAAGGTGTCGGCCTTGAAACCAGGTTTAGCAAAGATAATTGAGAAAGTACGTATTTCATGATATTTTGAAAGTCCTGAAGCTGACCTTCATATAGCAGAGAATGCTTGCTGTATTAATTGCGTTGACACCTGGTCACTGAAACGAGTTCATTGATTGTCAAAAAGCCAAAGTCCGCATTGCGGCACTTCCTATTATGGATGTGAAGACACGTTGGAACTCTACACTGGAGTTACTCGAGCACGCCTACCGCTTACGGCAATTCTCACGCGAGTGGCTTCAAAACCCGAAATACGCTCAATATCGGCCATTATTTGCAACTCAGGATGAATAGACGATTGTCAAGTATATCATGGAAGTGTTGAGGCCATTTTGATATTGAACCCTTTGGATGTCGAAGAGGAATACAGTCACATTGCATCACATCATCACAGTGTACAACGACATGTTCGATCACATGGATGGCGTGATGCGGGCTTTGGCCAAAAAGAAGACTCAATGGAAGGAAGATTTGTTCTTCGCTGTGAAGTTAGCTTGGCAGAAGCTTCCCACATACTACGCTGAAGTGACACCAATGACGGGCATGCTCCTGATTTCCGCACAAATCCTTGATCCATTCCGGAAGTCGCGATCGTTTAGAAAGTGGGACAAGGGAATGGATATTAATCCTGAGGACGAGACATCGTACACTACACAATACCAAGAGGCTTTTCTAAAGTATGTGGAAAATGAATACTGCGCTAAACGTCGACGTGCGCCGATCAATGAACTCGGAACAGTACCGAGCAGCAATCTCATCCCCTCCGCAACGGCATCAGGGTCCTATCAATCATCCATTTATCCATATGATTTGTCCAGCGATGATGAGAAATACTTAACGATTAACAATGTGCCTGAGATGACACCCGGACGAAGCAATTGCACAGCCCGCTTATTGACCGCCGCGAGGCTCTATTTGAATCTGCCGCCTGAAGCACCAAAGAACCGTGGTCAAATTAATCCAAATCTCAATAATTACCACTCCGACCCAATGGAGATTAGCAGTACATTGTGGATACCGGACATAACTGATTGGTGGCGCCAACAGGAGGAAACGCACTCAATGTACGCCGATCTCTCCAATGTGGCTCGTGACATAATCCCTATCATACCACCTGGTGTCGGAGTGGAGGCCAGTTTTTCCCTTGGCCGAGATGTTATTGGGTGGAGGCAGTCAAAAACCACAGGCAAGACCCTGCGCCAAAATGTCGTTGTCAGGCTGTTTGCTCGAGCCTTTAATGGGATTTTGGCAGGCACTGACCGAGAATTGGATACCCCACACACAGAAAACGACCCGGAAATGAAGAACGAGGCGGAGGAAAGGACATTGCACAGAATGGCCAAGGTTCATGACTTTTTGGAGATGTGGCAGGGCAGCCAAAATCTACGTGCTACCCAGAAGGAATCTCGCGCTCAAAGCAAGCAGATGACCGCCGTAGGATACATTTCGGACACTGAAAAGAGCGTTAAAGCATCCTTGTCACTCTTTCAACATGATGGTGCGGCTGCATTTGAATTGTCAGACAGATCACCGTTGCCACCAGCTTTGTCTGCAAAGGACCTCCCTAGAGGACGAACCCAGATCTTAAATGTGCGCCAAATCCGGAGAATCAACAGTCATCCAGTCGAAATCGATGACGATAGCGCACCTGAAAGCATTTCGGACACCGATGAATGGCTGAACTGGAATGGCGACTTGGATAATCCAAATGACAGCGAAGATGATTGCGCAGTAGACGATGAATCCGATATAGGCCGCAACAATGGCATTGAGGATTCGGAATGCTCAGAGCAGCAGGATGTGAGCGCCGCGCCAAATGTGCCCGGATTGGTTCGGCCGACTCAGAAGTCAAAGAGACAGGCTGAAAAGGTGTTGGTGACGGTCAATGCAGTTGAAACGCGGAGAAACAAAGGAGGGAAGAAAAAGTAGGACAGAATGCGTCAATGGTTCACCAGCTTTATGTAGCTTGACTGAGAGTTTCAGTTGGAGATATATAATGGGTGAATGGTAAGAAGTAGATCGTGAATATCGGTTCATAAATAGATGTATAGCAGGCACAATGAATCTTTGGGCATGATACATCATTTTTAGTCGTGTGAGAGTGAACAGTGCAAGATTATTACGCCGCTCGGCTTTGCCACAAGGCTGAGTCTCAATCAGGCAGAATAACAGCTGATCAAGTCAAATCAGGATGAAATCAACTGTCGACAGCAGCAGATGTTGAATGGACAATACATTAAAATGAGCGTCAACAGAGCATCAACGACTTTTGGCCTTGCATCTTGGAAATTGCATGGGCTGTGCGGCGACGTTACGCCATAAATGTGCTATCGGCCGCCTCTCTAGGCAAAACCGCTTGCAACAACATCGCTACTATGTCCTAAAAATGAAGCGTCAACAGAGCGTCAACGACTTTGGGCCTTGTATCATGGAAAATCCTAGTGTTATGCAGCGACAATAGGCCATAATCAGATTATCGGCTGCCATTCTAGGCAAAAACAGTAGTGATGACATCGCTACTGTGTCCTAAAAATGTGTGTCAACGGAGCGTCAACAATGTTTAGCTTTGCATCTTCGGTAAGTTATGTTCCAATTAGTTGTAGACATCCATTTATGGGATATTGGCAGCCTTTACAGGCAAAAGCAACAGCGAGATGCTCCCTGCGGCGTCCTGAAAATGAGTGTCAACCGAGCGTCAACAGTGTCAGGACTTGCATATTTTGTAATCAAGGCATCACGCAAATCTTCGCGTGCGCAACTGTATTATCGACCGCCTTGCTAGGCAAAAGTAGCATATATCGAAGGTGAAACACAGATACCAAATTAATCGATCTTACACACTCCTCAACAAGCAAAAGCACATTGTTGGTTGCTGAAAACGCGATTTTGATAAGATACTATTAACACACTGCAAATACAACAGCCTTATATGAATCTATAGATGGACCCG
>Ga0307512_10005843_pt1 | contig 12665 bp, 13 predicted proteins | sample 14_EM_MG_FD_200267 | JGI IMG/M metagenome (GOLD analysis project Ga0307512, IMG submission 200267) | Populus trichocarpa ectomycorrhiza microbial communities from riparian zone in the Pacific Northwest, United States - 14_EM | ecosystem: Host-associated > Plants > Roots > Unclassified | place... | reverse complement strand
GGGGGGATGGGGGGTATTTCGGGGGAGACGCACCTCGGTGGGAAAAGGACCGACGGACACGGGAGGCCGAGGACGGCGGTGACGACGAACGAGAGGAGCGGGAGATTGAAGGAGAGCGGGAGATGGTCGACTGGAGGGAAGCGGCTGGGCGACGGTCTGGGAGACTCTCAGCCACGTTTCGCGGACGGAAAAGGTCGAGCAAACTCAGACCGCAATTAGCCGAAAGACTACAATCAATCTAATAGCGTTGCCGGCGACTACAAAGACTAGAATCCTACGCGAAAAGTTCTTTCAATGGCAAAAACTAATGCCTCCGCACTACAGCTATCTGGAAATCCCACCCTCCGACCAGATATTTCACCTCAACCAGTCGGCGTATCTCCCGCCACCCACTCTCCACCTGCTCTAGCGACCCAACATCCGTCACCACATAGATGAAATCCGAGGGCGACAACAGTGATCGCAAAAGGGAACCCAACAAAAACGCAATCAACGCAATGAGAATCACCACCCTCAACGGATACTCCTGCCGCGGCGTAGAGATGGCTCGCAACGAGCGAGCTACCTTGGCTGTATCCAAATACATCCCTGGTGGTTGAGGCTCATTCGTCGCCAAGCCCACCAAATCGGTGGTCGACCTATTCATGGGGGTGCTCGCTTTCGTCGAAAAGTGCGACAACGGGTTCTGATAAGACCCAAGGAAACCCAACAATCCACCTCCCCTAGCCTGAGGAGTAGTTGCTTCGGGAGAAGCCGTAGTTGATGCCATCTGTTGAAATGCCGAAAACCCCAATCGGTAAATATCTCACAACAAGGCCCACACCGTAAATCGTCCTGAATTTGACTCACATTTGTCCTGGCGTCTTGGCTACTCTGTGGTTCTACTTTCACTTCGGTCTCCTTCGTCTCGCTCTCAACGGGTGCTATCGGGGTAGCGGAAACGGCAGGGTCCAGCAGATGAACTGCTACCGCCACAGGTGTCTGGAACTCCTCCGACAGTGTACCGCCTCCAGAACTCCTGTAAACCGCTCGCTATTAGGAAACCGGAATGCGAGGATCCGTATAAAAATATACTCACCTGATAAGGATATCCGATCGTGATGCTCTGCTGTCCAAAAGTTCCTCTCGTCCTAGATTCGTCAATGCCTCCTTCTCACCGACAACCTCAACTGTCTTCCCCTCCGCCAAGACACTTGATGGCTTGTCCCTGTTCGCAGGAACAATCTCCACATCCACCACCGCTCCTCCCTTCTCCTGCAGATTAACCAGCCATTGAGGTTTCGGCGGGGCCGTCCTGATCTCGCCAGTCAAAGGGTCTTGCAGGGTCGAACCATGATACTGCGCCGTGGGAAGCGTCAACCTCAAAAGATGTCTCGGTGGTCTGTCTTCGTGCAATCCAGAAGAGTGCAAAGGCGAAGATGGCATTGCGTGAATCGTGACCATCAACGGCAGCGCTTTGTCCTTCTCCTCACTTCCCAATGCTTGTCCGGGCGCCGGTAGCGTGATGAACTTTGCGTTCCTCCTTATCCTAGACCCCAAATTGATATCGTATCCTCCGGGATAGAGTCTCGAGTCCACGATAATCTCCGCAACGAGCAGATCGACGGGTTGTCGAACCTCACCCCGCATAGTGAACATGGACGAAGTAGATCTGAGCACTTCCCGAGACCTCGACCTCCCAGAGAAAGAGGAAACCCTCTCGGATCGATTCCTCACCGTCATGTTCGAAGTCGTGGAACTTGAAAGGTCCTCTGTGCCGACCAACAACTGAGGAGAAGTCGGCCCCTCACCGTCTTCCCGTTCCCTTTCTCGCTCCTTCAAGGATGGGGGTGTGATCATGCTCGGCCGTGGCGTGGAATCGTAATCGTTGCTTCCCCGTAGTGGTGACGAAGCCCTCGGCCGGAACCCAGAAGAAGACGAAGGGGTTGAATTCGTACCAGACCAAGTGACGAGCAGCGTGCTCCGATAAACCTTTGCTTGGGGATCGTACTTCGTCGCGACCAAAAGGCGATCATGATCACGTTTCCTCAAGGACCAAGTGTCCAACCCTTCTCCTGATGAGTTCACCTCGTTGATTTTGTCCAATAACATGAACCCATACGTCGGAAGGCGTGTAAGAGGAGAGGGCGCCAACCCTTTGACGTAAGTCTCGACGGCGAGAATGCCTCTTGCAAGGGTGACGTTAAGACTCGTGTTGGTAGCCGTCGGCATCGACCCCGCATAGTCAACTGCGACTAGCCTCGTGCACCTCGTGGAAGGGATCGTGTACTTCTCCGTAGTGTAAGGGTCGAGGGTCTCCAGTATCCATCCGTCCACAAAAACGCGTCCGATAGGTAGCGTGTACGGGTTATACTTCGTAGCCGAGAATGAGGTGACCGACTCCGGTGAGAATGAAGCCGATGCGCAGAAAATCGCCGTCCTGGAATCGTTCGAGCTCTCCCCCTCGCCTTCTCGCGTCCTCGCCCTCGTCCTCGTAGGTTTAGCTCTCGCAAGTACCGAGGCCAGGTAGAACCCACGATCTCTGAACGGGAACCCTCCCCTATTGACAACAAACGCCGTGTGACATCCATCCCTAAACACCTGGAAAACCTGCGCGGAGCTGAACTGGGTGTCCCATTGTTTCCTGCAGTCGTAACTTGCGATGACGGAGGCGACTTCCTCAGCCGATACGCCTTCGATGACCTTCTCGGCTTTGTGAATGGGAATTATGGGTGAAATTTCCGGACATATCCTTCGATGAACGGGGCAGCCTTTGTCGCCGACGAAGGTCCAACCATCCAGGAGGGGGTTTACGTGGTGTTGCTGAACGATTTGTAGGGCATCGAGAACATATTGCATGGGCGGTTTTGATGACGATGGGGTGACGTCGTTGGCTGAAACTACGGGAGGCGAGAGAGGCGTTTGACTCTCCTGGATCGTGCTCGGGGATCCCATGGTGAAAAATCGGGTGAGCGGGCTGGAGAATTTGGGAATCACCGAGGCGGCACTCAAGGGTGCAAGCAGTGAGCTGGCGGTATCGGACGGGGCCTTGACTGGAGATTCAGCCCCACTCGACTCCCCATCGGTATCGTCAAACTGCCTCCTCTTCTTGATCCTTATTACCGGAGGTTGATCCAAGGGAACACGGAGCGGCTTGATTCGCTTCTGCTTCGTCAACTGCTTGACCTCGGTCTCGGAAATCTCCTCCACATCGACCGCCACCTTAACTCCGTTGACCATCACCAGTCCCTTGTCCTTCGCTGAGCTCGTGATCCCTCGCCGAACGATGGCCTGTAATCGTTCATCGCCAGCAAGGACAGCGTCATGAGTGATAGTGATCCAGACTCCTCCTCCGGCCGCACTTAATCGATGCCTTCGTAGACAGCTCAGCGCTTGAGGGGGCGGATCCACAACGATATCCAATGCTGGTCCCCATGTGTCCAAATCGCATCTCAGCTCGCACTCCACGATCGGCATCGTCGAGGTCTTCTCCTCTTCTTCTTTCTGCGCCTTCGATTCCATATTTGAGGTCGAACTTGTGAATGTCGAAGTCGAAGTCGTGGTGGTTCGTCGGCTGGAACATACGGAGTATTCGATCCTGAAACTCCCGCGGTCGTGGTCATATCGAACACTATCGACACTCGCGCCGTCGAGGCGGGTCATGACTGGTGGCCCGCCACACTTGATGACGAATTCGCCGACGCCGGCCACCGCGGTGATCATTTGTTGTGGGATGCTATTCTTGTTGGACCATCCTTTGGGATCCGACTGCTCGAGGAGGGTTACAAGAGTCGTAGTAGGCGAGAGCGCTTCGATCGACCATCCTTGCAGATCCACTTGGGTACGGATTGTAGTGGGACTGACGGGAGGGATGAACGGGAACAGGGGCAAGTCGTCGACGGAGAACGCAAACACATGGATGGTTGTTGGAGATTTATACACCGTCTTAAGTACCACGGCATCTCTCCCGCTGTACGTTTAAGATAGAAGTGCGGAACGAAAACACGTGAGTTCATACCCAGTAACCGAGATTTAGTTGAAGGATACGATCATCGGCGTAAGGGAAGGGAACAGGGAAATGGGCGGTGATGAAGGATCAACATCGAACGGATTGGTACGTACTTTGCTGGCCATATTGGTTTGGATTTCCAGTGCCAAACCTCGGATAGCTCATTCACATCTTCCAGGAGAACGGCGTCATCGTATGATCGATCCCATTGGGTTCGGGCCCCGGGTGTGACGATGGTGCTGTACAGATCCCAAATCCCGAGCCCAACGAACGTGGCCTCGGCACGGAACACTACAAGCGTTGGATCTATCGAATCAAGTTGGGTGACGGATACTCCACGGGCCTCGGTTGCTATGAGGCGGAAGAAATCAGCTATTGTTCCGGAATCAAACGGGGCACACCTCACTTGGTTTCCATTTTGCCTCGGGCTCTTGAAGCAATGAAGAGAAATAGATGTAACTCCTCTTTACCCTCGACAAAATGGATTTCTTGGCAGATTCTGAGCGCTCTCTAGGCGGTCCGCCGGGTGATGACGGCCTAGGGGGGACAGGACCGGGAATCAGGTCCAATGGCGAAGTTTTGCTCGATCCACCACCGATCGAAGAAGGCATGCTCACAGTATTGCTCTCCGCAACACTCGACGTCGAAACACTTTGGAGACTGATCTGGGCTGCGCTGGTCGCGTCTTGAGCGATGTGGTTCTGGATCATCATTCCAGGGTTGAAGGAAGAAGGGTCTCGCTCCTCCACGGTTTCGACCTTATGGGGTATTCCATTCAGCCTCAAGGCACCAGGCGACGAGCCGGACTTTTCAATAGTGATCTGGACCTTCATTACCGAATGTTCATCCAGTAATGGGCTATGTTTGATTTGAAAGACGATCGAATCGTGCGGTTTTGGCGCTCCCGAATCAAGGGTAGGGGAAGGAGGGGAATTTCGAATCGCCTTCGCTGACCAAGGTAGTCGTTCAACCTCTTTCGAAGATGCCTTCACTGATACCTGCACATCCCACCCGTCAGAGGAAGGCAATACACACTCCGTTGCCCTTGTAAGTCTCCTCGCCTCTCGTATCACGTGTAGTTCGTCGATACCTTCAGTGGTGTAGAGGTGGGGATCACCCTCATCGAACACCACAGAGTAATTGAGGGTCAGGGCAACACGGTCCACTTGGAACCGCATTCGCTCAGTCATAACGCCGTTGCCGTAACCTCTCAATACAGGGATACGATATCCACGCTCCTTGACGGTCGTATATAGACCCAACATCATTGCGGAAAGTTGCTGTGCGGTTGCGGCAACAGAGCCGAACGACCACATAGCGCGGAAATCGTGTTGCCAGAAATGTGTTATCCGTACATGGCTCGGGTTGCGAGAGGATTGCTCGGCGGAGGAGTATTGAATACACCAGGCAAAAACTGGATGGGTCGGTTGGACCCGATTCAATTATGTTTGCCGACAAAAATCATAAAAGTGGGCTCACGTTTGACATCTGAACGAACATAAGGGGGAGAGGGACGTAGATATGCTGGTTCGTCCGGGGAACGAGGAAGGGAGGTAGAAATATCGATTAGGGTCGTTGCGTCATTGAACGTGCGCGAGATCGTGACCGCATCCCGCGGACTATCGGTGTACGGAAAGGAGGGTAGAAGTCTGCTCAGCGAAGAGAAAATTTTAGCGCACAAAGCAAAGCACTCACTATGCGGGCCAACCTAGCGTGAAGTTTGTCTTGGATATCCTCGTGGTGGGGTCCAGCATCTCTATGAGGGTGGAGCTTTCCACCGTCGGGTTCCACTCCTTTCTGAACTCTGGGGTGACCAAAATGGATTTCCACGAGTCGAGTGGAATGGAATCTTCAGGGGCGAGGGTGACATCCAGTTGAACCCGATAGACATCCCCTGCTTTTGTGGATTTCTTGGAGAGCTTGATGTTGTTCAAGTCCGGGGTGTGGCCATTAGCCCGAGCCTTGCCCTTGTTCTTCATCTGCAGTTGGGGAGAATCAGGACGAGAAGAGGGGGTACTAGAGCCATCGCTCGTGGTGGGTGGGGTCGGAATTCGCTTCCAGTCGCTCGCTGGCGAAGTGAGGAGTTGCCGGAATTGGGACTGCACAAGATCCAGTGCAGTGTACCACGATTGCCGCAGCCTGCAGATGTTGAACAGGGGAACATTCTGGATAGGTGAAGATGAGAACTCACTCAGTTCCGTCGGACATACTAGCTCCGTTTAATGTGGGGATAAGTCGAGGTCAGGGTCTATGGCAGGGGCGTGTAAGCGAGTCTTTTGGTGTAATTATGTGCGGACATGTGATCAACCCCACACACGACTCATGACACGTAGGTTCGCTGTACAGGCTCGCACCTTCGGTTTTTGGGTGATGAAAAGAGTTGGATTGACCACGTCCGGGGTTTTTGTCTTTTTATCTTTTTATTTGCTTTCCAGCTTTCGTCAATTCCGAACACGCTTTGGCTGAGAGGGTTTGGTCCGGTCCGACCAGTCCGGATCCTCTCGATCGGCAACTTCCTCCCTCCAAGTTCGCCTCTGCCATGAGCCAGCGGGTGCTCAGTATACAGTCTCATGTTACCTACGGATACGTCGGAGGCAAGGCCGCTGTCTTTCCTCTCCAATGTCTAGGCTACGATGTCGACGTGCGTAGTTAAAATTCTCCGCCCACACTAAGATCCTATGTTCACCCAAACCCAAGGTCATCAACACCGTCAACTTTTCCAATCACTCGGGTGCGTGACCTTATGCTCAGAATCGGTTTGCCGTTTGACCGTTTGTTGTGCAGGTTATGGTCGGTTTGGAGGGACCCGGACCTCCGCTTCAGAGCTGCAGCAAATCCTGCAGGTAATGGAGGAGAACCAGCTTCCTGATCCGTCTAGACTTCTTACAGGCGAGCCTTTTCTCGATCGACACGCGTAATCTGACACATGGCCGACTACAGGTTACATACCCGGCCCAGAGGCTCTGTCCGTCGTGCAAGAGGTCGCAGTGAGACTGCGGAAGCGTCACCCGAGGCTCATATACCTCTTAGACCGTGAGCCTTCTCGGACCTTGTTACGTAAGAGTTGCGGCTGAACGGAAAAGGTGACCCCAGCCGTCATCGGCGATTCGGGCGTTCTTTATGTCTCGCCCAACGTAGTATCCATATACCGAGCGATGCTCCCACTTGCCACGATAATCACTCCGAATTGGTTCGAAGTCGAGTGAGTGCTTTGACGACCTTCCATCACATGCCATCCACTTAGGCCGCCTTCGCTAGGACCTTGACAGATGTCAGAATAGTGGACCCGCAGTCGTTGCGTGATGCAATCAGAAAGTTGCACGAGGAATACCAGGTCCCGAACGTTGTGGTCAGCTCCATCCCAATGAAGCCTTGGCTTGCAGAGTTTCTACCAGAGGAAATACCCCAAGGCCAGTCCACAGATCTGCTGTGCATCTCCTCGTCGAGGAGCGCTCCCGAGAAGAGTGCGGTTGTTCACGCGTGTACTGTTCCCCTGATCCCCGGATACTTTTCAGGAGTTGGGGATCTCTTCTCTGCGCTCGTCTTGGCTCATTTTTACCCCAACGGCAAATCACCATTACCGGATGCTGTGGGGAAGGCGTTGACGAAAACGCACGCCATCGTACAGTTGACACACGCTTATTCACAGACTCTGGAAGAAGCAGACAGAACAAGTACGGACGACGAATTAGACGAGAAGGATCCCATGCGAGTCGTGCGTCGGATGCGGGGAAGGGAACTCAGGCTCATCCAGGGTCAAGATATTATCCGGGGCGAAGGTCGGACGCGCGAGATGAAACCGTGGGAAATGTTCTGGGGACAGGGGTTAGATATTGTTACATAATCAATCAGTTGAAGTGAAATCTGTATTTTTGGAAAGCGTCCTTTTTCTCTGTTACGGTCACTCCCTACAGTCTTCGTTGTCCCATCCTCTCACTCTCTTTTTTACGCTCGTTTTCACCATCGTCGACATGGATGCTCACCGAAAGATGATGCAACGTCGTCAGGCGTTCAACGGATTCCCGTTCGACTCTACCGGTGGTCTTCTCTCCACCTCTAAAAGTCCGTCCCATACCCGCTACATGCACTTCATCTCACCTCTGACCACTCTCATAATCTATAGCCGACCCCATTCCGACTAGCGACCCGTTCCCTCCGACATCGATTGATGAACCAATCTCAACGCCTAGTCCATCCACAACTTCCTCGACTCCTTCCAGCACCTCTTCTTCAACTTCCTCCTCTTCGTCCTCATCGTCGTCTTCGAGCTCTTCGTCGTCGTCGTTGTCGTCGTCGTCGTCGTCTTCGGTCACACCTCCGCTACCCGTTTCGACTACCTTCACGGTTTGTTTTACCTGTTCGCTTCCCCATTCACTTGTGCTAAGCTTGGATGAATTAAGACCTCCGTTGGTACCAGTCAGAAACCCTCATTCTCGACAACCTCGTTCACTCGGCCCGGGATCACCTCTCTCACGTCTAAGCCCTCCTCCACGGGTGCGGGTGGGAATGTCTCCAGTTCTGGTGCGAATGTTTCTACAGGAGCCATTGTCGGTGGAATTGCCGCTGGTATCCTGGGTCTATGCGGAATCTCCTTCGCTCTTCTGTACTTCATTGTAAGTTCTTGCTGCCCCTCCCCCCAGACCTTTTCCCCTCACCATCTGTACAGCGCCGTATGAAGGAGAGAAAGGGCGACAATGCCTTCGATTCTGAAGTCTTCAGACGCCAGTCTAGGATGCTTCACGACGAGCCTCAGGTGCTCCCTGATAACGACAGCCCCTTCGTCCCCCGTCCTCCCACCATGATTGAAAGACGCATGAACTCCACCCCGGTTTCAAACATGGGCGGTAACGCTTATGGACCAGGTCCTGGCTACGGTGGATATAACGACTACAACGCTGGCTACAACCACCCCGGTTTTGTTCCTAGTCAGGCCATGTCGCACCACCAATCTTACGGAGACTCGTACATGGGTTCCCCAACATCCGCCCCCATGTCACCACCAATGTCTGTCAACTATGGCGATGTTGGTGTCCAACAGTCCCAGTCGGCTTACTTGTCCAGGCAACCACCCATCAACGAACCTGCACCTGTGGATAACAATGCACATTACGTCGATTTGAGCAGGGCCAGTGTAACTCCGTTCCAGGCAGCTCAGTATGAGGAAATTCACCGCCATTTGAATATGCCACCTGCCGAACCTGTTCTCGGCTCACTTGCCGAGGAGGAATACCCACGGAAGGGTCCCGCTCCCAAGGGACCATCTCCCTTTGCCGATCCTTCTGAAGACGTACTTCCACCACCATCCCCCGTTCACTCGAACCGTAGCAGGATTGACTCGAACCCACCTAAGCTACCCGAGTTGAACTCTCCAATGTCCCCAGTGTACGCATTGCACCCTGTCCCCGCTGAGGTTCCGAGCAAGCAGACAGAGGTATCTACCGCTGGTCTTCCCGCAACTCCTGCTCCTGCCCACGTCGCTCACCCCAACCCCACCATCCCGAACCAGAAGCGCCCCGATACCGTCTACACTATTTATGACGATGAAGATGCCTATGCAGGCATCTAAATGAATCGAGCAAGCGCTCTCTTGTGTGGCGGGATGCTGTGCGCCGGTTTCCTCGCAGCTGGTTACCACAAAGACTGCAGACGCTTATACTCACCCGAACCGATCTACGCTGGTTGTGACTTGTTTTACTATTTTCTTATGACGGGTACCGTTGTGGTGCCTGACCGGTTAAACGAGCCTCCTCTCGTTCGATACCCCTTTCTCACTTTCCTTGACGATCACTCATAGCTTGTTCTACTCGCCCCGTTTGTCGATTGCCCCACATTTTCCGTCATGTTGTGCATCTCTATATCTTGCGGGGTGATTGGATGACCATGCTGTCTGTCCTCGTTTCTCTCGTCCCCTTCTTGTTGTCACAAGGCATTGTTCTTTCATTGTCGTTCGTTCTGCCGGCGGTTTATTGTATTTGATGGAAGTTGACCTTGTCAGTGCTTTCGTCAACCTTGACTTCAGTGCTCATAACCCCACGAAATTCTGTGTTTATCGTTGGTTTAGGGCTTTGCCTGTGTCCAAAAACCTATTTGTACCGCTTTATACCAACCAAATTGTAGGTTTGGTTTGACAGACGACTGAAACTTCTCACGCTCTGATTGGCTGAGACAACCAAAGCCAAACGTTCAAACCTCGACAGGTACCTTCAAATACTGCCACAGAAAGCCTCAGCAGGCACCAGCTCTACGCCTATTACCCTATGCCATAACTCTTTTGCTGGACATGCGTACGTGGGCCCGCCGTACCCAAGTTTCTGTGTGGTGGCGATAGGACGTCATCCGATCTGACCAATAAACATTCTCTGTAAGTCTCAGGCGTTCTACTGAGCTATCACTGGTTGCGCCTGGTTGTATGGAAGGTGTCCATGCCGATGCCATTCGACAACCTGTCAAAGGGGATCTGGTGAATGGCCCGGTTGGCGCTTCTCTGGTTCCTCGGATCCACACGTTGAATGTTTCAGGCCAGTCACCCCAGATGGGCTCACGTGGGGTGTCCTTGCTTAACCGCCTGTGGCTCCTTGTGGTGTCCCGAACTCGAGCTGTGGGTTGGGTGCCTTTCCTCATACCGATTTTCAGCGGGGGGTTCCCGTGCGTGCAAGTTTCGTTTGGCCGGAGTGGGGTGCCTCAAGGCTGACGCATATCGCGTCCCATTCCTTGCATCCTTTCTGGACCCCTCCCACTGCGGATAGACGACTCAACCTCTCATACCGTATGTGTAGGACTTTAGCACAGTGTGATCTGCCATTGTTCTGACAGTAGCCGGTGGCGAGGTGACAGCGACACCTCTTGTTCCTGGTGCTCAACCTCGGTTTAGGACTTGGCCCTGTGTCCACGTCCATGGCGTGCCTTAAACCCCTGTGTTGTCCAGGCACATCTGTCCATAGAGCAGACCGCCCTCAAATACGTTGACACTGTGATGGGGTGTTTCAACTACAGAAGGGCACGTTTGCTTGCGCGTTTGTGTTTCGTTGAGCTCGAGCTGCCGGCCTTTTGGCCCAGAGCGTTACCTTTTGTATGGCTAGATTTCTGGTATGGCGGGAGGCAGGGTTCAGCTTGAACTACGCTCACATCGCTCATGGGTTCTACGCTTAACGTTTGGGTGCACTTACAGTGCCGGCACCCGAGCACGGGTACGACTAGTTGCTTGAGTGGAAATAACGATAGTGACCATAATTATAACCAGGCGCATTAATACGACTGTTCAACCAGGTCCATTGTCCCTCTCTTCTTCATCTCCGGTAACAAATACCCAATGCAACTTCCCACGTCGTGCCTCCCCCCCTTGGTATTATGCACACTACCTTTGGGTGAATCGAGAACGACTCCCAGAACTAGCTAAGGGGGTGATCGAGGTCCAACGACTGTCTTCAAGTTTGTTCTCCGAAAACATTCCAAAAGTTCACACCGGGACTGACGATGTCAAAGTAATTGACGTGGATCGAGACTTGTCGGAGATCTCGACGCTTGTGTGATTTGGAGTGCCATTGTGATCCACTCGACGTTCCGCGACCTGGGTCGAAAAACTATCCCTTTCAGTCTTATAGTCGCTTTCAGGAGGTCAATCGAAGTCAATCTGTCCTCGCCTAGAAAAGGATTGAGATCGGTGCGGAAGCAGATGCCCGGTGGACTTACCAAGGGCGTGGAAAGTAATATCGAGGGATTCAAGGGTGTTTAAACACCCCGCCACCAGCCTCACTATTGATATGAGATGTTCCTCGTCAACCCACTCTAAAGTGAGCTTCCGGAAGTGGATACCTCTCGGTAAGGATAGCAATCTGCGAACAATAGGTTTTATACCTCCGTTCCAGCGGAGCGTGAGGGACTCGGTAAACGGGGGTAAGTTCGAAAGCTGGGTGGCGGTCGGTAGCTCATCGTTTAACAACTCGGCTTCAACAACCACCGTCAGGTCCTCGATAAGAGGGAATGAGAAGATGAAGAATCACGAGGGGAAATTGGGGGGGGAACATATGGAGAGATTTGATAACGGGTGAGAATCCGCGGAATAGGGCGAAAGTGACCACAAGCCCGTGGGTGGGCACATCCAAACCACTGATCTCGAAGTGCATAACGTGAGAGAAACCAGTGATCCAACTGCTCGGTTCCGCATCTGCAGCTGTGACGGCGTGGGTGCAGTCAATAAGCAAAGTTTTGGTGTAACGGCAGGAGATGTCAAAAGATCTGGAAATGTCTCCTTCCGTGATTACAGTATATGCGTGGTAGCGAACCAGACCTTGGCGAAAAGGTGCCTTCGGGTACGCAGAATCCATGACCTAGAGACGAGGCAACAATTCCTCAGCGCATGTTTCGTATCTTGTAGAAGGTCGACGATGGCATCCAACATTCCCGCTGGGAGGTGGGGATCCAGCATGATGATTTCGGTCCACAAGCTGCATCGACGGTTTGCTCTGGCGCTTGATCGATCTTATCTACTGTTCCTGCAGCTTCTTCGCTCACGTTTCCCTGTAGATTTTTTCGATGGATTTGGGTTTGTGTGTAGTCTATGCAAGACTGTGGGGTTATTAGAGGGTTCTGGTGTGACTGGCACAGGGTACAGAGTGTAAACCAGGACAAACCAAACGACGACTTTTCCCCGAGAGGGCGCTGGAGAAGACATCATCTT
>Ga0307512_10005842_pt1 | contig 12667 bp, 11 predicted proteins | sample 14_EM_MG_FD_200267 | JGI IMG/M metagenome (GOLD analysis project Ga0307512, IMG submission 200267) | Populus trichocarpa ectomycorrhiza microbial communities from riparian zone in the Pacific Northwest, United States - 14_EM | ecosystem: Host-associated > Plants > Roots > Unclassified | place... | reverse complement strand
CACCAATTTTGACCTCAAATTTCCTTATATGTAAGGGGTCATTTTTTTTCATATCGCCACTGGGGGTCGAACTAACTACCTAACCCCCTATCCGGGATTTGCGGGCCGCGCCCCCCTTGGGATTTAGCATGATCCATAGGATACAGACAGTGGATGCGCTTTCGAGCGACCATCAAGATTAAGAATAGGAAGGCACGACACCCACTGGCATGGCTTGGATACCAATGATGCTCTAATTATGAAGGGGCTCACGCCCGTCTCACCAGCAAGGCAAGGGGAAAAAAGTTCAATTTACGCAATCGCCGGACGGGGCTGTGTTTTAATTGCCCTAACTTACAAACCCAGAACATCATATAGCCGTATTTTGAATAAATTATATTCTCAGTAGATCATCACGTGATACCGGTTATCAGCACCACTCCGTGACTGTCCCGTAGACGTCCTGATGTCTCCCACCCTCGCTCACTCCGATCTCACAACGTGCGAAATTTCTGACGCCCTCTTAAAGCTCGGCGTGTCCCACGGCGGCCACATACCGGACATCCATTGTATTTCCCCTCATTCTCACCCCGAGGGTAGCACAGGCAGCGTGCGCCTCTGCGGGCCAGCCTACACCGTCCGCATCGTGCTTGCATCCGAGCGCGACGAGCCGAAACTGCAAGCGGGTCACTTTGTCGATCTCGCGCCGGAAGGCAGCGTCATGTTCGTCTCTGCACCACCAGGTTTGTCCATCTGTCATCGACTTCCACCGATATCCTCTCCCCCCCAACTAGTTATTGACGACCCTCCCGCCACCCCCCATGTCTGTTCCCGCTTCCGCTCCTCTCCACACCACCAGCGGATTGACTTCGAATCATTCCGAAACCCTTCTTTCTCTGACCAACTCTAATTGGCTCAGGTGCGCAGAATGCCGTCTGGGGCGGCCTCATGACCGCCGGTGCGCAAGCACGCGGTGTCCTCGGCGCCGTAGTATCCGGTCGGGTGCGCGACGTTGCGGAGCACCGCGCGACAGGTTTCTCGGTGTTTGCTCGTGGAACGTCTACTGTGGGCCAGGCACCTTTTACTCGTGTTGCTGAGGTACAAGTACCTGTCACAGTCAACGTCGATTCGGAGCAACGGGGCGGACTGGCTGCAGTCGCTGTGAACCCCGGTGACCTTCTGGTCGCAGACGAAGACGGTGTCGTGTGCGTTCCCAAGCTACTAGAAAAAGAGGTTTTGAGGGTAGCTTCGCAAGGCCGGGAAATCGATGCGCGGTGTCTAAAGGATATTCAATCAGGTGTAAGCGTGGCGGAAAGCTTCAGGCGTCACCGCGGCAAACTATGAATGATTCTGACAATAACTATAAAATAGAACGTATCATTGATCAGGTGTAAAGTTAAGGAGGTATTTATGACAGATCGTTCCCCACCAACTCTCCCACCACCCAACCTCTCGTACACCCACCCTCGGTATTTGCAAACACTCTTTCATATATCTCCAAGTTTTGAGTTCGTCATCAGCAAAGGATGGTTTGGCCGCCCGAACTCGGGACTGGATATTCCCTTTCCCCAGGGATAAGGTGATAGACTGTCGTCGTACACTGACCTCCTTTGCATTGCAACCCCCCTCTCCTGAACTTCTGGGAACGAGACTGGGGATTCGTGTGTGATCGTGGTCGCTTTTGTGTCTGCTGTTGCCCTCAGTGATGCCGGCAAACAGGTCAGTGTAAGAGGACGCGTCCGGGGCCGAGAAGCGACGCAAGCAGAGCGATTGCGGGAAGAAGGCATCGGAGGTGACCGGTGACCCAGTGAACCCTCGGGACCCCCGCCCGAGCGTTGTGAGAAATTCCGGGGGCCCGGACTGGTGTTGTTTACCAATGTTGTGAGGGAGTCCGGTGCAAACGACACTGTGCCTCGTGTCCTGTACATGTCGTGTTGCCTTTTCGGGCCAGTTTCTTGGATTTTCTCGTCACTTCAGTGACGGAACTGACGCCCGCCGCACGTAGTATCTCGACTCTGGAGTATTTATATCTGAGAACGTCCCGACCCTATGTATCCAGTCTCGGCCGCCCCTTCGTTGACTTCTGTCATTTCTCCTCTTGGCTGCACCAGTTGGTGCCTCTCCCCCGGAATAACCCTTTGCTCCTCGACTCGGATGTTTCATTCTTCTTTCCGTGCCAGTGCTACAACACCATTTCATTCAGACAATTCGGACATTCACCACAGGACCACCTGAACGGTTTATCGTAAACCCATCGCTACTCTCCGTCCGGGCCTCCGACGCCTTGTCCGACCTTCAAGCTTCAAGTTCTGACTCCAACGATAGGACCTCCGTCTACACTGTCACCACCGTATCCAATGGGCGCCGGCGAACCCCTCAACGATACGGCCCGTGGTGAGGACTTCCTTCGTACACAAAACAACAGCCTCTCTCCTCGACAGCAATCGTTCCATTCCCAGCAGCGTCGAGTTTCGTTCTGTCAATATCATTCCGAATCCGATCTACCATCGCTCGCGTCCCAAACCCCCCTTTATTGTCCCTTCTCAAGTACGATTGAGGTGCAATGTCAGAAACAATGGCGAAGTCCACAACACGCAGTCATTCCTGTCCTACCCTCTCGTAGTTCCGCAACGTTCTCAGCCGATCGAAGGCCCAGCATAGCTCACTCCGCAATTAGTCCCAGCGGGGACAACAGCCGTGCGGATGGGGTAACACCCACAAACCGGGTGGTAATAAGAGGTGGGTCCCTTTTCCTTCTATCGTCATTGATCGGCTTTGAACTAGCTTCCTTTCGTTCAGGTTTGCCTCCTCTCACAGCCGAGGATCGGAATGTATCACCAGTTATGCGATACCCTCCTACGTTCCATGATTCGTTCAGTGATACGGTCCTACATGCTCAACTCGGATCCTCTGGTTCTATGATGGCCTCTGTCACAGCTCCGGAAGAATTTGGCAATGAAATATTTGAGTGGTCTGCAAATGGGACGGAGGCCGGAGACCATGCCAGGCATGTGAACAACAGTTGGAAAGAAGATGCCAGCGCAAAAGCTGTCCTCATATTTGTGGGTCCTCTTCGTCTGACCCTCGTGTTGGTCATTGTATTGATTTGCTCGAAAGACCGGCCTTTTTCCCCCAATCGTCGCGTCGTTTATCATGGAAAGCTACAAAATGTTATCATCCGATCCTGGAGACCGGACATCGCTTCCTATTTGCCAAGACCCTCAGGGACTCACTGGTGTTGCAAGTGGCACAGTCGGCTCGCTGCAGGCCTGCTCAACATCCCCTCCTGCTGCCTCACTTGTCTGTGTCAACGTCATGTGGCTGATGAGCCTTGTGCTCAGCATCGCATCCGCCCTGTTTGCAACATTGAGGCAGCAGCGGGCACCCAAGTGTAACCGGCTTCCCCAAGTTGCGATGACTGTAACGCTCCTCCTTTCTTTATTGTTGTTTCTCACCGGGCTAGTGATATTTTTTCTCGTGATCTACAAGACAGTGGCCATCGCTGTCTCAATCGCGGTCGGACTCTTTGTCACTTTGTATTTAACGTTGACCATGTTGCTTGTGTGGACCGCAACTTTCCGTATCATACCCTGTTGTCTGGCGTGCGGTGGTCTAGGCGAGACTGACAGAACTGTACTTGATAGTTATGCGTCGCTGCTGTGGCTTCTTGCCGCCACCCCCGTTTCCTTTTTTACCTACTCTCGCATGGTCGCGATACATATTCAGGATCGTCGCCATCAAGTTACAGTTTCCACCGCCTTGCTCTCAACTTTCCCCGTATTATTTTGTGTAGATTGTCAAACTACTGACCTACGGTTGTATCAACTGCGTTTCATATCGGCGTCTCTTTGATATGTTTGATGACTGACTGGCATGCCGAATGACGGCCCTAGCGTAGCGTTTGCTTACCAGTATCATGTTTAACTGTAGGCCTTCCATGATTCTCTCGGAAACTTTCTTGTGCCAAGAGGGGAGATAAACTACTGTAGTCTGTCCACCTAGAGGTTCTCAAGGCTGCTCGTTGCCCGTTGGGTATGTCGAACGGAACCTTGGATACGACCGTCAAGATGAGACTGTTTTTTCTCCTGCGCCTTCAAGACGAATTGTCAGGCGGATATGCGGCAGTGGGTATGCTGAGTAAATGCACCTCTACTCAGATTGAGGTGGATGACTCGGAGCCTTTCGTCCCCTTCAGCTCGTGCGGTTCCTCGTCGAGTACGGCGCGGATGTGACGGCCCAGGATAAGGACGGATCAACTCCGCTGTATATGGCGTCGGATAGCGGCAATATCGATCTCATGCGATTCCTTGTTGAGCATGGTGCAGAGGTGATGGCCCAGAACAAGTCCGGGTCGACTCCTCTGCATGAGGCATTGGAATCACTTCGTGGCAATGTGGAAGTCGCGCAGTTCCTCGTTGATCACGGTGCTGACGTGACGGCCCAGGGAAAGAAAGGGCGAACTCCACTACATCATGCGGCTCAACCGCGCGGCGGCAATGTCGACCTCGCACGGCTCCTTGTTGAGCATGGCGCCGACGTAACAGCCCAGGATGAGGACGAGTCCACTCCGCTGCATCAGGCGTTGTCCGAAGGCCATGTTGATCTCACACGGTTCCTCGTCGAGCATGGCGCCGATGTGACAGCCCAGGATAAGGACGGGTCCACTCCGCTGCATGAGGTATCACGGTCAGGCAGGGGCAATGTTGATCTTGCACGGTTCCTCGTTGAGCACGATGCCGATGTGACAGCCCAGGACAAGGACGGGTCCACTCCGCTGCATGAGATAACGCAATCATACACGGGCGATGTTGATCTTGCATGGTTCCTCGTCGAGAACGGTGCCGATGTGACAGCCAAAAACAAGAATGGGTCGACTCCGCTGCATAAGGTGTCATACAAGGGCCATGCTGATAGTGCACGGTTCCTTGTCGAGCGCGCGGCTGATGTGACAGCGCAAGATAAGGACGGGTCTACTCCGCTGCATGAGGTATCACGAACATACAGCCCCAATGTTGATATTGCATGGTTCCTTGTCGAGCACGGCGCGGATGTGACAGCCCAAAACAAGAATGGGTCGACTCCGTTGCATCAGGCGTCGTCCAGATGTCATGTTGATCTCGTACAGTTCCTTGTCGAGAACGGCGCCGACGTGACAGCCCAGGACAATGACGAATCAACTCCACTGCACCAGGCGTCATCCGAAGGCCGTTTTGATATCGAATGGTTCCTTGACGGGGACGGTGCGGATGTGACAGCCCAGGACAAGGATATGTCAACTCCGCTGCACAAGACTTCGCAGTCGTTCCGGGCCAGTTTTAATCTCATACAAGCCACTGCCGAGTTCCTCGCTGACTTTACAGTCTGGAGAAGGTATGGGTCGCCTCCGCTGGATGAGATGTCGCTAGCTGGCTGGGTCGGGGATCGTGTTGTCCGGTTCCTCGTCGAGCATGGCGCCAATATGATAGCTCAGAACAAGAATGGGTCGACTCCTCTGCATATGGCGTCGCTGCATGATCGTGTTAATCTCGTAGAGTTCCTTGTCGAGCACGGCGCAGACGTGACATCTCTGGATAAGGATGGCTCAACTCCGTTACATGAGGTGTCACGGTCGCACATGGGCCATGTTGGTCTTGCACAGCTCCTCATCAAACATGGTGCCAATGTGGCAGCCCAGGACAAGGACGGGTCAACTCCACTGGATCTCGCGTTGTCTGGAGGCCATGCGGCTCTCGCGCAATTCCTCCTCGGTCATAGCGTTGACTTGACTTCCCAGGGCTGCAAATCCAGCAGCCCACAACAACATGAATGAGAATCCATACCAGGTAGTAGCGGCATCGGCAGATACATACTGTTCTATTGTTCTATCCTTCTACTGTACAGTTATTATCGCGCTGTGCAGGCTGTAGATTAGGTGATATTACCATGCGTAGTTCAAGATACTGCCCACCGTATCTCTTTATCTCTCCCGCACTTCTACTTTTGCACCAAGGGTGGCGTATGCGTGCGCCTCTGCGAGCCTGTTTACATCGCCGCATGGTGCCGCATCCGAGCACGAGACGTAAAAACTAAAAGGAGCGTTCTTTATCGATTTCGCATCAGAGGGCAGGTGTTGCGTTCGTCTCGTACGATGATCAGGTTGGTACCCGTCAAAGCCGGCTTCGCCACGTGACAAATAATACCAAACATGAGACGATGCCCTGCTGTCCCCGGTTCATGCACAAAATGCTCTAGTGATCTGCCAGCTCTGGCTATAAGTCTAGCTCGGTTTATTCATTCAAGGGATGAAGTGTTTAAAGTATTCGCTAATACCACAGAGCGTGAGCAGGAAGGATGGCGCAGACCCGGAGGCGCCAGGAAAGCCAACCGATCATAATGAAGGTTCACTTTGTGACATAAATCCCCGTCAACTTTGTCGGGTCCACATCATTGTGGACGCATCCCTACACTTTTTTTTTTAGGAATCTTGGTTAGCATATCCAGTGGGATCGAGAATTGAGTTGCAATGTATGGATCGCATCTGCGCCAACAACTTGAAGAGCGACTCAAGTTATAAGCCACTCTGGGTGACAATGACGGCGTTCAATACGTGTCGTAAGCGCAGTTCTATGCACTGACTCGGGCGATCGGCACACGTCATCGCGAATATCTCGGAAATAATTAGTTGATGGGGGGACGGCGCGTCTACCAATTACTCTGTTCCCCATGGGAGTGCCCCAGGAAAGATCTGTTTCCCGTCCTTGGGGCACCACTCCAACAGCTCGCGCAATTCTGGCGCGCCGACATGATAGCCATGAGTCCGCATGTGAAAGTTCCTCCCCGTGCGCTTCTGGATGAGCGGCGCGTGGCAGCCGTACAAGTCACTAGTATACGGAGTATACGCGTTGGCCAACTGGCGGGTGGGGGTAAGTTGAAGGGAAAAAAGAGGTCATAAGACATGCAGAACATGGGTGGGGGGTATTGAAGGAGAACGGACCTCGCCTGTAGCTGCTTCGCGCTCGTCCGCCTCATTCCTGAGCGGTACGCCCTCGTACGCGAACCGGACCTCTGGCCAACGCAGCGCGACTCGATGAAGCTGCTCGAAGCGACGGCGCTTGAAGTTGTGGCCGACGACGGTGATGCGCGAGGGGTAGACGCCTGTTAGCTCGCGGAAGCGAGCGATGGAGAAGAGCACGTTTTGGTACGAGTCGAGCGCGGCGTCTTCGGTTGTCGCGCGGGAGAATGCGCTTGCGGGTGGGAGAAGGCCTGTCGTGCGCGCGAAGCGCAAGTAGGACTCGCCTTCGGATGTTGCGGTATGCGGGGAGGTGTGGCCCCTGGAGGGTGTGTAGTCGTGGGATGAGGAGGACGGGTACGTCAGTTGGGTGCGGTGCGTGTTTGTCAGGATGGTAACGCAACGCACCCGCTGAAGACGAGGAGAGCACGAGGATCCTCTGTGACGAATTGGGAGCTGGGTTTTTGGGAAGGGGTAAAGACAAAAGTCGGGAGCTAAGTAAGGAACCTCGCTCACCCGCGGGCTATGTGTGCGCGATAAAGGGACGGGCTCCCACGCCCTTTCTGATACGCACCAAGCAGCCACGTATCATCCTCTTCCGCGTCCTCCGCGCTCGCCCCAATCCAAATCGAATGCCCCGGCACGACGACGAGGTGATCGAGGACCGACAACGCGGCAGGCCTCTTCGGAAAAGTGTCCACGATGCTTCGAAAATGAAGGAGCGGAGCGGCGACGGTGCCATTAAGTGAGCGGAGGTTGAGCAGGATGGAGAAGGCGAGGAGGAGGGCGAGGAAGAGGGCGCTCAAGTTGGTCAGGCGTGCTGGGGCGCGGAGGAGCTTGGAGAGGGAGCGTGGGGGGTGGTTGAGGATGTGTCCGCGTCGTTGGAAGGAGACTGGAGCGGGCAGCATTCTGTGATGTGCGAGTGGTGCTACAGGGCACCGTGCTGCGATGCTACCGCCGCTCTGCCCTGACGCGTGGATTATTCTCGGAAGATCGTCTCCGCGTTGCCACAACGTGAAGCGCCCGTGTGCTGCGGTTGTGATCCGTCACGGGTCACCAAAAGCGAACTCGTACATTTTACTTTCACTTTTCGACGTGAACCAGGACACGACACTCCTCGCAACGAAAAAGGTATTATATATGCGGTACTTTAATTCCTCGTACGTGTGTGATCCACTGCCATGTGCTAGGAAGTTGGTCGCCATGGCTCGAGTTCCTGTGCCGGCCCCACATTTGTGCCACCAATCCTGCTTTTTTAAACCGTACCTTCTAACAATCTCCCAACACGCTTGTATACTGTGCAGTATCTGTTCCCACCCCAAAACAGTACCTTAGGCTCAACCGTTCAGGATCTACTCCAGTGATCCGTGCTGTATGTGCGGCGGCTGCGATAAGAATAGATGTCGACCCAAGGGGAAGGTAGACAGAGAGAGGGAGAGGAATGAGGAGAAGGGGAGAGCAAGGGGACGAATGCGCACGCGGATGATTCTGGACGAAAGACTAAAACCTCTGATTCCTTGATGGTTGCCCTCTACAGCGAGGTGAGTTTATATACATGGCTATGGGCATCTTGGTTGAGGCTGTAAATACTGGGTAGAAGCAGTGAGAGGAGCATAGCAAGGGAAGGGGGCGGAAGGAGGCTATGAGACAGGAGGAGTGACAGGAAGGCTTCAAGTTGTGGCGTTGACGGGCGCTCGGTCGTGGCTGTTTACGTGTCTGCCTCATGTTACTATGTAATACATCTCCCTGTTCCTGGGTCGACGGTAAAAGGCACCTCTTGAGCGTTTATGGCTGTCCAAAAAAATATACTAAAAGGCACGTGGAACGGTGGAAGGATTCCTCGAGATCAGAAAAGCTGTTCGTAACCACCTGTCTCGGATGATATGGTATATCCTATCATGCCCCTCTGCCGTCCTTGTCTCTGCGTTCTCGAAAAGTCTGCCTCATCCCATTCGACCCATCAGAAATCCCGAGCTTCCTCGGCTGCTCATTTTGTCTCTCCGCGGATTCTCGCCTTCCCAGCCGGTTGGCGACAGGGTCCGAGTCTTCGTGACATGTGCTCCTGTACTACCCGCGCGTGACTCGGAGAAATGAACAACCTAGGGGCTGTACCTTGCAGTGCGCACCAGATGACTGCTTTTGTTCTTGGTTAGTCCCAGGTATATAACCTCTTCCCTCTCGATTGGAGCCTGTGTCCCCCCCAATCCCTCGCGAAACTCATCACTAGTACTGTGGCATGAAGCTTGCTCTCCCCGTCACTCTAGCCATCGCCTTTATGGCGCCTCACGGGGCCTCAGCGTGGGGCAGTCTCGGACATGAAACCACCGGGTAGGAATTGCTCACGAAAGGTTCCTCGATGTGCTGAATGGTTGATCGTACGCACTGGCAGTTACCTCGCGATGCAGGTATGTCAGTTTAGGCTGTCTGTCACGGTCGGGAAGACTTAGAACTTTTACCATCGTCCCTAGTTCCTTGATGCAACCGCCCTGTCCAATGTTCAATCGATCCTCGGATCGACTTTCAGTGAATCGCTGGGTCCTGCAGCCATCGTGGGTGTCGTCGTTTCCATTCGCAGGTACTAAGCGACTAATAAGAGCGACCAGTGGGCGGACCAGGTCCGTTCCCAAACGCAGTTCTCGTTTACTACACCTTTCCATTTCATCAACGCAGGGGGTAAATCCTTCCGTTTCTGTGTATGCTGCCATCTGCCTCAAGAGCTCGAACATTAGATGACCCTCCCAATTCCTGCTCCGTCGATCTCGCGCGCGACTGTGGTTCCGCCGGCTGTGTCGGTAGGTCGCAGTTTTCTTGTGTCACTGGACTTGGCCAATCCCTCACATACTTCCCGTGTGTAGTCAGCGCAATTCAGAATTACACCAACCGACTCATGGATCAGTCAGTATGACCATTTCGGTTCAGCCAGCCGCCCATTCAGTTCGAATTGTTTGGCACTCTGACAAATCCATACTGCAGAACCGACCCGACGCAGATTCAACAGGCTCTACTCTTCATCAGTAAGTGACAGACTCGGCTCCGTCGTATCCTCAAATGAACGACGGCGCGCCCACAGCCCATTTCATCCGTGACGTTGGCCAACCTTTGCACGACGAGGTGCGTCCTAGCTCTGGTCGTGCATATATATTCCATGATTGACTGGGATATGTCCATCTGGCCAATTGTATGCTCAGGCAAAGGCCCGTGGCGGAAACCAGAATTCGACTAAGTGCGATGGCGCCTCCACGAACCTTCACGCGACATGGGGTGAGTGACATAACAATTTATTGACGTCCATACCTCGCCCATAACGGATGGTGGTCCCCCACTTTTTCACTATTTCCTAGATACTGGGATTCTCACAAAGAACGTCGACGCGCTCTACGGTGGTAGCCCCCAGACCTACGCTTCGGCCCTTGCCACTCGGATCACGGTAAGGCTTCTGTGGCGTCTCCTGTTTACGGGCATGTCCTGATACGATGACCCAGTCCGGCGAATATGCGTCGGAGGCACCTGGGTAGGTCAGCGACATCGACCAAGCTGCGCTGTCCGGGACTGATGTCCCGTTGACCTGGTCTCAAGAAGCAAACGCCTATGATTGCGTGAGTTAGCCCGTGTTTCCTCTCTGCTTCATCGATCTCGGAGCTCCGTTGACACCTATGTGGGCGCACGCTGTAGACCGTCGTATTCGACTTTGTGACGGACCAGGACTTGTGCAACACGTCATACTACGATCATGCCATCCCAGTTGTAAGTCTCCTGTCGCTCACCGTCCTCTATGGACACAACTTAAAAGCACGCGTCACAGATCGATCTGCAGCTGGCCAAGCAGGGATACCGACTCGCCATTTGGCTTAACACCATTTTCGGATAAGAGGAGGTCGTAATGGCATGTTTAATGACGCGTTCAACTTACGCACATACCCTTGGCGAAATGTCGTTGTCTTTTGTTGAGATGACCTTTTATCTTGAATGTTTATCAAATACAAATTTTGTGGCCAAATCTCCAAGACAGACGATGTTAAGTAATACAGATTACCAGCACAAAAAGGGAGTAAAAAGAGTCGCGGATCCGTTGCAGTAGGTGGTAAGGTTTGCCTTCTCTCCTCCACAGAGGTCGCCATGCCTACTCGCTAGCACTGCGCACAAGTATCAGCAGCGTTTTCCAGACGTGAGTGTAGAGGGTGAGAACGAAGACTTAGGGACGTACCAGGAACGACACCACAACCGTTATCAACAACCTGGCGGTCCACAGTACTCGGTGTGAAATCTCATTCATGTTGTTGTGGGCCGCGCGATCTGCGGCATATCCTGGGTCGGCGCGGTGGCTCCGTGCTCGACGAGGAACTGCACAATGTCCAGATATCCCCAATATGACGCCTCAAACAGTGGGGTCCACCCATCGTCGTCCGGGGTTATCACATCGGCCCCATGCTTGAAGAGAATCCGTACGACGTCCACGTGTCCACTACTTGTCGCATGACGCAGCGGGGTCCACCCGTAGTTGTCCCGAGCTGTCACGTCGGCGTCGTGCTCGACGAGGAACCGTACAAGGTCTGCATGTCCCTGCATCGACGCATGATGCAGCGGGGTCCACCCGTCACTGTCCGGTTCCGTCACATCAGCACCATGCTCGACGAGAAGCCGTGCAAGATCCACATCCTTCAGGATTGCCGCATAATGCAGCGGGGCCGACCCTTCCTTGTCATGGGCTATCACGTCAGCACCGTGCTCAACAAGGAACCGTATCACATCCGCATTTTCCTCAGAACGCCGATTCAATGCGCATTGCAGCGGAGTCGACCCGTCTTTATCTTGTGCTGTCACGTCGGCGCCGTGCCCGACGAGTAATCGTGCAAGATCCACATAGCCATTGCCCGAGGCCCAATGCAGCGGAGTTGAGCCATCATTGTCCTGCGCCGTGGCGTCGGCGCCGTGCTCAATAAGGAAACGTGCGAGAGCGATTTCACCATCATATGTCGACGCAAAATGGAGAGGAGTCGACCCGTCATTGCTCTGGGCTGTCACATCAGCGCCGTGCTCGACGAGGATGCGTACGACATCCAAATGGCCGTACTGCGACGCCTCATGCAACGCAGTCACCCCGTTTTCGTTTTGGGTTGTCACGTCCGCGCCGTGCTCTATGAGGAACAGTGCAAAGTCCACATAACCAGACATTGAGACCTGGTGCAGTGGAGTTGACCCACCCCAGCGCTGAGCTGTAGCATCGGCTCCGTGCTCGACGAGGAAACGTGCGAGATCAACATGGCAATTGGACAATGCCCCGTGCAGCGGAGCCTCCTGGGCATTGTCACGTGCTGTCACGTCGGCACCGTTTTCAATAAGGAAACGTGCGAGATCAACAAGGCCATGTATTGATGCCTGATGCAACGGAGTCGACCTGGCCTTGTCTTGGGCTGTCACACTGGCGCCGTGGTCGATGAGGAGCCGTGCGAAATCCACATCTCCCGCTGCGCTCGTCGCAGCATGATGCAACGGAGTCGACCCGTGCTCATCCTGGGCTGTCACGTCGGCACCTTTCTCGATGAGGAACAGTACAAGATCCACACTTTTCGAATATGCTTTTGATGCCTCATGCAGGGGGGTCAACCCGTCCTTGTCCCTGGCTGTCACGTCGGCGCCATGCTCGACTAGGAATTGTGCGAGATCCATATGACAATTATATGACGCCTGGTGTAGTGGGGT
>Ga0307512_10005841_pt1 | contig 12669 bp, 15 predicted proteins | sample 14_EM_MG_FD_200267 | JGI IMG/M metagenome (GOLD analysis project Ga0307512, IMG submission 200267) | Populus trichocarpa ectomycorrhiza microbial communities from riparian zone in the Pacific Northwest, United States - 14_EM | ecosystem: Host-associated > Plants > Roots > Unclassified | place... | reverse complement strand
AACATGGGGGCTACAAGCCACCGGCCTGATGCCCGCCGCCTTAGACTGATGGGGGCTGCAAGCCCCCATCCGCCACAAAAGCCATCGGGCCAAATCCCGTGCCAACAATAGGGAAGATGGGGATCAATCATGGAGAAACTCACAGGCTGTCAAATTAGGACATCAGTATCGTATCAACACACGCAACCCGTTGGAAGTGAGGGAACGTTAATGGAGAAACTTACTGGCTGTCGGGTAATGATATCGAGCTATCGTCAGCTCTCGCCACCCGCACAAAGAGGTGAAATCATCATGAAGAAACTCACTCGCTGTCCAATCAGGACATTAGACTCTTGTCAGCACTCACCACCCGTAGGAAAATTGGAATCGTGATAAAGCAACTCACCGACTGTCATATCAAGCCATGGGCTCCCGTCAGTACTCGATATTTGTTTCTAGCGGGGGAACTATCATGAATAAACTTACACACTGTCGGATCAGGCCATTGGGCTCGCATCAGCACTAGACACCCGTAGCAAGCAGGCGAATCATTACTGAGAGACTCACCGGCTGTGGGATGAGGCAATCAGGCTCGCGTCAGCACCTGACTTCTGTAGCAGCCAAGAGAACCATGTTGGACAAACTTACCGGCTTTGGATCAGGCCATGAGCTCGCGTCAGTACTTGACACAGGTAAGAAGCTCCGAAATCATCATGGAGATACTCACGCGCTGTAGAATGAAGCAATCAGTCTCGCGTTAGCATGTAATAAAGATACGCAACGGGGAACCATGATGGAGAAACTCACAGGCTGTCAGATCAGGCCATCGGGCTCGTTTCAGCACCCAACACAGGCAACAACCGGGGGAACCATCATGAAAACACTCACCGGCTGTTGGAACAACCGATTAGTCTCGCGTCAATACTCACCTAGGGACCATCATAGGGAAACTCACTCGCTGTTAGATTAGTTAATTAGGTATGCGTTAGCACTCGGTGAGGGACCATCATGAAGAACTCACGCACTGTCAGTTCAGGCCATCAGGCTCCTATCAGTACTTGATAAAGATTTGAAGCGGGGAACAATCATGGAGAAACCCACAGGCTATCAGATCAGGACATCGGGCTCGCGTCAGTACTCGACAGTCAGCACCCAGGATAACTATCAAGGCGGAACTCACCCGCTGTCAGATTAGGCCATCGGGCTTTCGTTAGCACTGTCACCAGTAGCAAGAGGTGAAACCAACATGGAGAAACTCACTTGCTGTTGGATCAGGAATTAGGCTCATGTCAGCATTCTTCTTCCGTAAGAAGAAATGGAACCATCCTGGAGACACTCACCGGCTGTCGGAACAAGCCATTGGACTCGCGTCAGTACAAACTGGGTGTATCATTATTGAGAAACTCACAGACTGTCGTGTCGAGCCATTGGGCTCCAATTAGCCCTCACTGAGGGACCTATCATTGAGAAACTTACCGGCTGTCAGATCGCGCCATTACACTTGAGTCAGCACTCGTACCCCGCAGGAAGAGGTGGAACTATCATGAAGAAACTCACCGGCTATAAGATCAAGTAATCGGGATCGTGTCAGCAGTCGGGAGTAACCATCATGGAGAATCTCACCGGCTGTCGGAACAGGTCATTGGGCTTTCGTCAGCACTCGCTGGGAGTATCATCATGGAGAAACTCACCGACTGTCGGATTGGCCATTCGGCTCGCGTTAGCACTAGCCGGCGGGGCCATATGGAGAAACTCACTCGCTATCAGATTAGACCATCGAGCTCGTGTCAGCAGTCGCCATCCGTTGGAAGAGGTGCAACCATCATGGAGAAACTTACTCGCTGTCAGATTAGATAATTGGGCTCACGTTAGCACTTGCTACCCGTTGAAAGAGGTGGAACCATCATGGAAAAACTCACTCGCTGTCACATGAAATCGGGCCCGCATCAGCACTCAGCGGGAGAACCATCATGAAGAGACTCACCGGCTGCCGGACCATGCCATGGGCTAACGTCAGCACTCGCCACTGGTTGGAAGCAAGAGACCATAGTTGAGAAACTCACATGCTGTCAGATCGGGCCATCATGGTCATGTTAGCGCTCGATACCTATATCAAGCGGGGGAACTATCATGGATAATCTCACGCGCTGTCAGATCAGTCCATCGGGCTCGCGTCAGTACTCGATACCAGTCGCACGTAGGGAACTATCATCGAGAAACTCACATGCTGTCGGATCACGCCATCAGGCACCCGTCAGCACTTGACACCTGTAGCATGCAGGGAACTATCATAAAGAAACTCACTTGCTGTCAAACCGAGCCATCAAAATCGCATTAGTAATAGTTTTCATAGCGCAAATAACCAAGTATGTACGAAACCTACAATTCTCGAGCAATATCCAGTGCTGTTTTCCCATTTTCATCCTTGGCTTCCGTATCCACCTGTAGAGCGTCGACCAGCAACCGGACAGTTATCTTGTTCCCGAGAGGTGCTGCGAGATGTAGCGCTGTATATCCCGAGCGATCTGTAACTTCTTTGTTTGCCCCAAATTCTTTCACTAGCAGCTCAACTATTCTTTTGCGCCCAAAGAGCGCTGCCCAATGCAGTGCAGTTCGGTTCATATCATCTTCAGCTTCTTTGTTCGCCTTAAAGTTTACGAGTATTCGGACCGTGCTCTCCCGCCCCAGGATGCCCGCGAGATGCAGCGATGTAAAGCCTACGTTGCTCTTGGCATCCTTGTTAGCACCAAGGGTCCCGACCAAAATTGCAGTTGTGGAGTCGTGGCTGTTTAAAACTGCATGGTGCAGCGCCGTGCATTGGTTTTGGTCCTTTGCCTCTTTGTTAACGTTGAAAGTCTTGATGAGAAGCTCAACCGTGGAGTCATAACCTTTCGATGCCGCATGGTGCAGCGCTGTGCATTGGTTTTGGTCCCTTGCGTCCATGTTAACATGGAAAGTCTTGATGAGAAGTTCAACTGTGGAGTCATGGCCTTTCGAAGCTGCACGGTGCAGCGCTGTGCATTGGTTTTGGTCGTTGGCCTCCTTGTTAGCTTTGAGAGTCTTGATGAGAAGCTCGACTGTGGAGTCATGGCCTTTCGATGCCGCATGGTGCAGCGCCGTCCGTTTTTCGCCGTCCTTCGCCTCCTTGTTGATACTAAAGATCTCAACTAGCATCCTGACCGTCATGTCTCGACTGTGGCTAGCTGCAAAGTGCAACGCCGTCCGTTCTAAGTTGTCTTTGGCCTCCTTCTCAGCCCCTAGTTGTATCAGCAGTCGAACCATTTCGTTGTGTCCGTTTGAAGCTGCAAAATGCAACGCTGTCTGCCCATTTTTGTTTTCCGCATCAATTCGAGCCTTCTGATCCAGTAACACCCGGGCAGTGGTTTCATCTCCACTGTTAGCAGCAACCATTAACGGTGTTTTGTCATGGAAGCAAATATCTTTGTCGACACCAGTTGTTAATATTGCTTCAACAACTTGTGAATACTGCATTCTTGTCGCTACATGTAGGAGGTTGTTTCTGAAATCCTTAGCTACGACTCTTTTCCCTTGAGCTGCGATGTTTTGGATCAGATCAGACTCAACCCAACTTTCCAAAAGTAAAGAAGTTGGGTTGTTTGACAGTTGCTCACAAAGATGACGAACAAGTTGTTCAACATTGGCAAGCTGACTACACCGTTGTAAGTGCTGTCTGAGATGGTTTAAAGTATAGTTCATTAACGGCCTGTTATTGAGATATGTGGCGTAAGCCTCGAAGTGCTCAGAAGTCCAAGAGTCAACACTTGGCAATTTATTTCCCATGGAGGTGTTTGCGGCGCAGAGCATTAGATGTCGGAGACAGGTTATAGAGACCCTAGCATGAGTATCTTCATTGCTCAGACTAAACTTCGACTTTGCTAGAGGTCCGTTGTGTCGGAGGAAAAACTCGCGAACAGTTTGATGCATAACTTGAACACTTTTATTTTCTGTAAAGATATTAACCAAAAGGTTCAATAGGGTATTCCAAACAGAAAGTACCAGAAAGCCCCTTAACCTCCAAAAAGTTGCCTCCACAGTGTATAAGGCACCGTTCGATGCCTATGATCAATTCATTTTCAAATGTTTTATCGGAAAGTGAAAATTCAGCCAGAGGATCATCTGGGATAGCAAGTGCTTGTTTGAATTCTTCAAGTCGAAGAGGGCGGCATGCAAATAAAGCCAATCGAAACATCTTTTGTCCACGCTCGATGTCCCATTCGTTCCTTTTTTCTAATTTTTTGAGGATGCGTTCATAGAACTCTTCCAGTTCTGTCGGGAGGCTTTTTAAGAATTCGAAGATTTGCTTCTTGTTGACGCCGGTCTCAGCATATGCGAGAAGCTCTTGTTTAACTAAATGCACCCATATGAACACTCCTTGCGCATGTGTAACTATGTACTCCATAGCCCACTTAAGGATATCTGGGGGAAGTTCGAGTTCGGGACCCAAGAAGGATTCTGCAAACTTCATAATGTCCGGCGTGTTCTCATCCTGTAACTTAATGACTTTGTGGTCTGGTGCACGACGCATCAGCCCGGCGATAGGTCGGCTAGAAAGAAAAATCTTGACTCTGCAATGCGTCTTCAAGTTGGTGGAACAGAGCTGGCGCAGCAATTGGATGATGTTGCGTCTATCTGTGTCATCAGACTCGTCAATGGCGTCAAGGATGAAGTAGAGTAGTTCTTCTGTCGGGTGATCTTTGAAAGAGACCAGAACTTCCTTTAGAGAACTGTAAGGCGATTGGAAGGGCATACCAGATTGCATTGCCATACGGTAGAAAGATTGGAAGTGAAAGAAAAAATACTCGTTCTGATTGAGGACATCGTAGAGGATCGACCGTAGCATATTAGAATGGTTTGTATGCAGTTCGCCTTCCCTGTCGCTGTAAAAGAAACTAGCCACAATTGATTGTCTCTCAAGTGGCTTCCGCTCTAAGAAGTTATGTTTGAAATATTTTGTGAGAGTGCTTTTCCCACTCCCTGGCTTTCCTTCAATAAGTAGAGGATCGGAGGTATCTATGGATGACCACGCTTGATATTTCTCATGTGCCCACAGCCATTGCAATGAACCTTTGTACTCTTCTGAAATCTTATCGTACCGTGTATTTTTAAAGCGAAGAGTATTAAGACATTCTATGTTTGTTAGCTAATTTGCCTAGGTCTAAGTTAAGCCACCTAGAGTCGCCAAACATTTTCTCTCCTTATCATACTCGATAACGAGTAGCTGATCATGTATTTTTTTGGTGTCGGCTTGTGGTCGACTGCTAAGTAAAACCTTGGATTTTAGAGGTCGCTCCATGATCAAATATTCAATAAGTGCGCGAAGCCCTCTAATGAATTCCGAATTCTCGTTCTCCACTCTGTATAGACCGTCAATGATGATTGTCAACTTTCGCTCCTGTTCAGAGTTTAAAGCTGCCTTTAGAGCATCCCAAAGTTCGCTGTTGGATTCATTGAAGATCATCTTTAACACATTGCCTCGAGAGCAGTCCGCCTTAAAGAATGATTGATCCCGACTCAATATCTTGTCAAGAAGGACCCGGAGGAAAGTAGTTATAACAGCTCCCCGTCTGTCCGGCGGTAAACAGCAGATGAATTGGTGGAGGAGAGTGTGAATGAAAGTAGTGACACTCGATCTCATCCCATCCACTGTTGAGCAGAAAAAGTACAGCACGAGGTCCTGTGTTCCTGAAATTGCGTCCATTTCGAGGCGCACGATGATCGATGAAACAAGGTTGATGCTACATTCGGTTGGCCCAGACAACAATAACGCCGGAGCTTTGCCGGAGCTCCATAGAGTAAAATCTACGTTCTTAAAGATCCAGAAAAACTTCGGTTGGTTGCAGTCCAAAAGACGGGCTGTAAATATGTGGTTTTCTTGATCAACTGTAGATAGTATGTTCAAGAAATGATCCGGATCCACATTGCTTATTAGGGGCAAAAAACTTTTCGTGAGATCCTGGGCTTTGAAATATTAGCTTTAGATTCCATTCTATAGAGTTATAGAGGCCAATCCAGTACACACCAATATAATCCTTCATATGTCGAATAACTGTCTGATATGTTGTGTCCACCGGAGAGGCAAATTTCACAATATCCGTATGGTTTTTTCCGACTGGAATTCGTTGTTCCCATGGTAGATATAACTGCGCAGAAAATCGCTGAACCATCTGGACCTCCTCGCCATCTCTTGCAAATCTTCCTGGTTCCACCTACACGCAGCAATTAATATTTTGAGCTAAAAAGCAGAGACTGGAGATGAGTTATTCATCATTTTGACAGACGGTGTCTTCACTGTTTCATAAAAGCTGAACACCTTTCCCTTGAACACTTCCCATACGCGTAACATTGCCTCCTTTTGCTCCTCCAAGAATTCTGAGCCTTCCTTTAGTTGCATTATAAGGTTATTTTGTTGTCCACCGGAGTGAACGGCCACCATTTCTTCCAGTTCATCAGTCCGTAGACCAAGGTGTGGCGTTCCAAAAAAGAAGATCCCACGTGTTGAATCTAGAATGCGTTTATGACCAGAATTCCAATTTGACTCGACTAATGTCTGTCACCCAAGCATGGTTATGAGTAGAAAAAGGTACCTTTAGAGTACAAAAACGCTTACTTGCAGTATCAAAATGCCTCCTAAACTGTGTCCCAGGAAAATGATGGGCCGATTCTGATGCACAAAAAATGATCGATGTCAGTACACAGACTCAGTTGCTCAACAAAATTTGCATACCTCGGCTGCGCTTCTCGAATTTTCTAGCTGTTGAATGAAGTTTCTCCTGTAATCGACTAGTCTCGTTTCGCTTTTTACCCCCCGAACGAGGCTACTATCGTAGCCGTAGGTCATAATCCTGACATTCTTCACATCCTCCGGCAAAAAGTCCTTGAGCCACATTTTGCAAGTGTCACGGTTTCTCCAGGATCCAAATGCATGACCTGAAAGACCCGTCACTGCAACCACACTGCAAATTACCTATGTCAGCATGAACAGGGCAATGCAACACATGGCAAGACCAACTCTGCGACTACTTCGTCTCCGGGTGAGTTCAAAGGCGTCAGGTCATAGAAATGGCTGTCGATTACAAGATCTACCCTACCTGGAGTCGAGACAAAATTGAAGTCGTCCGGCTTGAGTTTCTGGAAATATTCGGTACAGGTATGCAAATTGAGAAGTGCCGTCTGAGTGGAACCGTAGCATGCTGGGTACAGGGTCAATTGATATTCGTATTTATCCTTTTGCTCGAGTGAGGGATCGATCTTGCGAAGGGAATTGAGTAGGTGATCATAACTCCAGGTGGATGGCACATTGGCAATTCGAAAGCACTTGGACTTAGATTTAGACATCAGAAGGGCGTTAGATCTGGATCTGTGTCAGGGGTTGTCGTGGCGGTGCTGAGATTGCTGTATGTGGTCTTAAGAATTTGTCGAGGAGAGTAGAAAGACACTGAAGCTAAGCAGTACCGTGCAGTAGATGTTTTTACGATAGTCGGTGAGTGCAGGTCACACAGATCATCTCAATTCGAGTCTAGGGATCGCGCTCTCCCATGAGACGTGGTAAAGCTCGACCGTTTTCTTACCCGCAGTAACTTTGGTGGCAGACGTGGGCGTACCTTGTTAGACTCAAATATCTCAGCCGGAATAGGAGATGAAGATGGGCAGAGGGATTCTAGTTCAAGTGTTCGTTGTTCAGGTGTTCGGTGTTCCAGTGTTCGGGTATTTAGGAAAGGCTGAGATGCTTAGGAAGGGTTCCGACGGCGAGGGTAACGTGTGAAGACCTTGTTCATCTGAGAGTGGGTTCGCTAGCAATTGGCATGCTCTTCACTAGTGATGGCGATGATCTGCACCGTGATTCACAGTTACAAATGCTAACATATGCTATAACCTACGGGAATTATACCGAACAAAAGTAGCGTCCTGCAGTAGCGCCCTGCAAACGTTACCAATTAGAGTTCGAAATAAAAATGTACCACAAGAACGTGATACCTCTTCGTCTCCGTTTCCCTCTAATTATTTGTGCAGCCCTCAAACCTTCCATATCTGTGTGTACACGCGTAATCAAGCTGATATTAACTGAAGGAGAGGGTGACATCTTTGGCCAATAATCGGTCGCCTGATAATCTATTGGTTCTCAAGCAATGCACGCACAACTTTTACCTTGCATTCGGCATACAAACTTCGCCCAATAAACGGCTGCATCTTAATCTATTCAAAGGGTTAGCGGAAAATCCAAACAGAACGTACATATAGTAAGTACATCAATCCATTCAAATTTGTTCGAGAACAGGGTATGTGTCTTGAGATGTTTACATGTGCATCTACAGCCGCAGCTGACGAAAAAGCGCGCATAGTAATTGAGAATCGAATCGATGGCGGTCGCTGCTCTAATGATGACGTTGACCGACTTTTTTAGCCCTCCTCCTAAGCTGGTTACCTTCTGCTGGGACGGGCTCATCATCCTATCTCGTGACAGGATTTGGGATGCCGAAAATGGATACCCTGCACAGTATTGGACAGCATTTCGTGTTATTCATGTCAAATCGACAAAATTAGCCGCTGTACTCGTCGGATTTTTAAGTTATCGGCCACCATTGAACCCTAACCCACACTAGAGCTATCTTAAGAGTCATTTTAAGCGCTTGGCTAACCCATTTAAGTTGTGGTTAGGGTTAAGAGTGACCGAATACTTGAAAATCCGACGAGTATAAGAACGGCTGCTCCGATTCAGCGATTCAAGATCTGACACGACGGGCTAATTGAGCTCATCGAAGTGACATATTTTTATTACTAACTCCAACTGATAACGTTGAAGACGTAACTCAAAACGTCATCATAGGCAGTAGCTTCACTTGCGCACACATCTGACCCAAATAAAATGCTGATGCAAGGTGAGGAGTCGGCTTGGAGGAGGCAATGGAGTCAAAGGGCCCGGGAGTAGAGTACCATATTTCTCTACCAATGCAATTCGAAGTCGTGTTCCATGGATAATATTCCAGTGATACGCACCCCGGTCCATTCTGGGAAGTTGTTTGCGTTCCATTGCCACTTCTGGAGGTCACCGAGATTTATGGTGAGCCTGGAATCGTTTGTTGGACTGGCACACGATGATGACGCCAATATTGTTTGGTTCCCCGCTCCACTTCCGAGTATCCGAGATTATGATACTCGCACAGGGTAGCAAGGATTAAACATTTCCGATTCCGGTACTTTAAAGCGTAATGGATGCAGCATGTCTCAGAATTGCGTTGGTGGAAAGCTCTAGGATATGGAAGACGAAATCAGGCGTGCAGGGATATCTGAATCATTGGGGAGATGTTCTTAACGAAAATATTCCGTAATTCTATGACAATATGTCTCAACAACATCTGTTCGCGCGACGTTCACCGCGTTCAAATCTCTCACCAGATCACTCCCAATTTTGTCTTCCTTATCGGAGTGCCGCGGTACTCGAATGCGCATGTTACGGGAATGCCAATATTCAATTTTCACTGTTTGTTCCTATTACAACACATCAACCTATTTATGTGATGACTTAAGTTCGGAAAAAATGCAACAGAAAGTTGGCTACAGTACAATTCAGGAAGCTTATAAAACGATCTACAACTTGCGGACTTATTTTTGTTTGATGATTCCAAATAGATTGATGAGGAACAGAAGCTGCAGCATTTTGGCTTGGCATTTAGGTAGAATACACGGTACTCTACTACCCATTGACTCTACATCCTCCCATACCTTCCCATCTATGATCGACTCCACAACCTCAACGTCCAAATTGATACCGCTCTCATCCATAGCTCACGATCGCCCTCGCCTCCACATCTGTCGACAATAACCTATTCCTATCACCTTCCCACATTCAAAGACATTGTTCGAGCCTCTGCCGCTGTTCACACCTCCGAACTCGCACCCACGCCTATGAGTCAATATCATTCCATGCGCGTACGGCAAAACTCCTCTTGTTTAGACACGCCTCCATCGATGCCGTTATCTACACGAGTATTATTACTGCACAACTGTAACTAGCTACTGTTAATGTCAGGTTAGGGCGGCCACTAAAATCACTATCACCCGCCCGGACCTGACATTTGCATTGTGATTTTGTTTATCACGGAGTATGGCAAGAGAGGAGGGGAATATTAACCAAGTCAGATCAAATCCTCCGACATCCGCCGCTATCTCTCCTTCGCCCTCGTCTATTCCTCTACTCTCGTCTTTCCTCAGTCCTCGTCTACCCCACCATCATTTACTCTACCGTCATTTACTTCACCGTCGTTTACACTGCCGTCGTTCGAATACTCCACCGTCGTCTATGTGCAATTTATCTAGTCTATATTGTCCTCTACCCCTCCGTCCTTGTCTCTCTGCCACTCTTATGTATCCTCTGTATGCGCTAGTCTATTCCGTGTCTTCATCTGCTCTAGGTACTCTACTGCGCGCCAACCAAACTACCGTAGTCGTCTCTCCTCCGTGCCGTCGTTTATATCTACCGGCGGTCCAGTTGGCACTCGTGACAGCAGTATTGCCGGAGCCTCTCCTCCGGCCTCGTCCGTTCCTCCCGCTCATCTCCATCCTCGTCTCATCCTCCGTAGCAGTATCCACCACCTCGTCTACCTGCAACTTGTCTTCCCTACTTCCCTACTCTATCGTCTACCCGTCCCTCCTGCGTCCTGTGCCTCTTCAACATCGTACTTTGTGTCCTCATCTACTCGGTGACGTTCCTCTACTTCGCGTCGTCGTCTACACCCTCCTCCGGCATTAACTATCCCCCTGCTGCTATCTTCTCTCCCCGCTGTCTTCCTTCGTACCATCGTATACATCTACCAAACGGCGGTCTTGTTCGCGCTTGTGGCAGGAATATGGGTGAAGCACCATACATAGCTGGACCGAGAACAGACGTTACCCGCTTTCAACCTTACAGTTTGGTAGCAACACTTCCGCACCCCCTCTTGCTGGGGGATCAGTAGTACGTGGGTGGATCGAGCAGGGTGCATCCGCATTTGTTAGCTCATTGTGAGCAATTGAGTCGAGTTGATCAATGGGGGACCTACGGCTACATGAGAACATTAGTAACAAATGCCAACTCTACTCTCTTCCCACGATTCCGATGCTATTTCTGTAACAATTCCAGAGCAATTAAACAGATCAACAGGACCTACAGGAACGAGGCGGTAACATCGTAGCCGAACAACGCATTACCGGGACGAGTTCGAGACTACGGGGCATTCAAGCCAAGCACTGAGATTCACACCGCACACTATTTGGGATGACTACTGCAACGGCAAAGCGACAGGATCATGCGGGAACGCGTACAGTATAGACCTTGGAGACAGGAAGGAATGTCGGCTGGATGTACAACGAGAGAAGCACATGGAGAGTGCCGCAGAGGTACCGCCCGAAGAATCGCGCTGGGTATGTTATCAAAATAGAGATCAGGGTAGATATTCACCACCGAGACCGACATTGACACCAGTAGTAACGAGTCCGAATTCTAAGATGTAGCGCCGAGAGGATAATAACGACGATGACGATCGCGATGATGGGGGATAATGATGGGGATGGCGATGCTTCCACCGGATGGAATAGTAACTTCGGTCGAGAATCCCGACTACCGACGAGCCCAGCACTTTTGTTTACATTCAACGCGACACCAAAAATCAACGACACCAACTAAGTGGCGCAATGCCAAGTACATGACGTGATGGTTACGGTGCAAGAAGTTAAATGTCGTCCGGCCGGGTCAGGGAGCAAAGCCAAGGGGGAGGTGCGGTCCTGAGGAGTAACAGGCTGAGCGAGAAGGCATCGCTCCCGGCGACCCCCGGAGGCCGAAGGAATCTCCGGACCCAGTATATATATACGGCTTAGGTATTAGACAGAATAAGAGACTTCGTCGCACAACTCAACATTCAAGCTCAATTATGTCCACGAGTTTGTTTACATCACAAGAAAATTTTGTGATTCGCAAAATATGCTTCAATCCCACTACCATGTCACTCACTCTAGTTGTCGAGGGTTAAGATTTGGAGCACATGTGAATACTAGAACGACTTAGATGATTCCGCGATACGTACCATGCAATACCACTTACCGCCCAGCATCACCACCACCTCCATCGTCAATCATTGTGTGCCCACACATGTATACGGAATTTCAAGAACACATCGAAAAATTACAGTCAAGATTGTAATACGTAAAAGTAGATGACCCGAAATACCAAGCTGTTGTTGTTTAATCATACTGTATTGATTCTAATTAGAGTATGACAGGACCCTGATATCCCCTTGAAATACCAAGCTGTTCTACTGATTTGAAAAACCTCAACACCAAATTGAAATATCACGATACTTGCATAGATCTTTGCATGATATATGTTCTAGTCCATTCACGGAGTCCATACCCCACCTCCGTGAACTGACTAGTTCGTTCACGGAGTCAATGAAAAATTATAAATAATCTATACATCATCGTGATCCCTACAATGGGATGCCTATTGGACGTCCTGATGCAACTACAATTAGGCTGTGCTCTATGTCATCGTTGAAACCAGCTCATCTTCCTCATTTTCTTCCTCATTGCCCGCGTCATCATGTTGACTAGGGATTTGGCCCGGTGGCTTCCCTAGTGTTCGGTGCTGGCGGGCTCGGGCATGTGGCCGGTGGCTTGCGGCCCCCATTGGCCTCGCCT
>Ga0307512_10005840_pt1 | contig 12670 bp, 17 predicted proteins | sample 14_EM_MG_FD_200267 | JGI IMG/M metagenome (GOLD analysis project Ga0307512, IMG submission 200267) | Populus trichocarpa ectomycorrhiza microbial communities from riparian zone in the Pacific Northwest, United States - 14_EM | ecosystem: Host-associated > Plants > Roots > Unclassified | place... | reverse complement strand
GCATTGGCCCGTGGAATGAATTTGCTGATTGGAGGTTGCTGTGGGCCAGCTCGAGTGCATCAGGAAGGCTCAGCAAATTCATTCCACAGGCCAATGCGAGAAGCTGATCAGCAGTCATCCTGCTAGCTTCAAATAATGTGAGTCCATATGGCAGTCTTGTATTGGACCTCATTATGCACCTGATCAGCCAATTCAACAATCAATCAGAACAAAATTGGCCCATCCAAGGGCTTGTACATTTTTGCTTGGAGGTTGCTATGGGCCAGCTCGAGTGTGTCGAGAAGGCTCAGCAAATTCATTCCATGGGCCAATGCGAGAAGCTGATTGGCAGCCATCCTGCCCATATGGCAGTCTCATGTTGGACCTCATTATATGCCAATTTGAGCCAATTAACCAGAACAAAATTGGCCCATCCGAGGGCTTTGCACATGATTGATTGGAGGTTGCTGTGGGCCAGCTTGAGTGCATCAGGAAGGCTCAGCAAATTCATTCCATGGGCCAATGCATGAAGCTGATTGGCAGCCATCCTGCTAGCTTCAAATAATGTTGGCCCATACAGCAGTCTCATGTTGGACCTCATTATACACCTGATCAGCAAATTTGACAATTAATTAGAACAAAATTGGCCCATCTGAGGGCTTGCACATGATTGCTTAGAGGTTGGTGTGGGCCAGCTTGAGTGCATTGGGAAGGCTCAGCAAATTCATTCTGTGGGCCAATGTGAGAAGCTGATCAGCAGCCATCCTGCTAGCTTCAAATAATGTCGGCCCATATGGCAGTCTTGTGTTGGACCTTATTATACACTTGATGGGCCAATTCAAGCCAATTAGCCAGAACAAAATTGGCCCATCCGAGGGCTTGCACATGATTGATTGGAGGTTGCTGTGGGCCAGCTTGTGTGCATTGGGAAGGCTGAGAAAATTCATTCTGCAGGCCAATGCGAGAAGCTGATTGGCAGCCATCCTGCTAGCTTCAAATAATGTCAGCCCATATGGCAGTCTTGTGTTGGACCTCATTATACACTTGATGGGCCAATTTGAGCCAATTAAACAGAACAAAATTGGCCCATCTGAGGGCTTGCACATGATTGATTGGAGGTTGCTGTGGGCCTGCTCGAGTGCATCAGGCAGGCTGAGAAAATTCATTCTGTGGGCCAATGCAAGAAGCTGATCGGCAGCCATCCTGCTAGCTTCAAATAATGTCAGCCCATGCGGCAGTCTCATGTTGGACCTCATTATACACTTGATGGGCCAATTCGAGCCAATTAGCCAGAACAAAATTGGCCCATCCGAGGGCTTGCACATGATTGCTTGGAGGTTGCTGTGGGCCAGCTCGAGTGCATCGGGAAGGCTGAGAAAATTCATTCTGCAGGCCAATGCAAGAAGCTGATCAGCAGCCATCCTGCTAGCTTCAAATAATGTCAGCCCATGCAGCAGTCTTGTGTGGCAGCTCATTATTTGCTTGATGGGCAAATTCGAGGGCTTGCACATGATTCCTTATGGGCTGCTGTTGGCCATCTCAACCTCATCATAGCAGCAGCTACCCAGCTAACTGCAGAAAGAATGGGCCCACATTAATTCAGGGTTGAGAAATAACAACATTTACTGATGGGCCTATGTATGAAGATAGACACCATATCTCCATCAGCCCATACAAACACATGCACCTTCTACTGAAACTTGGCCCATGGTGTTTTTTCTGATGCACATGACCATTTTCCATGCGGGTTCTACTGACTACTATGACAAAATTTGCTACATGGGCTCATGGAGTTTTGTGTGCTATGTTGTGTCTCCAAGAATTGTGTGCGAATTCAGTGACAGGGAGAAGTTGGCTCTAGGCTGAGGGCTTTCCAGATGTCCAAGGTTGCAAGTACTGTTCAATCCATGCATTCATTCGTTCTGTCTGTCTATCAGTGCAAGGGTGAAAGGCTGTAGAGAGATTTTGTTGGATTCCAAGAGCCTTGCACATTTCTTTTGCAAACACAGATGTGAATTGGGGATCATGGTCTGAGATGATCCTTTTGGGAAGTCCGAACCAAGGTACAAGGTGTTTCAGATACTCAAGAGCTATGCCTGTTCTGTTGATTGTTTTCATGCATGGGATGAATTTAGCTGCTTTAGAACAGCCTTGATCAACGATTGTGAGGATGGAATTGAAACCTTGTGACTTGGGAAGGTCTGTAATTAGGTCTATGGACACATATTGAAAGGGGCCTTCTTCAACAGGTATATCAAAACATTGCAACAGTGCCTTTGATCAATGTACGTTGGTTTTGGACTCTTGGCAGCATGCGCATCCTTTGATGTATTGTTCTATGAACTCTCAGAGTCTTGGGCCTTCATATTGTTCATGTATGAGTTCCCAGGTATTTGAGATTCCAGGGTGGCCTGCTATAGGAGAGTCAGGAAGGGTTTGGAGGATGTCACATCTCAAGTCTGGGTCATCTTCAAGGAAAATTTTGTTGGCACATGTTGGAGCGAAGAGGTGATCGGGGAGGAGGACATGTGGTTCAGTAGTATCCACCCCCTTGTTAAGGTCTTTTCTTTGTGACAACAAATCAGCCATGGTGTTTGTTGACCCAGGGATGTGTTCTAAGGTATAATTGAAGTCCTGAAGGAATTCTATCCATCTAGCTTGCCTGCCAGTAATTTTGCAAGGGTCATGGAAGTATTGAAGGTTTTTGAGATTGGTATGAACACAAATGGCATGTGTGGCCCCAAGAAACAGAGGGTGGCCACATTTGAATCCAAAGATTACTCCAGCAAGTTCTTTATTATGCACATCATAGTTCTTTTTGGCAGGAAGGAGGCTTCTTGAGTGGAAGGCAATGGGGTGGATGCCCTCTTTGAATTCTTGAGTGATAACAACACCAAGGGCATAGCCAGATGCATCAGTTTCCATTACAAACTGTTTGGTCCAATTAGGAGTGCAAAGTACTGGATAATTGCTGCGGATTCTCTTGAGTTCTAGGAATGCATTGTTATGCTCCTTTGTCCAAATGAATTGCTCATTTTTGCAAGTAAGGTCATTTAGGGGTCAAGCAATGTCAGAGAAGTTCTTAATAAATGCCCTGTAGAAATTACAGAATCCCAAGAAACTTCACACATCTTTGACCAATTCAGGGGTCAGCCAATCTGCAATCCCTTGGACTTTAACAGGATCCATTTTGACTGTTCTATTGCCAATAAGTACCCCAAGATATTTGACTTCATGTTGGTGAAATTTGCATTTCTCAGGTTTGAGGAAGAGGTCAAATTTCTCCAGTTTGTCTAGAATATGGTTGACATGAAGTTCATGGAGCACTTTGTTGTCTTCCGTGGCAATGATCATGTCATCCATGTAGATATGAAGCCAGCCTTGAGCATCTTCTTCTTGGAAAATGTCATCCATCATTGTTTGGAAAGTCGTGAGGGAGTTGGTCAGTCCAAAGAACATTACTGTTGGTTCAAAAAACCCTTCACTAGTCTTGAAGGTGGCCTTGTACTCATCGCCTTCTTTAATACGAATATTGTTGTATCCCCAATGAATGTTGAATTTAGAGAAGAGATGCTTTTCTGCCAGGTCATAGATGAGCTCTGAAATTAGTGGCAATGGGTATTTGTTGGGAATTGTCCATTTGTTCAAGTTGCAATAATCTTGAACTGGATGAAACTTGCCATCTTTCTTTCAAATTAGGAAGAATCCACTTGCATAGGGTGATTTGGAATGTCAAATTCTTTGGAGATGCAGGTTTTGAGAGAGGAATTCATGTTGTTCTTCCTTTTCTTTAGGAGATAAGGGGTAGATGTGACAGTTGATCGACACAGATGTCTCTTCTTTTAGTTTGATGGCATGGTCCCAAGGGCATCAGTCAGGGAATTGTTCAGATGCTTCTTCTGAGAAGACTTTGGCATGACAGTGGTATCTTTCTGGGACGATTTCTTGCCAGGTGCATTTGCGTTTGTCTGCAGCATCTTGAGCTAGTTGTGAAGCTACAGTGGTCTTAGCAGTCCTTGTTTGTAACCAGACTTCATCGCCTACTTCCCATCCAGGGATAGAGCGTACCCAGACTGGTATAGTATCTATTTGTCTAGTTCCTTTTTGAACTGGTTGCCAATTACTAGCTTTAGCTGTGGAAATTGTGGTGAAGCCATCTATTCGTCCATTGTGCCAGTCAATGTCTGGGTTGGAGGCTTCAAGAAAGGAGTAGCCCAAGATGAAGTCATCTTGACCAATATCAGTGACATAAAAGGCGTGAAGTGCTTGTTCTCCATTGTTATTAACCATAAGATCAACAGCTTCTAGGATTTGCCCAGATTTATTAGTGGTGCCATCCACATTTTTGACTTTCCTAGCTTTAGGCAATGTTTGTGTCACTAACTTGAGTTGTTTTGTCAAGAACTTCTCCACCATTGCAGCACCTATCACTCAACTTACTGGCAAAGGCGTCCCTTTTGAGTGGGGACCAGAACAACAAGCAGTACAGGAACAAATCATCCATGCAATCACACACTCCCCAGTACTCATTAAACCAGATCCCTCTAGGCAATTCAAACTGGAAGTCAATGCATCACAAAACGGCACAGGAGCTATCCTCTACCAATGAGACCCCCCAACTAAATTAGCAAACAACACAGAAAAACCAGGACCAAGATGACCAGTAGGATTCCATTCCCAGAAATTCATGACCATGGAACAGAACTACCCCATCTACAACCACAAGTTCCTAGCAATCACAAGTGGTCTATGATGCTGGTCACACCTACTCAAAGAAACTGAAATCCCTGTCTTTGTGTACACTGATCATGCAAACCTTAGGTATTATCGGGATCCAAGGAAGATTGGACCCTGGGTGGCTGGCTACCTGCCAGAAAGGGAGCAATACAACATACTATTGGAATACAAACCAGGTGCTACTAATTGCACCAATGCCCTATCATGACAACCCAACTATGAAGAGCCAAACCCAGACAATAAAGATGACCTGGTCTGGCCAGACAAATACTTCTGCAAAGAACATACCTCCATCTGCATATTCAACATGGATAGTATTCATGACAATATGGACAGCAAAGTCAAGTGAAAACAATATCAAGACCAAGAAACCCTTAAGCGATGGGCCCCAGTACATAACCTCACCTTATCTGATGGAACTCACTGGCACCACAGAACCGCCCTAGTTGTTGTGGCAGACAACACCCTTAGGAGGGGAGTAATTTCCCTTTTTCATGACCAAGAGACCACTGGCCATCCCAGAATCACCAAAACCCTCCAACTCATTGCACCCTACTATTGGTGGCCAAACATGAAAACCTTTGTCACAGAATACATCAGAGGCTGCGCCACCTGCCAAATGACCAAGGTCAACACCCATCCTAGCCATCCCCCCTTATTCCCCATCACACCAGCAGAAAACACTTGTCCATTCAAAACAATTGCCTTAGACTTCATCATGAAACTCCTGTTATCAGGCAGATATGATACCATCCTCACAATAACTGACACAGACTGCTCCAAAGCATCTATATTCATCCCCTGTAATGAAACCATTGGCTCTGAAGGAGTCACTCTACTCTACGTCAATCATGTCCTACCACACTATGGCATTCCCCAGAAGATCATCTCAGATTGTGACATCTGCTTTGTCTTACGATTCTCCACCAAACTCTGCTGCCTCCTTAACATCCATCAGAACATCAGCACAGCATACCACCCTCAGACCGACAGAGCAAGTGAAAGAACCAACCAAGCCCTAGAACAGTACCTATGCACATTCTGCGGCACTCAGCAGAACAATTGGCATAGCTGGCTCCCCCTCACCCAATATACAAAGAATTCATGGCCCTTAGCAACAACAAAGAAAACACCATTCGATCTACTCATAGGATACACCCTGCAAGCACATCAACCAACTAGAAAAACAGACATTCCCTTCATACAAGAGCATCTCTCAGCAATTGAAGAAGCCAGGAAAGCTGCCCAAGAGGCACAACATAAAGTGCAAGAATCCTGGATCACCGAATGACCTTGGCATTCCCTATTTACCACAGGCTCCAAAGTCTGGTTGGAAGGAACTAACCTCAGACTCCCAGCTAATGTCACAATGAAACTATCCCCAAGGTGGTATGGACCATTTGTGGTAGCCGCCCAAATATCCAAAGTGGCTTATCGCCTCAAACTCCCCCCTCATTGGAAGATCTATGATGTCTTCCATGCGTCACTCCTAATATCATATAAAGAAACCAACATACATGGCCCCAACTTCATTGAACCACCACCCAATATTATAGAAGGTGAACTAGAATGGGAAGTGGAGCAAATCCTCAAAGAGAGGGCTTTTGGCCATTGGAAGAAGAAGCAATATCTTGTCTGCTAGAAGGGATACCTACCAGCCCATGACTCATGGGTTGACGCGAAAGATCTCCATGCCCCGGAGTTATTAGCAGAGTTTGAACAACAACCAACCAGTATAAGAACCCTGCTCTCAGACAACCAACCCCTATCATGTCTTCCCACTCCTCCCAGTCTGAACCCCAACAACACCCCAACCTACTCAACCATAGGTTCTCTACCTCCACCATAATCACACTGGGCACAGCTCATGGAGTCATACTCATCAGAGCCCACACTACTGATGACAACCTCCACCTCTTCACCGCCTTCATTAACGAACAGCAGCATGACATCAACCTCCACTGGGCCAGCTTCATGCCCAGAACAGATGCAACTGACATCACCCATGAAGCCATCATTGTCCCAGTTGACAATGACACCTGCTTATTCCATACCACCATCACACCCCAACCCTTACATAACCCAGCAGCACAGCCAACAGAAGGAAGCCCTGGCAATCATAGCACAGCTGCAATCTTCCCAGAAAATGAACAAGGACAACCTGAGGAAGAGGAAATTGGAGAAAATGAAGGAGACAACACCCCCATTGATGAAGGCTACAACTCCACAAGTTTCCACCTCCCCAACATCCAAGAAGCCGAGCAAGAGGACTGAAGGAACCAACCTATTCGAGAACTTACATGACAAATGGGAACTGTGTAACCAGCAGTTCAGAAATGTCATCATTGCCAACTGGTTCCAAAAGAGGAATGCTGACACAGCCCTCTTCCTGCTCCACATATTCCCCACCAAGTATAAAGAGGCCACCCTCTGCCTCAAACTCCAGAAAGTTCCCCTCCCCAATCCTGCCCACTCCCCCTATGCCCACCTATTCAAAGACAAAGACTACACAACTATCCTATGAGCAACCCTCAAAGCCAAGGTGGCCATTTGAAAGAAACATGTATGGGAATGATCACATTTCTACTCACCCTCATTCTCACCGCCCTCCTTATCATCTGGCCTCGCCCTGTCAACCACCCCTGCACTGTTAACAAGGAGCCATGCTGTCATCTTCCCATCCGCCTTACTGTAGCTATCCCAACCCCAAGCACCACTGGTGGTGCAACCATTGTCACCTACCCAGTCACTATCACCACCCCCACTACCACAGTCCAACCCCCTACCTCTACCACTACCACCCTGACCTCCATCCCAACTGCAGCGCACCCTCTCCCCATTGCTATGGAGCCAAGGGCATAAACAAGAACACTCCTCAATGGAGTTGTACATCGAACCAACCCCTGCCATCCCTGAAGAACCAGATGAAGACACTCCCATGGATAAGGTACCACCCCTCCCTGAATCTGAGGAGTGGACACCATATGAACCAACAGGAGGACAATACAGAGCAACTCATGCTCTGGAACACAGAGAGCAACCCATGCAACCATGGAGAGAATTCCTCCAAGATGCAGGACCATCTACAGCTGAGAAAAGACCCATATTCCCAAGCAGCAAAGTATCCATTCCAAAACACTTTGCTGACTTGCAACGGCAGTCAGTCCTATCGACTCCTCTCTACATCACACCAGCTCCATTGGTTCCCCCCACCCCAAACCTATCTGTTCCACCATCTATTCCTGGTTCTACTTACTGGCATACTGTTGCCCTTCCCTTTGGGTACACCCCAAACTCTGGCTTACCAGACCTCCCTGACATCTAGAATTTGTGTGGTAGCAAATTTCTAGGAAGGGCGTCATGTTACGATCCTGGGCCCCCATTTTTCATTTTCAGACCCCCTTTTATTTTCCAAGACATTCTTCACCATCCAAACCCCTTATCAGTCACCTGCCATCAAGTCACATGGTCCCAAGGAGTACCACATATCCTCCCAGACTGCCATGTCATCCTTTAAGCCCATTGGCTACCCATCATTCCATTGTTCACCCCAATAGGGAACCATATTTGTTCTATCCCTATTGCTCTCTATTCTTAGCCCTGACATCATTACTATGCATTCTATTCTTAGCTCTGACACCATGAAGTCCCATCATTCTATTGTTCTCCCAATTAGGAGTAGGGACCTCTCACTTGTATATAAACCCTAGTACTTCGACCATTGGGCCTTAAGCCTAACTTGGTTTTCAATCCAAGACTTGTAGCTTCCCAGTCTCTCTCCTGAGAGTCACTTCCTTCTCCTTGAGTCGCTTCAAAGATCTCCTTTGAAGCTCTTCCCTCTTATCTGCATAACAGTACACTTGGCCATGGCCATACTTCACCTCAAGCTCTATCAAGTCAGAGACCAGGCATTAAGGGAACCCCCCCTTCTTGCATACAAGCCCCACCACCCATTATTATGTGCATGTTGCACCTTAAGGCCTTTGGACCTTAACAATCAGCCAGTAATTGCAGTAGTCCTAAGGCAAAGGTTCACATGTTGGAGGGGTCATTTGGGTCAAGTTCTGCACATTGTCCCAAGGTTTCAAAGGTGGCAAGATATTCATCAAGGTTATCGCCTTTCATTTTGAGCCTTTTGAGCTTGTCTTGGGCTCTTTTGCATTCAGCATAGTCGGAGAAGGCTTCCTTGAACTTCTTTTCAAGTTCATGCCAAATATTGGATCATCAAGGAATTATGCTTGGATTGTGTGCAACCAGTTGCATCCATTTATCAGCTATATTGACCCATCCTTCACATTTGGGTCCTTCCAGGAGTGAGAGGAAGTGTATGCTTTGCATAATTGGGTCTTTGGCAATGTCAGCTTTATAGTTCATGAGCATGAATCGATTAAAGGTATTGAGGAATCTTGTTGTCTGAGATTGATCTCCATTGTATTTGTCAGGGTGAATACCCTCAAGGCAACGTCCCTTGTCGTCTTTATCTTTGTCAGGGAGATCCCCAAAGGTAAAGGGATCATCTCCTGTTCCTTGTGGTGGACGTGGGGGTTTACCATGAGCTGTTTGTGAAGATCATATTTTAAAAGATCCAAATGGTTCCTTGTCCTCAAGTTCTTCTTCTTCATCGCTACTGGGATCATCATGAGGAGTGGGGACCCTTTCTAGTGTTTCTTTGCCAGCAGCCAAAAACATTGTTGTGAGTGGTTCTGTAGAAAAGAGCCTACTACCAGCCTCTCTTGGTTATTCTTTGACAGATCAGGTTTGAATGCAAGAAGGTGGTCAAGTAGGAGGTCATGTAGGTATACCGCTTCTCTTGAGTAGATCAAAGTCAATTCCAGGAAGTGGGCGGTTTTTGAGTGCAAGTTTGCTTTGAGCCAGTCGAAAGCATTCAAACTTGTTTTCTCTGAGGCATACCTCAAACCATATACCATAAACGTTACTGACAGAGACCAGAGCGTTGTTAAGTAGTGCATAGTAGCCAGTATAAGGGGCTCCATTTTGTCCTTCTTGTAAGTGTCTGACTTTTTCTGTGAATTCAGCGGGTACACTGTCTTTGGGTTCAGAGATTATGTTAAACGGGCATTTGAGAATGCTCAAGGCCTCAGGGGGAGTGTTGTCGCTTTTGGGTAGATAGTGGATGCACCAGTCTCTGGATTTGGATTTCTTTCCAGTCGAATCTCTGGGGGTCAAAGACATCTTGTCTTGTATAGAAATGAGAAGCTCATTCTAATGTCATGGTCAGGTCACCATGTCTTTTAGTCAATCGTGTTCTGGGGTTTCTGAGAGGGGCGATTCCTAAATAGGAAGTCGACCAACATCTCAATTAGGAAGTTGTCCTGGATAGGCAGTCAACCCGACATCTCAAAGAGGAAGGTCAAAGGTCAGGAGGTGGGCATTGGGATTGGTCATATGAGACGTCACATGACTTGTCTGGGAGCAAGTGAAGATTACACAAGTCAACATGACTTGGAATTGAGCAAGATACAACATGTGATCTTGAAGATGTTTAGAGATGAAGGCAATTAGCGACTAAGTCAACTAATGCAAGGGAAATTCAGAGAGGTTGTTCAGAAAGCTGCACGCATTCAGGAAAGAGTGCCAATAACCTGTATTGCACTAATAGAACAAGCTTAGAGAACTCGTTCTATGCTACTAGAGCCAGTATATATACAAAGGGTCATGGAAGCTATTGGAAGGTTGTGGAATGTTATCAAAGACAATGGAAAGGGGTGGAAAGTTATGGAAGGGAATGGAAGGTTATAGAACCTTATAGAAGTCCCTTGAAAACACAAGAATCATTCCATAGGTAAGTTATGTAAGTGAGACAGAAAGCAGTCCAAGACTTGATACAAAAAGAAAAAAGAGAATTATATAAGTAGGAGGCAGTCTGTGACACATGCTGCCAGAAGTATTCTAGCTTGAGGCCAGGGTGTAAAACTGTGAAGGAAATAGTTAGCAGACATCCGAAATCAGAAGCTATTACCTTACCCATAGCAATCCTGTAGATGTATGAGAGGTCAGTTCTTGAGTAATACCGATCCAATTTTTTCTGAGCCAATTTCATAGCAACAAGGATTGATGGATGATACTGCTTCTTTGTCTTGGGGTTGAGTGTGTTGTGGAGTCAATCCATCGCGGGGATAACAGCAGCAATACTTGCTATGTTGCTGGAAAATAAGAGCGTTGCCTTCTTATATTGCTGGAAAATGATCACATTAGCATAGATTAGTGCATAGTACAGAGATAATAACCTTACCTAAAGCACAACAACTAAGTCTCCAATGATACTCCAGTTGCTGTTATCAAGTTCATACTTCCTCAACTTCAATTCCTTGTTAGCTGTAATAGCATCAATGGGCTGTCAGTACTTGAGTATGAATTCCATCATGTTATATGTCAAGTTCCACTGTGTGATGATGTTACAAGGAATCAGATTCAGTTTGAACCCAAGTTGTGTACAGATCATCTGCCAGGCTGGAAGAGCAATAGTTGTTGAGTGGATAATCACAAAGGATAATTGCCAGACCTACAAGTAACAATAAGTAAGATCAAGTTAGAATAGATCAAAACATACCTTGGTGACGGTCTGTCAAACAAGAAGTGTGTCTGCCAAAACCCTTTCCCACTCTTGGTCATCCAGCTGATTCAACTCATCAGGCTCTTTGCTGTTGGCATCATCAGGTTTATCACCATTATCAAGGTCCTCTCCACCATGTACCTCTTCATCACTGTCCTTGTCGCCATCCGTTTCATCATCACCAACAGCATCCTTGTTCAGAAGTGTCAGGACTTTGTTATTAAGGTCACCAGATTTCTCTTCCTCTGATGCTGGATTTGTCAGAGACATGCCTGCATTGAATGGCTTGAGAAGAGTTTTGGCTGACAACTGGAGCATGTGGTTGAAGCAGTGAGCACAATTAGCCTCTTCAAAGGCATTTTCCATAAATGCAAGAGCACTGGTCTGCGTGTCATTGGATGTGGCATTGTTGGCATTCAGTGCAAGAATCTGAATGACAGTCAGTACAATAAAATCAACTAAAGTCTGAACAAACCTTGTCTTTGACCCTGAATCGCACAAGCATCTTCTGAAATGCTTTTGCCAGTATGAAACCAGTGTGAGCAGTGTGAGACTAAGAAGGATATTAGTGTCAATAATAGATAAAGTAAGCAAGTGCAAATTATATACCTTAGCCACTTCAACGATATCAACAAGAAACCCAGCATATGGCCTTCATTGTTACAATCCACCCAATTTTTTGCTCCTAGTACCTCCTCCAGCAGACCCTCCATCACCTAGTACCCAACCAACCATTACTATCACCCAGTCCTCACCTCCAGGACCGCCCCCAGTACCAGTAGAACTGCTGCAGGCACCACAGTGGACCACTGTTCCCAGACCTCCTACGCCTCCAATACCATGGAGCCAGCACACTTGTCAGTACTCCTCTATGGAGCTATACCAAGAGCCACAGCCAGAACCTGCCCAAGAGCTAGTAGACAGCGACATATCCAGTCCTGGTCTATCCCCAGTCATCAGTCAACTGCCCAGTTGTCTAGAGCCACCACCATCTCCCAAGTACATTGTCACAGAACCATTCACACCATACACTCACACCAGTCCTCCAGGTTGTCACCACAACACCCATGAACTCCAACCACTGGAGATACTGTCCCAGCTAGTGTTGCTGTGGCTTGAGCTGCTTCAAGCCAGACTTTTTGAACCCTATGCCATAACAAATCAAATAAAACCTCAAAACTCCTGAAAATATTCATGTGAACAGAATGAAAGATTTGAACTAGGGGTTTCCTAATACAACTTAGTGATCCGATCAGCCATTCAGGCCCGGCTCGAACTGGCTTAAATTTAACTAAAATCAATCAAATTCAAGCCAGTTCAAGCCAGGCCTGAATGGCTGATCGGATCACTAAGTTGTATTAGGAAACCCCTAGTTCAAAT
>Ga0307512_10005838_pt1 | contig 12673 bp, 6 predicted proteins | sample 14_EM_MG_FD_200267 | JGI IMG/M metagenome (GOLD analysis project Ga0307512, IMG submission 200267) | Populus trichocarpa ectomycorrhiza microbial communities from riparian zone in the Pacific Northwest, United States - 14_EM | ecosystem: Host-associated > Plants > Roots > Unclassified | place... | reverse complement strand
CTTTAAAGGAAGCTTTCCCGGATATTATTCCTGTGGAAAGACCTAGAGTTGAAGATCAGATTATCTCAGATCCTAATTGACTAACTGGATTTGTGGAAGCTGAGGGCTGCTTTTATGTTGGTATTGCAAAGTCTACTAATAAAGCAGGATATCGAGTTCAATTGACATTTAAAATTACCCAACATAAACGATATGGAATGTAATATCCACCATAATATTATGGATAGTATATGGAGAACTATTACGGATTACTAGCAATATACCAAAGAGAATGAAATTGTATTATATTACACATGAGCTTTAAGAGAAATTAAATAATAAAACAAAGTGAAATGAAATATCTAAGTAACTTCAGGAAAAAAAAACAAAGGAGATTCTATGATTAGTGTGAATGAAAGTAGAAAAGCCTATAAGCTATTAAGTAAAATGGATATAAGTCTGTTTGAACAACTAAAGGGGAACCTTTCTCTAAGGCTAAATATGGCATATTAAGCGATAGTGAAAATAGTACCGTGAGGGAAATGTAATGAAATAGTAGTTTTATAAGTAGCTCGATCAAAATTTAAATAAATAATAAGAGCGTACCTTTTGTATAATGGGTGAATTGCTTGCCCAGAAGAATTGTGAAATTCTTTGTAATACTGACTTATGGCGGTAAAACGCCGGTATGATGATTTAATAATTATTATGCTAGCGGTGAATTCTAAGGACAAAATACTGTAGGAAGCAAATAAATCTTAGGAATTAAAGTTTATATAAACTTAGAGTATATATTGTGCTCATTTTTATTTTGCCCCGTAACGACTTTATTCGAAAGAATAGCGGTGATTGGTTTGAAGAGGTACCAAACAAGATGAGTTTAGAATAAGCTGCCTATCCGATTGAACATCTTTCACCAGATTTGGGCGGCTATTGTGTGTAACCTCACCAGATCGGGCGTTTGCCTGGCTAAGTATTTGGCGGCGGGACTGTAGTGTTTGAGTTTTGTCGCGACCAGACTTCAGGAATTTATTTCCGCCGGAGTACAGGAAGCTAACTGTGATTGCTATGCACTAAGTTTATTTGCTAAAAGAGGTAGCCTTACATGTAGCGATCTATGCATGCTTCTATCCTGAGTAAAAAATATAAAGTACTGCACCAATAACAAATATCACTAGAAGTAATAAAATAACTCTGTACAGCGGAATCCTGGTACGTCCTGCTACTCTCACATCGGCAGTCAGCCCTTCAAGAAACCGCACAGTCTTGACGTCCCCGTTCTCTACAGCCATGTGCAAAGGCGTCCAACCATTTTTAGCTACCACTCCCGCATCAATCCCCTTCTCCACTAGGAACCGCACCGTTTCAAGGTGACCATTCCAAGAAGCCATATGCAATGGAGTCCATCCATCTTCATCTGTTGACATCCTCACATCGGTGCCGCTATCCGACAAAAACCGTACAGTCTCGATATGGCCATTCTGAGCAGCCATGAATAAGGAAGAACGACCATTCATATCCACTCTCTGCACGTTGGCACCTTTCTCTTGTAAGAATCTGACCGTATCAATATATCCATTCTCGGCAGCCATGTACAGGGGTGTCCGACCGCAGTTATCTGTTACATCCACTTCGGCACCCTTCTCTTCAAAGAACCGCACTATTTCAATGTGACCGTTCCAGGCAGCCATGTGCAAATGGGTCCAACCGTCGCCATCTTTTGTCGTCATGTCGGCACCTTTTTTCAAGTCTTCAAGGACTCGTACCGTTTTAATATCACCGTTCCGTGCAGCTATATGCAAGGCGTGCCGACCAAAGTAGTCCGTTACCTCCGTGTCGGCACCCATCCCTTCCAAGATTCGAATCAACTCAAGATGGCCATTAAGGGTAGCCAGATGCAGAGGTGCTCGACCATTTTTGTCTATTTCGTTCACATTAGCGCCCTTCTCTTCTAGGAAGTGTAATGCACTTATGTTGCCATTCTGGGCAGCTATATGCAAGGGGGTTTGGCCTTGATTGTCCGCAGCCCGCACATCGGCGCAATTTCCTAGGTAATTTAGAGTCTTGAGGTCACCATGACGGGTAGCTGTGTGCAAAGGAGTTTGGCCGTCATTGTCTGCCGCTTTCACATTGGCCCCGTTATGCCTAAGGTAGCGCACAGTATGGATATCACCATTTTCGGCAGCCATGTGTAAAGGGGTTCGACCGTCGTTGTCTGTTGCCATTACATCGGCACCTTGCTCCACTAGGAACTGCACCGTTTTGAGATCTCTGTTTCGAGCAGCCATGTGTAAGGGGGTTCGCCCCGCGTTATTTGTAGCCTTTATGTCGGTGCCCTTTTCTGCAAGGAAGCGCACCACTTCGAAATTGCCGGTCTGAGCTGCCATGTGCAAAGGGGTCCCGCCGTCAATATCTATTACATTTACATTGGCGCCTTTCTCTTCGAGGAATCGTATCGTCGCAATATCGCCGCTCTTCGCGGCCATACGAAGAGGGGTCCAGTAATCGGAGTCCGTTGCGTCCACATTGGCACCCTTCTCTTCAAGGACCCGGGCCATCTCAATGTCACCATTCTCGGCGGCCATATGCAGAGGCGTCCACTTGTCGTTGTCTATCACTTTCACGTCGGCACCCATCTCCACGAGGAACCGCACCGTCTCAATGTTTCCATTTTCGACCGCCATGAGCAATGGTGTCCAGCCGATATTATCGGTAATTTTCACATCGGAGTTGCTTTTTAGAAGGAATTGTACCGTGTCGAGATGACCATGTCGAGAAGCCAGATGTAGAGGACTCCAACCGTGGTGGTCTGTCGTGTTTACGTCTGCACTATTATCTATTAGGAACTGCACTACCACATTGTGCCCATTCTCGGCGGCCATATGCAGAGGAATCCGGCCGTTTTTGTCCTTGGACCCTACGTCTGCACCTTTCCCCCCCAGGAAGCACACGGTTTTGATATCGCCACTGTCGGAAGCCATGTGTAGTGGAGTCCGGCCGCCTTTGCAGGCCACTTGAACATTAACGCCCCGCTCATCTAAAACCCTCAACATCTCTATATCACCATTTTCGGCAGCCATATGCAAAGGAGTTCGGCCGTCATCGTCTACCGCATCTACATTGCTTGGCTCCTGAAGCAACCGTTGGGCAGCTGCCTTATGTCCGGCCCGAGATGCTATGTGTATTGGACGAATTCCTTTCGGGTACCAGTCATGACCATATCGACTATACGCACTACTATGTGCGACTTGGAGGTAACAAGACATCTTGCCGTGGCATTCAAGAAAACCGAGAAATTCGTCTGTAGTCAATTGTTCGTCGCAGCATTTGAGATGAGAATGCAAATGTCGGGCGGCATAGTCCAGGAGCGGATGCCTTTCGAGCCGGCCAACGAATGAGACCTCCGATGTACAGGCGCCTTCTCTAAAGACGTCGAGCGAGAGATATGCAATGCAGGAGGTGGCCAGCTTGAAGTCTGCATTACCGTAGGTTGTCTTCTCCGGTAGAAGTTCTTGTTGTATAGTACTTTCCTTCCTCAGAAGATATTCATGAACAGTGTAGTGGGCCAGACGAATGATCAAATGGTCGATAATGACTAAGGAAGAACATACATCAATTAGCGTTGTGGCTAATGGTAGTTCTTCCAGATAATCAAGCTGATGTTTATCACGCTCGATGGACACGGCAACTCTGAGCTCATCAACAGTGAGTGTCCGCCGGGCTGTAGTAAGCCAGGAGAAGATCTTCAGAGCCAATTCCACTTCCCTCGGGCTCTTTCTGCGGATATATTCCACGGCTCGGTCGTACAAAAGATCCAGGGGTCTCTCGTTGGTTGATTCGTTTTCGATTTGTTTCAGAGCCTCCCGGATCTGGCTCATGGTAGTTAACTTGCAGATGTGCTCGATATAGAAGTGGGAGAAACCTGCACTAAGTTAGCTATGCAACGATTGTTGTACGGAAGTCTACACACATTCCATTGGCAGAATTTGCCACCTTCGAGACGATCTGGTCTTTGATATTGCTCCCTTGAATCAATTTTTTTGCTCTCGGAGTCTTGCATATTCTATCCCGAATATAACTGTATAGATCTTCTTCTTGTGCAGAAATGTTGATTTGCGGGACATTTTCGAAGGCTTCTTGGATATCTTCCGGATGGGGCCGACTGGTCAACAATAAACTGATGCCATCGCCTCCCAATCGCTGGAACAATGGAAGAAGTCTTTCCCGTTGCTTCGCCTGGTCGCATTCATCCACAGCATCGCAAATAATAAACGTTCGGGTAAAGGATTTAGAAATCACATACAGAGCGGCTTCTAACTCGTCCGAATTGGGTCTTTTCTCTGCCGGCTTCAAGTTGTCGTACAGCTCCAGGAGTTTAGGAGGTAGTTCGAGTAGTGGTAGTTGAGTAGCAAGTTGCTTTACGACGCAACAAAGGATATCGATCGGCCGCTGTTGGTTTTGCTCTTTATAGTCGAAATAAATGTAGGCAACGCCATAGTTTGAAGTCCTTGCCTCTGCGAGAAGATGATCGATTACAATTGAACTACAATCGTCATCAGTACCCGGACAATATCGATGATTCTAAGAACGTACCTTAGAAATGTTTTACCAGCTCCCGCTGTTGAATCCTGTAACTTAGTATACCCTTTAAATGAAGGGAGTGACAGGATACGCATACGGATGCCATGAGCCCAAAGTACTGGAGTCTTCCCAGACTTCCATCCCTGAAACACTGCCCCCTCGAACAGCCAATTGCCGGTTCCTTCTTTTCTCCGATCTTTGATGCTAATATGATGGGTGTCGTAGGCTTTCGAATAGAGCCACATTAGCACCTGGTTCCGCTTTCCCGCTGGGTAGGACGCATAAATGTTAGTATTGTAATGATGGAAGAATTCTTAATTATTCTTACTCATATGACGAAAGCTTTCCTTTTCACGCCATGATTTGGCGTCAGTTTGAAAACTGTGGGCCGTGGAATTGGTATCTATGACATATTCTTTGATTTCTTTCGACAGTGTTCTTGGTGAATGTTAGCGTGACCCTATAAATCCATCGAGTAACATGTGACGTACACTTGAACCGTTGACACCACTAGGTTGAACGCAGATGTATACCCTCGAATTTGGGAAATATACTGAGACGTTTCCTTTTCCTTAAGTGGCCATTTCAGTCTGTCGATCACCCCTCGCAGTCCCGACTTAGGAGGTACAAGGTTGTTCTGGAGCTTTTCCAACTCATCTTTGCATCGGGAAAGGGCTTTATCCTGACCGCAGAGATCTTGTAACGCCGTCGACAATGGGTTCTCCTTCGCGCACTTTTCCAGCAGGTTTAGGACAGAGGTAAGTGAATCGAGCTCATCGCGGAGGGTTTTTATATCTTCTGGCGCCCGCTTGACACCACCAATGTATCCGCCGAAAACTTGTGTTAGCTTTCCGCTAAGTTGAATAATGCCATAAATACTCGCAACAAGACCGATCACGTCCGCCATCGGGGGCTGTCTCTAGGTTCGTTGGTCGGGGAACTGGCATACAAACATTCGATGATACCATGAAGGGTTTATAAAAAAAACCAAAAGATGTTTAACGCCTTGCGTTGGTTTTATATTATGGGTGATAAGATAGCTAATCAATAACGCTGTCGGTGTAGGATCCAAAAACATCGAGACACTACCTGCAGAATAGACCAGATAATAGTAGTGATATTAAGATACCTAGTCAAATTCGCCATCGGGTCAGCCAACAGAATCATACCGTATTGTCTGGCTGAACCCGCGATTTGTGTAGCTCGTGCAGCTCGCATACCCGACAGACTCTGGGTTGTCTGAACTGTGAGATGAGTAGCCAACCGGACGAATAGAAGCTGCCTAAACCTATCCTTGCACGTACTTCAAAAATCGCGAATTCAATAAGATAATAGTACAGTACTTCTCAGCATGTATATTTGACATTTGCAGGTGTAAAAACTTAGAATTTCTAACCGCTCTACCGATGCAGCTCAGCTGAAAACATGTAACAGTAGTTCGGAGAATTTTGGAGGTTCCCGAATGGGAAATTCTTCAGCTCTGTTAGATCAGTTAGAACGATTAGAACACCTTCAACGTTTCTATCCTATGCCAACCACGCACCAAACTTTCAGTAGTCGCTTGTCACTGGTGGCCGGTAAAAAAATGACAGCTGCCCTGTCTTTAAAATCGTTGTCATTCGTAGCAGTTCTAATTGGGCTACGTAACGGAAGCAACCGGAGAACCTAAAAGCACAACATGAGTATGTGATAACATACTAAGTAGTTACACCTACTTGAATTGAAGTGAAGATAATGGAGATTCCTACCCCTTCGAAACTTCCCATAGGTCTCATTAGCACTAGGACCATCTTATTTCCGATGTATCGAGCAAAGGAACGCTCTAATATATTCTCGAGCATGGCCGAACATTCTCCGGAGGACGGAACCTTTAAGTCTCTCCAAAGTGCAGTCGAAGCGTTTGATGTCGGAAATCATAGCCTCGATCACACAACAATGTTCGCCGCAACCGGCAACTGGAGTGCTCACTGGGCGAGCAGATTTTTCCGCTAGCAGCAATGCCAGCGGTGGTATGTTGGATTCTCAAACCGAATGATTTTGTCTTTGCGCCGCGTATGCCCATCTGGAAGGCACGGTCAAGGCACTTGCGGCTAATGAGAATGAGCGACAGGTCGGCATGAAGAAAGGACAATAACATATCATAAGGAAAGGTTAGATAACTCATTTTCTCAACCTTCACCCAATCAACGTCATGCAACAAGCACTGATCTCAAGTTCACAGGCATTAACTGGTTTACTTAAGTAATTGGTTGGTGGAGGCGGGGCAGTTGCGGACGTGAGAAAGGAGTTAGTTAACTGTGTAAAACTGCAGTGCTGTATAATAGTCACGGTGTAGTAGGGAAAGAGTATGTATCAGAACTGCAAAATTTAAATTTCCTGTGCACCATCGCCATACCACTAAATGCCATTCTGTCACTCTAATTGTACTGTTTTAATTACACCCCCGTCTGAAATCTTTGACGGCTCAGACGTGACATCCTTGCGTGGTATTGAATGTGCAGCTGAGGAAGACACAAATGCGGCTCCACCACCACACCACCATCTGCACTAAGCTACAGCCACCAATCGGGTCATCTTTGCAGTCTCGGTGGACCACTTACCCCCTTTTTCACAGCCGTAATTTCAATATTGGTAGATGGCTGCGGTGAAGGTAGTAATGGTAGACGTATGCACTCACCCAGCTTACAGTATACAAGTTACGGTGGCGGCTTCGCTGCCCTTTGGAGATACCGAGATAGATCATCCCAGGAATACCTTACCCCTGGCTGTCAAGTGCTTGGAGGGTACAAAAAGTTGGGCACACTTCCAGATATGATATCAAGTCCTGGCAGCCATTTTGCTGTGCTAGATCATGTAAAGATAATCTAGTGACATCTATGACTTGATTTGTGTGAAGGAAAAAAGTTGAATGCACCACCTGGTCTCTCTACCAAATACCACATAAATGGTGCCATGCCACCCTCCACATCAATGACTGTCTGTATCCAGGTGAATAGTCTACTAAATAGACTATCCAGCCACTCTGTAGGTTGTTTCTGTTGAGGGACATTATGGTGCAGAAGAGGAATGGAGAAAGGAATAGAGACCACAGGAGCAAAAGGAGTGAGGTTCTATGACTTACTCTACTGCCAGTAATATACCCTAGGATTTTTAGTCGTGACTCAGTGGATCTAGAAGGTTGAAGACCTACCATCAACATTTCACCATACATCTTGCAGGGTTGTAAGGGAATTCTGCAGGGAGCAGCTCTAGCTCATGAAGCATAAGAATATGGTGATACGATTTGACAGAACATACAGCCTTGAGGAACCACACATATTGCATGGATCAACAAAGCTCAACATGAGTACATGTAACCAAGAGCTGGAATTAATAAAGTGCGTATTTCATTGTGTGGTAAAATAATACATCAGCAAAAGTACTAATTGACCATAGCCTGCACTATGTGTACCTGCATACATGAACAACTCATAGCAAGCTTCCCGTGGACCTCAGTACAATGTGCTGTCTATTGTCATCTACAGTCCATTCATTGAAACTATATATGACTGGTGGCCAGAGATGGAGGTATACCTGTGTTAACTACATGGCTGTTATAGCAGTATGGAGTCCACTGGAGAGCCTGGTGGCATTTGAACACCTTATCAGAGCCTAGTCCGAAGCCTGCTTGATATTCTTCTTGTAAGCCAGTGTTATAGCCTCCTTCAGAGTCTGCTTCATGACTGCATAACCGCGCAATGGTTGAGAGCTGCAGCTGACAGATGCAAACATCGTGAGGAGTTGAGTTTTCCTTGCGATGCAGTTGGCCGATGAAAATCTGCGAGTTGTTGGAAGGCTTTACACGAATATTGACGAACTGAATCTACTTAATTGAGTGCTTCTGGTACTATGTTCACCATCACCAACACTGTTATCACTATCATCACCATGGCCATCATACCATTGACATCGTCACTTTCAGCCCTGGACTGAATGTGCACACATACACCTACAATCTGTAGGCTGCAGGCAGCAGATTATGCTAGAACATCTGAGTCCTAAGATCCAATTTTCTACTTTTTCTGCCAAATCTAAAACTGTGATAGTCTATACCGTAACTATGAGACATTGAAAGATCTCATTGTAGTGGGCACAATAAAGATATGGTTCACACTTTAATATTGATTGACGTTATGATTTCTGCCACGATAGGCCCCCCACTACCCACTACCCATGATCTGCCTCCTGATGCGTACTGGTTGCAACTCTTCAAGTCTCTCAATTAAATACCAAGAAGCATATATGGGAGCATATAGTCAGGTGAAATTGCAAGTGTCTTGCCTCTTGAGAGTAAACTTGGAAGCATAGAGCCAAGTAGGTTGGGAGTGTATCACATCAGCAAAAAACATTTCCGTCTGGGCGGACTGGCTGGGTCGGAGTGGACGCGCTCCGTCAGAGCCGTCAGAGACACCCCGGTGGCGGATTACTCCGCGCCCGGCGTCAATACCACGCGTCGAGTTGCATATCGCCCTCCGATCACCATTTCGCCGTTTCTTCTCGCTCTGTCGGTCCCCTACTTCAAACAAACACTCTGGCGTTGTGGCCAACTGTGACCATACGTCGGAATGGGTTCATTGTGTACACGCTTACATCGGGATTGCAATGCATAAGGATCCACGTAATTGCGCGGATCGACGAAATCTCGCAAAGAGCGAGTGAGACCAAGAGTTGGGAAACATAGAGTGTGTATTTTCGTTGTATAACAAGATCAGATGAAAATGAGATGCTGTCTACCTATCTACCCCGGGGTCTGCCGAATATATACTCCGCGTCGCTCATTCCACCTCTGTTACCTCTCTATCTCCGTACACCCACTGTCGCTCCTTAACGATATACTTGAGGGACGTGATCGAGCTAGTTTGGAGATGCACTTGGAGGCCGAGATCGAGTGAACTGAGAGATGCACTTGGAGGCCGTGATCGATCGAGTTTGGAGATACACTGGGAGGCCGAGGTCGAGTGAACTCAGAGATGCACTTTGAGGCCGTGATCGAGCAAGTTTGGAGGTGCAATTGGAGGCCAAGATCGAGTGAACTGAGAGCTGCACTTGGAGGCCAAGATCAAGCGAGTTTGGAGATGCACTTGGAGGCCAAGATCAAGTGAACTCGGAGATGCACTCTCAGGCTGTGACCGAGCAAGTTTGGAGATGCACTTGCAGGCTATGATCGAGCGAGATTGGAGGAGTACTTGGAGGCGGTCGATTTGGAGGGAGGTGCGACGGCAGCTGGATTGTCGATCTTGGGATGTTGCTGTACTTGGTGTATGCTGTACTCGGTGTTAACTCATGATTATGGCATGGAGAGATAGAGAGGGATGACTCAACTTCGTGTTCTTAGGTGATGGTAGAGTTGAGCACAAGAAAGAGAGAGATCAGAGGAGATGGGGGAATTCATCATGAGAAACTGGGACTTGAGAAAATTCCGTGTGCCAGTCAATTGACCATCCCCGATACGGCAGGTACGATTCCCGATCCAGTGGGTAATATCACCGATACGGGGTCTTCTAAACCCAATCAGGCAAGTCGTACTCCTGATTTCTCATAGCCGCTCGTATTCTCCATATCGTTCTCATCTTCATCCCCCATCTCCCTCTTCCTTGTCTACTACTCTACCATCATCACAAGAACACAAAGTTAAGTCATCCCTCTCTATCTCTCCATGCCATAATCATGAGTTAACACCGAGTACAGCATACACCTAAGATTGTCTGTCGTCCCTTCACTCTCACGATTTCAAGTTGACCACTGAATGTAGCTTCAGCTTCCGGCATACCTCCCTACCAATCCACCGCCACCAGCCAGTTCTCCATGAGAGCTTCAAAGGTGAAGTCACCTTGTCACATTCCCACGGTTTCGAGTTAACTAACCGATGAATAGAGTCTCAGCACCTGGCGCGCCTCCCACTGACTGCCTCCAGATCGACCACCTCCAAGTACTCCTCCAATCTCGCTCGATCATAGCCTGCGACAAGTGCATCTCCAAACTCGCTCGATCACGGCCTCCAAGTGCATCTCGAAACTCGCTAGATCACGGCCTCCCAGTGCATCTCCAAACTCGATCGATCACGGCCTCCAAGTGCAGCTCTCAGTTCACTCGATCTCGGCCTCCAACTGCATCTCCAAACTCGCTCGATCACGGCCTCCAAGTGCAGCTCTCAGTTCACTCGATCTCGGCCTCCAAGTGCATCTCCAAACTCTATCGATCACGGCCTCCAAGTGCATCTCTCAGTTCACTCGATCTCGGCCTCCAAGTGCATCTCCAAACTCACTCGGTCACGGCCTCCCAGTGCATCTCTAAGTTCACTCAATCTTGGTCTCCAATTGCATCTCCAAACTCCCTCGATCACGGCCTCAAAGTGCATCTCTGAGTTCACTCGACCTCAGCCTCCAAGCGCATCTCCAATCTCACTCGGTCACGGCCTCCCAGTGCATCTCTGAGTTCACTGAATCTTGATCTCCAATTGCATCTCCAAACTCACTCGATCACGGCCTTGGAGTGTATCTCTGAGTTGTAGATTGGTAGCTATATAGATAAATAGATACATAGATGAGAATACAACCTGAATACATGAGTTTTAAAAATCGTTGCATGATTAGTAGTAGCTATGAGTTCCGGGCGTACCAGCAGCATTCCCAGATGTTGTTTTTCCCAGAATACTCTACTGTGATTCGAGGTGCTCCCAGACGCTCACAGGTTTGTCGCTGGCGCTCCCAGGTGCTCTGCTATGCAACGCGACCCGTTGCCCGGGCGACAGGCAGCGTGTAATTCTCCGTCAGAGGGTACACGGTTCCGTCAGCGCCGTCAGAGCCGTCCGGAACACCTGGGTGTTTCAGACGGAAACCATGGTTGTTGCTGATGCATGTTATGCAATTGGGAACATACTTGAGAGCATTATTGGAAGTATGCTTGAGAGCATCTTGAGAGCCTACATAAGAGCATATATGGCTGCGAGTATACCATTATGTGCAATTAGAAGTGTTGTTGAAAGCATGCTCAGAAGTGTACTTGAGAATGTCCTTGGAGGTATATCTGGGAACATACTTGGACTGTGATTGGACGGTTCTTGAGAGCTTACCTGGGAGCATAGAGTGAAGCAGGCTCGGAATGTGTGATTGAGTGGAATTGGATGCATACTTGAGGTCGTACTCAGGTGTGTACTTAACAACATCTTGAGGGCCTACTTGGGAGCCTGCAATGAAGTGTATTCAGCTGTATCGTTGAATGCAGCATAATGTATAATATTTAGTGAACAAAATTGTATGTATATCATAGTAATGTAGTTAACATGCAGGTTGATAGGAGCTCCTACTGCCATCCATCAAATATACTATGGATTCAGATCCCGGAAACCACTTTTCTATGAGTTATACATTATATAATGCCATTTTTTTCGGTTTACTTATCTACCTCTGAGTCTTCTAAATATATTCACTTGCAAGCACCCAGTCCACCTCTGTTATCCCTGTGCACAACCATCCCCCTACTGGCTTTCTGTGCTGATATAAGTAGTGGAGATAAGATATGGATGTTTCCACCACCCTGTTTAGACTCAACTCCATCTTCTACAGTGTACCCACTGTACAGGTTCCAAGCCCACTAGTAGTATATCTCTCCAAGTCTCTGTAAGTTGGTACTATTTCTATGGCCAGAGCAATTATTGTCAGTTGAAAAGAAGCTTTCTGTACAGCTATTTAAATTATTTGAAATCCAATGATGTCACCAAGTTTTGCTCCAATCACAACATGTTCTAGGGATGAAACATCCATAAATTGGTCGTATTTCACTTCCCAGTTGCCAATTTACTCCATTGCAAATGTTCCGCATACTACTGTCAAAAAACATTACAATACAGGTATTAATCCACAACTACTCACCCAATATTAAAAATATCATGAATGTCAACCTGGGATGTGAAAGCAGGTAGAGTTATATACATTTCATATATATCACACTTTGTTGTAAGAGTGCAACTTGCAGACTTAAATTGGTGGGTTGTTTTTAATTTGAGTTCTTGTGGTTTATACTTGCCACTATCAGCCACTCAGCCACTCAGCCACAGAATTCTGACCAAAAAGAA
>Ga0307512_10005837_pt1 | contig 12674 bp, 13 predicted proteins | sample 14_EM_MG_FD_200267 | JGI IMG/M metagenome (GOLD analysis project Ga0307512, IMG submission 200267) | Populus trichocarpa ectomycorrhiza microbial communities from riparian zone in the Pacific Northwest, United States - 14_EM | ecosystem: Host-associated > Plants > Roots > Unclassified | place... | reverse complement strand
ATGACAAAGCACTATGACTGATACGATCACCTGACAGGGCCAGTTCCCACAACTTACACTGGCTAAACCAGAGGCCAGTCACACTGACATCTCTTCAACATCCTGCATCGCATGGCCAGGCTCCAAGCGCACCCGAAGACCTAGTGCACGCACAAGTAATGCTGTGGTATAATAAGGTGTGATGCTGAAGGCCTCCCATGACTGGCCTTGAACATAGCGAAGGTATTTCACACAATACTTGAGGTCTTCAGGCTGCTCAAACTCGAGCGCGCGACGTAAAAGGGCCTCTGCGAGGAGTGAGAAAGCCAGCACGGGGCTTGAGCCACCTCTAGTCGCAAGGTGAGATGATAGAAATACAGCATGGGTAAATTGTAGGATGGGAGTGTCCATGTCTCGCTCGTCTGAATGGGAGTAGTTCCTCGGTGATGGCAGAGGATGGGATAGGGGGGATGATGAAGGAATGTCTTGGCCATCGGAGACGTGCCAGTGTTTCTCGCCATCATGGAGAGAGGCTACGAAGAAAAGCAAATAAAAAAAAACAATTCCAAACGACGGAAGTATTCGAAAGAGGGAGGTCGGATTCGGGACTCACATTGCAGCGTTCCCATATTGAAGATGTCGAAAACTGCACAGCCTTGTTAGACGACCTGGAATGTTGGACTCGAAGGTGGGTCCCACAAACGGACCCTGCCACCACGATAAGTTACATGACTCAGACAATATCATCGATCATCCCGTCACACGTGTACTATCCGACACAGCCAGTGAGCGCTGAGCTGAGCCGCGCCGTCATCGGGGTACCGTGACCACGTGATGTCCAGCAAAGCAACTGGAGCCGTGAGCCGTTTGACCTAAATAACCAAAACCCATCCAGTTCAGCATCCTACATCATGTTCGAAAGAGTCCGTATATCCTTCATCTATGCCCACGGTATTTTCAAGTGTTCTGTAGATCACTGCCTTCTGGTCCCCAACCCCAGCACCGTCTTCTGCCAAGGTACCATATGACCCCACTGACCCCAAGCAGAACCCTCTCAATCCACAAGGCTTGAAGCCGTATGTCCCTTTTTCATACACCCCTTGCAACCCTCTTCCTATCCACAGTGAGCTGACGAGAATTTTATCCCAATCGTAGTTGTTGTGCTTGTCCGCAGACGAAATCAGCGCGCGACGACTGCTTCCTCAAATTCGACGGGTCCGAGGCGGACGAAAAATGCAAAGAGCTCGTTCAAGAGCATTTGGTCTGCATGCGGAGTCTCGGCTTCAAAATCTAGATGGTAGATGGCAGTTGGGACCGACGCCGCGTGATGTGCGGGACTCGGAGGGCGCGTGGTGTTCCACCCATCAAATGTATGTACCCTACTCCCAATATATATTCCTCCCCTCTCTGCGATGTATCGTGTGTCTACCACATGACGCCGCCTGCGCAGCACCCAACCGTCATTCCCCTCCCCCGGCTCCTTGAGCCCCGACATGATGTCACTAAATGCTTGCTTGGAGGGTAGCTACGCGACTCGAACACGAACACGCGGAGTGGCTTCGGAATTTGGGTAGGATGCCGTCCTTTAATTCAACCCCGTTCACTCCCCGTTCCCGGTGTTATTCGATACCGAGACGGGAGAGGTACGATCGGAAGGTTGGACTCTAGGTTTGGGTGAGAAACAAGCAGCGGTATATGAAGCTTCACTTAGATGGCCAATGGGGATACATGCTCTGGTCAGCCTCTCGTATATCGCGAGTATACTGTATGGATTCACATGGGCAATCCAGGGAGTGTTCGGTTACATTTCTCAGACTGAACCTATCCGAATATGGTGTTGATTCTCAAAGAGCTTGTCCGATGGTCGATGGCTCTTGTTTCGAATGCGTCTGTTATCTTTTCTCGTGATCAGCTACCTTGGTCCTACATCATTGTGGCATCGAAGCACCGGTACACGCGAACCGGAATACTACGAAGGAACTAACTTGTCTGGTAGAAGGAATAGAAGCTAGCCTACTCGTGGGCGAGTTGGAGTGTCCAGAGCAACTGAAAGAAGACGACGGGGAGATGGAACTGAAACTACCGTGACAGTGTAATGAACAGAGCGAACGGCTGTTGATCAAGTTGCGGTCCAGTTGGTCTTGCACTTCTAGCATGGCAGTCGCAGAATAGACATACATACTGATTGGTTTCGGATTACAAGCGTGTTACCGACCACAACAACAAAGGACATGGTTGCGACGAGACTTCGTCACCCTTGAATTCCTTCCATTCCACATGCAACAACTTCGTCCGGACTTGCACTACATCCTTCTCAAAGACCAAGCTGTCCCACATCTGCGCCCAGCTCTCCGGAGAATGGCAAAACATGGGCCGATTTCCCGTATATGACACGAAGCCCCTCTCCGCGAGGCCAATGTGTAGACCAAATATCATCGAGCCTGGCTCAGGAGAGAGTAGCCCCGCGAGGGCACGCGAGAGATGCAGTTGCTTTTCTTCGCTGAAGAGATGGAAGAGGAGAGACGCATACATGGCGGATACCCTTCCGTGAAGCGGGTTGAGCGATGTCAGACCGCGCAAATCTGGCGCGGGGCCGGTAGGCGCATTGGCGGCCGTGAAGGGAGACACAATTTGGAGGTGCTTCGGGTCGAAGGCGTCACCGGGGACGAATTTTATCGGGTACGTCTCTGGCGTCGTCCTGAAGAGTTTATGCCCGAGGTCTGCGAATTCTGCAAAGTGCGCGTAATGAGGCACATGACGATGACACCCTCAAGCGCAAAATCGGACCTTGGTGTAAATCGGATGTGACCACGTTTTCCAGGGGATATCCGTCCGCGATGACCTTACGTGCGTCGTTTCCGACTAATGTGATGAGGGGTATGTCAGCACACTTCGGAGAAAGAGAAATAGGCGGATGATCACACACAGCAACTGCCAATATCTAAAAATATTGGTCTATCGCGCTGCTGGCCTATTTTGAGCAAGTCCTGATATAGGAACAGACTCGAGATTCTGGGCCTACGGTCGAGAAAACACGATGGACTTTGTCGGATTTGATTCAGAGCTCAGGTCTCGGTACTCACTTTACGAAATGGAAGCGGCGGATGCATGGGTAAGGATGAACCTGTGTTGAACCGAGGTCCGATTGTCGATTATTCGATTATGATCAAAGCTTGGCCGATGGCACGAGCCTACAAACCTTATATGCCTCAGCTTGCACTTGAAGTATATGCGTCTTGAGCTCGTCGTCGTCTTGTATCCCAGTCTGCTGCTTGAAGAAGGCACATTCTTCATCAGTGAGGTCGTAGAATCGTTCGTCCAAGGCAAGGCCCCGTTTGGTCGACATCTGCTGCGCTGGAGTATTATCTGACATGACAATGTACGAGGGGTTCAAAGCAGTTCCGGGTGCATGCAGCCAGGCCTGATCTTATTAAGTAAACCCGGTCCACTAACAGCGCCCACAATCATGAGAGCTCATGCCGGCACATCACCGCAGAAGATGAGACTGGTCAGGTCTTGCGAAATGGAAGCGGCGGATGCAAGGGTAAGGATGAACCTATTTTTAGACAAATTAGTACAATTTCCGGCCGCCTTATACGCCTCAGCTGGGTTGCAATTCAAGTACATGTGCCTGCTCCTGGTCCTTATGTACTGTACGCTAGTAAGTTAATGAGGCCTGAGGTTTCTATGCGAGTCAACTGGTATTAACACGCAGGAATAATGCAGATTATAAGCGCGTTACCGACCACACCGACACCGCCACAGATTGCACAGAGGTTCCGTCACCTTCGGGATCCCTTCTTTCCACATGCATCAACTTCGCCTGGACTGTCACTATGCCCTTCTCAAAGACTAGGCCGTCCCACATCTGCGCCCAGCTTTCCGGAGAATGGCAAAACAGGGGCCGACTTCCTCCCGTATACGACACGAAGCCTCCGCGAGGCCAATGTGTAGACCGAATATCATCGAGCCTGGCTCAGGAGAGAGTAGCCCTGCAAGGGCACGCAAGAGATGCAGTTGCTTTTCTTCGCTGAAGAGATGGAAGAGGAGAGACGCGTACATGGCGGATACCCTTCCGTGTTGAGCGGTGTTCCGAGTTCTCTCAGGCTTTAGAGAACGAGGTATTTAAGCCGATTTTTCTTTTCCAGCCTTGGGATTTTGGGTGCTCACCGTGAGAAAATTCCGCATAATCGTTGCGGCCGTTGCCGAACTGACAGTGCGTGACCACTGCGTGACCCTGGTGTGACGGCCACCAAACTGCCGTGTTGCGATGCCTCTGCTTCTGCATCTCCCAAGGAGATGTCGTGCCCTCCGCATGGGCCTCAAAACGGAAATTGGTTGCAACATCGACAGTAAGACGGGGACGATAGATTGGGGTGATGGAATAAGGGTCTCAGGTGCATGATTGACTTTTTGCTGGTGGTTCCACTGACATTGCACATGCAGCACAGCTAGGGTTTTTCTTGTGGGCGACAATGCCTGCTGTGATGTCCATGGCCTCAACAGGTCTTTTTAAATTGAGGATTTGCTCCCCAGTCGGCCCCCCCTCCTGGATCCCAGCGGCCTGGTCCCTCCCCAAGTGGACAGGACGGTTTCGTGCAATGGCTCTCACGACGGCCAACCAGGCTCGCATGTGCCCTCATTTGGGGTACCTTGCAACATTACACCACATTCGCGCTCACCCTCTGGTGGCAGCGCCTTGGGTTTTCGTCTGCCCATTTGCAGTGGCGCCTTGAGCTCTTGGCTCGCCCTCTTGTGGCGACCTCTCGACTTTACGCCTGGCCTTGTCTTGTGCCCAAGGGACCAACGCCTTGGGCTTAGCGGCGATGGCTTTCTCAGCCTCGCCAGCGGGTTCAACGCCGGCATTCCCGTCTCATCTCCCTCTTCTCTGCGTTGCACGTTGTGAAGGTTTGGACAAGTCGTGGAATGCACCCAACCAAACGACTTGCCCAGGCGCTTCTCAATGCATGCACGCTTGCCCAAGAGCGTCAGGACCAACTCACGGAGCTCACCATTCAGGCCTATTCAGGGCTGGGAAGCGTTCCCATTCTCGATCAGCACGTATGGAGGACCCTCAACTGAAGGCGAGGGTACTGCGACCGTCCAGAACGGTGAGCATCTTGATCATTCCTTTTTTTTTTTTTTTCAGGTGGCCTGACGCTTGGGAAAGCCCCGATACCACCCTGCCTATGTAGAGCCGGGCCTTGCGCCGACAATCACCAACGACGATGAGGGATGACGACCAACGACAGCCAACAGCCAATGACCAACGATGGACGACAGATGACCAACGACGGACAACACACGACCGACAGTGGACGATGGCGGACAACCAACGGCAAATGACCAACGCACAACCAATGACAACCGGCAACCGATGCACAACGACTGACTCCTCTAGTTGCTTGTGCTGAGATTCACACATCCTCCAGGAGAGAACTTGGATATGCCATGCGAAGTACTAATTCAAGTGGCAAGGGAGGTAGACAGATAGAGGGCTCTCACGCTCTCACTGGTGGGAGACTCCAGAGGAGGACACCGGAGAAGAGATGAGTCACAGCAAGGCCGCCAAACATTCGCGTCGACGGGACCATCACCACGCTTCCTTGCCCGACTCTCCCTTGACAGCCCTCCAGCTCCTCAGATGCATTGACAAAGTCAGCTTCTTCTGGCCTGCCATCCCTCTGAGGGACCCTCTCAAGAGCTCGCTAGCGCATAACCATAGTCGAGCTTCTATGCTACTGGTGGCGATAAAGTCTCCCAACAATAGGGTACCAGTGTGGAAACCCGTAGAGTGGAAAGGCCACACGAACCTTCCTTACTCCTTTTTTTAATTTGACCCTGCTTTTGCACTTTTGGACATTGCAAGCCACGTTCATATTCCTTGTAGATTAATCCGTGCTTTCAAGTTTATTTCATGTCACACATTTCCCCACCCCGTTGCACCCTTTGCGCACGTCCGAGCATGGCCACACTCACTCTGCCGCTGCCGCGGCGCCGACGACGACAAAGCACCTCGAGGAGAAATGCATGCGGGAAGAGGCGTGGAGGTGCGATGAGGAGCGGCAGCGGGCGGCGCAGCGCAAACGGGAGCGGAGGCAAGAGGAGAGATATGTACGATATCATGGACACTTATTGACAATACTCATTGCACGGGTTATAATGCGTTTCTCCTCGTCTTCGTCGTCTTCACCTTGCCTACGGCCGCAGGTGTGGAATCCCGTAAAATGTCCCGCAAAATGCAAAGACAAAAATCAAGAAAAATTTCGCCAGAGTCGCCAAAATCTTCCCAAGTTTGCCCACCCGGCCGGCTTTCCCGGCACCCACAAACTCCGACCAAAATGCGGGATCCAAGGATCAAAGTGAGGTGGCTGACTGGTGGCTGGTTCCGAGCCTCGCCATCTCCACGTGAAATCCGTCTAAGCAGCACTGCCCCAGCATCTAACGCCCACCACTGCAGAACCGAAATGTCCACTACACACCGCAAACTTTGGTGCTTTGCCGATGGCCACAATCCTTTTTTGGTCGACGCATCATTGCCCATGCACATTGCCGAATTGGCAGTCATGATAAGAGACAGTATAATGATTGACGTTGCCCCATCCAAACTCATTCTCTGGAAGGTGCGTTATTTCTAGTGATCTGTTCTGACACTATGGGTGACATCGCTTTAGCCCAGGGGTGTAATACCCGTCAAGCCTTCCGAGACTCTTGCCCAACGTCTGGGAAACTTAGCGCTGGAACCGTCCCAACTTGCTGAAAGGTTGGATCCAGTTGACTTAGTTGCAGATAAATATCCCATCCAAACTCAAACACCAACTAGTTTCCATCTTGACATTTTTGTTCAATGTCCTTCGTGTGAGTGGCAAGACATGAATGGTCACTACCGTTCCGCTAATCCCGTAATCTTGTTACCCTTTACCCTGGCCACTCGCACCACTAGCTCCACAGGATGGCGAGACTAGCGGGGTTCTTGAATCCCCTTCCAAGCGCCGGCGTCTGGCTGACGACCCCAGTTCCTGGTTAGAGGAGGCTCGCTCGGTTGATCCTGCGATTTTGGGGGAACTGCAGAAATTCTGGGAGGAACTGTGGCAAGGCAAGTCGGGTCATTTTGGCAAGCTTTCTGTCACACGCGACCACAATCATGTCGGGGGCGTCGATATTCCGGCGACTATGGAGGTGCTATATCTACCCCAATCATTTTCTCCCATCGGCTGTGTATTGGTACGGGACGACTACGCTGTTGCAATGAGAGACATCGAAGGTTATTGTGCCAACCGAACAAGAAGCGTCGTTATTGTAGGTCATCCCGGGATAGGTAGGACCATGGGCTCCATTGGGCAAGCGTGAATACTCATATATACACCGCCTTATCTAGGCAAGACCATTTTGTTGTACTACATTTTGGTCAAACGCCTTCTCAAGCAACAGCCCACCATCCTTCAGAACGACCCTGGGCATCTCTTTCTCTTCAATGCCAAAGGAGTTAAAGCGGTATCCTCATCCAATCGAGTGTTTCCCGGGTCGAGTGAATATGAGAACATGTGGGCGCTGGTTGACATCGATCCAGACATTCAAAAGCCTGCAAGGATGGTCCGTCATGAGACCTCCCCCTTCTTTCTTGTCATGGCGTCATCCCCAAGGCCATCTCGATTGCGAGAGTTGCAGAAGCATGGGCAACCGGGTGCTTATTGGTTGATGAAACCATTCACTTTGGTAGAGCTCATTCAAGCGTCGGTATTATTGACCCAGAACTTCGTCTTTTGTCACTTATGTGATATCGCAGTCGTCAACTTCAGCGGATTTACCACAATGAGTCAGACATTGAGAACTTCTTCGAGAAGTACGGGCCGTCAGCCCGTGATTGTTACAATTTCTGCAAGGCCGACGCTCTCGATCAATACATTAGCGACGTCCGCGCCAAAGTCAAAGCAACGAGTTGGGATTTGATCACGGAAATCATGACTTCCCACCCCGCAGACATTAATATGGAGGCAGGCTCCCATCAGGTCCTCCTCGTCGAACCGCAACCGAATGATAGAACTGTCCCGAGGACGAGAATTGTGACCAAAACCGTTGGTCAGTTTCTGTGGGAGCAAGATGAGGACCAAAAATGGCGGAACCAATGACAAGGTGGGTCCGACAAACGGACCCTGCCACTACGATACATGTCTGACTCAGACAATACCATCGATCATCGATCATCCCTTCAGCTTCAACACGTGTACTATCCCCGCAGAGACACAGTCAGAGTGTGAGCGCTGTGAGCTGAGCCGTCATCGGGGTACGGTGACCACGTGATGTCCAGCAAAGCAACTGAAGCTGTTTGACCTGAATAACCAAAAACCATCCGGTTCAGCATCCTACATCATGTTCGAAAGGGTCCGTATGTTCTTCACCCATGCTTACGGCATTTTTCAAGTGTTCTGTGGATCACTGCCCTCTGGTCCCCAACCCCAGCACCGTCTTCTGCCAAGGTACCATATGACCCCACTGACCCCAAGCAGAACCCTCTCAATCTACAAGGCTTGAAGCCGTATGTCCCTTTTTCATGCACCCCTTACAACCCTCTTCCTATCCACAGTTAGCCATCATCTCTCCGACACTGTTGATCTGACGAGAATTTTACCCCAATCGTAGTTGTTGTGCTTGTCCGCAGACGAAATCAGCGCGCGACGACTGCTTCCTCAAATTCGATGGGTCCGAGGCGGACGAAAAATGCAAAGAGCTCGTTCAAGAGCATTTGGTCTGCATGCGGAGTCTCGGCTTCAAAATCTAGATGGTAGATGGCAGTTGGGACCGACGCCGCGTGATGTGCGGGACTCAGAGGGTGCGTGGTGTTCTACGTCCATCAAATGTATGTACCCTACTCCCAATATATATTCCTCCCCTCTCTGCGATGTATCGTGTGTCTACCACGTGACGCCGCCTGCGTAGCAACCAACCGTCATTCCCCGGGCCCTCCCCCGGCTCCTTGAGCCCCGACATGCTGTCACTAAATGCTTGCTTGGAGGGTAGCTACGCGACTCGAACACGGAGTAGCTTCGGAATTTGGGTAGGATGCCGTCCCTTGGGTCAACCCCATCCCCAGTGTTATTCCTGGTCTGCTCACCTGGGCTCCCACGATCCTTTACTCTTTGGTGGAAAGGGTAGCTGCGGAGCCTTGCTTATAAGATACCGAGACGGGAGAGGTACGATCGGAAGGTTGGACTCGGGGTTTGCGTGAGAAAACAAGCAGCGGTATGTGAAGCTTCACTTAGATGGCCAATGGATCTCTACCTGCTCAGGTCAGCCTCTCATATATCGCGAGTATATGGATTCACAAGGGCGATCCAGGGAGTGTCAGGTTGGATTTCTCAGACTGAACCTATCCGAGTGTAGTCATGATTCTCAAACAGCTTGTTCGATGGTCGATGGCTCTTGTTTCGAATGCGTCTGTTATCTTTCTCGTGATAAGCAGCTACATCATTGCGGCATCAAAGTATCATACACGCGAACCGGAATACTAAGAAGGAACTAACTTGTCTGGTAGAAGAAATAGAGGCTACTCGTAAGTGAGTTGGTGCGTCCAGAGCAACTGAAAGAAGACGACGGGGAGATGGAACTGAAACTACCGTGACAGCGTAATGAACAGAGTGAATGGTTGTTGGCCAAGTGATGGTCCAGTTGGTCTTGCACTTCTAGTAGCATGACAGTCGCAGAATAGACATACATACTGGTTGGTTCCAGATTACAAGCGTATTACCGACCATAACAACAAAGGCAATGATTGCGACGAGACTTCGTCACCCTCGAAATCCTTCCGTTCCACATGCAACAACTTCGTCCGGACTTGCACTACATCCTTCTCAAAGACCAAGCCGTCCCACATCTGCGCCCAGCTTTCCGGAGAATGGCAAAACAGGGGCCGACTTTCTCCCGTATACGACACGAAGCCCCTCTCCGCGAGGCCAATGTGTAGACCGAATATCATCGAGCCTGGCTCAGGAGAGAGTAGCCCCGCGAGGGCACGCGAGAGATGCAGTTGCTTTTCTTCGCTGAAGAGATGGAAGAGGAGAGACGCATACATGGCGGATACCCTTCCGTGAAGCGGGTTGAGCGATGTCAGACCGCGCAAATCTGGCGCGGGGCCGGTAGGCGCATTGGCGGCCGTGAAGGGAGACACAATTTGGAGGTGCTTCGGGTCGAAGGCGTCACCGGGGACGAATTTTATCGGGTACGTCTCTGGCGTCGTCCTGAAGAGTTTATGCCCGAGGTCTGCGAATTCTGCAAAGTGCGCGTAATGAGGCACATGACGATGACACCCTCAAGCGCAAAATCGGACCTTGGTGTAAATCGGATGTGACCACGTTTTCCAGGGGATATCCGTCCGCGATGACCTTACGTGCGTCGTTTCCGACTAATGTGATGAGGGGTATGTCAGCACACTTCGGAGAAAGAGAAATAGGCGGATGATCACACACAGCAACTGCCAATATCTAAAAATATTGGTCTATCGCGCTGCTGGCCTATTTTGAGCAAGTCCTGATATAGGAACAGACTCGAGATTCTGGGCCTACGGTCGAGAAAACACGATGGACTTTGTCGGATTTGATTCAGAGCTCAGGTCTCGGTACTCACTTTACGAAATGGAAGCGGCGGATGCATGGGTAAGGATGAACCTGTGTTGAACCGAGGTCCGATTGTCGATTATTCGATTATGATCAAAGCTTGGCCGATGGCACGAGCCTACAAACCTTATATGCCTCAGCTTGCACTTGAAGTATATGCGTCTTGAGCTCGTCGTCGTCTTGTATCCCAGTCTGCTGCTTGAAGAAGGCACATTCTTCATCAGTGAGGTCGTAGAATCGTTCGTCCAAGGCAAGGCCCCGTTTGGTCGACATCTGCTGCGCTGGAGTATTATCTGACATGACAATGTACGAGGGGTTCAAAGCAGTTCCGGGTGCATGCAGCCAGGCCTGATCTTATTAAGTAAACCCGGTCCACTAACAGCGCCCACAATCATGAGAGCTCATGCCGGCACATCACCGCAGAAGATGAGACTGGTCAGGTCTTGCGAAATGGAAGCGGCGGATGCAAGGGTAAGGATGAACCTATTTTTAGACAAATTAGTACAATTTCCGGCCGCCTTATACGCCTCAGCTGGGTTGCAATTCAAGTACATGTGCCTGCTCCTGGTCCTTATGTACTGTACGCTAGTAAGTTAATGAGGCCTGAGGTTTCTATGCGAGTCAACTGGTATTAACACGCAGGAATAATGCAGATTATAAGCGCGTTACCGACCACACCGACACCGCCACAGATTGCACAGAGGTTCCGTCACCTTCGGGATCCCTTCTTTCCACATGCATCAACTTCGCCTGGACTGTCACTATGCCCTTCTCAAAGACTAGGCCGTCCCACATCTGCGCCCAGCTTTCCGGAGAATGGCAAAACAGGGGCCGACTTCCTCCCGTATACGACACGAAGCCTCCGCGAGGCCAATGTGTAGACCGAATATCATCGAGCCTGGCTCAGGAGAGAGTAGCCCTGCAAGGGCACGCAAGAGATGCAGTTGCTTTTCTTCGCTGAAGAGATGGAAGAGGAGAGACGCGTACATGGCGGATACCCTTCCGTGTTGAGCGGTGTTCCGAGTTCTCTCAGGCTTTAGAGAACGAGGTATTTAAGCCGATTTTTCTTTTCCAGCCTTGGGATTTTGGGTGCTCACCGTGAGAAAATTCCGCATAATCGTTGCGGCCGTTGCCGAACTGACAGTGCGTGACCACTGCGTGACCCTGGTGTGACGGCCACCAAACTGCCGTGTTGCGATGCCTCTGCTTCTGCATCTCCCAAGGAGATGTCGTGCCCTCCGCATGGGCCTCAAAACGGAAATTGGTTGCAACATCGACAGTAAGACGGGGACGATAGATTGGGGTGATGGAATAAGGGTCTCAGGTGCATGATTGACTTTTTGCTGGTGGTTCCACTGACATTGCACATGCAGCACAGCTAGGGTTTTTCTTGTGGGCGACAATGCCTGCTGTGATGTCCATGGCCTCAACAGGTCTTTTTAAATTGAGGATTTGCTCCCCAGTCGGCCCCCCCTCCTGGATCCCAGCGGCCTGGTCCCTCCCCAAGTGGACAGGACGGTTTCGTGCAATGGCTCTCACGACGGCCAACCAGGCTCGCATGTGCCCTCATTTGGGGTACCTTGCAACATTACACCACATTCGCGCTCACCCTCTGGTGGCAGCGCCTTGGGTTTTCGTCTGCCCATTTGCAGTGGCGCCTTGAGCTCTTGGCTCGCCCTCTTGTGGCGACCTCTCGACTTTACGCCTGGCCTTGTCTTGTGCCCAAGGGACCAACGCCTTGGGCTTAGCGGCGATGGCTTTCTCAGCCTCGCCAGCGGGTTCAACGCCGGCATTCCCGTCTCATCTCCCTCTTCTCTGCGTTGCACGTTGTGAAGGTTTGGACAAGTCGTGGAATGCACCCAACCAAACGACTTGCCCAGGCGCTTCTCAATGCATGCACGCTTGCCCAAGAGCGTCAGGACCAACTCACGGAGCTCACCATTCAGGCCTATTCAGGGCTGGGAAGCGTTCCCATTCTCGATCAGCACGTATGGAGGACCCTCAACTGAAGGCGAGGGTACTGCGACCGTCCAGAACGGTGAGCATCTTGATCATTCCTTTTTTTTTTTTTTTCAGGTGGCCTGA
>Ga0307512_10005835_pt1 | contig 12675 bp, 12 predicted proteins | sample 14_EM_MG_FD_200267 | JGI IMG/M metagenome (GOLD analysis project Ga0307512, IMG submission 200267) | Populus trichocarpa ectomycorrhiza microbial communities from riparian zone in the Pacific Northwest, United States - 14_EM | ecosystem: Host-associated > Plants > Roots > Unclassified | place... | reverse complement strand
GTCGACGTCTGCAGTTACCGTCAGGTCAAGAACGAAGCACTCTATCGCTTCTGCAGTTTCCTATCCGATAGAAAATTCGATCTACAAAGAAACACCTACCAGGATTTCCGTCTTCAACCAAATTCAAGTGTAACTCTACCGCACCAGCTACACCGTTGATGAATTCACGTTCCATCGTCCTTATGGATCTAAGTTTCGGGGGATTTTCAGGGTCTGATACACGCTCGTCAATCTGTCAACGAAAGGGGGGTTTCTTGTATCGCCACACGGTACGGATTGGAACATTAGTCGCTGTTGTTCGTCTCGCGCTTATCAACGCATCTTGCCTTGCAATCGTTCGCAACTTCGCAGACTTTGTATGTCAGTTTTGGGGTCGGTTTCTGGTTCAATTGAGCATGTATATGCACTTGTGTCAAGCTTAAGCACGTGGCCGCCCGTCAGACCGGTTGTACCTCATCCCTTATCATCGCTAACCCCATTTGATTGTAGTGGTCACTGACCATCGATTCCATACACCGAGTGTTAGTTCTCAAGTATATCTCACATCGCTCGTTGCTGCCGGGGTGCCTGAGTACCATATGGGGACTTTACCTAGGTAGTCATCCCTTGGCCGCTATTGCTTGACCGTCAACGTTCAACACTGGGTGCTGGTCTCCGGTAGAAATCGCGGACTTAATCATGTTGGATTGGCGGGTGCTTTTCTCTGTAACATTCCTTATGGTACATTTCTCTATCTCCATGCCTTTCGAAGTCCCTTGCCTGTAGCGCTTCGTTTACAGCTGTATCGGAGTGTACCTAATACCATGTCTGGCATCCTCGTGATCTAGAGGTCAGCGCTCAGCCCAAATACTGGCCGATGGAACAAGAACTAAGATAAGGTTCAGTGCTCGGTGTTCAGGTCACTTCCGGAATGAGCCGGTCTCAGGGGCGAGCCTCGCTCTGATCCGATCTGGCCTCGTTGATGCCACGTTTGAAACACGCGCAGTCAACGAGGAACCCAAACAAACCTGCAGCTTTTCTGACGTGCCGCGCGTGGCATGTAGGATTCTAGCCAAAATATGTATTCATATCGTTCTGAGAAACGCGTGGCAGGTTACATAGATACAGTGATGCTTCATCTCATATTTGGTCTAGACGGGGGGGCCTTACACGGTGCGGTCCACCACCCAGATCTCGGGCTGGAAGGAGCCCCAGGAGACCGGTTCGAGCTGTACCAAAAACATATTGTCAAGCTGCATGAAGCCTTCACCAATTTCCCACTGTCCATCGGTAGACCCGTCGATAGAGTGTGAGCTCTGTGGTTTGGGTTAGGGCAACGCCGAAAGTACAATTTTACCACAACGCGAACTTACAGCCATGGAGTCTAAGTAATGCTTGAGCTTCCTGGCAACGTGGTATGCGAGTGTACTGCGTTTGATTGGGTCACGGCTCTTGTTCCAATACTTTGTAAAAATCTTTCATCACGGTCAATGGGTGACAACGCAACCGATACAAGTGTTCCTACCTGGGTCGAACTATTGCGCGGGTACCCGGGGAACTGTTGACGAGCCCGTCAACTCTTGTGCGAAGTGGGAGTTTACACGATGAACGTACCCATAACCGACATGAAATGGCGTCTTGTGCATCTTGTAGCATTAGGTCGTCCCGTCCATCGAGACCCGTAAATTTCTTGCGGAGAGCGTCTCCCATGTTCACCCCTGGGTAACCATTTACGTGGAACAGGATGGGTTCCGAAGGCCGGAAATTCCACTGCTTCTTCCCATGGTCGTAAACTTTTTGGGGTATTTTATGCCAGTTAGGAGGGTAGGATGGTGCCGTCTGAGATGCGGGTATGGGTGGCAACGGTGATGTCGACACAGAATAAATGGCACAGAGTCTCGCTTCATCATCGACCGGGGTGACGATTTGAGGTGAAGAGCTCGACGGGGCGGAGTCGTAGTGAGGAGGGAGGGAGGGATTCAGTGTAGCCCCCTGGCTTGATCGCATGTCTGACGGATTCTCCGGAAGTTCGTATCGATATGTGAGGTCGGGTAGAGTGAAGGAAGGAACTGATGAAGAAGGGTTTTGGAGGAAGATGTCCTCGGAAGTGATAAAGGGCGACCCGTACAGATACTAAACTCTGAGAACAAAAGCAAAGGAGATAAATGAATGAAACCCTCACCTCGTAAAAAAAGTTATTGAAGCCTGTAGAACCTGATTCTGCGGTCATGTCGATGTGCTCAACGTTGTGGTGTCGGTGAGCGCTTGCGTGAATAAGAATTTTATACCTCTTCGATTCCGTACTTGCCCGTCCTTGTGCTTGATGGCCAACGAGACTTGCAAACAAGCTGCACATCTATTGGTAACCCTCATGCGAACTCACGGTCCGAAGATGGTGGCGGAACGCCCGAGATATCAATCAGTTCACATTGCTGAGTGTCGGCGAACCGACCAGCAGTCGAACCGGGCGAACAATCCGTATCCAAGAACCCAAGTATCCGGGGGCATGGGCGCTCCCCGTCAGGAATCGGAGATGAAAGCGACGTCCATCAAACCGCTGGGAATACCCTCGGAAACAACCGAAATGGACGGGACTGTATGGCCCGACGGTTGCAATGCGACAAGGGTTGGCCGATACCGCCAAAAGTTCATACCTCTAAGGAGGCTGTTAACTTACAAGAGTAGCAGAAACTGAGAGCATGGGGTGCGGATAAGATCAGCACGCCACCCCAGCTTCCAATTCTGGCCCAAAAGTGCTGAGAGTCAATTCGTGACATTCGAACCATAATAAGATCAACGACGTGAGAACCAATCAGAGGCATCGCGTCCCCGCCCCCAGCAGTTTTCGAGTTCGAGATGGGAGAGGGTAGATGATGTAGGAAGGCTTTGAATTATTCATGGGCATGGCATAAACAGGCTACCGTGAATTTTCTGGACTGTGGGGGAGGGGGACCGGACGGGACAAAGGGGAGGGAATGGAGGGAAGGGAAAACCGACAGATGGGAACCTGGCTCTTATATATGCGCACCGGCAACTCGGGCAAGCATTTATGGAAGCATCGTTTCTGGATATCCTGGCAAAAAATCACATCGAACTGTTTCCACTGATTGCTAGATTCCAGCCTAGTCAGGACTATCATTAAAAGAAAAAAATCGCTGATGCGATGTTTGCGATCCAGATCCCGTCATTCTTGGGTTTCTCATGTGTACTCACGCTGATTCCCATGTAATAATATTGAATGGACGCTCCGAGAAACATCCAGCGACATCGACTGCCACTCGCATCTCCCATGTTACCCAGCAAATGGAAAGTAGACATCGTAAGGATGTAGATACTGTAAAAAAGCTTTTTCTGTGGGGCAAGTAGCTAAAAAGTGCGAATTCAACGTGCTCGAGCTCCTTGTGCGATAGGATTGGACGCTCCCAAGTAACCAAACGTGGTTGATACCCTGGTTGGCCTGAACTATACTTCCGGGGTCCAGCCGAGGTATAACAGTTGAGTATCCCCTCGGGTATGCTCCCGTGCACCTTTGGGTCGCCTGTGGATTTCCAACGTTTCGCTTGAAACTGATTTCATGTTTTCGTATGCCGTTGCTCCCCTTCCGCGTGTCACGCTTTACGCAGGTTCACTCTCACGGGGCGCCGTCCCGCGGACTCCCCTCGAGTGCGACACTCTCTTTATATTTGCGATTCGATTCGATGCATACACTGTAATTCCATCACTACCCAGAAAATAACAGATATTCTGGCCACATTATCCGTGACAGGCATTGCGGGGGGACCGCCGCCCAGCCATTCCCAGCCGACCCATTGAAGATCATGCATGACGGAGATGAGCGAAGGAAGGTACTGGCAGCCAGAATTAGGGGCCCCGGAGAACCCTGAGTCTGGTAGCTTCGAGATATTGAAGGGTACCCAATTCCTTGCCAGTGTTTGTTGAAGGCGCGACCCCTCGCCGGTGCCAGCATGCAAAACACATGCGCGTCGTCCTGCACGCACACCCAAACCCTCGCCCAACCAGAGAGTCATAACCTCGGCGTCCCCCTGAGTCAGGTTTCAAGCTTTCAAAACTTGGCCTTCTTCCAAAGCCTTTCATCCATGCGGCATCATATGTACGCCATATTTACCGGCTGGCGAGCTTGGGTCCAACCGTTGTGAGGTTTTTGGCCGCTAATTGTGTGGTACGCGGTGCAGATGTTGTCGTATACTACCCGACGATGCCGAATGGATCTAGGTGGCGGGAGCGAGTCCAGCAGGGACTGTGGCGAAGGCGGGATGCAGGCGTGAGTGCGGGTTGGTCAGGGAGTTCGACGGGAAAATGGTGTATGGGTTCTGGCCGTCGGAAATGGGAGAGATGGGAGGGGCTGCTTGGGCCGCGCAATTTCCTATTTAGGTAAAATGGGGGGTTATGAGATTAGAAATAGCTGGGGTCACTGTGGCTTATTGAATTGGGGCGAACAGCACCGCTTGACCGGAAGACCTCTCACCCCTGCTCTGCTTTCTTTCCACCAACCTGACATGGCGACGCGGGTTTCTTGTCCACACGATGCTCCTTCAGAATTATTGAGATCCTATAGAACACCCGGATTGAATTCCCGCAATCTGCCGATCCATTTTTCTTCCCACCCTGTTCTTTTTTTCCATCAACCTGACATGGCGACGCGGGTTTCTACATCAGCAAACCCGCCCCCTTCGGGTAGCGCTACCCGAGCTTAACCGAGGCGTTTTTGGCGAAAAACTGAATAGAATCTTGCTAAGCGATACCCGAGGGGGGAAGGTTTGCTGATATAGTCCGCACGATCCTCCTTCAGAGTTTACGGATTTACAAAAACCTTGATGCTTGCATGCGGCCGCATCTTACACACGGATCTTACGCTTTCCTGTCTCTGTAAACCACCTTATCGTTCGGAGACATTCCCAGAATAAAAAATGCACGATCTACCGACCGTCCAGCCTTGTTTTTCGATTTCTTGGTATGTCCATCGAAATGAAACCCGCTGTAAGTAATGCGAAGTTCTAGAAGCATGGGTTCATGGATTTGTCAGTAAGAGTATTGCCTTTTTTGGCAATACGGACCGTGATTATTTTGGTGACTGGTCAGGGAGGGTATCAGGAGTTCTCTCTCTCGCGCAGAGTGGAAATGCGCAGGCACTTCCACAGTCATCTTCATTCAATGTCGAGTCGTTGAACGTTGAGGACCCTGTCGACCGGGGGTCGAATGAGAAAACCAAGCTCCTGACCTGTTTAAGGCAAACTATGGACGAACCGGCCAATGCCGCGATGCCGGTGTGCTACTTAAAAGGTAAACAACAATTTGACTGCCCTTGGCAAGTTCACATCAGATCGCCTCCCCCCATCTCAATCAAATCCATAGAGCGCCGTGCTGGAGGTACATCGATGGAACGTCCATTATGCCCTTTTACTTGACCGGGTGCCTGGTATAATCTCCCTTCTCATCCTTCCATTCTCTCCCTCAACGTCGTGATGCCAGAGGTAGTGAGAAGGCACCCTGTAAGAAGATTCGTTACACCCATTCCTATCATATTCATTGATCTGCCAAGTGTGACCACGTTCTCGATCATTGGCCCCGCGTCGACGAAAAACCAGCTTTTGGAAATGTAAAGCCCATCGTTACACCGCGTAGCAGCTTCAATGGATCCGCAGGTGTATGTCAAACTCTCGGCTAGTAATGAGTAGAGACTGTAAGAACCGTCTACCCGGATCGATCGGGTCCAGAACCATGGCATCATCACTTAACTACCCTCATGTACTTCCTTCGCCTCATGTAGTTATCTCTCGAACGCTCGGACAATGACTTCATATCATAGTAGCTACAGTATATAAAGTAGAATACAATGTACTGGTAGCTACAGACCACTCTGCGAACAGAGCTCGGTCACCTTTCTTCTCGAGTCCCTTTTCTCCTCGTTCGTCGTCGAACCCCCGCGACGCTAACACCTGATCGGCCGAAACCGATCATACGTGTAGCGCCCGGCCCACCGACTTACAGAGACTCACAATCCGCCACAGTCGCACAATGCACTGCTCCCCTTCCATGATCATGCCTCAGCGTCAGGAGGCGAGAGGCATGAAAGGCAATTACAGGTGATGAACGAACCCGCTGTGCCAGTTTTGTACTCGTTACACCCGAAAAATCATGGACTGGTGAGCGAGGGCATCTCAATTGAGATTTTGCCATTTAATGTAAGTTCAGGGCTCCTATTCCACGATGAATATCACTACCTTCACGTCAGAAGGACTTCTCCGGGAGGTGGAGAGAGGCCGCCGTGATCCATACGCAAAGGCGAGGTTCTATCATACGCGAAAGCACCTGGACAGGATTTTGGCTTTTCCTGGATCAGGCGCGGGACTACTGACGCACCCGAGTATGCCGGACCCTCGGACCCTCATAGCCACCGTGACGAGGGGATAGGAGATGAACGAGACCTTGCGACTGTACCACCGAATTTTCATTCTGATGTGATGCCCAGCCAAACGTCTGGAGTTCAACGTTCGCGAAAGAGAAGGAAAGCGAAACAAACCGCGGACCAAGGTGAGGCTGTACCCGACTGAAAGCGCACACTTAAGGGGAGACCCTGTGACCTTTCGCACTCCACAAAGCCGGTGATTCTCCTGACCAAGACGCAGAAACCCGGATCGAAAAGAAACCGTTGTGCAGTTTCCGGCGACTTCCGTCGTCACCAGCGGTTCCACCTGTCTTATTAGGGTTCCGCAAACGTACTACAAGACCCCTGTCAGGCAAGAAGATTGGGGGGAATTGGCACCTGTCGAATTTTGGGGCATCAACCCGACGGATGCTTCCAATCAGACCTAGGCTGGCACCCACGGTTACAGAAACAAAGTCTTCGATTGCGAGGGCGTCGGGAGCTCAATCTCATGCCGAATAACCGTGCGTCGGACATTTCAAGCGCTCCCACACGTCATTTGACTCACCGACGTTCGAGGTGGCAAAACTTGTGAGGTGTTGTATCAAGAACATCGAGATGAGAACGGCCTTTGTCTTCGTCCTTTCGGTTTCGAAGCCCACTTGGGTAGGACGAATCTGGCTGCGCCGATATAACTTTCGGTAACGTGGTGTTGATGGGATTAGTCCGCGTATCGAAAGCACATCAGCAACCAGTGCTTTGGTACGAAGTTCTTGTTTCCGGTGCCGGTGACTTTCTTTGTCCGACTACTCCATGTTGCGCCCCGTGGTTCTCCTACCCCTCAGCCACTGATGTGAATATATCCACCTTTACGATAAACTCGGTTGAAGTACCGGAACGATGGGAATTATTGGTTTCCAAAATCATCCCCTATACTCCTGGCCTTCTTTCCTCCGTTGGGGATCACTCTGAGAACTGGGGAATTCGGCTCAACGAAAGTTTTGGGGGGAAATTCCTTCGTATCACAGTCGTGAATCCCATATCTAGAAACCGGTTATATATCATATATGTGATGAAAACATGGAAATACGATGAAGAAACGAACGTAGAAACGAGGGTGATGTGTCAGATATCCATAGGGTGACGCTTCCAGAAGCACCGAAACATAAAAGATGACAGAGAATGGGAAGTAAGTGACTGCATGCTAGTTGAACAAACAATAACGATGGAATAGACGAGCCACAGGAACCTCTCTAGGAGCTAGCGGAAGAGTGAACTCTGTACCAGAATTCTGGTTGCCAGGATGCCTGAGCAACGTGGTGAAGCTTCACGAGAAATATGTCTTCAAAGTGGGCATAGAAGGGAACTTCGCCTTTCTGAATGCTGAATCAGTCGAGGGGGCGATGAGATTCGTTATCTATTCACCTCGAGATGGTCCTTGAGGAACTTAGCGACATCGTACGCCAATTCCTGCCTCGTAACTCGGTCGCGTTCCTTCCTGTGGTTCCTTGCCTTGATCTGGTTGTCGTGTTTAGTCCGAGAACGTCGGAGCGCGAAGAAACATGCTAGCCATACCTGTCTCGCCCTGTACTTACTAGATACGTGATGTCCACATGCTTCCGCCCTACATGAGATAGAATTCCCGATACCCTCACCCTCAAACATTGGATCGTCACGGCCTTCGAGATAACTATAGCGCTTGTTCAAGGCGTCTTGGAGATTGATCCCTTCCAGCTTTCTCCCTTCCTCCCGGACCATGAAATCGATCGAAGGCAGAAGTCGCCAGCCTTTCTGCACATTTGGCGATTTGTACATGACCTGTTTCACGATATAAAGATACGGGCGCGTGCACAAGCGTGTGGCAGCCTGGGTCGTCTAAAACAATCGCGGTCAAAATCCCTTTCTGAGTAGGACCAACTATTCCTGCGGGACTAACCTGGGTCTGCTCTCGGGCAGCTGAGTTGTATTTGGTACGCTCCCCTTCGTGCCTGTAGTCTTGGGATGCGGGCTGCTTCCTTGTGCTTGAGCGTTGGGTTCCAAGATTATTGACGTCCACTGGTGGTAATTCCGCGGGCACCTGTGTTGTTCCTACCATACCAGCTGGAGGGAAGAGTAAAGGATTGGTGTACCCCACCACGGCGACCTCATTAGAGAAAACTGGGGTTGCCTGAGCACTATCAAAGCACTCGTCGAAGGACGCTTCATTGGGCCAAGTTGTCATTTCGGGGTCTAGGAACCTTAGTTTCTCTGCATCGGAAAGACTGAGGCTGTGATTTTGCTCCGTGATTGAGTACTGGCCGCCAAGGTAGGGCCCGCCCGTTACGAAACTATCCTGTCCTTGAGGGATAAAGGATTCGTTTCCCCCACACTCAAAGCCGAGAGGGTCTGCGAGTGGCATCGGCAACAACTCCGAGTGGAGCCAGTAGTCGAGGTAATCGTCTCCCGCCCCGTTATAGTTGACACCTGCATCCAGCACATGGTCGTGGGGGTAATCGAAAGCACCAAATCCCTGCCAAAATATCAGTCAACCCGTAGGGAGGGGGGTTGACGTGTGCGCACTTGTGAAGATGGATCCGAGAATAGCATGGGAGAGCCTTCCATGCCATCAAGAACCGATAGTCCAACTTCTCTTGTGCAGATAGCTTGGTAGGCGTCTTGTCCCCGGCTATCGATGGTATAGGAAGGGGACGTTGGTGGACGGTATGGATCGTTTGGTTGATTTCCGAAGATACCGTCGACGCTTTCGAGACTTGCAAACTGTTGAGGAGGCGAAACGACTGAAAAGGCCTACGAGAGGTGTGTTATTGATTTACCACGGACGAGGGGGAGGTACACTCACATTTGGATTGGTGTCCCAAAAAGAGTTCCACGCTGAGGGCTCGCTCGGAGACTCCTGGCTAACAGGACTGTCCGTGGTTCTAGCGAAAGTCAAACTTGGGCACTGCACAGGATGGACTCGGACAAACCTATCCATGGTGCCTTGGAAAGCAAGGAGGTTTAAGAGACGTGATGGTTGAGGGTGACTAAACCAGCAGTTTTTAAGAGACAGAATAAATACACCAATTAAGGCATTAGCAAAAAGCAGAAACCGACGGGCCATCCCCCTATCCCACCGCATGGTTATCGAAAACCAAGAAAGTGGACCAAAGAGTACGTCAGAATCATACAGCTGTGACTCCAGCTCGGTACGACGTAAGACACGATCAGCAAGAAATGATCAAATCGTTCTCAACCACAGCCATACCAAGAAACCAGAAAAGGCCTGAGTCTGCTGCGGCGTAGATGGCGGGTTCTCGGGGAGGGTATGTCCCGAGCGAGAGCGAGACAGTTTGCAAGCACGTGGAAGGTGTTTTTGGGTCTGGATTCGGGAAGGAGCGATCAAATGGAAGCCACTCGCGTTTTCATAAATCTAAACCCCATCGGCACCGAAGCCGGGGAGTCATTGACGGATGGACCGCGACGTGATTTACTGTTGCTAGGAGAGGAGATCAAGAGAAAAGAGGAACAACCTGAAAACGGGTGAAAGAAAAGAGAAACAATAGCCGCGCCCACATCCGAGGAACCGAACATGCCGTAGATACCGCTTACCCCATTTTTCCGGAAAGAACTTCCCCAAATTAGATGGTCGAAGGGTGACCGGCCACCGGCCACCGGTAAGATAATAGAGCATAACCTTATTTCGTGCGAATAAGTGGGAATGGGGGCGGACAAATTTGAGTTTTACGCAGCACAGAGTTGATGATCGTGATCATGTGGCAGCTCGCACTCTCGATCATATTCGGCCGCCAAGATACTGGGCACCCTCTCGAAAAGCATCTCGTCTGTTTAGGTTGTGGGATTTTCTCTCGGACGCAACAGGTCCGACCTCTTTGATGCGATCGTAGGATTCCTATCCTACCGTATACCGTTCGGGCAAGATTCATCCAACACCTCCAGGACGGATGCATATCTTGAATCTGGTTTGAGTGGGACGAGCATTTTCCAGCCCGACAACATCCAGTCCGAGGCCGTGCTTTATTAGAAACTAGCAGAAGAGCGACTGCAATTGCGACTGAAGAGTGAACGAGAGATCGTCCGAAAGATAAGGAAAAATGCGGTGGGAACAAACTACCGTAAAAGGTAAGACGTGCGGAGAAGCGTGAAATGTATATTCTAACATGCTTTTCATAGACGGGACTTGTTTTGCTTGCATATTGGCTCTCCGTAACGTCACTAACTCACCTTCAGTTTCATCCCCTGTTACTGGTCTCCACCCACTATGATCACCTATTTTACTTATTTTCACCAATGCAACCTCCCCAGTTATGTCCCATAGCAGCCACTGATTGTACACCGCACACCCTACGAACGATATCTGGCACGTACGATTTGTTATCGCGGGGCTGTCGGAAAATATATTTTTGGCGGGGACAAACAAACGGCAAGTGCAAATAATTACGAGGTTTGTGATATTACCTACCCCAGCGTGAATCAACTTAACGTCGAAAATTTTCGCGGGACCAAAAAGTATTGCAGTGTTTCTATGAACTCTCAAGGCAACATTTCAACGAATCCTCAAGGCAACATTTCGACGAACCCTCACGACATTTCCAATCAATGACAGTCTTGACCATTCAGGATTCTCTTCGGAATAACGCTTAGGGCAATGTAACTTCATGGGGGGGCTGTTTCGACCCTCGAAATTATTCAAGTGTGGGCTATGCAATCCGCAGGTGTCTTCTACTGCACATTCTTGAGAACCTACCAAGGAGTATCCCACAGATCTATGGATCACTTCTTTGACAATAACCCGCGAGTCCTTCGTTACGTCTCCATCTCTCTACGGTGTGCTCTCTTGGCCGTCCCACGGAAATCGTTATATCCGCAGATCCTTCCTGCATCCTGGCCCGTGCACACCCTGAGGCTCATCCTGGGAACGAACGAACGGACGATGCCGAAACTTCAATGTTAATTCGTAACGTGGGCGGCACGTTGATTGGGAAGTAACAGTCCAGGCGATTTGTACCCCCGGAGCTACTGCCATCGCACACGACCCTACACCTTTTCTGACTAGTCCCAACCACCCTCCGCCGTTCCCGGAGGATCTATGGACTCCGTCGCGGGACACGAGCTTTGGAGCGTGTTTCATCTTGGGTAGACGCGGGGATGAATGTGAGAGGTTAATGTAAGTTCGTAGTTGATGAACCGGGAGGTAGATGGGCAAGGCCTAAGCTCCCTGATGTTCGATGGTCCGATTCAGAGAGTACGATACGACAGGATCTGATGAGAAAGCTCGCGAGATCAAGGTAGGGACAGAATTCAGTGAGGAATTGATGAAATCCGATACCAGTGTCCCTGCAACCATCCCACCCGAACAACAGTTCGATGTGAATTGAGAAACCTGTGTTTATGCAAAGGAAACGCGATACGCCGGTGAGCACGGGATATACTGCATTACGAAACAGTGGATGGAGAACGCGATCGGATTATGACGTGTATCTGCTTCTAGTGACTAACGAGAACATTGATATTTGTGGTCGGAACAGGGTCTCCGGTGTCAGGGTTCCGGCACGCCCTTATTCTACGTGACATATTCGCCCCAACACAGCCGTAGCCTTTGGTTAGTGGTCCCTAGACTAGCATTCTCTCCGATTCACCCCTGCCTCAAGTCTCCGCCAACAAACATCCCCTACTTAAAGTAGCTTAGGTGCTGGCCAAGGTAGGCCGCAATTACGTTTTCCGACCCTCAATTCGAGTGAAGTCGGATAAGATTTCCCCACTTCGTAAAAATCCGGCGCGAACTCACTGCAACAGGGCAGAAGCCTAACATCCTCTGAGAAAACTTCAGAAGCACTCAGAGATATTTTGATTCCTCTAAACACAAGAGCTCTTGCGCCGGATCATCTGCAGAAACCCCAGGCAGAAATGAGAGTCGTGCTGCGTGAAAGTCTGGGGAAGATATCGTCTTGAAAATGGCTGGGAAAACCTGTCAAGTTGAGAGTACAGCACGCTCTTCGCCGGCCGTACGCCACATGCAGCGAGGCCCATCCGAGGGCCCTGGATCTCCATACCCATCACTAGAAGTTAAGGGTCGAGTTAATGATCCACCATTAGTAGGCACGACATACGACGTCGTAGTTGGGGACAGGAAACATAGGCGGAAATACTGCGATTAACGACTGTAGCCCCGTCCCGGGAGCCTAATGCCATACAATCGCAAATTTCACCGGAGCAAGTCAGATAGATTGGGATCCAACTCCCCTGTCCACCATTTGCGCAAAAGGTTAGAAGACGTCAACGGTGATCATTCGAGGAAGAGGATGAAGACTACA
>Ga0307512_10005834_pt1 | contig 12676 bp, 16 predicted proteins | sample 14_EM_MG_FD_200267 | JGI IMG/M metagenome (GOLD analysis project Ga0307512, IMG submission 200267) | Populus trichocarpa ectomycorrhiza microbial communities from riparian zone in the Pacific Northwest, United States - 14_EM | ecosystem: Host-associated > Plants > Roots > Unclassified | place... | reverse complement strand
CGACACGAGAGAGAAGTCGCCGCTCTGCGCGGCCAGTTCGAGCTCGAAACTGTTACGGCCAAGGTCTACCCTGATCACTTCTAGTTTACTTAATGCTGACAAGTGGTCTAGTCTAGCCACGAGCATTCTACGAGTTTAAAAGACGCTCAAATTGATCGCCTTGAGAGGTCCAACCAATCCTTATCGGCCGAAAAGGACAATTTGTTCGATCAACTTCAGATGCGGCAGGCAGAAGTCGAATCTGCTCAATCCCATCTTGAAGTTCTTCAGAGTCAGAATACCGAACTTCAATACCAAGTCCGAGAGAAAGACGGTCGCATTTCCATTCTTAACGAGGAACTGAGCGATTCCCGTCAAGAACAGCACTTTGGCTCCTCAGACCCCTCCACGTCTCCCGAAGAAGTGACGAAGCTCCTCGCGGCCGCAGATGTTAGGCACGAAGCAAAACTGAATGTGCTGAAGCAGAAGCTGGCCAATATGGAAGCCGAGAGGGTGGAAGTGGAGGCCGAATGGAGACGAAAAGTCGAGGCCAAGGTACAGGAGGCCCAGAGGTGGAAGTCCATGGTCGATACGGCCTCTCAGAGTCGGCAGGTCGACGACGACCGTATGCAGGGCTTGCAAGCAGAGATGGAAGGGCTCAGACTGGCAGCGCGCACGCGTGACCACGAAGTGTCTCAACTTAGAGAACAGATCGAAGGGTTGACGGTTGAAGAGGTGGGACTTGCCCTTTCTCGTTCACATCGCTCCGCTGACCATTATGCCATATAGGAAACCACTAGACAGCAGATTTCTGAGCAGGTCAAGAAGATCTCCACCTTGGATCACCAGTTAGAGGAGATCACGGCCAAAGAACTCCAAGCTAGAGCACATAACAAGGCACGATGACATCTCCCCACAATGGATAGACCGTCTCACGTGAGGCATTACAGACTCTGCGCGAAGAGCTGCGTAAAGTGCAGTCTTCAGCCGCATTACTAGACCGTCAGCGGGGTCCTGGTGTCGGCTACTGGAGCTCTGCAAGTACTCCTGACGTCAATGGGCCTCTTTCCCCTGCGTCTCCTCGTCCACCTGGCTCTTCGCGATCAGAATCGCCTATTACCAAGGGCAACGATGAGGACGTCAATCTCGAGTACTTAAGAAACGTCATTCTTCAATTCCTTGAACACAAAGAGATGAGGGTACGTTTTGTACTGAACTGCGTGATAACCTACGTCCTGATAAAGTGTCTTTTGAAGCCGGATCTCGTTCGCGTGTTGTCCACCATTCTGCGATTTACACCACAGGAAACCCGCAGGCTCGTCGCCAAAGTATGACCGTACCTCCCTTGTGTCTGTGTCGGAACGTTGGGGGGACAGTACCTACTTTACACTACTGTGCTCCTTCACATTACTATACCCCGCATTTTTTGTAATCTGGCAAATGCTTGTTTAATTTATGCTGTCTTGCTATGCTCTTGATAGTCAGCGCGTGCTTGTTCCACATCCCACATGGATCAGAGTGTGGCCACCTCTCAGTTCTCCTTGAGGTCCCAGTAAAATAGACCCTGGATACTGTAATTACAGAAAGAATACAAGAGAAAACCATCAACTTCTAAACGACGAACAAATTCGTATTTGTACTGTGTCGCCCCTCCTAGCTCCTTATCACCCACACGCGAAGGGAACGCTCAGCGCTGAGGGAGCAATAATGACATGGCAATCAGTGGATTTAGTAATCAAATCAATATATTGGTGTACAGTATGAGCATGGACCGTCGTTGCGAGATATTTTCAAGCCCAGCTCCAGCTCATATCGCCGAGGCGACCGACGGACTAGGCAGCAAGGAACGCCGCAGGGCTGACAGCCCTCGCATCGATCGATGACGGTGATAGTCACGCTCTTCCCCTGGTCTGAAACACAACAAGAATGGACAACAAGTCCTGGTGTTCTATTCTATGCGAATAAATTTTACAGGCAGCCTTAATCTTGGTACCGCAGATGGGGTTGCTGTTTGGGTTTACACTGTAGTCCGAGTCGGTATTCGTGATACCGCACGCGCCCAGATCGGGGTCGTACCTAGTGCAAATCGAAAGCGCGATTCATTGGAATCAAATATATCACCTGAAAGAGGAGAAAAATGGACTGACCCTGGCCGACTTGGGTTCCATCAAGGAAACCAGCAGCCGCAGCATGGCGCACAGAAATCTCGCCAACAGAGATGGCGTGGGGCGCGGCGATCAGAAAAGCAGCGAAGAACCGCATTATGCTGTGCTTTTTTTAACCGATAGAGGACGTAGATAAGTGGTGTCCCAAATGAAGAAGCATCGAAAGAATAATAAAAACCAAAAAGATGGGAGGATACGGACCGAATGAATGTCTGACGACCTGGACCCAATGAGCTATCCAAAGCCGTTCTTATGGCACTGCGAGCAGGGGTAGCGGGGCATCGACTTTTTTTAAGGGTCGTTGTTTCGTCCATTGAGTAGCCAAGCAGTTCAAGCACTGACACTGGGGCCAACAACAGGGAAACAGTGATGATCAACTTCCTAAAACAAGACAAAAAAGGGTACAGTATGAAGGTCGCCGCTGGGTCATGCAAACTACGGGAAACGGACAAATCGGACCAGATGACGCTGGAAAAAAAAAACCGGAAAACACAACAGTCTCAGTGACCTCAGAGAGTTCATCACGTAAGAGAAGGTTTGCGATCACCCCCGAAACTGGAGGAGATTGTGAACGTGCGATTAGATTGATCTTCAACTCCCAGCGGACCGTGGGTGGATGTAGTTAGTATCTACTCGATAACTTGATCTCATCACAATGATTTCACGTGAGTGACAATACAAGTGATAATTTTTATTGGAATGCCTCACGATTAGCATCCGTACCGGCTCTGGCTGCGTACATCTTCACAAGGCTCAAGCCCGACGTTCCTTCTAGCGTTTTAGCATAGGCATCTACCTGACCCAATAGCAGCATGCTCTCTAAACGACTCGGTTCGGGGGGTATCTTGAACAGGCGACTGACGTCCTCTTCTGGGAGTGGCGCAAGCCCTTGAGCCACCCTATTAGCATTCTCTTCCTTTCGTTTCGCAATGTAAGCATCTGCGCGCGCTTTTTCGCGGGCAATTTGGCGAGTGTGATACGCGAGGTTGCCCTCCTCGGTTTTGTAATTGTCGATTGCTTCGACAACATTCTCCAGATTTTTCGTGAGAGTGGGATTCCCGAGATCCAGTGTCGAATACAAGGGAGATAAGGGAGTATGATATCCATCGGAATGGAGGGGTTGCTTCGACGATGTAGGGGAGGGTTCGGATAGAGTGGTGAGAAAGGCGCTTAACAGCGGATTGGTCCTGACTTTCAACGGAATTTCCTCCAGAATAGAAGTGAACGTCAGTTTGTGGTTTATCATGCTGTGGGCATGTGCACATTAGGTCAAGAACTGAGCACACGGAAAAGGACAAATGACAACTCACGACTTGGCACTGAAGGGAGCTTTCCGGTAAGCCTGGAGGAAGTTTTTTGAAAGTCTGAATGCACGAAAAGAGGCATTTCCTCTATTAGATTGAGATATATCTGATGTACCAAAAACGATTGTCGGTTCTTTGTGTCTGTATAAGTAGAACAAAAAAAGGTACCGTGCACAACTACGACACCTCCATGCCGGAGTTTTTCCTGGTGGATAGCTTGAGTGTCGACGAGGGACTGGCCAAAGAAGGCCCCCATCGTCGTGGACTGATAGAAGCCCATAACACTATCATCTGCGCGCACCTCCTTGAGTGCACGTAGCATTGAAGTCTGGTAGCGACCTGACAAAATTATGCATGGCACCTTCATACATCGTAAGAAACCCAGGACATACTCGTCGCTTTTGATGACTTTTCGTCATCGTCTCCAGAACTATGTGGCAAAGGGAAGGAATTGGCCACTTCTAAAACACCATCAAGGTCCAGTCCGAGAAGTAAACCGTGGACCGCTGAGTGGGATTCTGAGCTGTGTTTGATGATTTTCGAAACGACCTATAGGACCAAAGTCTATGCCAAGCGAAATGAAGGGCAACCACGGCTGGACAAACCAATCCTTCAAGTTGAACGGAATTGAGTGGGATTTCAGCTTCGATATCAATGAGTTTCGCCTTTGAAGCAGGAATGGGTTCGTGAACAGGCGCAGCTGGGGCTGATGCCGCCTGTGGTGCTGGTAATGATGCCGCAATAGCGGCTGCCATAGACGTAGCCATTGTTAGTGTCTTAATCGTATGGTTATGATGAGAATTGTGAATGGGACGATTAGTCATCATCGATCAAAGAAACGGAACTACCGGTACCGGTACCGGAACTTGGAAGGAACTGTGGAACTTCTGGCACGAGCAATCGCTGGTCAACACGCAACACATTGTCCTTTCCGACCACCACCATGGGCCCCTCTCGTGCTGCCCGTCTATATTTCCTACTCGTCTTGGATTTGATCTTCTTTGTACTTGAAATATCCATCGGTCAGTCAATATTCCCCATCTTTTCGTTTTCATTACTCATTCATCCCTCACACCCAGGTTACGCTGTTGGCTCTCTCGCGCTCGTCGCAGACAGCTTCCACATGCTCAAGTATCCCCATTAGTCTCCTATTCTTTTCAAGCCTTTGATTTATCCTCGTTCAGCGATGTAGTCAGCCTGATCATAGCACTCTATGCAATCAAGGCGAGCTACCCTCGCTTGATTTGCACCGCTCAAGCCCGCTGACTTTGAATTAGCTCACTAAAAGCTCAACCCCGACCACCCAATACACCTACGGTTGGCACAGAGCGGAAATCCTTGCGGCCCTCGTTAATGGCGTCTTTCTATTGGCGCTTTGCTTCACTATCACTCTCGAGGCACTGGAGCGTTTCTTTAGCACGCCAGGTGTGTCTCCCATGCCGCTCATTTTGAATCACGCTTATTAGGTCGCAGATATCTCCAATCCTAAGCTTATAGTCGTGGTGGGGTCATGCGGACTAATATCAAATATCATTGGCCTCTTTTTGTTTCGCGGTCAGAGCTATGTCGTGGTTAATCTGTCTCCAGCTGATCGCATCACAGAGCATGCCCATAGTCATGATCACCCACACCGCTCTGCCAAGTCCTCCAAAGCCCCCAGCGTTCGCTCCGTTACACTCGAATCCGTTGCGCCTATCACATCTCCTGTCGCAATTCGCCAAGGCCGTCCACCAACACATCATAGTGGCTCTTACTCGTCACTCTATGGCCACCCAGCAGCTACCCGGGCGTCCTTCGTACAGACGGCTAACAATATCGCCCGAGGTTCCTCCCCGGCACCCGCTGATCGTACCCATAAGTCTCGGACCCGATCCTCACTAGATCCGTGGCCCCAAGATTCAGCTATTATTGGCAGACCCCCATATGAAGATGAAGAGCACGAGACACCCAGTGCGGACATTGTCATATCAGCGAGTACTCCCCATGAACGAACCAGCCTACTCTGGCGGCCACCTGTCACCACCTCTTCCGCCGTATCAACTTCTGAGGACTCTGGTCACGAGAGCCATGATCATCTCCAGAGTCGATCCCATGGTGGCTCTATGAATATGAAGGCTCTACTTTTGCATGTCATTGGCGATGCTTTGGGCAATGTTGGAGTCATCGCGACAGGGCTTATTATTTGGCTGACTTCATGGAGCTTCAAGTATTATTGTGACCCTATCATCAGTTTGGTTATCACCATTATCATTTGCCACTCTGCCTTACCCCTTGGTGACTTCTCTACTATTCTCCGCTTAACGCAATCTTAACATGACCCGTCTAGTCCGCAGTACATCCTTCATCTTACTTCAAGGCGTCCCTCCGGAAGTCTCATTAGAAGATGTCAAATCCGAAATCCTTGCCGTCAGTGGCGTGCTCTCTGTTCACGAACTGCATATATGGCAGCTCTCAGAAACCAAGATCATTGCCTCTGTTCATATAAACGTTTCTCGTGAAATGGACTTCATGCAAGTCGCATCCGATATTCGACAGATCTTAGTCCAGCACGGGATACACTCGAGTACCATACAACCCGAATACCATCCAGCCCGGGGCACTATACCGGAAGAAAGCTTAAAAGTATGCTACTCGGTCAAACATGAAGTTCGCTCAGCTGATTGCCACCCTTTATAGGATATGAGTTGCCTCATATCGTGTCCACCCGACAGCGCATGTTGCGTGGACCAAGCATGCTGTCGTAAGTTTGAAGAAAATATTTGTTGTGCGCATCGTGTGTTAATTCGGTTTTATCAGCTTCGTACGCGGCAACCCCCCCAGAACATTCCCCAGAACCATAGTTTACCCCATAGTGCAACGGCACTTCGACAAAGTTTGGCTATTTCCGAGAGTTCTAATTAATTTTTAACTTAGAAAGACCGACAGTCCTCGTGAAGAACTGAGTATCTGGAGTCATAGTATTTCTTTTTTTGTAACAGTGAATATACTAGAGAACAAATACCAGATACGCAACCATCGCGTGATTCGACAAGTGAAGTAGTGAGCCCTATGAGCAATTGCACATCACCCAAGGACTCGGAAACCGTTCCCGGTGACGCGACATGAGGCACGTATGTTGAGCATCTTTTTGAGTCAGTCAAACAATAGATCAAGCACACCGGAACCGCGTGCGATAGATGGTGTACAGCCCCCATCACCGTCTACAGGCGATGGAATGCTCATGGCAGTCTACCTTACTTTCTTGTCCGATGCGCAGTGTCGTGAAACTCATTATCGTCCCAACGAATAACCCCGACCAATAGTCACGCGCTCACAGCAGATTTCCCACCAATACTAAGACCATGCGTGGATATAAGTTTATCTTTATTGCTGAAAACGCGGATGAAGTCAAAGTGCGCAAAAAAATATAGACCGCGTTTTAATCCTCCGATATGACACGCAGTATTTCCGTGTCAACCACGATCAAACTTCGGTCTTGAAGACGGGGAAACTCGTGACGAAAGTTTGCGACGAAGTTAATCGTTGGGCGATCAGTTTCCCCTTCGAACTACTTTTTCTGTGACGCAGATCCAACGCGAGCCTGCTCGCCATGGATGAACTCGACGAACCGAGCGGGTACACTTGCTCCCCACTGGTTGCGTACAAAGCGCGCTCCAGCTGCAGTGCGGCCATCAAGGACGAAGATATAATGGCGACGAGGAGCTCCAAGTCACCGGCCATGGGCTGTCCAAGCTTGACATTGTCGAACGTGTCTATGAGGGATGGCAGGACGTTGTGCAGAAATATGGGTAGCAGCGGAGGGGTCCGCGGAGCCCGAGGCGTTGCGAGGACAAAGACGGCTAAGCGTTTGGCCGCGTCGGCGATCGCATCCGTCTTGATGATCAGGTTGAGCTCCAACCAGAACGTTTGGAGGAACTCGGTCGCGGGAGTTTCGGCTAGACATGCGGCAACATTGAGGAACGGAGGTTTCCCCGATTGAATCAAGGTAAGCGCATTTCGAACGGCCCTGGGGGATTGGTCAGCCAAGCAGGGAGAAGAGCTATTCAGGATCGGTTCTTCGTGGTCGGGTCAGTGGGGGGCTTCGGGAGGTATGGATAAGGATAGCAAACCTGAGGCGATGATTCCCGTCGCCTTGATGACTTCTTGGCGCAGAGCCGCGACATCGAAAGGCTGGGTACCTCCCCGCCATTCTGATAGCAACCTCACGACACTGGGTCCACAGAGAGTCAACACAGGCCGGGGGATTTTCTGTGACAACATTATAGTGCGTAGGACATTAAGATGTTGTGTCGACTGGAACCTGATTCGAGTCAGCTATTATGGTCACGCGGATGACAAGTGTTTCCACCTTGCTGATCTGATCTGTCTCACAAGCGCCAGTATGATTCCAGGAAGAGTCCATCCAAGTAGCGGCCCCAAGAAGTAAGTTATTCCATTATTGAGCACGTCGGGTTCAAGTTTGCGGTCAGCGGTAGCCCGGACAGCATGTAGGAACACTGTCGCAGCGATTGCTAACAGGGTCTTTGGTCGCGTTGAACTAAAAGTGATCGTGTGGTGAAAGGATGGAAAGACTCGACAAGTGACTTACCGAAGAACTCCATCTTCGATGCCCTCGCTATTTTTATCAAATAGCGCCTTGAACCAAGTTTTGAGAGCCCTGGCCTCTGGTGTAGGCGTTGACGGCATAACAAGAGCATCGGTTCTTCGAAGATAGCTTATGTCAATGACCTTGTTATTATGTTTCAATGTGTCCGAGATCTGGAAAGTGTCGAGTTAGTTGAGAATTTCAGACAAACTAGCCAGCTACCTTGAATCTAGCTATTGCTAGCTGAGCGAATAAGATAACATCGCCAAGATTGCCGACAGCGCTTTGAGGATCACCTGAGAGTCGTGACTACAACCCACATTCACATACGATCGTTGACGTACCGACAGCCTCACAATCATACACTTCCACGAAGCCTAGGGCACATGATACCAGCGCGGGCAACTCGACATGCAGTGAAACCAGATCCAGAGCAGCCTCGTTCGCAGAGAGAACTCTTGAGATGTGGCCAAGCGTCTCGACGTCGAGACTAGACGATGCAGTATGAACGCGCTTTTTGCCAAAATGAGTGCATTACATGAGGTGATGTCAGAGAATTATACTTTCTGCACTAATTCGGCGAACGTCGCATGGGAAATGGGGTCAGAGTAAACCCTTTGTAGAAGCGTCTGTGTGTCAGTTGTACTCAAATCAGGTGAGAACTTCTGATTCAGATAATGCTATTTCTTGTGATGAGCCATCATCAATGTATCATCACGATAAATGCGAGCCACATACAGAAAATTCGGCGCCAGCTTCGCGCGCCTCAGTTTGTAGCCGAGATGGGATCTCGCTAGAAAGGCTAGGATCTATCCTAGTAGCGTAAGTCTGTTCAAGAAGGCCAGAGGAGAGTAACTGATATGTAAAGGCACGCGTGAATGACACTGATCTACAGACGGTATCAGGCATGCCGTCGAAAAAAAAGAGAGCACACGTCACTTGTCTGAATGTTCGAGCGAATGGCTATTCCCTACGAGAGACCACATGTCCTCATAGTGCGTTAATGAAGATGTGAGACGATCCCCGAGCGAAAGCGCGCCCCAAGCTCCCCGCAGGGCCGCTCGCTGAACAGAAGTCGTGAGTTCGAGAAAATAAGACGTCAACGGAGGAACGAACGTATTCCATAGACGTGATTTTGTCCGTCCCCAACGCTCGTTCACATAAAACCAACAAGCGAGGAAGCTGGTACGATTGTTTCTCAGCGAAGAAGCACAGAATATAGAGCGAGCGACATAATTACACGGCCAGCAAGGAAAGCGTTCCACAACGAGAGTGGCCGTTTGCTCGTCACATGTGCTAAATCCACCGACAAACAAGTGACGGCGGACTGAAAGAGTTGAATGAAAAACCCCTGCAACGGCCACGCTGTCGCTCGAAAAGTTGCAACTAGTAACGCAGTGGCATGATTATCATGTCCCGACCCGTATGCCTTTTCTCGATCGGTGATCTAGACGTGGCGGGGTATACTTTATAAGAGTGCCCAGTAGATACCCCCACAATACTAACTCACCAGATGAAAAAGGAGGAGACTACATGTCGTGATATCATTCTCGAGTCCTGGCCCAAGAATGTCAACCTGTCCAAAGGACGACCGCGTGCTAGGTACTGATCCCCGCGAGGTTAAACCAGCATTTTCACCCAAGGAAAGGCTCAGAGAAAGTGCCAAGTTTTCAAGGGGCTGTCTCAAGTTATGGTCGAGCGCAAATGCATGGTGAAGTATGTCCTTGATGCTTTGGATGCTCTCCAGTGCCAGCGCTCCGGAGGCATTTGGGAAGTTTGAATTCGGATAGGCCAACATCATAACAAGACTTCCCACAGGCGCTGCGACTCGTTGGAAGTGATGAGCGGGGAGTAATGGGTCATAAGTCGTCCTTAGGAGCTCTAGGGCGTCTCGAACTGTGCCCAGTGCAAGGTCTGGATCCTCTGGGAGCAAGGACCCAGGGGCCGCTGAGGGGTCTAGCCAAAGGCTAGCTTCCTGGATGGTCTTGCACAAAAGGCTTAGGGTGGCCGGTTCGCGTAGTGCTCTCGATCGGGCAGCAAGGAGAAATGTTGCGGTGAAGGTGGGGAGAGATACAAGCCTGCGTTGTATAGCTTCCTTCAGGTATGCTTGTAGCACAGCGTCACCAGGATAATACTCAAAGAGCATCAGCACCGAACCTAGGAATAGTTCAACACGCTGGGCTGTTCGTTCAACACATACCACTGACTAGTGATCTCCGTCTCTAGGCCCGCCAATGCGAGAGTATGTGGGGCATTCCCGCGCCATAAAAACATCTGGCACAAGCTAACCCACTAACGGCAAAATAAATAAATATCAACAATGGTTCTCTTCTTTGGAGATGCAAGGCTGTAAATACTCGCCTTTGCGGGAGACAGGCCACTTTGAAACGCATTCCGAGTCAGGTCTGCGAGTGACATTGGGGCGTCGATTTAGTTACGTTGCGCCCGACGTCCGGTTGACTTGATATTGAATTTCAATCGAGAACAATGATAACCGTTGTCTGGAGTGTTTTTCTCAATCACTGAACTTACTGAAGTCTTTATTGACGCCGCCACAGTTGCAGTGGGTGTTGTAGTGGTTTACGATGCAGCGGAATAAAAAGACCGTGAGAACATGGAATAACCATTTATGCTGCATTACGTGTTGTGAGAGTAGCCCCTTCGTTCATCTCTGTTTCATCTCTCTAGTACAAGACAGCACAGTACAATACCCAACACGCGAGCGAGGTTGATCAGTCTACAAATTCTGAAACAAAGGGGCTTGTAAGAGAGTGTGTGTTGCACAGCTCCAAATGACCTACCATCCATTTACGTAGTGGGTTAATGGTCTATATCTCCTTACAATGACGCCCGCTTTGGGCGACAAAGGCGTGATGGTCTGATAGTTGGCCGGAAGTGTGTGTGGCATAACCTCCGAGATATTCATTGGTGTGTCCACAAGGATCTTCGCACTGGTTTGATCACAGTTTAGTAGAGATCAAGGCCGCTAGAGTCCTTCGCGATGGAACATACGAGAAACCAGCCTCGATCCCGTGATGGCGAACACAGTAATAGTAAACCAAGTTTGCATTCTGCATGAACGCGACCCTTTCCTGGGGTCGGAGAATGAGCATCACTCCATTCTCGCGACCACGGGGATCAGGACCCCAGGCTTCCAACGTGGCAGTCCATTGTGTATCGTTCACGAACCGGAAGGCGACATCGTAGTTGTAGGACATTTGGCGACTGTGACTGGCAGTGTGGAGAAGGGAAAGTACGGTGAGGGTCGTTCCGCCAAATTCCTTGTCTTTTAAGGAATACTGCAGTTACATTCTGTGCAGAGGGGGGAGGATGCTGTGCGTTAATTTGTCCAGGGAAGCGGCGCGATGATGCACGACTTGAAACCCTTGTTCATTTGCTCACAACGCAGATTTTTCTCCAGCCGGAGCCGAGAGAAAAAGAAACGAATCCCGTCCCCAGTTACGTGGTGTATGAATGAGTTGATTGGTAGAGGCATTCAGATATTGATTTCGTGAGACGTCAAGGGGTATGATATACGTAGATACAAGAACGAGGGCATTGTAAACGCACATCTAGGCAGAACCCCTTGTACGAGCAATGCCATCATAATTCGATCACCAGCCAAGAGAAAACTTGGGGAAAGGCCTCTTCATGAAATTAACCTTCAGTACGACGCAAAACAAATCCTCGTCATAGGCGGTATAACCATTGGCATTAACCGTAAACTTGGCTGGGTAAGACAAGGTCAAAATGATACAGGCCCACAACAATATCATAGGAAGCTCACCCTGCGGAATCTCCTTCGGGAGAGCAACTGTTTGCTCAACTACATACTTTCCCGCCTCAACAGGACATTGAACATCCATCTGCGCATTGCGCCTAGAAAAAATTTAGTAAGTATTCCAAACACAACCAACATTACGAAAGCATACGCTTCTTCGCATAAATCGAATTGTTTCTGCAATAACTTGACGAGGCCAAGTTTTACTGTAACATCTGCCCATGCACCTTCCTAAGAGAGGTATCACTCATGTGTGGTGTAAGCGACCTGTGCCCAATAACGCACTTCAATCTCTTCCTTTGCGGAAGCTCTAACTGTGACAGTCAGATTCTGTCCAGGTTTTGGAGGATCTGGGAAGACGCTAATCGACTCAATCTGGATGGCATCAGTGGGTAGCCCTTAAAAAGAAAGGAGAACTTGAGCTATGAGTTATGTAGATTACATGCAAAATGACTGACCGCAGTTGTCCCAGCTCCAACTATCAGCAGTATGGACAGCGCCATCTTGATTAGTGACTGGCTGCTGGGAAGAAAGCTGCGAATTCACAAGAGTTGCAACAAATAAGGAGATGAAGATGACAGCTAAAAATGAGAGGCGGGCCATAAGGATAATTCGAAGTAGTCCACAAGTCGGAGGCAAGATGAGCTGTTGAGCGACAGCGTCGGACGACTCCAAGCCACGTCGGGATTCCCAGAACTGTGACATTCCATATCTCGTGACTGTGACAAATCACGTGCACATATCACGGCTTCTGGCTGCGGAGCGGTGTCATCCTACGACGCAAGCGGTCCCACATCGACAGACGCCTAACCCTTTCTACCTTCCCCCATCTATCAAACAGAATGAAGCCTCGAGATTATTG
>Ga0307512_10005833_pt1 | contig 12677 bp, 17 predicted proteins | sample 14_EM_MG_FD_200267 | JGI IMG/M metagenome (GOLD analysis project Ga0307512, IMG submission 200267) | Populus trichocarpa ectomycorrhiza microbial communities from riparian zone in the Pacific Northwest, United States - 14_EM | ecosystem: Host-associated > Plants > Roots > Unclassified | place... | reverse complement strand
TACTCCGCCCTCTGTCCTTGTTTCTAAGGAACGGGTCATCCCAGACTCTGCACTAGGCAGGATTACGCTGGGCAGGTATTATGGGTCTCCACCCTGCAGTACAATGTACCAGCAAAGTTTCTCCCTACCAGAGATACCATCACACCTTTCTTCGCTGCCTTTGAAGGTGCAGACAAAAAGGAGTGAAAGGCCAACCAGGGCCCATAACCTGACGCGCAGCAGTGAAGCGCAGCGACCAGGCTCACCAGTTGTTCACTTAGGTACTACAGTAGCTAGTAGATGATCTGGGGGATTGACTCTGTATTGTTAGGGCGAAAGCCCTGGGGTTTATATACATGTGAGGCCATGACTGTGATGTGCATACTACCATATGTGCATATGTGACCTATGTATCATAATTACCACGAATTGGGAAGTGTACCTCCATATCTGGATGGTAGCACGTGTTGGACTAATGCGTCTTCAACATCCCCTTCCTTACAGTACTGAGTTCTAAGGAGATCCCAGCTTTCCTTTGATGTCTGCGCATGGTAAATGCACATCTGGTCGACCTTTCTGAGTGCCAAGAGAATCATTAATTGCACTTCTCAGTCCTTGAGACACCATTCGTCGTAATCAGCAGGGTCCGTCGTCACATCGGGGGCAGTCTCAGAGCCATTTACAATAGGCCAGAGTCCGCGGTTCTGGAGTGCCAGCGTGAGGGCCATGCTCCAGAGGTCATAGTCGTAGCTGTCGTCGTCGAGAATAGGGAGATTGGGCTTTGCAGGGACAAAGGGCCTAGCTGCAGTACTACTGCCTGTCTGAGGAGAGCTTCCACCTTGGGTTGGCGCTGAGGAGCTAGATGCCTGCGGTACCGTGGCAGGGAAGCCTGATGCCTTGGCTTTAGCCTGAGAGTGAGCCATAGTATTGCGTTGACTGAGAGTGACAAGAATAGGAAGGCTTGTTGGCCAAGTTGAGTATTTGATTCAGAGCGAGAGAGACACAGGTCTCATAATCTGGCGGAGGGACGACAGCCGAAGTCAGTAACGAGTACACTAGTGATTGATGAGAATGGTGAATACAAACCTCAGTCAATGAAAAGAAGACTAGTGCTATGAGGTGTTATATGCGAAAAAAACGCAATATAAGTACTTGAGGAATGATTAATGATTAATGCAATATTAATGATCGGTGATCGTCCACGAAGGAGCCAAAATGTGAATATGTGAAAATATGAAATCACAAGCTTAAAAGCTTACACATGCAATACTAAGACGACATTGACAAAGCTGGAAGTAGTAAAGGGGAAGTTGTCAGTAGCAGAGGTAAAGGGATATGCGGATGCGCGCCAAGTGCGTGATTGATCTCCAACAGGCCAAGCATGGTGCGACATGTATGAATGAAAAGATACTGGTTGGGGCTGCACTCACATTTAACAAACGCCAGTATGATAGGGTTTTTGAAAGCAGCCGTTTCACTAACCTTGCATCTGAGTCTTCTCAACTAGTGGATCTAGACTCTAGAGGCAACAAAGTCGGGGCAACTATCCGTTCCGAGTTCTCCTTTAGAGAACAAGGTATTTAAGCCGATTTTTCAACCAGCAAAATCATGGGAATATTTCCGCGATTTCATTGCAGTCGTGTGAATATTTCTGTGTGATTCACATCGTTGCTTACAAACCACCAACCAGGCAGAATCGTGGGAATATTTCCGCGATTTCATTGCAGCTGTGGGAATGTTTCTGCAAGTCGCGTTGTGCTTTACAACCAGGCAAAATCGTGGGAATAATTCCGTGATTTCGTTGCAGCCATGGGAATATAGTTCCTTGTGTCCCAACCAGGCAAAATCGTGGGAATATTTCCACGATTTTGTTGCAGTCATGGGAATATATTTCCTTATGTCGCATAGTCACTCACAGTGTATCCCGGATACAGCTTAGCTGACCGCGGCTTTTCACTCTGCGAGAAATGCGTATTCCGAGGTTGAATGATATCAAATCATTTAGATTGTTATACCTGGTTTGATATGATTATACAAATAAGAGTATCCTTACATAAAGTTCGAATCACACAGAACATGCACGGATCACATTGAACATTTAGAATGCACACAAATCACACTGAATATTAGACCACATTCGATCCCATTCGATCCCATTCTTTTGGCTACTAGTAATACATTTGAAACTATAGAATCAGATCAAATCAGATCAAATCAAATATGTAAAGAACCTGGGAGAATCAGCGCGAATCGTAGCAAATCACGTCCCATGGCTCACCTTGGCTGACGACAACGCGACTTGGATGCCTTACCGGACTCAACTGCAGGACACTGCCAGCGATTAGTCGACAGGAGCTTGTCTCGGGGGAAGGGGCTGCGGGATGCCTTCGGGTTGTGTCTATGTTCCAGTCTGGTCAATAACAACAAACACTAGTGGCTGTATTGTACTCACCGCCTGAGCTTCAGGTCCCTGCGCGGCGTCCATTTCTCTTGGAGCCCGCCTTTGGGGGAGGACGCGTCGGACGCCCTCGGATCGTCCCTAGTTTTCCAGTCGTCTCAGTCAGGAAAGGAAGCTTAAGGAATAATCCAGTGGATTATTTGTACGCACCACTGCCCGAGCTTCCTTCGCAGCGGCCTTTTCTCGCTCTTTGTATGCCTAGATTTTCATCAGTAGCATGGTTGCGCGTGTGTACAAAGCGAAGGACGTACTTCCGCTTCCTCGGCAGGGAGGTTGTCGAAGAATCAGTTGAATTGGCCAAGGGTACCTTCGGGATGCAAAACGCACCAGCCCTTAGCGCAGAGGTTCCTGCAAGGATGGTTAGTAGCGTGGCGTTGATGCGGGGAGTGTACTTCGCACCTTGCTGTCGTCGCAGGGCCAGGTACGATCTTCTGTGTTCGCTGGTACCTCTTCTCCTTCGGATCCTTCGCTTTGGCCTCTGGTGGTGCGGGAACAGGAGCGGTTGGTGCCATGAGCTCGATGGCACTATGTCCGGGCGTCGATGATGCGACGGCACCTGTAACGGGGGACAGCCCCATGGGCGCTGTGGTGAGGTCGATAGCACCTGCCGCCTCGTTATATCTTCTGGTCTCCTGTGGGCTAGCGTTCATGATGGGACCGCCTGGGTTGGGGGATGTGATAGGGCGTAAGTCGACTGTGGCAGGAGCGTCGCTAACAGACCCATTTGCTTGGGTCGCTACCGTGGGAGTTGGATGAACGTCGTCCATGGCACGCCCGATGGGGTCGGTGCCAGTAACCTCGGCGGGTGTAGGGGGGAGGAGATCCGGGACAGCGCCAAGTACGCGAAATGGTGTTGCTGCATGTGGGTTGTCAAACACATCTGTCCTGTGAATGGAACATGTTAGTAAATTCTACGGACGATGCGTGCGCTTACAGTGGGCTCCTCAGGCTCAGGGGTCTTTCCCTGAGTCTTGAGGTGGCGGAATGACTGGGTCCTGGTTCGACTCCTGGCTCGGTGATATCTTCGAACGGGGTCATTTCAGGGGGGGGACTCGATGTGTCATTCGGTTCCTCGGTCGTGGTCCTACGCTTCTTGGCTGTTGGCCCATCGCAACTTCGCCTGTCATCCTTGGGCTCTTCCTTGCTGCTGTAACCGCGGTACCATGGAGGGTAAAATGTCGTTGTGATCGCGTCCGATTTCCAGTTATTCTCACAGTAGCGTAGCACGGGCCATTTTTTCTCCATCTCACGAATATACTCGTCTTTGACAACCTTGGACGCGTAGCCCCAACTCTTCGGGGCCATCCCTCGTTCGTAGAAGCCCACCCAGATGGACCAAGCGAGTTTTCGAATCTGACTTGCTACAAAGCCACGTACTGATATCCCGTTGGCATCTTCTACATAGAGCATCATGACGTTCTCGTCCATGGCTGCTCTTCCCCCCCCCCCCGGGAGGGCCAACTTCGGACGAGTCCTTCATGTTGCGTCTGGCCACCTTCCACTCTTGCTCGGTCCAATACTTGATTAGGGGGTAATCCGCGCGTGAGTACGCGGGGGAATCGCTGGCTTGCAGCGGGAGAGTGTTCGGTTCGGGCCCCATATCGTCTGTGCGAGGCCGTTTGTGACCGCCAGCGAACGTGACCATAAGGATATTTTGCGTCTCGACCAGTCTTTCGTGCGCCGTCCTGTATCCAGTGTGTTAGGACATTGTAGAGTGCGAGGGAAAGATGTACGTACTTGAGTGAATTATGTGCTTGTCTTTCCCTAGTTAGCTCTTCTTCCAATCGACGGCACCTGTGCATGAGTTGGATATATGCGTCATTTTCTTGACTCCGTTTTGCTGTGTATGCGCCAGTATGATTGTTGGTCGGGTAAGATATGGTTGCGGGGGAGAGGAGAGATCCTTCGAAGGGGGTCGAAGGACCAGAGACCAAGTCGTCGAGCGAAGAAACGCTGTAGTCATAAAGCTCGCTGAAAGAGAAATCGCGGGCTGGAGTGAAGGGACGCGAGGTTGTCATTTTTTTGCGATTGAGGGGGGCTTCAAAGCGCGGCAGAGTGGTGTAAGAGAGAGATTTCAAAAAAAAAAAAGAGGAATGAATGCGCCGACATAACGCATACATTGGGCAAACCCCAAAAAGGTTCGACGCTTTCTTGTTTTGGTGTTACATGCATGGTCGTGCGCTCCCTCAGTGATGTTAAGACAATGCATAATATTAGAGAATAGGAAAGAATATAGCAACGCAGCGTTTACAATTGTCTCGTGTATCGTAACCATCCCACGTCGTTGGCTCGCCGTCGCGCCTGGTCTCATCGTTGCGCCGCGCGTCACTGTCCATACCCTCCATCCTCCGCCTTGTATGACCTGTCTGCATTCACTCGACCTCGCACCCATCGAATATAGTGGTCGCGCCATGTGTCTCGGTGATCCGACATCGATCGCCCTTGCCTCTTCGTCTTGCCCGTCTCGTCGTGATATCGAGCTTGCCTTGACGTGATCATGCCACTACGGTGATTGTTGTTGGCCATGATCGTAGCCGTAACCGGAATCCTGGTCAGGGTCATGGTCATTCATGATTGGGATCGGGTTCGTGTTTGGGGGCAGGGATGGAGGTGGTGGTGTCATCGTAGTCGGGATGGGGATATTGACAGCATCATCGTAGTAGGGGACAGGGACGGAGATGGTGGCGTCGTCGTCGTCATGATCGCGGACAGGGGCGGAGATGATGGTGGCGTTGTTGGGACAGTTGCATGGAGAGTATGATAGAAAAAACATACGTACCTACGAACGACAGGGCGCAACTTGTGAGTTTGAGGGGTCGTCGTCGTCGTCTTCGTCGTAGATTTTGGAGGGGGTCGGCTGCTTGTGAGGAAATTGAGGGACCGGCATACCATCGCTCTTCCTCGACAGCGGTGAGGCCCAGAGGCTGTCACTGCAAAGGTGACGCTAATTCCTCGGCTCAGATGCCTGCCCGCTCTGCATGGTGCCAAGGGCTTCCCATACAGAGGACAGCAGAGGCGATGATGGCGGAACATCAAACCGCCGACTGCATCGATGTTGCCTATTGAGGACGTCGGCAGAGGAGATCGCCTTCGCGAAGGTTCTCAGACGGGACATGTCGACACACAGATTAGAGCAATCCATGTGGTTTTCCAGCGAATTACGACCGCTTACAAGGGCTCTACACCAATGGGTCTACTGAGCCTTTTCGCGAGGGCGATGGTACGATATTTGCATGGGGGACCATCGCTCTTGCCCTGACTCCGTCCGCGTTGTCTACACGAGGCAGGGCACGTGGAGGAGGTGACCCAAAGGCAAATACAGACAATGAGTCCCAGCTGCTTGGGCACCAACTACGCTCTGCACCGTGCCAAAGGCTTCCGGTGCAGGCTACAAGCATGTCCCGACACGATGCCATGAACGATGCCTGCGCATAACGGCCTACAGAGAGAGACGGCAGAGGAGGCGCTAGTCGGGTAGAGGGGACAAGGTGCCAAGCAGGCAAGGTCCAAGGAGATTGAGGGAACGGTGTGCCGTACGAGACATTGAGCCCAGTGAGTTGCCAGATAATGTGAGAAAAGAAGGGGGGAGATACAGGACGGCGCTGAAAGCAAGACAAGTGGAGGATGGAGAGAAGAAAGAAAAAACCGCACACGAACGATTGACGTGGCATTGGTCACGTGTTGGCACAATGCGAGATCCAGACCGGTCCGGTAACCGCCATGTAGCTAATAGTTCCAAATCCGGTAAGCCTTACCCCACACATAAGTCTGCATTGATGTGTCTAAATACATGGTGTGCTACCTTCCTTGTCCCCGGGAACATCCTCTTCGACACCAACCATCATTGCATAGTGTTGCTGATGGCTAAGCTGACCTTTTTGAGAAATCTGTGATAACAAATGTAAAACAATACAGAAACATCTGAAAATAATCATGTGAATAGATTAGGTCGAAAGCTGAGGGGTTACTTAAGGTGACTTAGCAATCTGACTAGCCGTTTGAGCTCGGCTTGCATTGGCTCAATTTGTAAAAAAAAATTACAAAATCAAGCCAATGTGAGCCAAGCTCGAATGGCTAGTCAGATCGCTAAGTCACCTTAAGTAACCCCTCAGCTTTCGACCTAATCTATTCACATGATTATTTTCAGATTTTCCTGTATTTTTTTACATTTGTTATCGCAGATTTCTCAAAAAGGTCGGCTTAGCTATCAGCAACACTAGTCACAAATGATCAAGAGCAGAAATATGTCTGGCGACTGCACCTTTTCAATAACTCTGAAAGAGTTGACATCAGGGGGAAGACTGGAAATGGGAAAGAGATTGTGAGAAGGCATGTACCTGTTGAAGATGCATTAGTCCAACACATGCTACCATCCAGATATGGAGGTGCACTTCCCAATTTGTGGTAATTATAATACATAGGTCACATATGCACATATGGTAGTATGCACGTCACAGTCACGGCCTCACATGTATATAAACCCCAGGGCTTTCACCCTAACAATATAGAGTCGATCCCCCAGATCATCTACTAGCTACAGTAGTACCTAAGTGAACAACTGGTAAGCCTGGTTGCTGTGCTACATTGCTGCACATCAGGTTATGGGCCCTGGTTGGCCTTCCACCCTTTTTGTCTGTGCCTTCAAAGGCTGCAAAGAAAGGTGTGATGGTATCTCTGGTAGGGAGAAACCTTGCTGGTACATTCTACCACAAGGTGGAGACCTATAATACCTGCCCAGCATAATCCTGCCTAGTGCAGAGTCTGGGATGACCCGTTCCTTGGAAACAAGGACAGAGGGCGGAGTAATACATGTGGGAGTGTGTAACAAGCACTCTATATACACATAAACCAGGCAGATGGCTCCAGCTGCGGAAATTCCGAAAAGATAAGGAATTCCACATGTGGAACCATTAGTGCTCATTGCTTGATCTGCGCAATTCCCTTGTTTGGTTCACTTGCCACATATTTGTGTGCTGATGCGCTATTTTACAGAACCAACCCTCAAACCTTATCGCCACATTTCAAACAATGGCCACTCAATCTGAAACCCGTAAACAGATGGAGTCAGTTCCACGATTGGACGGTACTAACTACCGCCAATGGAGTTTCTGCATCACTGCAGGTCTTTGGACCCTTGATCTCTGGCTGGTCACAGGAGCCATTGCTCCTCAGTACCAAGCACGTCCTGTTCCTGCTAACACTGCTGCTCCAACCATCGAGGAGCGCGCTAGGATAGCAGCTTGGGACTTAGCCAATGAGAGATCAATTGGCTTTTTGTCAGAAGCCATGGAGGAAGCCATTGCATGTCAAGTCCAAGATGCTGCAGAAATGGCTGCTAGTGCTGGCAATCAGGTTACTGCCCAACATTGGTGGGACCAGGCCAGCACCCTCTATAATATAACTACCCCTGCCACGATCTATCAGATCTTTGTGCAGATTTGGGAATGGAGGATGTCCCCAAATAAGCTGCCTCAAGGGCAGCTTGACCACCTCCTTATGTTATATAATCAGCTTGAAGCAGAAGGGCAGATGCTTCTGACCCTTACAAGGGTCATGACTTTGCTTGCCGCCTTACCAAAGGATTGGCAGCAATTGGTCACCCATCAGGTCCTAAATCAGCCCGCCATAGCCAATATTACCTGGGCTGTGGTGATGGCTGCTATTGGGAACCATTGGGATGGGCTCCAAGCCCATAAGAAGCATCTGCACCCTCAAACAAAGGTGAATAAACTTTCGGCTGTGCAGTGCAAAGGTCCTAACCAAACCTTGCAGCAGCAGATAGCGCCCTATCAAGGCAGCTCATCAAAAGCACCCCAGAAGAAATGGAAAGGAAAAGCCTGTGCCAGAGGTGCACAAGGAAAGGGACAGAAGGCATGGAAACCCCGCATCAACTTCCTAGAGCAGCAGGCACTATTCGACAACACTGCCATGCTCACTGAGGAGTCCCACACCACCCCTACCTTGCATATGGTCTTGTCTATCAGACCATCTGGCATTTCTACTTGGGTCGAGACTGAGTCTTCCATTTCCTCTACAGGCACTAACAGCATGTGGCCCACATTCAACGCTGCCATGCACCTTGCCGATTGCATCGGAGAGCGCTCAATGGGCTCAGTCCAAGCCCTTGAGATGCCGATGATGACAGCGCCCATCTCTCAGGTGGTGCAGCAGTCAATTTTTCCTTCCGCGCTTGACCCAACTCCCAACTATGATGCTGACGACCTCTCCTGCGGTTATACCAAGGAGGAGCATTATATGACTCGAGTTAACGATCTGATCGCTGGGGGTTGCACCCACTGGCCAACCAAGATCAAACAAGCAAACACTGATGTGGAGCTCACTTGCGACATGATGGAGGATGATGACAATTTATCCCTTTTTGGGGACAATGACAACTCCATCATGGACCTTGTCGATGCCGGAAACGGCTATGGAGAAGAGTACGTATCAAATCCTCTTACTAAGACACTTATTAACTGTTCTTCAGTGCGCACATGTAAGATTGTCGCAGCAGAAGCAGTAGTGGGAAAGGCGCTATTATCTAAGCTGACCTGTAATCATACCCACAATAAGTGTAATTGTAGGACTTTGAATCATGACTGGATGCTCGATTCTGGAGCAACGGTCCATATCTCTCCATATATGGCTGACTTCATTGATTACACACCAGCCCTTGTAAAAGGGAATGTCCGTACAGCTGAAGGTCCCACAGACCTCATTGTAGAAGGCAGTGGCACAGTGCTGATATAGCACATGTTTCATTACAAAGGGAAATTGCATAAGGAATTATTGTGATTACAGGAAGTGCTGTACATTCCTGGAGTGATAGCTTGCTTCATATCCCTTGTATGCCTTCTCAGAGAGGGCTTGTGCATTTATGGGGATGCTGCAGGCATGAACCTCTTTACTAGAGAGAACAATGATGTTCCTCTAATGCGTGCTGAGCCTTGGGATGCCGAGATGCTCTTTTGGCTTAAAGCAGAGCAACCCTCCTTAAATGGAGTAGAATCGGTCTTCACGACTGATTATGACTTGTTGCATTGCCGTCTTGGACACCCCTCCAAAGACATGCAGAAGCAAACACAGTGGCATACAGCTGGACTCCCAGATGTGAAAATACCTTGTAAAATGCTGATTTGTGTTACGATCTCCCCCTCAAATTTTCACTTCCCTCATCATCCTCTGCTACCTCGCCACCCTTTGCAGTACCCCGGAGCAACCCCAAACCATCCTTGACCCTTATATTCCCCTCTGCACTCCCGAACCTATCCCCGCTGCAACCTGCCCAGCCACCTGTCCAGCCACCTGACCAGCCACCTGACATGTCCAGTCATCAGTCACACCTCCTGCCCAAGTACCACTTGTCCCCGCCAGAACCACTTCCTTATCAGGAAGTCCACCTGCCATTCCCAGCCGTTGAACCACGTCCGCCTACACCTCCAATCCCCTGGAGCCAGCATACTCGCCAGTATTCGTCCATGGAATACCTAGCTGACCAGAAACTAGAGCATATGCCAGAAGAGGACAGCCCCATGTCCAACGACTTCCCAAAGTCGTCTATCGTCATCCCTGCCAACTGGCCCAACCAGTGGTCGACCCCAGTACCTGACCACGTGCCAGCGCCCCAGCTCCTAGACTTCGACATCCCTGTTGACTGGCCCAGCCAGCAGTCGATCCCAGAACCTGATCACATGCAAGAACCCCAACCTATATCCCATGACACCTATCCCGCTGTACCAAGCCATCGTCCCCCATTAGAGGTCACCATTCCTGAAGACCCTCCGTCCCCAGCTAGCTTGCTAGGCAAGCGCAGCATCTTGCCGACCAGTGTCGTCTCACAACCTCAGTATGCACGCCTATGGAACGCTGAAGGATTGATCCACAAACACTCGCCTACATATGATGGTACACATACTATCGCAGTGCCGCATTGCAGATCTCCTCCTGAAAGCACCTTGGCATCTCCCAAGGCTTCCTCTGATGTGCCCTTGCCTATTCCTGAACCTGCCATCAGTGCTTCTATCCCGAACCCCACCTCGACTTCTCCTATTGGATATCTATCCCCTTAACTTGTCGGACACCTACGCGTCCTCCAGTTTGACTCAGACTGACTTGTAACTTCGCATATAGCATCATTCATTCATGACTCACTTATATCTAGATCGCTATGTCATTCCATACGGTACTACATGCGTTATTACTTGTTCTTGACCTGACTCCTCTCCCTGACTCCCGACTTAACTTGTATTGACTCGTCCTGACTCTTACTCATTCTGACTTGTACTTACTTGTCTTGACTCCAACATTCTATTGTTCTACCCTTTAGGATAGATTGCTACAGACCTGTATATAAGCCCACCTTAGTTCTGCAGTCAAGCCTTAAGCTTGACTTGGTTTCCAATCCAAATGTCTTGAAAGCTCATCCCTTGTGTGCTCTTCTTCTTATTTCAATCTCTGAGTCGTCTCTAGTATCACTAGGAGACTCTACCTTCATTACCTCATCAATCTTAGTCATCACAAGTGAGCACTTTCTTTACCAAGTCCTTTGGACAAGCACTACTTCCAGTCGTACAACTTGTGCACGTCGCACCTTTAAGGCCTTGGACCTTAACAATTTGCCCAGGATGTGCGCTTGGAAAGATGTCCCAGCAGCCATTTCCTTCCTTGGGCAAGCAGGCCGCTCAACCCCTTGATAAAATCCACTCCAATCTTAAGTCATTTCCTATAGAGTCTTATCACTGATGGAAGTATTTCATAAGCTTCATTGATGATAACACTTCATTTGCATGGGTTCAATTTCTGTGCAACAAAGCATCTGCTGTATCTGCACTGCGAAATTTCCTTGCAATGATTAAAAATCAATATGGGAAAATGATTAAAGAATGGATGTTGGATGCTGGGGGAGAATATAAGAGTGCAGCCTTTTTGAAAGCATTAAACGAACAAGGTATTAAAGTGTTGCAGTCAGCACCACATACCTCTCAACAAAATAGCCATGCAGAACGCTTTAATCGCACAATCATGGATAAGGCTGAGGCAATGCAGCATGAGGCATGCCTCCCTGATTCATAGTGGGAATTCTCTGTTGAGCAAGCCATCCACCTGTACAACTGTACTTCTATGGCTCGTCTCAATCATAAGACACCATTCTACAGGATAGAAGGTGGCATCCCAGACATGTCACATTTAAAAGTGTTCGGATGCACCACATATGTCTTCTTACCTTCAGAAATAAGGAAGGACAAGCTCTCCCCTAAAAGCAAGTTAATGACTTACTTGGGGATAGAGCAAGGTCTTAAAGCACACAGATTTATGCGCTCTTCCAATAGGCTCTTTTATGTGCCTAAAGCCCTCTTTGATGAGGAGTATTTCCCCTGGTGTAAGACACAAAGTCAGAGGCGTACAATGCACCTCAATAAGCCAATAAATGAGCAGCCGCGTTATCAAGAAATTGATGATACTGTGCCACCCACACCTTTACCAGCCAATCCTTGGGATAACTTGGACGAATATAGGCCTAATCCACCTATTCTTCCAAGGCCTTCTCAACCCACTCCTAGACCACCTACTACACTGCATAAACCTGCTCAACAAGCAGGCATACCAATGCCTCCTTTGCAGCAAATGAGACCAGGTTCTGCCCTGGATTCTCCACCCTCACTACGGATGCAGTTAAATCCTGCACCTACTAGAGGGAGTGGTTTGTGACAGTTAGGTAGGAGGCCTTCTCTGCCTCCTTTAGCCGGTCCATCAAGACCGCCTCAACGTCCACAGATGCAGCAGCGCCCTAGAACCCCTCCCTCTCTGTCTGGAGGTCCTAGGAGAAGTGAACAATTGAGGAGAGTTCCAACTTGTCCAGGAAATATGTATGGGGAACAGAGGCACCCCACAGATATTGAAAGAGACACAAGACGCACTCAGACATGGAGAGAAATGACAGAAGAAGAGCACAGATCTTGATCAATATCTAGCCACTCTGATCATTTCCAAGAGACCAATCCTGGTCCTTCACCTCCACATTCATCTGAAGACCCTGATCAGAGCCTTGGAGAATGCTCTGAAGGGAGTGATGATGGTAGCCAAAGTGCGGCTTCCATGGATGAAGTTGATGAAACTCTCTCTTACCTAGCGAAGCATGGGGGAGTAAGGTATCTGAACACTCTGCTTGCCGCAGCAGTTCTACCAGGTTCAGAGATCCCAGACACTTGCAATATTTGTGAGTGGTCTTTCAAAGACATAA
>Ga0307512_10005832_pt1 | contig 12679 bp, 12 predicted proteins | sample 14_EM_MG_FD_200267 | JGI IMG/M metagenome (GOLD analysis project Ga0307512, IMG submission 200267) | Populus trichocarpa ectomycorrhiza microbial communities from riparian zone in the Pacific Northwest, United States - 14_EM | ecosystem: Host-associated > Plants > Roots > Unclassified | place... | reverse complement strand
CTCCAACACCATCGAAACTCTCTTTATATACAATTCGTCTGCCACCTCTCGAACCATTCTCCATGCTCTGATGTACCATCCGAATCTTATCCCATGATCTTACACACCACTCCATTATTCCTTATCGTAACAACCACGCCATATCATCCGACGTCACAACACCTCTGACCACTTCTTTTATCTTACTAAATTATACCGCCACCATCTCGCCGCTTCCTCCGCGTCTTCCAACTTCTCCGCCTTTTCGTAACACAATTCCTTCCACACCACCCGTATCTTTCTTCTATTATTCCCAGGTATCACCGTACCTGTCTACACCGTGACACCGTCGCCTTCCCCACCGCCTTGCACAGTTCTTTCTGGTGATCTTTCCACCGGCTGCAGTGGCGGAAGAGGTGCTCCCGCGTCTGGGACACTGTCCCTGCACACCACCACCACTTGTCGTCATCTCGGTGGCCGAATCGTTTCAGGTAAACTCCAGTGGGGGCGTGCCCTGACTTGAGTGGGTTGAACATAGCGGCCAGCGACTTTACGCTTGTCATCGGGATAGGTCTCTTGGTCCCCGCCTTGCCCTTCAGTCTGTAGCTGAAGTGCTTGCTGCAGCTGTCGGCCTCCCACTTCGCCTTGGCTGATGATCTTCCTTCAGAGATTCGTCTAGCCCTAGTCGAGGCCGAAGTGCACGGCCGCTCTATCACTGCGCTTCCGCTCGCGTCTGGGGCTACGTTCGCCTGACGGTCTGCCTCTTCATTCCCGGGGATGCCAGGGTGTCCAGGGACCCAGTGGATCTCGGTTGCGATGCCGTGGGCGAGGAGATTCCGCGCTCTTCTGTTGATCCGCCTCACCAGCCGCTGCCCTTGGCCCGGCTCCAGGTGAGCTGTTTGTCGGATCGTGGCCTGTGAGTCGCTGAACGCTGCCACAGTCTTCACTCCATGCTCCTGCAATTTTTCTGTCTTCTCGATCGCCATGTCAAGCGCGAGTCCGATCGCCCACAGTTCGGCCTCAAAGACCTCCATATGTCAAGTGCCCAGCAAGCTGCGGTGAGACCTCCATTCATTTCCGTGTTTACACACTGCTGCGGCTCCCACTCGGCCATCGTCCGAGCGCGATCCATCTATCCACCACATCCAGACCCCTGCCCCGACTTTGGCTTCTTCCTCTCTTGCCCAGCGTGTCGCGGCGCTCTTGGCTGCGGAGGTGTCGTCCAGTATGGTGGTCCTGACCAGTGATTCTTGACCCGGGGGCGGCCAGTCCGTGCCTTGAGTTGTCGGGCTATGCTCATGCTCCTCCCTGATTACTTTGCATATCGGTGCACCAGAGGAGGGGTTGTGGTGTAGCTCCTTCAGCATGCTACTGCATGCGTTTGCTAGTCTCGCTGTGAATCACTGCTGTCTGGCATCTAAGATTACCGGCGCCGGTGTGAGCCCTGACTCTCTCATTAGTGCGCCCTGTGGGGTCGTCGGCAGCGCGCCCAGGATGGACCTGGCTTGTCGATTGAGGAGGAGTTGGAGGCCGTCTCACCTGCCTACTTCTCTGGGGTCCCACCAGAGCTCGCTCCCATAGAGTGCGACCACTTGGACGCACGCCACCTGGACGGCCCTTACGCTCTCCGGAACAACGCCGTATGTCTTGGTAAGAGTTCGGAGTGTAGCTTCTGCTGCCATGGCCTTCTTCATGCATCGGTTGTGCTGCTCCTTAAATGTTAGGTGTGCGTCCATCCAGATGCCTAGCCAGCATGTCGCCTGTGCGTGAATCGTATGATCCCGTTCCTGACTCTTATCTTTACTCACAGTTTCGGCCGGAGGTGTCTCCTATGGCCCCATCTTCACGTGAACAGCGCCGCCTCCGTGTTTGCAGTGGCGAACTGCAGCTCTCGTCTACTCGCCCACTCGATGCTCTTTGCTGCTCATCTCTCAACTATCATGACGACGTGGTTGACATCGCTGCCGGTCGCCACCCAGCCGAGGTCGTCTACAAAGGATAGCCCTTTGGCGTCTGATACATCCCAACAGTCTTGTTCTGGTCAATCAATTTTCGAAAATAACCTGCCAAATATCAGTTGCATTTATGGATTCTCCAACAGTTACAAGGGTCCATATGTATAAAATCTGGAACTATCATGGTTTTGCAGAAGACATCTTATCAGACAGGAATGGACTGTGTATGAATCAATATTTTACAGATTGATACAATTATATCGGAATCAAACAATGCAAGAGCAAACTGTTTCAAACTCAGTCAGTCAGTCAAACTGAGTGCCTGAATGATGTCTTTGACACAGCAATCAGGTGACGTTGAAATTACACCGAGAATGACTTTGCAGAGATGCTATTGATGGCTGAGTCTGCGTATAATAGCTCCAAAGGTACGTCAATAAAGACTTCCCCAGTATTTCACTAACTACTGATCCAAACCAAGAACCACTCAGCCTGCAGAGAAATTGTTCTCAAATGCTGGGGAAGGTCATGAAGCATATTGTATAGCCAGAGTCTGTATGAGTTTATCGAAGCAATTGGAACCAGTTCAAGAAACTGGTCAGATATATTTCAATTACACAGAAGTCAATTCAGATGTTGATTGATGGAAAACGGGTTATGCTTAACATAAATAACATACAATCCAAGCATCATTGCAAGACACTAACAGATATAATGTATGGGCTAATTGAAATCTTGCTGGAAGGACACAACAATCATTAAGGCCAGTTACAAGTACTGGTGTTGTGGAAAAGACATTCAACCATCAGCATAGGGCACTTGGAATGATGTCAGAGTAAGAATCCATGCAGATAGGATGTTGGAATCGAGGAACACAATGCCAGATATACAATGGGTAAAATGTATGCCTGCTGTTAGTTGGATAATGATAATTCCAACCATGTATATTTGGTCAACTAACAAGGCTTCTTGCAAGATGAAATTACATGGAAGATATATGAAAATGTCAAGGAACCTGCAGTGCAACTATTGGAAGAACATTATCAAACAGTTGTCCAGACAGGAAGAAATATGCAATCTGGAATAACCAAGTTATGATAAACATGAAAGTTACTTTCTGTGTTGATTTTTCTTTGTTAATTATTTTGCCGATTTAATTTGCTATGGAAGTGGTACGTTGTGTTTCATTCAGATCGCAATGATAAAGCTACTGTTGGTTCAGCTGTCCTAGGCCGAGAGGTACTGTGAAGGATTCCCCCTGAGCAGCACAAATGGTACATAGGTGAATTGCAGCGATCATAATGAGCAATTGTCTAACAAACACGGCATTACTCCAATTCTCGAGAAATGCAATATGTGCCTGTCAGCTGGTTCATAGCAGAATTATAATTCAGCCGCATGTCGATTCATCAGTGAGAGTACAACTCAGCTAGCTCATCAATTTAAATATTTGCATGGATATGATCTATTTGTGTATTAGATGATGTGTAAGGGCACATAGGCCTACGTTAGGCCTCATAGGTATACGTATGGTATTTATTGGATTAAGGTTGCAAACGTGGATGCGAGTGATATTAGATGTGGATGTATAAGTAAGATTATTACTAGAGATCTATGGCTCGTGGCGAGCCGATTATTTAGACTGGCCGTTACCCGGCCAGGGTCACGCGCGGTCATTATATTATCCCCCTCTTCAGGCGTAGACCTCCTGGGCTGCATAAGCCATTCAAGAAAAATGGAAAGGAAAAGAAAGCAATAAATAATCATGCCGTGTACGTACTCGTACAACCTCAAAAGTCCCGCTACAGATCAGTACCGCTCAGGGTGACCTGTCGGGGGATCCGGCGCACGGGGAAACTCCACCTCCCTTTGACTGAGATCCGGAGGTGGTAAAACCCCTGCCGATGCCATTTGTACTGGGCCATGATCCAAAGAAGTAATCAAGTATGGAGAAGAGAAGAGAAGAGAAGAAACAGAAGAAAGGCACGCCCAATTGATAACTTTCCTCAAGTCCTGAGTTCCGAAACAGTATTGACCCATTTCCTCCGCTCCCGAGCCTCGGACCGCAATGCCTTCTTATCTCCACTCCCGAACTCATACAGTATCCTACTTGTCATCCAGTACCGTACTTGTTGCTGGTACAATGTCGGCGTAGGTCATTGTGGGAATCGTCAGAGTGGTAGAGCTTCCGCTCATTACTTCCCATCGATGGGAGCATCCACTGCCGGCATCGGTTGTAGTCATCAATTTTATACCTCAATTGTGTAGTCTCGTCCCATTCGTTGATATCTAGCAAGTGAGCTTCTCTAATGATGGTTATACTGACCAAGTTGAAGCGCGCTAGTGCTGAGAATATATCTTGCAGCCGGTAGTCATCGGTAAGTGGCATTGACTCGGTAATTGTCTTTGGAAGTCCGCTTCGGTGACCATCTGGTCAACTTCACGGTTCCGCTTTTCGACTTCTTGGTAGGACTTCTTTGTTGACTTGCTGGGGTGTTTCTTTGCAGACTTGTCGGTCGACTTCTTAGTAGACTTGTCGGTGCGTGTCTCGGTTGGCGCCTCCAGGTGGGCTTTTGACTTGTCGGTAGAACTTGACTGATCTGATACGGCTATCTCCCTCTTTTGAATATTAGTTCCTCAGTCGGCGACTTCTCCGTCATATTGATTGTCGATTGCCGTCGTGCCTCGGTGGTAGTGTAATTTGCATGTCCCAATTGATATTGGGATTCATTGATGATTCGACGTGTAATTCTGTTCCGCTTTGGCTTATGTGTAGACTATCTTCGTTCAGCTTCGGTCGTCCTTCTGCGTCGCCTGCTGTCCAGTGTCTATCCAGACTTGCTCTGCTGGTTGAGTTACAGTCACATGAGGCGTCCCAATGCGCTCAATCTCGACGTGAATGCAACGGCTATGCCTCGTCCTGACTTGATCTGGCTGTTGACTCACTGTCGTATGAGGCGTCCGAATGCCCTCAATCTCGACGTCATTGCAACGGCGTCTTGTCGTGACTTTGGGCAATAATGTGAGCTTTTGCTCCTGGCATCTTCATAGCCGTTGGTTCCCGTGTGACTAGCTGGTGACCATTTGAGAGTGGTAGGATGCTCCAATTGCATCAGGCGTGGGCAGTATGTCATTGATCTATATCTAACACGTAAGCTTCACACTGGGTGGTAATACTCACCGCGATAGTAGCGCGCTTCTGCTCTCGGACAGCCGCTTTGCATATGGGGATTCCGGCATCTCTTGATTCCGCACTTGGTAGTGTCTCAGTGAGCTGCTTCTCCCTGAAAGTCATTCGGATGATAGCTGCAGTGTGTCCTTGGTCGACTCTCCTGTGGCCATCTCGGTAGGCATTTGGTAGGCCTCGGGTCATGTGGTTTGGGCTTCTGTTCGGCATGCCGTGCGGCGATAGTTTTTCATCGTTCGGTACGTCATTCGGTAAGTGTCTCGGTCTGCGGCTTGGTCCGGTTAGGCTCCAGGTAATCCACTTGATCTCCATGTGAAGTCCTTTGGCAGTGATATTCGTCGCTGTGAGATCTCCGTGATCATCTCTTGGTAGTTATCTTGAATGTCTCTTGTGAGGCCATTCGGTAGACTATTCGGCATGCTCGGTGGTCATATTCAATCTCTTTCGGGACCAATTAGGTAGCCATGTTGCGGTTGATTGGTGTCTCGTTCAGAACAGCTTCGGTTGCAATATTGCACTTGTTCGGCATGGATCAGGCTTGTTTGACGTGTCATCTCTCAGGTCCATTGACCGGTCAACTGGACGTCTGTCGTATGCGGGGTGAACTTATCGTCTTAGATCGAGGGGTGCGCTTGCTGGCTCTCCTCGGTGTGCTTGTCGATTCATCTGTAGCTGTGTTTCCATCACTTGGCTCGGTTGACTTATTGTCATTCTCTAAGTCCACTAGTCGATCCATGTCTAGGTGCTCTTGCCGCTGCTTCCCTGCTCATTTGGTGCATGTATCTAACGGTGCCCAGCACTTCCGGGACGGTAATTGTTTGCGGTAGGGGTTGTTTGAGATTGCGGCACGTTCATCCCCCTATTTTGAAAGTCGTTGCTCCACCGGCGACTAATCTCATATAGCTTCGTAGGGATTATCGATTGGAATGCTTGGATTTGGAAGTCCAATTGCAGTTGTCATCGTAGTTGTGTAGCTTGGGATCGTCGAGTCTGAATCGGGAGCTTATTGGGGCGTATTCTCGGTAATGAAACTTCGAAACCGATATGGCATTGTATTCCGTTATATAATCGTCATTGTATTCGGCATTGTAATTGGTATTGTAATATCTGTCCTACGGCATTCCATTTGGTCTGTTGAATACTAATCGGGGTTGTACTCGGTACGGGAAAGCAGCCGATACATATATCCGCATCTCGACATTCATTTGCTAGGCTCGTAGATTGTCATGGAAAGTATATTAGATAGGGTAGAATTCCACATAACTTCGTGTGTCGGCATAGTCAAAGATTGATTGTCATCCATCTCCGAGCATCTCTGGGATAGGCATATCGGCGCTCGTCAGTCCAATTCACATAGTCTCAATGATTGCTTCTTGCAGGGACATCGTGCCCGGGCTTCCAATTGGTTCATTCGTCACCGGGCTTCCGAAGTGCACCCTGCACTCTGAAATGTCATTCCCCTGTCGGGAACATCTCCAAACTGCTCGATCTGTATTGGCCAAAGAATCATGAAAGGATGGAAGCGGTGGAAGGGAATATCCAGGAGGCCTTGCCATTAAGGGTTCGCCCACACAGGAGCCAAGCCACGCCGTCCAGTCACTGGCTTCGGGTCTCGGGGAGCCGGCGGCAGTTGTTGAAACGTCTCCTCGGAGGGGCTCTTCTGCCGCGTCAACCGCCGCTGCTCCCTGCTTGCCGCGTCTAGCGCTTGGGTCTGTATCACCTGGTGAATCCAAGGTGATGTCTTTCAAAGTCACTCCCAGCAGCCCTAGGCATTCCCCAGGCTATCGGGCAAATGCTACGACGACTTCAATGCTACTTAGAAGATCGTCAAATGCGGTTGCTCGAAGTGTCTGTATACCTGTCCGCGCCCCTGAAGCTGGTCATAGACATTATGGTTATCATTATCAGCTTGTGAGACCTTCGATGCCACTGCCATAGTCATTGGTGTCATTCCTCCGCTCCACTCGCACCCGGTGATCGCAGGGAGTTAATCGAGCCCAGTCAATGTCAGGATTTTGTTTGGGAAACCATTGTAAGCCAAGTACGAGATCGTCCGCCCACATTGGCATGACTACCACGTCTGATCTGTCTACTGGTGTGAGATAGTCCAAGCACTGCACTGTGATCCGCGTCTTCCGGCTGTTCTTTGCATGTTGCATCACACCTCCGGTGATGGGGAGGATGGTGAAGTGTGCCGCCTGATATGCCCAGTCGCTTGAGAAACCTCGGTGTCATAAAGATGTTGGTTGCGCCTCAGTTGATAAGAGCCCGTATGCGTTGCATCTTGCCATTTCTGTCTCGTATTTGTAATTGGTAAATTAGGTTTGCCAAATCCTGTGTTTCGGTGCCGCATAGATATTGCCTGACCAATCTTACCCTCGGGCTCTCCAGGACGACCCTTGATTATAGTGAGATCCCATGAGGTTGAACTTCGTCCGGAGTCGCCATTAGTGCCTGTGCCCGACTTTCTTTTTCTGCTGGCTGAGTGTCGAAAGCACGTTGGCGCTTGATTAGTTGATTGCTGCCTTTGTCATTAATGTAATTGCAGTCGAAGATCATTCATATGGTAGCTTAACATCGATTGTCCATAATGCTTGTGCTCTGAGATACTCATAGCCACTGTAGTTGTCGTAGTCGTCATAGTCAGTCTGCAGAATTGTCTCAGTCTGTAACAATAATTGCACTTCACGCTGCGCAATGTATCACTGCTATAAGTTCGCTTCAATCGAGGGAAAGCTTCTCATCCTCAATGTGCTTCAATTGTGGGGTGTCTTCTCAGTATGTGCACTGCGTTCAGGCAGATGTTCGTTGGGGTAAGAGTGCATCATTCGTAGCCTGATGTTCCTCAGTAGGGATGCTTCGCTCGAGTAGTGTATCCCTAAGTTTGCCTTAGGATGCGTCTGGAAGTGGCCTTCTTCGAGGTTGCTAGAGCTGTAGGTGTACACGCAAACTGAGCTAGGTGCACGTCCCTCAAATTGAAGGATTGTAGTCGTAACTGAGTTGACTCAGAAATGGTCTGTCGATGTTGCTTTTGGTTTTCGATATTGCGGCATTCAGGGATGAGGTCACTCTGTCCATTGTAGGTGCTTGGGCTGGTGATCGAAGTCCATTGACTTGTAGGAATACTTGTACTCGTGATCCTTGTCTTCAATGTCGGTGACACGCCTTGTGTGCCAAATACTCTCTGAGCTCTCTAGGGTTTCTGCCTTGAATTGACTCGGTCAGGGGTGCAGTCGTGACCTCTCCAGTGTCCGGTGGTCAATTGCAGCCATTGGAAATAATTGATGTCATCTTGAACTAATCTGGATCCATCGACTGTGATGTTTGTAATTGGCTGGGTGGTGTTCTGTAGGATAATAATTGTTTTTATTGGCAGTGACGTGCCTTGTGCGCCAATTGGTCTCTGATCTTTACTTTGCTGCCATCAGAAGCTCAATTGGATGATGGGACGGTCAACCCTTCGTGCTTAGCAGTAATGATGCTTCGATATTTTGTTTGGAAGGCAGTATTGTCAATTGTTGACTGTGTAACGTCGCGTGTCGGAACACGGGTAAATTCGTCACCCGTAATCCCATGAGCAAAAGGTATCCCTTTACTGAACGAGCGATAATAGTGTAAGGGCACGTATGCGTGCGTTCGGCCTCGTAGGTATACGTATGGTACTTATTGAAATACAGTTGCAAACGTGGATGCGAGTGATGTTAGATGAAGATATATAGGTAAGATTATTGCTAGAGATGTATGGCTCGTGGCGAGCCGACTATATAAACTGGCCGTGACCCGGCCCAGGTCACGTGCCACCGTTCAATGATGCAATCATTTACCATTAACCAGACTGTCTAACTTAGGAGATATGACCAGTGTGCATAATTATCAACAACATCTTGAAAATCTTATCTAGTGGAACAATACACACCTACATTGCACATGTGAAAAATTACATGCACCACAGGCATTTTGCATTATGCAACAAAGTGAAATGTTCAAGCTGATCTCCCCAGGGAAAGGCACACCTGGGAGTACATCCTAGACATTGGGTAGTCAAGACCTGATCATGCCGAAACTAAGTGTCTATTCCAATTAACTCAACATTTAAGGCTGGCTGAGAACCTAGCCATATGTTTTGACTTGTATGCATCTTCATGCTTTGTGTATGTCATTAACAACATTGGCAGTATACTGACTGGTCATGAATCCAATCTGTAACACACGTGCTGATTTGTTCAATGATGAGATTAGGTGTTAATTGAATTATGATGAGTGCTGCTGTACATGTTTACGGATGTTGCAACTACTGAACAAATCAGAGGAAGACATACAAGTCGAAGCTATAAGCTGTCAGTGTTCAAATTCGATCTCCTGTACGGAATCGCATGAGTACGGATCATACTGATTTAAAGCAAATGTTTTACAAATGCACTGACATTCAGAGACATTGTGAGTACATATCCAAGGTATCTTCAGAAATTGGAAATTCACATAACGATCAGTATTCAATCACTAATGGTGTCACAGCAAGTATTCCCAAGGGGATTGTTATCCCTTTGGTGTTACAGGTATATTTCTCAGATCATACTGGATCACTCAATAATCCTAATTTGCAGATTCAATCTGGAATCACAAATTGTCACTCCTATTTCCGTGTTGGATCTTGTTGCATATATGGTTTATCTCCTGTCGTATGGCTTCAGTTGGGCTGATGCATAATCTCTCTAAGATGATGGTCATTCCATCCTCAGCTGGAGATGCCACTCAGCTGGAGATGCCAGCTCAGTGCGCATGCATGCGTACAAGACATACAAAGACATACTCCGACTACCGCGTATATAAGTCCATGAATGTACCTGTACTTTAGAATATAAGCTTCTAGCAATCAGTACATTTCAACAGGTTATGAGCCCAGTTATCGCTACTATCTAAAATCTCACGATCTTTCCTACGATCTCCTTCACGATCTCCAAAAGAGCCTCAAGAACCCTAAACCTTGTCACCGTAGCAACAGCCGCATAAGCAACACTAAAAACTCAACACCAAAAACTCAACACCATCTCCACGATCTCACGATGACTTCCTCCGAAACCGCCTTCAACAAGACCAGGTGGGGCAACATCCCTAAGCTCACTCATGACATCTACGACGAATGGAAAGACGACATGATTCTCATCCTGTCAGCCATGAAAGCATACGCAATCGTCACCGGAGAGGATCCTGAACCGCAGCCACTTGACTTCGACCACGATGACAACTATGATGATTGGAAGGCTAAGGAAGCCGAGGCTGCATCTATGATTAGACTTTCCTGTTCCCCCGAAGTATGACGCATCGTCAAAGGTATACGAAATCCTCACGAAATGTGGAACACACTAGAAACGAGTCTGGACACAGCCGGATCTTATATCGGCAGACAGGACATCCTTCGCCAGTTCCGTGCTTGCCGACCTAAGGAGGACGAACCACTTAAAACATACTTCACCATGCTCAGTAACTACCGCATACAACTGGACCATACCGACGATGCAGTCACCGATCGAGATTTCCGCACACAAATATTCACATCACTGCCATCTCAGTATGCGATGATATTAATGGTCCTAAAGCATAGAAGGCCCTTACCTACACCCGAAGAAGCCATGCATGACCTCCTAGAAGAAGAAACTACAGCCAGCCTCACCAAAGAACTTGGAGATGCATCCACGGGGGCCGCCCATTTCACTCAACGTGGCGGCTACCGTAACCGTGGCCGAGGCCGAGGCCGTGGGCATGGTGGACGCGGAGGACGCGGTGGACACGGTGGAAACGGTGGACACGGAGGAAGCAGTGGAACCGGAGACAGCCACGAAAGTCAGTGCACCTATTGCTAAATTGACAGCCATACTACAGATGCATGCAGGAAGCGGAAACGCGCCCAGGAGGGAGGAAATAGCGGTGGAAACGACGAGTGCATTTGCTTCCAGTGCGGGCTCCCAGGTCATGTCAAAGTCGATTGCGTCTCCTACAAACGTATAAAGGAGTGGTGGAAAGTGAAGAAAGCCACTGCTACAGCGGCGCTCGCTACGACCGGAGACTGCGATCCCTTCTGACTATCCGGTTGTGCTCTCGCCGCCGCCGCCGCCGCCGCCACCGCAGCGGCTCCGAAGTGGGTCATTGATTCCGGAGCGTCACACCACATCTGCAATGAGCGCAGCAGCTTCTCAACGTTCAAAAAGCTCTCACTTCCTATAGTAATGGAACTCGGAGACAACAATTCAGTCACCGCCACGCATTACGGTTTCGTCGACGTTATACAGGGCTATCAAGTCGAAGCCCTCCATACTCCTACTTTTCGACTCTCTCTTCTATCGATCAACCAATTGGACTTGGGCAGGCATACGACTATATTCCGAAACGGAAAATGCTCCATAACTTCGCCATCTTCCTGCAACCTCGCCGGAAAACTAATCAATGGCATATATATCATAGTCCCCGCAACCGCACTCTTATCGACTACCGAGAACGGGAATAAGAGGAAGAGAGACAGCTCAAGAGTACTAATCGCAGAGCCTACAATCGAGCCTATAATCGCAAAGCCTACAATCGAGCCTACAATCGCAAAGCCTACAATCGAGCCTACAATCGCAGACCCTACAATCCAGCCTACAATCGCAGACCCTACACTCGAACCTACGATCGCATCTACAAATACACCTGCTTCCTCTGATCTGAGTGCACCTTTGACTGCCAAAACTAAGTCCACTCGAAAGTCTCTCACAATCCCAGAGTCAAGACTATGGCACCGACGACTAACCCATATAAATCCTACCGCCATGAAAACTCTGATTAGCGGATATACACACGATGATTCAATGTGCACAGTCTGCATCCAAGCCAAGCACCAGCAAAGGTTCATTAGAGTGCCAGTCAAGCGCACTACGAAGCCTTTTGAACTTGTACATTCGGATCTGTGCGGTCCCTTCTCTACACCGACCTTGGGAGACAATCGATACTACATTCTATTCATCGACGACTACACGAGATACAAATCCGTATGGCTGCTCCCAAATAAGAATGCGGAGACCTGCACCTCCGCCTACCAGTCATTTCAGGCCCGGGTAGACTCAATGGGATACGAGATCAAGCGATTCCGGTGCGATAATGGACGGGGAGAATACAACAATAAGACCTTCCGATATGTCCTCGCGGCCCGTGGTACGACATACGAGCCACGCACTCCATACTCCCACCATAAGAATGGTGTTGCCGAACGCATGATCTGTACAATCACTGAAAAGGCCTGGGCGATGATAATTGACTCCCAGGCTCCAGTTCAGTTCTGGGGAGAAGCAGTTAATACTGCAGTCTATCTCCATCAGAGATCACCGAATGAAGGCCTGAAAAGACAAAATGCCCACAATGGCTATCAAGCGCCGTACGAAACGCCATACGAAATGCTGCATGGATTCAGTAAACCTACGCACGATGCCGACGGCAACAAAATATCATATCAAGCCTCTCTCCACAACCTCCGGCGATTCGGATGCTATGCCAGTAGACTCATTCCCGAAGTTCAACGCCGCCAAGG
>Ga0307512_10005831_pt1 | contig 12682 bp, 4 predicted proteins | sample 14_EM_MG_FD_200267 | JGI IMG/M metagenome (GOLD analysis project Ga0307512, IMG submission 200267) | Populus trichocarpa ectomycorrhiza microbial communities from riparian zone in the Pacific Northwest, United States - 14_EM | ecosystem: Host-associated > Plants > Roots > Unclassified | place... | reverse complement strand
ATCTTGATCTGCTGTCAAAAATGCATATGAAGTATGTGCATTTCCCAGGTACCAGATAGCCTCGTGTTTCTTGGGGTTAATCAGCAACGACTCCTCCAGCTTCGTGATTCCATCTGCATATTCAACTCTATCACCCCATCCATATTGACACATTTAACTATAACATTCAAAAAACAAAATCGAATAATCAACTCATTCCATAACCAATTCCTTGTCATGAATGGGATTTAGATTCCATCATTTCTTAGCAGAATTTATAAGCACGGTCTCTTTTAAAGGTAATTCATGCTAAAAAAGATAAATTAGAACCTAACCTAGCATCATCTTCTTTGAATCTGGAACACTCTGAAACTGAGCCAACTCCAATAAAGCTCCTCCCCACTTCAACAAATTCTGTCCAGAAAACCATAAAACTCATAAATTTACAAAAATCCCAAGACCCCAACAATTCTACAAAATCAAAACCACTTGGGTCCTTCCAAAGTTCCAAACTTTATCACTTCTCGATCAATAATAGAAAACTAAGAACAAAAGAAAAGAAAAAATAGATAGATCCAATAAATGAAGCAAGAGATTGAAAAAAATACATCGGCATCAAGAGGGTCTTGAGCATAAGCATCTTCAGCTGTTTTACGTGCGTGCTCGAAGAACAGTAACCTATCAAAGTCGTTTTGCATTTCCATGTCTCCTTCTATCTATCTATCTATCTCTGCAGACAGAAAAATAAAAATAAAAGCAGAGAAAAGATGAACTTTTGAGGTTTTGCTGTGTCTGACGGCCCGTACTCCGTTTTTCTTCGGGCTTGCCTTTGGAGATTAGCTAACCACAAAGTAGAATGGTCCGACTCTCACGCGCGCTTGATTGGCGTGGATTATAAAATAACATGTCGATTTTGAATTTTGTAATCAGACGATTTGCCGTTAGGGGCTACGGCATGTGGTCTAATCTATCTATATGATATTTCGAGTCTGTTTGGCTGGTATTTATTTTTAATTTTTTTAAAAGTATAGTTTACTTAAAAATATATTAAAATAATATTTTTTATTTTTTAAAATTTATTTTTGATATTATCACAATAAAATAATATAAAAATATATATATTTTAAAGCAAAAAATAAATTCAATTTTAAAAAAAAAACGCTTTCTAACTACAAAAACAAACAAGATCGTAGTATTTATTAGTTATTTGACAGACACTCTGTTATGGGCCGGATATTTTTTTTCCAACAGAAAAAATTAAACATGTTAGCTTTTATGACTTTTTATATAAAAAAAATATCAAGTGTAAATTTAAAAGCTTATGCACGAATCTAATTAAATAGACTAAGAATCGTCTGTATCAACAAATAAAAAAAAAGTCATTAACAATAACAACATATGTATTAGGAAAAGTTGAAAGGTGGATGTAGATTAAGATATTTGATCTCGCAACACGATTTATTTACCTAATTGTATTCATTGTCTCTGTTTATTTAATTTTTAAACGTTTTTTATTTGTTTTCTAAAGTGTATTTTATTTAAAATATATTGAAATAATATTTTTTTATTTTTTAAAAAAATTATTTTTTATATCAACACATCAAAATAATCTAAAAACATTAAAAAAAAACATATTTTGAAGCAAAAAATAAATTCAAATTTTCGCAAAAATGCTTTCCAGCTACAAAAACAAGCGGGGCCTTACTATTTACTAGTTATTTGACCTACGCTCTATCGTGGGCTAGATATTTGTTTTTCAACAAAAAAAAATTAAACATTTTATCTTTTATGACATTTTTATATATATAAAAAATATCAAGTGTAAATTCAAAAGCTTACGCATGAATCTAATTAAATAGACTAAGAACCATCTGTGTCAACAAATAAAAAAAATCATTAACGATAACTAAATATGTAACAGGAAAATCGAGAGATGGATGTAAATTAAGATATTCGATCTTGTAATATGATTCATTTACCCAATTGCATTCACTATCTCTGTTTATTAAAATTATTTTTTTATTTAATAAAAAATAGTAGAAATAGACACGCATAAAATTGATTGAATAAAATCAAAGGAAAAAAACATCTCACAAGGTTGCACTTATTAGAAATACTATCCAAAAATAAATATTTATTTTATTTATAAAAATAAATTTCAATTATATAAAATATATATAAAAAATATAGATGAATTAGAAAAATCTCTTCAAAAATTAAATACATGCAAAATACTTTTAAAAAACAACCACTATTTAAAAAATGCTAAATAAAAAAATAAAAAAATCAGAGAGGGCGGGTATTAATTTAAATATAAAGTAAAAAAAACTATTAAAAAAATACATATAGAAAAAGTAAATTTACCTAAAAAGCAAAAAAAAAGAAGAAGCTAGTGTTGGCCCATTTAGGAGGGCCTTTGCGCAAGCCAATTTTTCTAAATATATTTGGGGTAGATGACATGTCACTCACTCCAAATGTTTTTGGAAAAAGAAGTCAGAAGAAACATCATTTGACTTTACCCAGATTCCAGACATTGTGGTGGTTGGAAAATCAAAGCTAGATATTTTTTTGGTCAAAAAACTATTTTTCAACTTTTTTTTGACCCACAACACTTAGAAAACATCATAGACACCTTAATAAATCCATCTATGGCCTTAAAAAAGCCAGAAAAATATCTCAAAATATGAAATCAACCTAAAGCCAAAAATCTTCTCGAGCTCAAATTTGTTGTTTTAAGCGCTTTCAAGGTAAAAACAAATACTTAAGTTGAACTCATCTCATCAAATAGAATCATTTAACACAAAGATCAATTATTTTGGTGGCTAGAATCGGTGCCAATGGTATTTTTCTCTCTCTACCTCTAGAATTTAGCGATCTATCTCTCTCTCTCTCTCTCTCTCCTTTCTTAAATCATGGACTAAAAAATAAGAAAAATAAACTTATGTATCAAAATTGAATTGAAAGAATATTGAGGTACAAAATAGTTATAACATGTGAAGTTTGAAGACTAAAGTGAACTTTTTTTTGAGAACTTTGAAACCATCACTCATCTATAGTGCCTTTTCCACTTTGATATTGCTTCTTCCAATTTTATCCTCAGTCAACAAATTTGACTCAATTATCCTTTAATCTAGTAAAAATATGCAATTGCATGACCAAAATAAAAAAAATTTGAATAGTGAGTTCACAGTAAAATGTGAGAGAGTGAACAGTACATATACGATAAGAACCCACACCATTTGGTGTTTTCTATAACTAGATAGGGGCTCACGCTACACCGTGGGTGGATCTAAATTTTTTTTCAGTGTAAAAAAAAAAAATACTAAGGTGATACAAGTATTTCTAAAATAAAAGGTCATTGACTCGATTATGTTTAATAAGTTTGACTAATTCAATAATACAAACAAAAAAAGAAGAAGCAAAGATGATAAATAAACTGGAAAAAAATTGACAATGTAAAAAAGGCTAGAAAAACCCGACTTCATCCCATCTAGGTTAACATGCCATATCGGTGATGTGGTTGTAATACCGGGATAATCTCGTTGAAAGCAAACTAAATAAAACTATGAAGCTAAATTATCAAACAACTTAATATTGAAAGGCGGAACTGAAAAAGAGAATAATTAAAAAAACAATAATAAAAAAAAGGAGTCAACTCGGGTTAGTTTGCTAACTCCATAGATTCAAATACATAAAGTACAGAGACCAATTCTTAATAATTCAAATATTGAAAGATGAAATTAAAAACATAATTTTAAAAAAGAACCTAAAAAATAACAAAGTAAACTAGTGTTAATCTTCAAAAATCGTTACCTTAATAATGAGCCCGGAACTAACCTCATAAAAGACAAACCCTAAAAATTAATGAAGTAAAATTCCAAATTATCAAAATGCTAAGGTATAAAATTGAGAAAAAAATACAATAAAAAAATAAAAAATAATAATTAAAAGAATTAAAAGAATGTGAAATCAATTTGATATAAAATAATTTGAAATCAAATGTTGCTTTGAAAAAATATCAAGTAGGAAAATGATTAAAAATAAACAAGTATCAGTCAAAAGAACGAGGACTAAGTTTGATATAAAGATTAAATGAAAATGAAATTAAATAATGAGGGGTGAAATTGAATAAAAAATTAATCAAAAAAAGATATAAGAAAATAAAACAAATAGAAATTAAAAGAACGAGGACCAAAATAAAAACGAAAAACAAATTAAATGACACCTTTATATTTTGGCAAGGGGAAGAGAGAGACAAAAGAGAGAAAAGAAGAAAAAAAATCCAACAAAACCCAAACACCTCGCCGTTATGCACACATGCAGCACTAATAGGAAGAAAACACCAAGATGCTTTCAATGTCGCCCCAAAAAGCGACATTTGGAGGTGGGGTGGATGCCTCGCATAGAGTAACAATTTTTTATTAAAAAATATACTAATTGAAAGACCAAACTGCCTCTTTATCAACTTGTTTGTTACAAAAAATATCAATATAAACAAATGAAAAAACTCATGGATGTAAGTTTTACAATTTTTGCTTGTAAGGGTAATATAGTCTTTATAACGTGCTTGTAAAATGTAAAAAGATCTAATTGTCCTCGTGAAATGTTTTAAAGTATTTTTGTTTTTAGATCAATATATTCATTACATCATGCATTTGAAAGATAAAAAGATCGAACTGTCTCCGATCAATCTCATAATGACTAGTACACCCTTAACAAAATCATTCTAACCCCAACAAAAAGGCCATTGATTTTATTTTTTTAAAAAGAAAAAATGGTAATTACATGGTTATGGTGAATAGTAATATATGTTTAAGTGGGCAATGAATTCTCTATCCGTTTTAAGTTTTTTTGTATCTAGCCATTTGACTCACACTTTGCCATGAGCTAAAATTTTTTTTCTGGAAAAAGAATGAATATGCAGGCTTTTTCAATGAGTTTTTTTATATTAATTGCAAAAAAAAGAAGTAAAAGGATGAAGCTGGAAATAAAAATATTCAATTCAAAAAATGGCAAAAAAAGACGCGAGGTAACCGGGGTTAACTTGACAAACTCATGATTTAAGTCTTGTATCCCATTTAATTATACTCCAACCAGGTGCATGTGACTTTTTTTATATAAAAAATTAAATTTATCTTTTTCAAAAAATGAAAATAAAGGTTACACATGGGATTGAAACAAAAAATAGCTCTTATTTTTTAAAAGATTGATAACAAAAGGATGTTTTAAAAAAACATCTTTAAAAAATATGCATTTTTTATTTATTTTGAGGGGTTAAAAATACATTAAATTTTAAAATTTTAAAAACAAATAAATAGGTCAGGTGCGTAGGCCTACCCACGCCCATGACCCATGAAAGAGACTTGGCCTGCAAGCTAGACATATGAAAAAGGCCTAACCCACAAGTTAGGCCTCTATTTTTTTCTAACAGCAAAGGGCAAACTACTTTGATTTATAAAGAAATAGCAAATAACACGTCGTTTGCTTGTTCAATTTCTAGAGATCAATGGTCGATGGAAAATCAGACCCAGTGTATTTTTTATCTAAAAACAATTCAATTTTCAACCTATTTTTAACACAAAATACCTAGAAACCACTCTAGACACCTTAATAAACTCATCAATTGCCTTAAAAAACCTAAAAAATAACACACAATAACCCAAAATCAACCCAAAAACAAAAATCTTTTTAAGCTTAGATCTAGTTATTTAGGTAATTTGAAAGTGAAAAAACACCTATATGAAACTCCCTTCACTTAATAAAATCCATTGACACCAAGACTGACCATTTTTATAGCTAGAATTGGTGTCAACACCGATTGGCTCTCTCAACCACCAGAATTCAATAATTCTCTCTCTTTTCTCCCAAACTAAGAACTTAAAAATAAGAAAAATGAGGTTTTGAACTAAAATTAACTTTAAAAAATAAAAATTGGAGGGAACCAATATTTATAATTTTGAAAGTATGATGTTCATAATAAACATTTCACCCAAAGTTTAAAAAAACCATGAATTTCCTCTGTTTTTGTTTCCTCTCACTTTGGTCTCATGTCTTTTATTCTCTTCCTTTTCTAACAAATTAACTTAAATTGGCCTACAATTTGATTATGTAAGGATAAAAAAAATTTTGGACAGGAAAAAAAACTATGAAGAGTGAACCCACAATATTTTGTAAGAGGATCCATAGTGTAATTTTACACAATAAATCCACTATGCTTTTTAGTGTTTGTTAATAACATAGTTGTTAAACTCAGTTTAGTCTTTCTGAAATGACCCTGAAAATTAAGGATTTGTTGCCTAATTTGGACAGGGTTTATAGTTGATCAGAAGAGACATTGACCAAATGAAACTTAGTTGATATGATAGAGTTTTTAATGATCTGATGGACCTAGCCAAATCTGATTCAAGCCTGGTCGGATCAATACCAAGAAAGAAGGAATAAAATGATGTTTTAATAATAATAATTAACTTAAAGACCTGCAAGTTAACTCGATAATTAACTTAAAGACCTGCAAGTGATCTATGCCTTTTTTTTGGTAAGTCCTAACAACTATGATTTATAATTGATGGACATGTACCCAACTTAGGTTAATTGGGCTTTTCTTATTTAAATACCAATTATTTAATTAAACCGCTTTTCACTGCAAGTCAGAAAAATTTTAGCATAAAAACATGAATACGAAGGCAATGTCAATGTGCTTTTTGATATAAAAAAGTTTAATTGTGAATCAAAAAGCTAATGCATATGTTTAATAAAATAAATTAAGAATCATGTGCGTTAATAAATGCCAAAAATAGTTATAAACTACAACGTGAGTAAGACCTCAAGTAAGTTTTTTAATATAATAGAAGAATGTGTCAATGTTGTAGGTGTGTTTCATTATATTATGAATTTTTTTAATTGAGAAACATAAAGATGTTAGTGACACTTAATGAAATAAATATAAAATATATGAATTGATAAACTAAAAAAGAGTTTCTAATGTTAATTAAATGCTAAAATAAAAAATTAAATTTCCATAAAAGCAAAAGACAAATAAGTATTCAAATATTTAACCCTAATTTTTACTTTCAATTTATGTATTCTTTTTTTTTATCTTAAATGTTATTTTTTTATCACCAAGAATAAGTCACATCATGAAAATATAATTTATCTATATCAAATATAAAACAAAATATTTAAAAACAAATTAGAATAATCAGTTTGAAATATTATATACATACAAAATAATTAAAAATAATTAATGTTATTTTAAAAAGTGAACTAAACAATTTAAAAATACAAAGAGGCATTGTATTAATTTAAATGTAAATAAAAACATTGATGCAAAATGTGTGTGTGTGTGTAAACAATTTATTGATTAATATTAAAAAAATCAATTAAGATTAGAAAAAAAAAACACAACAAAGGCTAGGCCCGCGTGCCTAACCCATTAAAACAAGGCCACGCATGTTGGCCTACAGGGGTAGGCTTGCACATTTGGTCTTTTAATTTTTTGTTGGCCAAAAGGGCGGATGAATATTGTTTTTGAAAAAAAAATAAAGGCAGATAATGCACCATCTGCTTTCCAATTTCTAACCACCGAACATGTGATAAAAAATCAGGCTAGGTTTTTTTGACTGAAAAATGCAAGTTTCAACATATTTTCATTTAAAAACATCTAATAAACATCTTTATGATATCAATAAACCAATAAATCAACTCAAAACACCTTAAAATTTGTTTTAAAACATAAAATCAAACCAAGAAAATTTTCTCTCTCAATCTGATCTATTTTATCTAACAAAATGAAAGGAAAAAACATCATAATGGAAATTCTCTCATCAAATGGAACCCATTAACACTAATAATGACCTTTTTTATGGTTGAAATGTAACCAACCAACAACTTTCTTTCTCCTTCATCGTTTTCCAATTACTTTTTGTCTTTTCTTTCAAACTTAAGGATTATGTCAATTAGTATCAAAGATCAATGATTCAAAAGCAAGTTTTAGAATTATCTCATCAATTAACAAAGATGAAGAAGAGAAAACTGGAGGAACATGGAGAGAGTGATCATGAACTTATAGCTAATTTTGAGAACATGTTTCAAAGGTATGGGCATAATAGGTAGCTTCTTGATCGAGATGAATATCACAGAGATTTTGGTAATCTTATTTATATTGAGATAAATGTGGAATGATATTCTCTACTGGTTTATAATGTTTATTTTGATGATATTTATGTTGATAATGGTATCATATACAATGACAATAATGATTGTGATGATATCGTTAACGATATCCTTGTAGATAATTTAAAGGTTAAGTACAAATAAAACATGAAAGATGCTCGACGATTTAAGATATATTGATTCTTATGATTACAATTTTACTATTATCACAAAGATAGATGAATTCAAGGATTATGTGGAAACAACATATATTAATGAAACAAGTTTGAGGTTTGAACTTATTACTCTAGAAGCTAATGAAAACAAATAATTTGTTAATTGTTGTTTCTTATACAAATTTTAAGATGAAGGTATTGAAGTTAATGTCTAAAATTATATACACCCAAGTGAAGAAAGAAAAGGGGTTGGAGAACCTCGATTAGACATCCACAAGATCGAGGCAAGAGTAATTTAAACTCGAGGACAATGATTTTTCAACTCGAGGAGACTGATGCATGACGTTTTTAAGAAAAATATTTTTCCTTAATTATTATTATTTTTTTTAAATTTAGTTGAACAAATTAAATAATATGCTTAATAATTTTATTTTTCCTGGTTTTTTAGGACTTTTATTACTTTTCCTTTATTTTAGGTTTTCTAGTTTGTTTAAGTTGATTTTTTTTGTTTATTCAAGGAGTTGCAAACATATTAAAGAAGCAGAGTATTTGAAGATAAATATTCAATGGTAAAATTATGAATTAGATTTTTGTGTAACAACCTTATTTGGTTTCAATTCTTTTTTTCTAACTTGTTGTCTTCTTGTTTGTATTGTTGTCTACGTTAAGTATTATTAATTCAGCTTGGCCCAATGGATTAACATTGTGACCCACCAGTCTAAAACTTGATCCGGACTGAATTTCATGTCAAAATTGATGGGTGTTGACCTAATCAAGGTCAAAACCAGAATGAGATCCGATTTTAATTTTTTTTTAAAAAAAACATTTTAACTTGTTTTTTTTTTAAACTTAGATCAACCAATGTTGACACACCTAATTTGTGATATGAGGGTTTGGATTAAGTCATGAACTTAATAACTATGTTAATGATGCCACTGAAGTAATTTTACTTGTTAAATCCCTTATTAAAACCAACCAATGTCCAGTTTCATTGCTTACTTTCTCAAGGTTATGGCTATGAACTAGATAAGGTTGCCCATGCGTTGTCACGGGCTATTTCTAGAAATGCGCGCTGCTTTTAATTGTAAGACAATCGAAAGGAAAAAAATGTTTTTTAAACATGCAATCAATAGGTGGTAGCATTAAAAGGTATATGATTTGACTTTCAAGCAACAAATAAGTAACATGGAAAAACTTGATTAAACTATCTCGAATTTCATCTAAGAATCAAATTGTAAAATGTAAAAGAACATCAATCTAACATAGACATTGTTTGAGCAACTAAAAAAAAAAAGGTAGCATGATGAATAAAAAGAGTATGGAAGCCTAACTTTTGAGTAAGAAGTGAAGTCTCAACCAGTGTTAGCAAGTAAAAAGTAACAAATGTTTGTCAACTACTTGTTACTACAAGGACCTGAATAACTTAGTTAAGTGTTTACAAAAATATTTTATGTCCATATATGTGTCTAGACTTAGTGTATAAAATAAGTATAGTACATACCTCAAACACTCGTCTTATAATATAAATTTTCCCCTCAAGAGAAAGCAATCTAAGAGCACCTAAAGCCTTTAAACTTTCTTGGGCAAGCATTGACCAAAAAGTTTCCTCCACCAGATTTTATATATATATATATATATATATATATAAGTAATGAAAAAAAATCATCAACAATAAACAAAAATAAAATTGAGAAAACCAAGCGAAAAATAAAGATCAAGATATCTCATATCGTAACACAGGTAATTTACATGGTCATGTTTAATAAATTCCTCAATCAAAATAAATTTATAATAGAAAAATAAATAAAATTTGTAATAGAAACCGACACACATATAAAATTTATTGAACAATAATTATAAAAAAAAACAATGCAAGGTTGCACATAACACATAAAATTTATTGAACAATAATTAAAAAAAAATGCAAGGCTGCACATATGAAAATTTTATAAAAAAATAATTTAATCTATATAAAATTAAAAAAATCATAAATGAATCATACCTACCAAAACATAAACCAAAAATTTATTTGAAAAAATATACACAAATAATGGATTATTTTTTAAAAACTATAAAACTATATATATATATATATATATATATATAAACAAGTCAAGTGCTTGTAGGTCTGGTAAGTCAGGCACTTGGGTTTGGCAAACATACCATGCCCATGTTATTTTAAACTTGGCTGACTGCCACGTCCACGCTCTTTGGACTTGGTTGGCACCAAGTCCAGACGCCTAGGGTTTGGTAACCATGTCACACCAACGTTACTTGGGTTTGGCTAACATTGCTGACCCACATTTACTTGGATATGGCAACCATGCCTGACCCCCATTACTTGGGTCTAGCAAGCATGCCAGATCCATGGTGGTTGGGGTCTCGCAAGCTTGCCACACCCAACCAACGTGGGTCTAGCCTACATGCCAAGCCCAAGGAACGTGGGTTTGTCATACTTGTTAGACCCAAGTAACGAGGGTGAGGCATGGTTGACCTGCCAAACCCAACTAACATGGGTCAGGCCTACATGCCAAACCCAAGGAACGTGGATCTAATATGCTTACTAGACCCAACAAAGGTGAGTCTGGCCTAGTTGCCAGATCCCAGAAACATGGGTCTGGTATGCTTTCCAAACCCAACCAACATGGATCTGACATGCTTGTCAGACCCACATTACTTGTCTAGCAACCACGCCTGTTTAAGATTATGGTAGAGATTGTTTTTCAAAGTATTTTTCAATTGGAAATACATCAAAATAATATATTTTTTTTATTTTTGATATCATCATGTTAAAACGATCTAAAAATATAAAACAAAAATATTTTAAAACAAAAAACAAATAATTTTTTTTTAAATGTGATCCAGCTGTACAAATAAATAGCTACTAAACATGTTTTTGTGGCTATGATGACGAAGGCCTTATCCTTATACATGTAACACGCAAAACCAGATTCTCCCCTAAAAGCTTTGCTTCAATGCACAAACATCTTCAATATTTTTTTAAAACAATTATTTTATGCATTAATGAGTGTATTTGCAAGCTAATCTCACCCGATAAATCTAATGGTTGAAATTAAAAAAAAAAATCCAATAAATTAACCCATCAATTCAAAAATAATTTTTTGTTCATTTTAATTTTAATAATGAATTATGAGGCATGGCTTTACGTCAAGCTTATTGGAGTGCAAGCTCTATGTCCATACAATCTAGAAGAGCAGTAAAATCTTTCCATCATATGAAAATAATAATAGTAACGGGTCTGGCAAGTATGCCAGACCCGCGTTACTTGGGTCTGGCAACCATGCCAGACTCGCGTTTACTTGAGTCTGGCAAACATGCCTTTTAAGATAGTATATAGATCTGTAAACGTTGTAGCACATAAAATTTCAAAAAACAAACAAACAATTGATAGCTTTAAAACGATTTGTCTTGTATAAGAGAAGCAATGTAAATGTAATGCATAATAGCATCAACGACATTGACCCATATACATGTTTGCAATGGATCTACATTTCAAACACAATACTAATCACAAAAAAAAGTCATTTCCAACAAAATAAAATTAAACTCCAAATATCTTTTAAGACTATGATGAAGTACTAAATAAAAATGTTTGTGTTGGTATGAGCAATGATCAACGCATCTGGACATGTCCCCCATCGAAGTTTAGAAAGCCAACGATTCTGCATTTATTTTTTTTCTTATTGTTAGATTTTGCGCAAAAAACAACTAACTTTGAGTAAGACTGAAGAATTTTTTTTCTTGTAACGCAAAAATCAAATAAATAAATAAATAAATAACGGACTAAATATAATAATATACTATGCTTGAGCCATGTTTAGGAAAGTAAGTAAAACATATATCGAAGGCAATGAGAAATTAAGATGTTGAGCTGCATTGATTAAGTAATAAAACAACATAGTAAATAAGAGTGATAGCATCTTCAAATTTGAGGAGTCAGATATGTGTGTTTTCTTCGCGGGTGAAAGTGCACAACTTGGATTTTGTTGATGATTGTTGTATTCAAAATAAGAAACAATCGATCAACCACTTGAAAGATGATTAATAAACCTTGAAACCAAGCTCACGCACCTTGAACATGGTTGGCGCCAAGCCTAAGACATTACGCGGGTCTGACAAACATGTCTGACTCATGTCATGTGGACTTAGTTGACTTCCAAGCCCACAAACATTGGCAATCGAAACATCCCTAAAAAAATATAAAGCAATTGAAACTCTGATAGATAAGGCATGCAACAAAGAAAAAGAAGCATACCAACACAGTTGCTAGAAAATCCAAAATAGTTGCCTAATCCCATAATAAAAATCATGCATTCCAATCACAAAAACCGACCTCCAAGTTTTTTTTTATTCTA
>Ga0307512_10005830_pt1 | contig 12682 bp, 7 predicted proteins | sample 14_EM_MG_FD_200267 | JGI IMG/M metagenome (GOLD analysis project Ga0307512, IMG submission 200267) | Populus trichocarpa ectomycorrhiza microbial communities from riparian zone in the Pacific Northwest, United States - 14_EM | ecosystem: Host-associated > Plants > Roots > Unclassified | place... | reverse complement strand
GCCTTCGGTGCCGCCCTCGACCGGATGCTCACCGAGGGCGTCACCGGGCGCGGCGCCCGCTATCGCGGCCTGGCCGAGAAGCTGCGAGCCGGCCTGGCCGAGCTCGGCTTGTCCATCCTGTTGCCGCCGGAACACCGGGCGGTCGGCCTCACGGCGGTGCGGCTGCCGGCGAACCTTCGCTACCAGGATCTGCACCAGCGGCTGCGGGCGGCCGGTTTCGTCATCTATGCGGCACAGGAGCAACTGGCCGCCGACTACTTCCGGTTGTCGACGATGGGCGTGATGACCGAGGCGGACATCGACGCGTTTCTCGGTGCGCTGGAACGCATCCTGAGCGAGGCGGACCGGTGACCGAAGCGCACAGCCTCGCCGTGGTCGGCGGGGGACCCCGGGCTACTTATGCGCTGGAGCGGTTGTCCGCGCAGATCGGACGGCTCGGCCCGGGGCAGGAACTGACTGTGCACATCTTCGAGCGGACCGGGCAGTTCGGTGCCGGTGAGGCACACAGCCCGGCCCAGCCGAGGACCAGCTTCCTCAACCGGATCGGCAGCCAGGTTGGGTTCGCGGCGGACGAGTCGGTCAAAGGCGCGGGGCCGCTGCGTCCCCCGCAGCAGCGGCCCTCGCTGGACGAGTGGTGCCGGCGTGAGTTCGCCAGCACCGGTCACCCCGACTTCGACCTCGGACCCGACGACTGGCCCAAGCGGTACGTTCACGGGGTTGCCCTACGCGCGATGTTCGACCGCTGGCTGGCCGACCTGCGAGCCCAGCCCGGGGTGACCGTGCGGCTGCACCACGCCGAAGTGGTCGACGTCGCGCGGGCCGGCGCCGGGTGGACGGTTCGTACCGCGGCCGGCGACTCGTTCCCGGCCGACCAGGTGCTGCTGGTCACCGGGCACGTCCCGCACGACCCGGGCCGGGGCGGGCGGAGCCGGGCACTCGCCGGTTTCGCCGCGAGATCCCCGGCGGCCACGTACGTGGCCTCGGCGTATCCACTGGACAGCGCATTGTCGGCCGGCGGGGAACCAGGGAAGGTAGTGGGCGTCGCCGGCATGGGCCTGACCGCGATCGATGTGACGCTGCACCTGACCGCCGGCCGGGGCGGCGAGTTCGTTCCCGACGGTCGCGACCGGCTGCGGTACCGGCCCAGCGGCAAGGAACCGGCACGGATAGTGGCCTTCAGCGAAACCGGGCTCTTCGGCTTTGCCCGGCCGGACAACCGCAAGGAGGCCGACCCCGAGCGCCTGGAACACCGCGGGGTCTTCCTGACCAGCGAGGCCGTAGACCGCCTCCGCGAGTCGGTCGGTGTCGCTGCGGCGGACGGTCGCGGGCCGGCTCAACTGGACTTCGAGCGCGACCTGCTGCCGATCGTGGTGCTGGAAATGGCCGTGCTGCACTACCGCACCCTGTTCGGTCCGGCGGTCGGCAACCTGATCGCCGAGCGGGCCTACGACACCTACCGAGCCTTCCTGGCCGGCGGTGCGCCGCACCGGCAGCGCCCGCACGACCCGGCCCGGCTGCTCGGCCCGGTGGAACGGACTGTCGACGAGGTAGCGGCCGGGCTCGACGGCGAGGCCGGGCGGCGGTGGGCCGAAGTGGTGGCTGGCGGAGGGCTCGACCCGTCGCCGGCCGGGAACCGGTTCGACTGGGCCCGCACGCTACGGCCGGTGGAGCTCGCGGCGGCTGCGGACCCGGCCGGATACCAGCGGGCGGTGCTCGACTTCATGGCCCGCGATGCGCGGTGGGCGCGGCAGGGAAACCTTGACAACCCGTACAAGGCGGCGGCCGACGGCGTGTGGCGCGACCTGCGGCCGGTGCTCTCCTACGCCGTCGATGACGGCGGGCTGACCCCGGCGTCGCACCGGACCTTCCTGGCCGTGTACGCGCGGGTGCACAACCGGCTCGCCAACGGCGCGGCGGTGCAGGTGATGGACCGGATCGAGGCGCTGGTCCGGTGCGGCCTGGTCGACCTGGGCGCGGGGCCGGGCGCCACCGTCGTGGCCGAGGCCAACGCGAGCCGCTTCCGGGTGCGCGGTCCGGTGACCGGTGCGTCGATCGAGCTGGACACGCTCATCGAGGCCCGGATCCACCCGTTCGACCCGGACCTGGCGGCGACTCCGCTGTATCGCCGGATGGCCCGCGCCGGCGTGGTCCGGCCCTGGCGCAACACGGGCGCCTCGGGCGACGAGTTCGTGCCCGGCGGCATCGACGTGGATGCCCGGTTCCATCCGGTTTCCGCGGACGGCACGGCCGAGCGGACGATCGCGGTGCTCGGGCCGGCCACTGAGGGACGCTGGTCGTTCCTGCTCTCGGCGCTCCGGCCGCGGGCAAACCACTACGTCATGCGGGACATCCTGGTGTGGCTCGAGGACTTCTGGTCGGTGCTCGAAACGGCCTGAGCGGCCGCTGTCCGATTCGGACAGCGGCCGCTTTGTGTCAGGCCTTGGGCGAGCGCATCAGGGCGGCGGCCGCGGCTGCCGCGGCGAAGGCGGCCCCGGCGGCGACCAGGAGTGCCAGGTTCATCCCGCTCAGGAACGCGGACACCCCGGCCTCGCCGAAGCGGTCGGTCGAGCCCACCGCGATCGCCCGTACGGCGTCGTCGAAGCTGGTGCCGCTCGGCGGCGTTTCGGCCGAAAAGACCTGGGCGACCCGCAGCACGACGAGCGAGCCGATGGCGGCCGTGCCGAGGCTCCCGCCGATCTGCATCGCCGTCTGCTGGAGGCCACCGGCCACGCCCGAGTAGCGCAGCGGCGCGGAGCCGACAATGAGGTGGGTGGTCGTCACGATCACCGTGCCGAACCCGGCGCCGAGCAGCACGAGCCAGGCCTGCAGCGCGGTGCCCAGCCCGCCGGGGTCCGCGGTGCCGGCCACGCCGAGCAGCGATACGCCGACGATGCTCATCCCGGTGACCGCCAGCACGGCGGCGCCGAAGTAGCGCATCGCGATCGCGGCCAGAGAACCCGAGATCACCATGGCCAGGGTGAGCCACAAGACCCGTACCCCGCTCTCCAACGCTCCGAGATGGAGAGTGCGCTGGAGGAAGAAGGCGAGGACGAACGGGACGCCGAACATCACGAACGACACCACGATCATGAGCAGTACGCCGGCCGAGAACCGTCCCGAGCGGAACAGTGACAGCGGGACCAGCGGCTCTGGCGCCCGCCGCTCCCAGCCCAGGAACGCCGGTATCAAGATTGCGGCGAGGACTAGCGGACCCCAGACCCAGGGCTGCGTCCAGCCGTGCCCCGGGCCCTCGATAACGCCCCACAACAGCGCCACCAGGCCGGCGGAGAGCAGGATCACCCCGATCGGGTCGGAGGAGGTGGCGGTCGCGTCGAGGCGCACCTCGCGGACGATGAGCCCGGCGAGCACCATCGTGACCAGGCCGATCGGTAGGTTCACGAAGAAGATCGAATGCCAGCCTCCATGTTGGACGAGCAGCCCGCCGACGACCGGCCCCGCGGCTGTCGCCGTACCCAGCACCGCGCTGCGGATGGCGATCGGCAGGGTGAGCCGGTCCACCGGGAAGGTGGCCCGGAGCAGCGCCAGCGTGGGCGGCTGCATGATCGCCCCGAAAATGCCCTGGACCACCCGGAGGGCGATGACCGAGGTGACGCCGTCGGACATCCCGATCGCCACCGACGCCGCGGTGAAGCCGAGCGTGCCGAGTAGGAACATCCGTCGGTGACCGAAGCGGTCGCCGAGTTTGCCGGCGACCACCAGCAGCGCCGCGAGAGCGATGAGGTAGCCCGCCGACACCCACTGGATCTGGTCGAGGCTCGCGTTCAGGCTGGCCTGCATCGCTGGCTGCGCGACCGCGACGACGGTGCTGTCGAGCGACACCATCATGGCGCCCAGGGCGATGGTGACCAAGGTGAGCCAGGGACGCCCGCGGAGCCGGCCGTGAGGCTGCGGTGTGTCGAGGGACGGGGCCTCGCCGGTCGGCGCAGCCATCAGACGCGCGCGGCTTCCGAGACCGGCGTCTTCTCCTGGGGCGGGGTCGGCTGCCAGCCGGGCGGGCCGAAGACGTAACCCAGGCGGGCCCGCCAGCCATCGGCGTGGCGGATGTCGCGGAACATGCCGAGGAACTCGTTCATCTGGATGCGCCAGATGTTTGTGCTGGTGAGGGGCTTAGTCAGCCCGTACGTGGGCCGGTGTGTCTCCTCCTGGAACGACCCGAACATCCGGTCCCAGATGATCAGGATGCTGCCGTAGTTCTTGTCCAGGTACTCCGGGTCGGAGCCGTGGTGCACGCGGTGATGCGACGGCGTGACCAGGACGGCCTCGAACGGGCGGGGCAGCTTGCCGATCTTCTCGGTGTGCGCGAACAGTCCGTACAGCAGGTGCAGCGAGTGCATGGTGAATACCAGCACCGGCGGGACCCCGAGCAGCGGCAGCGGCAGCCACATCAGCTTCTCGAACCACTGCGCCCACTTGCGTCGCAAGGCGACCGACGTGTTCAGGTACTGACTGGAGTGGTGTACCTGGTGGCCGGCCCAGAGCAGCCGGATGCGGTGGGTCATCCGGTGATAGACATAGATGGTCAAATCGACGCCGATGAACAGGATGACCCAGGTGTACCAGGCGCCGGCATCCAGATGCCAGGGCGCCACGTATACGTACAGCCACGCGTAAAATATTAGTGCAATGGTTCGCAACACGCTGGAAATAATCAATGCGAAGATTCCGGTGAGCACATTCGCTCGGGTGTCCGCCATGCTGAACCGGTCGCGCTCATCATCGTCGAAGTGAATCGCCAGCAACTCGATCGCAAGGATAAGGAAGACCGCCGGAATTGCATAGATGATGGGATCGTGCAGTCTTTGTGACAGATCGGCTAGCACATCGTTCCCCTTAAATGTAGAAGGACCGGATTTGCCGCGGTAGGGTGTCTGCCCGGTCTGCCCCGGTAGCCACTTTCTGTGCAGGTCAGTCGCTGCGCTCGACTCCTCCGGCCCGGACTCGGCGGTTCACTGGGCATGCTGGAGCGTCAGCCTGTCCCCCCAGCGTAGTGGCGCCCGTATTCGTGTCGCTTAAGCGTCGCTTAACTCCGTGGCCACGTGCGCTTTCCCGGGGCTTGGCGCGGTTTGCGGGTCCGCTCGGCCGTTCCGGTAGGCGATGGAGTTTGATCAACAACGCTGCATTGCAAGTGTCGGTTATCTTTCGTACCTTGACCGGAAGGCGTTCGGCGACAATCATCGAGTGCAGTGGTAGACGGGGGGGTAGAAATGCAATTCAAGGTTTTGGGTCCAGTCGAGGTCGCAGCTGACGGGGTTGTGCGAACCCCGCGGCCGGCCAAGCTCCGGGCATTGCTGGCGCTGCTGTGTGTGAACGCGGGCAGCGTCGTTTCACGGGAACAACTGGAGGAAGCGCTGTGGTGCGGCAGTGCGCCGCGAACGGCCCGCGCGGCCCTTCAGGTCTATGTGTCGAAGCTGCGTAAGTATTTCGACACGCAGGACGTGTTCCGGGGCAGCCTGGTCACGAAACCGCACGGTTACGAGTTGCACCTCGATCCATCCGACTTGGACCTCGCACAGTTCGACAAGTACGTGCGGCGATCGGCCGAGGCGGTGGCCGGTCAGCGGCTGGCGGACGGGCTTGCCGATCTGCGGGCGGCCTGCGCGCTGTGGCGCGGGCCGGCGCTGGCCGACCTGCGGGGCAACCCGACGTTCGACAACCTCGCCCGCCAGCTCGACGAGCGGCGGATCGACGCCACCGAGCGCCGCTTCAACCTGCACCTCGAGATGGGCCAGCACCGGGCGATCATCAGCGAACTCTGCGGCCTGACGGCAGAACGGCCGACCTGGGAGTCCATCCACGCACAGCTGATGATCGCGCTTTACCGCAGCGGGCGTGTGTCGGAAGCCTTACAGGTCTTCCGCAAGATCCGCGATGCGTTGGTGTCCGAGCTCGGGCTGGAGCCCGGCGAGGAGATCCAGACGCTGCACCGGTCGATGCTGGTGCGAGACCCGGCCCTGCGTGAGGATGTCGCGTTGTCACGCGCCTACTGACGGCGCGGCCCGGGTGCGGCCGCGACCAAGATAGGCCGGCGAGCCGTCAAGAGGCCTGGTGCATTTGTTCGCCTGTCCACTGCCGGCGGAGTTCGACGAGTTCGGCGCGGTACCGTTCCGCCGCGGCGACCTTGATCTGCTCGTACCCGCGAACTTGTTCGGGCAATTCGGCCATTTTTACGGCGAGCTCGTAACGGTCCTCGTCGAGCCCGGCCAGCAGCTCTTCAAGGCCCTCCCGATAGCCGGCGAGCAGCGCGCGTTCCAGACGGCGCACTGCGGCATATCCGAAGATATCGAATGGCGTTCCGCGCAGCCCGCGTACGGCTCGCAACGCCCCGAAGACCGGCCGGAACCAGCCACCCAGTGCGATTTTGCGCCGCATGCCGAGCGCCCGCAGCACCGGCGGATGAAGCCGGAACGCATATCGCGCGCCAGGACCGGCCTCGGCCCGGACCGTCTCGCCGACCGACGGCACCAGGCTCAGCCGGGCCACCTCGTATTCGTCCTTGTAGGCCATCAGCCGGTGCAGCTGGCGGGCCACGGCCCGGGCTAGCCGGCCGTCGGCCGACGGCAGCGACGACTCCGCCGCCCGGATCCGCTCGACCATGTCGACATACCGTTCGGCGTACGCGACGTTCTGGTAGGCGATCAGGTCCGCTACACGGATCTGCAGTAGCCGTCGCAGTTCCGGATCTGCGCCGGTGTCCACCCGCTCGACCAATGCCTCGGCGGCGGGATGGGGCACCGGGGGAGCCGGCGTCGGCTCGACGGCCTGCCGTACGGCCGCCGGGTCGGCGACGACGGCCCGGCCCCAGCGGAAGGCCGCGAGGGACCTCCCCGGCTCCCGGCTGCCGCTGGTGAGGGCACTCTCCATCGACGCACCGGAAATCGGGATCAGGCCGCACTGCCAGGCGGCGCCCAGCATGATCAGGTTGGCCAGGATGCCGTCGCCGAACAGCCGCTCGGCCAGGCCCTCGGCGTCCAGATAGATGTTGCGGTGCCGGACCGTGCGCCGGTCGATGGCGTCGACCAGGAGGTCCAGCTCCGGGAAACGCTCCGCCGGTGAGATGACCATGGACCCGGTCGGCACCGCGCTGGTCGAGACCACCGCGACCGTACGCGCGGCCGACAGGACCTCCAGGTTCTCGGCGGCGGTGGCGCCGAGCACGTCGAGCGCGAGGTAGACATCCGCGCCGCCCGGTGCGGCCCGGTTGGAACGCGCCTCGTCGCCGGCGTGGATCCGCACGTCGGAGACCACGGGCCCACCCTTCTGCGCCAGCCCGGTCTGGTCCAGCCCGCGGACGTGCCGGCCGTCGAGGGTGGCCGCGGTGCCGAGGATCCGGGCCGCGGTGACCACCCCGGTGCCGCCGATGCCGACTAGCCGGATCGTCGCCTCCGGGTGGTCCGCCGGTTCGGGGTCGGCCACCGGGGGCGGCTCCGGCGCAGCGTGCGGCGCGGACTTCGTTACCTGGACGTCCAGGAATGCGGGGCAGTCGCCGTGGACACACGAGTAGTCGGCGTTGCACGACGACTGATGGATGCGGGTCTTGCGGCCGAATTCGGTCTCCACGGGCCGCACCGACAGGCATTGCGACTTATGGCCGCAGTCACCGCAGCCCTCGCACACCCGCTCGTTGATCACGATGCGCCGGACCGGCTCCGGGAGATCGCCGCGCTTGCGGAGACGGCGCTTCTCGGCCGCGCATTGCTGGTCGTGGATCAGCACGGTCACCCCGCGCACGACCGCGAGCTCCTCCTGAGAACGAATCAGCTCGCTGCGGTCGCGTACCTCGGCGTTACCGGCGAGGCGAACCCGGCGGTACCGGCGTGGTTCGTCGGTGGTCACGATCACCTTGTTGACGCCCTCGGCCTCCAGCCACCGGGTCAGGTCGGGGACCGACAGCGCCGGCCGGACCTCTTGGCCACCGGTCATCGCGACCGCCGAGTTGTAGAGCAGCTTGTAGGTCACGTTGGTGCCCGCCGCGACCGAGGCCCGAATGGCCAGCGACCCGGAATGGTGGAACGTCCCGTCACCCATGTTCTGGAAGATGTGATCGACGCCGACGAACGGCGCCTGCCCGATCCACTGGGCCCCCTCGCCGCCCATCTGGGTCGCACTGGTCACCTGGGCGCGCCGCTCCGGATGGAGCAGGACCATGGTGTGACAGCCGATGCCCGCGCCGACCAGTGCGCCCTCTGGCGCGGTGGTCGACAAGTTGTGTGGACAGCCCGAGCAGTAGAACGGCGACCGGGCGGCGGTCGCGACGATCGGCAGATGCCGGCCGCTCCCGCCGGCCCGCGTCTGCTCGCGCACCGGCTTATCGTGGCGGCGCAGCCAGGCGCCGACCACCTCGGAAACCGTGCCGGTGTCGAGCCCGCCGCCCGCCGGCAGCAGGGGGGAACCGTCGGCGTCCCGCTGGCCGAGGACGGCCGGCCGGGAGTCGAGGTCGTAGAGCAGGTCGCGGATCGCGGTCTCGGCGAAGGGGCCCTTCTCCTCCACGACGAGGATCTCGTCAAGCCCGGCGGCGAAGTCGCGGATCGACCGCGGCTCGAGCGGCCACACCACGTCCAGCTTGAGCAGCCGGACGCCGTAGCGGCGCAGCTGCTCCTCCGTCAGCCCGAGCCGGACCAGAGCCTCCCGCAGCTCCAGGTAGGCCGTGCCCGAGGCGACCAGGCCGATCCGGTCCTCCGGGGTACTCACCACGACCCGGTTGAGCTGATTTTCGCGCAGGTAGGCGGCCAGCAGCGCGGCCCGCGGCCCGAAGAGGGTCTTCTCCTTCTCCAGAGCGGCCCGGCCGAGCAGATCGGGGTCGGGACGGTGCACATACGGCCGGCCCTCGAAGGTCACCGACGGCAGCACCGGTTGGCACCGGTCGGCACCGGTCAGCACCGACTCGGTGGCATCCGCGACCTGAGTGGTGACCTTCAGCGCGATCCACAGGCCGCTGAGGCGCGAGGCGGCGACGGCGTGTCGCCCCAGATCGAGGATCTCCTGGACGCTCGCCGGCTGGAAGACCGGCATGCGCAGCGCGGCGAGGAGGCTCTCGCTGGCCGACGGCAGGGTCGACGACTTGCTCATCGGGTCGTCGCCGCACAGGGCCAGCATCCCGCCGCGCGGGTGGGCGCCGGTGAAGTTGCCGTGCCGCAGGGCGTCCGCGGCCCGGTCGACACCCGGGGCCTTGCCATACCAGACGCCGAGCACGCCCTGGCGACGCGCGCCGGGCATCTCGGGTGCGAGCTGGCTGCCCCAGACGGCGGTCGCGCCGAGTTCCTCGTTCTGCGCGGGCTCGTGCACCACCTCCACATCGGACCACTGCCGACGGGCGCGTGCCAGCTCCAGGTCGAACCCGCCGAGCGGCGAGCCCGGGTAACCGGACACCAGCGCGGCGGTGTCGAGACCGGCCGCGGCGTCGGCCCTTAGCTGATCGGCGATCAGACGCACCATCGCCTGAGTGCCATTGAGGAGTAAGGGGCCGTCCGCCGGTTGATAAGGGCTTGCGCCGGGCGATCCGGATTTCACGACAAAATCCCCGCGTCACCTGTACCGTGGGGCTGCTCCGGCCGAGTCATGCCGACCATCATAGGCGACGGTGGTGGGATCGGATAATGTGCCTGGAGCGCCTGCGGCTAACTCCAATACGTCAGCGGTTCATAAATTCCGCGCATGCCGATGAAGCAGCTCAGTGCGATTCTGGACGATCCCCGGGAAGGCAATACGGCGTGTAGTCGGGAGGCGTGGAAGAGGACCAGCATGCCCGGCTCGGGCCGGATGCGCGCGGCGGGCTCGGACAGCCGCTGCCGGTCGAGGCCGTAGCTGTCGGGCGTGAGGCGCAGTTCGTCGTACTCCTCGTGGTCGTACCCGAAGGGCCAGAGCTCCAGTTGGCCGCCCTCTTCCGGGGTCTGCAGGTAGAGGTTGGAGGTGAGCTGGCCGATCAACTCCGGGGTGCCGTCCGAGCGGCGGCTCTTGCGGAGGTCGGCGAGCTCCCAGGGCAGGAAGTCCTGGTGCGGAATTGCACCGTTGTCCTTCTCGAAAATGCGTGCCTGGCCGACGAATAGGCGCCGCCCGTCGAGCAATTCCAGATTGGCGCCGGCCGGCCACGCTTCCTGAAGTTCCAGGCGGAGCCGGTCCATTGGTGAAAGGTGCGGTGACCAGGTGGAACGCATCGCCCGCACGGCCGGCACGGCGTCGGCGAAATAGCGATCCTCGCGTTCGCGGCTGGACAGCCCTTCGTAGGTGTTCAGGCCCCACTTGTGCACGCCCGGCACGTTCTCGTACTCGCCGTAGCGGCCGTCGTCGATGAGCCGCTTGACGATCTCGCGGCACAGCGCGGGCGGGCAATACTCGCGGACGACGATGGCGATCGCCTCGCCACGGGCGAGGGCGGTCAGGTCGGCCTCGTTCACCGAGTCGGCCAGTCTGACCTCGGTCGACGACAGCCGGGCGAACGCGGAGGGGAGAGTGACTGATTCGGACATCTCACTCCTTTCGAACGAGGGGATTCACGGAGCTGTGCCGACTCAGCGCGAACAGGCCGCCGAGCGTTACTGAGGACGTCGCGACCAGAAACCAGAGCCCGCGAACGTAGTCGTGGCTGATCGCGGCCGGCCCGGTCGCCGAGGCCGGGCCCGCGTAGAACAGCAGGCCGATGACGGTCACCCCGATCGCCCCGGCCACCTGCTGCGCCGTCGCCAGCAGGCCGCTGGCCGCGCCGGCCCGGTCCGCTCCGACGTCGGCGAGCACCATCCCGAGCAGCGGCGCCATGACCAGTCCGGTGACGAGGCCGTTGAGGGTGAGCAGGACCATGAACGGCGCCAGCCGCAGCCGGCCCGGATCGCCGGAGACGAGTAGCGCCTGCGCGAGGTAGCCGACGACCTGGACCGCCATCGCCACCAGCAGCGGCCTGGTACCCCACCGCGCCACCCAGCCCCGCCCCAGCAGGCTCGCGACCAGGAAGCCGATCGCCAGCGGGCAGGAGACCAGTCCGGACTCGATCGGGCTCAGCCCACGGCCGGTCTGCAGCAAGATCGCGAGCACGTAGAGGAAGGAGGCCAAGCCGGCGTAGAAGGCGAAGACGGTCAGCAGCCCACGGCGCAGCGCGCCCGCCCGCAGCAGGCTGGGCGGGAGGAGCGGGCTCGCACCGCGGCGTTCCAGCCGCATCTCCCACCCCGCGAACGCGGGAAAGAGCAGCACCGCCAGCACAAGCAGGACGAACGACCAGACGGGCCACCCGGCCGACCGGCCCACCGTCAGCGGGAAGACGAGGAAAGTCAGCACGGCCGCGCAAAATGGCACGCCCAGCCAGTCCATCCGGACGCCGCGGGTGGGGCCGGCGGGCAGGGCGCGTAGGGCGGCGGGCAGCGCGCCCAAACCGATCGGAATGTTGATCAGGAAGACCCAGCGCCAGGACCAGCCGAAGAGGTCGAGGCTGATCAGCGAGCCGCCGAGCAACTGGCCGGCGACCATGGCGCTGCCCAGCACGATGCCGTATCGGACCATGGCCCAGGCCCGGGCGGGTCCCTGATAGATGACCTGGATGAGCGCGAGTACCTGCGGGAAGAGCAGCGCCGCCGCCATGCCCTGCAACGCCCGGGCGACGATGAGAACCCAGACGGTCGGTGCCACCCCGCATAGCGCGGAGGCAAGCGTGAACGCGGCCAGGCCGAGCACGAAGACCCGCCGGTGCCCGAGCCGGTCGCCCAGCCGGCCGCCGAAGACCAGCAGGGCCGCGTACGAGACGGCGTACAGCGCGACGATCAGCTGGATGTCGCCGTCGGAGGTGTGCAGGTCGGTCCGGATCGAGGGCACCGCCACGTTGACCACGAAAAAGTCCAGGGTCGGCATGAAGGCGCCGACGAGCAGCACGCCGAGGCGCCCGCCGCCACTGCGCTCGGCGGCGTCGCCGCGGGTGGAGAGCGCGCCGGTCATGAGAGCTCCCGCATCGTCGCCGACAGCACGCCGGCCAGCAGCTCCTGACCGAACAGGAAGGTGTAGTGGCCGAGAGGGCTGTCCACCAGCCGCAACTGGGCGCCGGCGATGCCATCGGCCAGATCCTGTTGCGTTGCGGGTGGGTACGCCCGATCGCTGCTGAAACCGATGACGACGGCCGGGCAGCGGATCGAAGCCAGCGCCGACTCGATGTCGGTACGCCCGCGCGCCACGGTGGCCTTCAGCGCGGCCTCGGAGAGGGTGAGGTAGCAGTTGGCGTCGAACCGCTGGTACATGATCCGGCCCTGCTCGACGAGGTGCTCGGCGAAGGCCCGGTGGCAGCTGTCGGAGTCGCCGGTGAAGGTGTCGCCACCGAACCTGTCCTGCCAGCCCTGCTCCGCGCCGTACCGGACGTGGGCGATGCTACGCGCCATGGCGACGCCGAACTCCGGGCCGCAGCCCTCCTCCCGTTCGTAGTAGTCGCCGCCGTGGAAATGCGGGTCGTTGCGGATCTGCAGCAGCTCAAGGTTGGTCAGACCAGCCTGCTCGATCCTGGTGGCCGCCGAGACGGCGATCAGGACGAGGCGTTCCACCCGCTGCGGGCGGGAGATCGCCCACTCCAGCGCCCGGGCGCCGCCGATCGACATGCCGATGACCGTGTGCCAGCGCTCGATGCCGAGCGCGTCGGCGAGCGCCGCCTCGGCCGTGACCTGGTCCACCACGTCGATCCCCGGAAAGCGCGCCGCCC
>Ga0307512_10005829_pt1 | contig 12685 bp, 11 predicted proteins | sample 14_EM_MG_FD_200267 | JGI IMG/M metagenome (GOLD analysis project Ga0307512, IMG submission 200267) | Populus trichocarpa ectomycorrhiza microbial communities from riparian zone in the Pacific Northwest, United States - 14_EM | ecosystem: Host-associated > Plants > Roots > Unclassified | place... | reverse complement strand
GGGCGTGAGGTGGAACCGGCCGTCCTCGTCCTCGCGGAAGGTGCCTCGGGTGGCCAGCAACCGCAGCACACGCTGCAGGTACGGGCCGTTCGCACCGGTCAGCTCGGCCAGCTCGGCTGGGACACGCGGCCCGTCGACCAGGTGGTCGGCGACGTCGAGCAGCACCACGGCCCGCAGCGCGGCGGTGTACAGATACCCCGTGGCGGCGGTGGCGATGTGCCATGCCGGATCTTCCCCTGGGTTCGTCATGGCCCCCTTTCTTGGCAGCCCCGCGGCCCGGCGGCTACCGCTTGGCCACAAGATCACCCGAAGAGCCCAATGTGAACCACTCCCCCGGACCGAGGCGTACAAAGGTCAGAGAGTGGCCTCCGCCGAGCAGGGGGCCAGCCGGGACAGGTGATGGCCTTGTCGGTGGTGCGGCCCAGAACGGTGCGTGCGTGGGCGCTGACCGCCGCCGTCGCGCTGGTCGCGGTCCTCGCGCCGCAGGTCCCGGGCTGGCTGCCGGTGTCTGCGGCGTCGGTGGACCCGGCCGAGCTGCGGCAGCGCGTCCTCGACTCGGCCGACCGGCCCTACCAGGGCTACGCCGAGATCAACGGCACGCTGCAGCTGCCGGAACTGCCCAACCTGCGTGACGTCACCGCGCTGCTCGCCGGCACCACCCGGGTCCGCACCTGGTACGCCGCGCCGTCGCGATGGCGGTTCGACGTCGTCTCCCCCATCGGCGAACGGGATGTGTACGGCACCCCCGACGGCGAGTTCACCTGGGACTACGGCGCCAACCAGCTGACCCGCCTGGTCGGCCAGTCGCCGGTGCGGCTGCCCCGCGCCGGCGACCTCACCCCGCCGGAGCTGGCCAGGCGGATCCTCACCGCCGCGGCCGGCGACCCCGTGACGGCGCTGCCCGCCCGGCGGGTCGCCGGCCACGACGCGGCCGGCGTGCGACTCACCCCGAGCGACCCGGACACCACGATCGGGCACGTCGACCTGTGGGCCGACCCGACCACCGGTCTGGCGCTCGCGGTGGAGGTGACGGCGCGCGGCGCGAGCCGTCCGGTGCTGGCCAGCCAGTTCATCGAGGTGGACCCCACACCGCCACCCGCCGACGTGCTGATCCCGAGACGCCCAGCGGGTAGCGGATACACCATCGTCCCCGCGCCCGGCATCGCCGACGCGCTCAACGCCCTCGGTCGTGGCCGCCCGCTCCCGCAGCTCGCGGGACGGGAGCTGCGGGAGGCCGACGCGGCCGGCGTGCGCGGGGTCGGCGTGTACGGGACGGGACTGTCCGCGTTCGTCGCGGTCCCGGTGCCAGGCGACGTCGGCAGCCGGGTCGCGGACGCGATCACCAAGGCGGGCGGCACGACGGAGCAACCGCCGCGGGGTGAGGTCACGATCCTCTCGATCGCCCCGCTGTCGGTCGCGGTCGCCCGCTCGGCCTACACCCGGCGCTGGTTCGTGCTCGCCGGACTCACCAACACCGACGTCCTGCTCGCGGCCGCGAGTGAGCTGGCCCTGCTGCCGTGGAGCCGCCGATGATCGTGACCAGAGAGCTCACCAAGCGGTACGGCCGGATCATCGCCGTCGACGGCGTCGACCTCGACGTCCGCGAAGGCGACCGGTACGGGTTCCTCGGGCCCAACGGGTCGGGCAAGACCACGCTGGTCCGCCTGCTGCTGGGCCTCGTCTACGCGACCAGCGGCGAGATCGAGGTCCTCGGCAAGCGGGTGCCGGCCCACACCCGCGCGGTGCTCCCGTCGATCGGCGCCCTGGTCGAAGGCCCTGCGGCGTACCCCCACCTGTCGGGCCGGCGGAACCTGGCCCTGATCGACGCGGCCGGCCGGGGTGGACAACGGCGCACCCGCAAGCGCCGCATCGAGGACGCGCTGGAACAGGTGGGCCTGGCCGGCGTGGACCGCAGACCGGTGCGTGCGTACTCACTCGGCATGCGACAGCGACTCGGACTCGCCGCCGCACTGCTACGTCAGCCAAGGCTGCTCATCCTCGACGAACCGACCAACGGACTCGACCCGAGCGGCATCAGGGAGATCCGCGACCTGCTGATCAGCCTCAACGAGAGCGGGACGACGGTCTTCCTGTCGAGCCATCTGCTGTCCGAGGTGGAACAGCTGTGCACCCGGGTCGGAATCGTGGACCGCGGCCGCCTCGTGGTACAGGACGACCTGGCAACCCTGCGCGCACCGACAGGCAACGTCCTGGTGGAGACCCAGGACGCGGCACAGGTCGCATCCCTCCTGGACGGCCAGGTAATAGCCCGCGACGGCGAACACCTGGTCATCCGCCACGTCGACCCAGCCGACCTCAACGCGACGCTCGTGCGAGAGGGAATCCGAGTGTCAGCGATCGGCGAGCAACGCCGCACACTCGAGGACGTCATGCTCGACGTCACCGGCCACGGCAACGACCGACTGGAACGAACGAGCCCCGCAGCGGACGAGGTGGCGTCATGAGCGCGCCGGCCGTACAGCCAGGCGCCTTCCGACCAAGCGCCATCCGGCCAGACGCCATCGGACGCATTCCTGACCAGGAGTGCGGTGTCCCGAGAGGCCATGGAACGTCGATCGCCCTGAGGAGCGCTGTTGAGACGTTCCGGACCTGCGCCTGCGGTGTCCTGAAGGGCACCCTTGAGACGTTGAACGTCCCGAGGGGCCCCCTTAGGACACCGACAGCCCTCGGTCCCGGACGCCACGACCAGCGCCAATGCGACTTTGCCGAGGCCCTGGGGCCCCCTCGAGACATACCCTTCGCGACGCGGGGCTCGCGCACGCATCTCCTGAAGAGCACTCTCAGGACGCTCAGCGACCCGAAGGCCACCCCTCAAGACAGACCCCTCCGCGACCCGAGGCCCGCGCACACATGTCCCGCAAGGCACCCTCAGAACGGTCAGCGACCCGAAAGGGCACCTTCGAGACATCGGCTGGTCGCGCTGTCGCGGAGACGTGGGTGAGGGGGCGCCATGATCACTGTTGAGCTGCGCAAGCTGGTGATGCGGCCCAGGGTGTGGCTGTCGATCCTTCTGCTGTGTGCGGTGCCGGCGCTCGTGGCGGTGCTGCTCGCGGTGTCCGATCTCGCTCCGCCGCCTGGCCAGGGTGGCGCGTTCCTCTCCGCGGTCCTGCACAACGGCTCGCTGTTCCCGGCCGCGGCGCTCGCGATGGTGCTGCCGGTGTTCCTCCCGCTGGCTGTGGCGGTCTACGCGGGCGACGCGATCGCGGGTGAGGCGACCACCGGCACGCTGCGGTACCTGCTCGTGCGTCCGGTCGGGCGGCCACGGCTGCTGTCGGCGAAGCTCGTCGCGCTCGCTGTCTACATCGTGCTTGCCGTGCTCATCGTCGTGGTGACGTCGCTCGTCATCGGTGTGGTGCTGTTCGGCACCGGGGCCGAGGCGGTCGGGCAGGCCGGTGCGATCACCTCCCTGTCCGGCGCCACGCTCGACTCGAGCGAGCTGGCGGTGCGGCTGCTCGCGGCGGTCGGCTACATCGTCGTGTCGATGCTCGGATTCGGGACGATCGCCCTGTTCTTCTCCACGCTGTCCGACTCGGCGATCGGCGCGGCGCTGTCGTCGCTCGCGGTGTTGATCGCGAGCTCGATCCTGGAGACCCTCGACGCGGCGGACCCGATCAAGCCCTACCTGCCGACGAACTACTGGCTGTCCTGGATCGACTTCTTCCGCGACCCGGTCTTCTGGCACAACATCGACCGTGGGCTGCTCCTCCAGGCCGGCTACATCGTCGTGTTCTTCGGCGCGGCGTGGGCGAACTTCGGCACGAAGGACATCACGAGCTAACAGTCAGCCGCCGTGGGCGCGGTCAGCGGGCCGGCGCCCACGGCCCGCAGCACAATGCGGGTGACGAGCGGGTCCGTCGGCAGCTGCGCATGCGCCACGACAGCGGCAGGGCACACCTGCTGCAGCGAGACGTTCACCGCGCCGGACAGGCGCGCGGAGTCCGGCGGCACCACCGTCTGGTCGTTCTCGGTCCAGACCGACAGCCATGGCACCGGCAGCGGCAACCCATCGATCTCATTGAGCAACTGACTGCCCGGTGCGAGCTGCTGGCAGGCCACCGGGCACGCCCCCGGCGCGAGCACACCGCCGGCCGCGGCGATCTCGGTCCCGTGCAGCGGCGAGCCGAGCGTGATGACCCGACGCACGAGCCGCCCGCCGTCACCACTGACCCACAGGCGCGCCACGACACCGCCCGCCGAGTACCCGATCACGTCCACGGACGGGGCGCCAGCCGCCACCGCGGCCTCCGCGGCCTGGTCGAGCACCCGCACCTGCGCGTTGAGATCACCGGTGCCGTCACCGGGCAGCGTCAACACCTCGGCCTCCCGCCCGGCTCTGCGGAGCCGGTCGGCCAGCGTGGACAGCGCATCCCGCGAACCGCCATACCCCGGCACCAACAGGACCGTCCCTGGCCGGTCCTGCGCGACTGGACCGCCGGCGTCCCCGCCGCCGCCCACCGCCCGCACCCCGACGATCCCGGCCACGGCAACCAGACCGACCGCCACGGCGACAACAAGTGATCGCCGTCGCCGGCTCAGTCCCAGCCACCAGTCCCGCACACCTCATGGTCCCGCACGCGCGTCAGCTAGGCGTCCACGGCCGCAGCTTCTCGGGGTTCCGGATTCCCCAGATGTGCGTGATCCGGCCACCCATGAAGTCGAACGCCATGACCGCCACCGCGACGTCACCCCGCACGATCACCAAGCCGGGTTGACCGTTCACCGGACGCTCCAGGATCGGCGGCATGGGGCGCACCTGATCGGCGAGATCGACCAGGTAGCGCGCGACCCGCTCGCCTCCTTCTATCGGTTGCGCAGCGGCGCTGACCAGGCCACCACCGTCGCCGATCGCGATGGCGCCGGGGTCGAGAAGCCGGATGAGAGCGTCGATGTTCCTGGTCTCCCACGCCTGTCTGAACTCCCTGACGATGACGGCACGCTGAGCGGGGGGCGTGGCAGGCCCCCGCGACGCGCGGATGCGTCGGCGCGCCGACGAGGCCAGCTGCCGGCACGCGGCCGGCGTGCGACCGACGACCTCGGCCACCTCGGGAAAGGAGTAGCAGAACACGTCATGTAGGACGAACGCGACCCGCTCCGCCGGCGTCATCGACTCGAGCACGACAAGGAAGGCCATGGTGATCGAGTCGTCGAGAGCGACTCGCTCGGCCGGGTCGACCGTCCGCGTGTCGAGCCACTCCATGCGTTCGGGCAGCGGCTCGGGAAGCCACTCGCCGACATAGCGCACTCGTTGGGCCCGTGCCGAGCCCAGCACGTCGAGACAGATGCGGCTGGCGACCGTCGTGAGCCAGGCGCCAGGCGACTTGATGGCGCTCTGCCGTTGCGGGGACAGGGCACACCATCGGGTGTACGCCTCCTGCACGACGTCCTCTGCTTCGGCCAGGGACCCGAGCAGTCGGTACACGAGGTTGATCAGCTGCCGCCGCTCACTCATGATCCCGCTCAGGCTCGGATCGGACTGCCTTGGTGGGGTGGTCATGGTGTCGTTGGCCTCCTTCGTATCACCGCCCGCACGAGTTCGACGAAACAGGGCGCCGAACTGTGAGGCCTGACATTACGGAGGGCTGCGTCGTCGTACTCGTATGAACATCGCACTGTGGATAACCGCAGGACTGCTGGCAGCGGCCTTCCTGGTCAGCGGCACTCTGAAGCTGATCCTGTCCAAGGAGAAACTGGCAGCCGCCCCCGGCGGGGGCTGGACCGAGGACTTCAGCGCTGGCGCCGTCAAGGCCATCGGCGTCCTCGAGGTCCTGGCCGCGGTGGGCCTGATCCTGCCCGCCGTGCTCGACGTCGTGCCGGTTCTGGTGCCGGTGGCCGCCACGGGTCTGGTGTTACTGATGATCGGCGCGGCCATCACGCACCTGCGCCGTCACGAGACCAAGGTCATCGCGGCGAACCTGGCCTACATCGTCCTGGCCGGCTTCGTGGTGTGGGGGCGCTTCGGCCCCCACACCTTATGAAGCCACCGGTCAGCTCGCCGGGAACCGACGGCTCCGCCGGTTCCCGGCGACAACCCGAGCGACCATGGGCAAGGTCATCAACCGGGGTGGCTTCTCGAGAAACGCGCTGACCCGGAGGAACCGCGCGGCGACGACCGGATCGTGTTCGGCGGCGATCAGCACCCGGTGGATGTAGGCGTTGACGAGCCGAGTCCGAACCGTCCGGGGCCCGTCGATGTGCGGCAGCGTCAGATCGGACCCGACGGCCATCTGCCAGGCCACGTCGATCCGGCGGGCCGCGGCCCGGAAGAACCGCTTGGCCAGCTCATCGTCTCCGCGACGCAGGCAGTTCCGCAGCTCGATCGCCTCCAGCGCGGCGACCGACATGCCCTGCCCGTAGATCGGGTTGAAGCCACAGATCGCGTCGCCGAACGCGAGCAGGCCCTCGGGGAACCGGCGCATGCGTTCGTAGCGCCTGCGCCGGTTGGCGGGAAACCGGAACGACGCGACCGAGCCCAGCGGCGTGGCCGCCCGCAACGCCGCGACCATGTGCGCGGGCGCGAACTCCGCCACGTACGCCACCATCTCGTCGTAGTCGGGCGTCACCTGCTGGCCGTACCCGTACACGGTGAACACCCAGGTGTCGTCCTCGTAGGCGAACAACGCCATCCCACCGAGCCGTTCGGCGTTCGCGCCGATGACGACGGTGTCCTCGGGCACGGCGCCCGCCGCGAGCCGGACCTGCTGGCTCGTGTACCGGATGTCGATGACGACCGAGTCCTCCTCGGGCGGCTGGTAGCCGAGCTCGGAGAGCCACATCGGAGTGCGCGTGCCGCGACCGGTCGCGTCGACCACCAGGTCGGCGGGCAGCACCTCCTCGGTGGTCCCGCCGGCTCGGACCACGCGCGCACCGTTGATCCGGTCCCCGTCGTGGGTCAGCCCCACGATGTCGTGCTCGTCCAGGATCGTGACGTTCGCCAGGTCCCGGACACCCGCGCGCACGCCGGCCTCGAGCATCGGGCGGCTCGGTTGGTAGATCGGCTCGACCACCAGGTCCGGTGAGAGCCGGTGGGTGCCGTCGGGCAGGAAGTGCATCTTCCGGTAGTCGACCAGCTTCGTCGCGCCGCCTGCCACGAGTTTGTCCGGCAGGCCGGGGAAGAGCTCGTCCACGATCTCGCAGCCGCGTGGCAGCAGCGCGTGCGCGTGCCGCCCCTGCGGCACCCCGCGCCGGGTCTCCGCGTACTCCGGCAGCTGGTCCCGTTCCACGACGGTCACCCGGTCGTAGGTGTCCGCGAGGACCCTGGCCGCGAGCAGTCCCCCCATGCCGGCGCCGAGCACCACAGCATGTTTCGTTCCCATTCAGTTACTCCCCTTGATTTCGCTGGCCCACTCGGGCCCAGGCCCCGACCAGAGTCGGGGGCTTGAAGATCGCGCCATGCTCCGCGCTGTCCAGCGCGAACCGGTCCTCGAGCGTGCCGAGGTCGATCTCGTCCGCTGTCGCGATGCCGGTCTTCTCGATGGCGGGCAGGAGCGTGCGCACGATGCCCGCGGCGAGCGCGGCTCCCGCGCGGTCGCCGGGCGGGCGGTAACCCTGGATGCCGAGCATGCTGACGTCGCCGAGGCCCGCGCGCCGCAGCACGTCGTCGAGGCGGACGCCGAGGCTCGGGTCGAGGCCGGACCGGCGGAACGCCTCGGTGACCCAGAAGACGACCCGCTCGCTCAGGTCGGTCGGCGGCAGCGTGCCGGCGGCGAACATCTCGTACTCCATCACCGCGACGACCCCGCCTGGCCGCAGGAGACCGGCGAACCGGCGCACGACATCGGCGGGATCGGGCAGGTAGAGCAGGACAAGCCGGCCGACGACCGCGTCGAACTCGTCGGCCGGCAAGACTGTGTGCAGGTCGTCACGGATGAACGACACGTTGGTGAGACCGCGCTGCTCCGCGCGGTGGGCGGCGAAGGTCAGCGCCGTCACCGACTGGTCGATGCCGACGACCGAGCCGCCCGGCCCGACCAGCTCGGCGACCTGGAAGGCCACGTCGCCCGCGCCGGTGCCGAGATCGAGCACGCGCATGCCCGGCTCGATGCCGGCGAGCGTCAGGATGGCGCCGGTGGCCGGGGCGAGCATCCTCGCCTGGTGCTCGAGCCGCGCGAGCTCGTTCGTGTCATGGCCCAGCAGGTAGTCGGTGACCGTGCTCATGTCTGCCTCCCCGCAGCTGTGCACTTGCCGCACAGCATTGGCGCTGGTGAGCGGCGAAGCTTGGCGGGAAGGTGGCGACGGCGTGGAGATCGCGTGGAGAAGCCGGCCATAACGCCGGTTCGACTCCGGACGACAACCGGGAAAGGCCCTGTCGAGTTTCCGGAGCGGGTGAGGTGTACCAGTTCGAGGACTGCCAAGTAAACCCGCGCCGGTTCGAGCTACGCCGCGGGGGCGAGGTGGTGCACGTCGAACCACAGGTCTTCACGCTGCTGGCACACCTCATCGAACACCGGGACCGGGTGGTCGCCAAGACCGAGCTGCTGGACGCGGTGTGGGGTGACCGGTACGTCAGCGACTCGGCGCTCACGAGCCGCGTGAAGATGCTCCGCCGCGCGGTCGGCGACGACGGCACCCGGCAGCGGGTCATCGCCACCGTGCACGGGATCGGCTACCGGTTCGTCGCGGAGGTCACCGAGTCGTCCCGGTCCGCCGAGGTCGTTGACCGGCCAGCGCAACGGATTCGGTACTGCGAGTCGGCGGACGGCGTTCATGTCGCCTATGCGCTGTCGGGTACCGGGACTCCGCTGGTCAAGGCGGCGAACTGGTTGACGCACCTGGATCTGGAATGGTCGAGCCCCATCTGGGCGCACTGGCTCGACGGGCTGGCGCGGCACCACCGGCTGGTTCGCTACGACGAACGTGGCTGTGGTCTGTCCGACTGGAACGTGCCCGATCTGAGCTTCGACGCGTGGGTCGACGATCTCGAGCTTGTCGTGGACGCCGCAGGGCTGGACACGTTCCCGCTGCTGGGTGTGTCCCAGGGTGGTGCGGTGGCCATCGCTTATGCGGCGCGGCATCCGGAACGGGTCACGGGGCTGGTGCTGGTCGGCGCGTACTGCCGGGGGCGCCTGGCCAGAGCGACCACGGACGCCGAACGTGAGGAGGCCGCGCTCGATCTGCAGCTGGCTCGGATCGGTTGGCGGCACGACGATCCCTCGTTTCGGCAGGTGTTCGCCAGTCAGTTCCTGCCGGATGGGTCGCGCACGTTGTGGGATGCGTTCAACGATCTCCAGCGTGCTACCACGTCTACCGAGAATGTGTTGCGGTTTCTGGAGGAGTTCGCCCGGATCGACGTTTCCTCGCTGGCGCCTCGGGTTCGGTGTCCAACCCTGATTCTGCATTCGCGAGGTGATTTGCGGGTGCCTCGTGCGCAGGCTCGGGAGTTGGCGGCGTTGATTCCGGACAGCGAGTTGCGGTTTCTCAACAGTCGCAACCATATTCTCACCGCCGGTGAGCCGGCGTGGCCCGCGTTTCTGACCGAAGTCGACCGCTTCCTGGCCGCGTGAGGGCTGGGCGTTCGGCGGGTTCGGTGGTGCGTGTTGTCGTGAGCTGTCGGTAAAGTCGCGTCAGGTCAGGTATGTCCGCTTCGCGGCGAAGCGCCGTACCGCCGCCCTAGCAACCTCGCGGGCGATAACTCCTTTTTGTACTTCGGTGCGTGATTTATTTTCTCGGTAGCGCTATCCCTCGTGAAGAAAGCGCGAGAAGATCGGATCCCCGCTCTCCACCGGCGCAGAAAAGGGGTCGCTGATGCTGCTCGCGGACTTCCAACAGGACTACCGGCCCATCGCGGACTCGCTGGGGCTCTCGTCGCTCTTCGCGATTCTGCCGCTGCTCGTGTTGTTCGTGCTCCTCGGCGCGGTTCGCATGCGGGCCTGGTTGGCTTCGCTGATCTCGGTCGCCGTGGCGTTCATCATCGCCGTCGCGGTGTACTCGACGCCTGTCCTCGACACGCTCGATGCCGGGGTGCTCGGGGCGGCGTTCGGGTTCTTCCCGATCATGTGGATCGTCATCAACGCCATCTGGCTCTACAACCTGACGGTCGCCACCGGGCATTTCGACGTGTTGCGTCGCTCGTTCGCGTCCATCAGCGACGATCAGCGCGTTCAGGCGATCATCATCGCGTTCTGTTTCGGGGCGTTGCTGGAAGCGTTGGCGGGCTTCGGGACTCCGGTCGCCATCAGTGCGGTCATGCTCATCGCGCTGGGGTTCCGGCCCATCAAGGCCGCGGCCATCGCGCTGGTCGCGAACACGGCGCCGGTGGCGTTCGGTGCGCTCGCGGTGCCCATCACGACGCTGGCCGGGGTCACCGGGCTGCCGGTCGACGACCTCGGCGCCATGGTGGGTCGGCAGACTCCGCTTCTCGCCCTGTTCGTCCCGTTGGTGCTCGTGTTCATCGTCGACGGCAGGAAGGGCCTGCGCCAGGCGTGGCAGCCGGCGGTCGTGTGTGGTGTGGTGTTCGCGATCTTCCAGTACCTGTCGTCGAACTTCTGGTCCGTGCCGCTGGCGGACATCGTCGCCGCGCTGGCTTCCGCGTTCGCGGTGCTGCTCTTCACCCGGCTGTGGCACCCGAGCGAGACCTACACCGAGGCGCCGCACACAGACGCGGCGGGCACGGCAGCGGCCGGCACAGAGGTGGCGAACACAGCGGCGGCGAACACGGCGGTGGCGGACACCGGGGAACCAGCAGCGGCCGTCCGCACCCGGAAACGCGACTCGCGAACGGACGTCTTCCTCGCCTACGCCCCGTACCTGGTGATCATCGTGGTGTTCGTGCTGGCGACCCGCGTGCCGGCGATCACCGGCACCCCGCCGACCAAACCCGGCGCGTCGGGCACCGGGCTGGAAGCGGCGACCCGCATCGTCAACTGGCCTGGTCTGCACATCGTCAACGCGAGCGGCAAGGCGGTGGCGACGACCTTCAAGCTCAACTACCTGTCCGCGGCGGGCACGCTCCTGCTCCTCGCCGGCCTGCTCTCCGTGCTGCTGCTCCGAATCCGGCCTGGTCGCGCGCTCCGCACCTACGGCGACACCCTCTACCAGCTGCGGTTCGCGATCCTGACGGTGATGTTGGTGCTGGGTCTGGGTTTCATCATGAACCTGTCCGGCCAGACCACCACGCTGGGCCTGTGGGTGGCGGGCGCGGGCGGCTTCTTCGCCTTCCTCTCCCCGCTCCTGGGCTGGCTGGGTGTTGCCGTCACGGGGTCGGACACCTCGTCCAACTCCCTGTTCGGCGTCCTGCAGATCACCGCGGCACAACAGGCGGGCCTGTCCCAAACCCTGATGGCGGCGGCGAACTCGTCCGGCGGCGTGCTGGGCAAGATGATCTCCCCGCAGAACCTGGCCATCGCCGCGTCGGCCGTGGGCATGCATGGCCGGGAAGGCGATCTCTTCCGCCGGGTGCTCGGCTGGAGCATCTGCTTCGTCCTGTTCATGTGCGTGCTCGTGTACCTACAGAGCACTCCGCTGCTGAGTTGGATGGTGGTGGGCGGGAGCTGAGCCCAACTCGGCTAAATGACTTGGATCGCGGTCACGGCCGTTCTAGCCTGCGGCCGTGAGTGATCTGTTCGACGCCGGGTCCATGTACGACGAGGACTACCTCCGGCTCTTCGCGTCGCCGGTTGCCGCCGACCCGCACAGCGACACCGACGCCGAGCTGGTCTGGCAGCTGTCGGACCTCGAGCCGGGCATGCGGGTGCTCGACCTCGCCTGCGGACACGGTCGTATTGCCAACCGGCTGGCCGCGCGCGGTTGCCAGGTCACCGGTCTCGACTCGTCGGCGGTGTTCCTCGAGCGGGCGCGGGCCGATGCCGCCGCGCTGGGTGTCGAGGTCGACTACGTCGCCGGCGATGTTCGGGAGATCCCGTGGACCGGCGAGTTCGACCGGGTGGTGAACTGGGCGACGGCCTTCGGCTACTTCGACGACACGGTCAACCGCGAGGTGCTCCACCAGATCCGGCGCACGTTGCGGCCCGACGGCCGGCTCGTGATGGACCTGAACAACCTCGTCGCGCGGCTCCGCGCCTACCAGCCGTCGCTCGTCAAGCGGCACGAGAGTGGCGACCTGCGCGTCGACCGGTTTCACCTGGCGCCGTTGACGAACCGGCTCGAGGTGGAGCGGACGATCATCCGGGACAGCACGGCGCGACAGGTGTCGTTCGTGGTCCGGTTGTTCGGCTTTCCCGAGATCAGGGACTGGCTGCTCGACGCAGGCTTCACCACGGTGACCGCGCACGGCGAGGACGGCCGGCCACTCACCGCCGACCACGACCGGATGGTGGTCCTCGCCAGGTGACCGACGACCACATACGTCGCCTGAGCGCTGACGAACTGCGCCGAGTGCTCGCCTCCTGTGGGGTGGACCCGGACCAGACGCGGGCGGTGCACGAGTTGCCCGGCGGCACGTTCAACCTGAATCCACCGATGATCTTCCCTGGGGTCTGCCCGCCCGCAAGACCCGGCGGGCGAGGTCCGGCGGGCGAGGCTCGCGTTGCGGGCGGGGCGTCCTGTGTGTGGGCTTGTGAGGGGCGTTTTCGGGACGTGGCTTGATGTCTTGAGGGTGCCCTTCAGGGCGTTGAACGTCCTATGGGTGCCCCTCAGGACATCGCCGCTGTCCCTCAAGCGCCCCTCGGGGCGTGCCACCCGCAGGGTGGGCGTCGGGCGCTGCGCGCCC